>Ga0315282_10001808_pt1 | contig 39976 bp, 33 predicted proteins | sample YL17G07_20_MG_FD_203693 | JGI IMG/M metagenome (GOLD analysis project Ga0315282, IMG submission 203693) | Sediment microbial communities from Yellowstone Lake, YNP, Wyoming, USA - YL17G07_20 | ecosystem: Environmental > Aquatic > Freshwater > Lake > Sediment | place: USA: Wyoming | collected...
AGAATCCCGCTGATGGAAGAGATATTGATTATCTTTCCACTTCTCTGAGGGATCATCTTTCGAATCACCGCTCTGCAACAATAAAAGAGACCGGTCAGATTGGTTCTGAGAAGGGAATCCCAATCCTCATCGCTCATCAGCATCAAGAAGTTATCACGGACGAGGCCTACGTTATTCACCAGGGTATCAATCTTTCCATATTGGGCAAAGGTCTCTTCCACCATCTCCTTTGCCTGGTCGAGCTGCGTCACATCGGCTTTAAACAGGCCGAGACTCAGCCGTTTTGACTTGGCCTCGCTCATCAGATTTTCTGCGGCATCCACATCCTTTGAGAAATTGGCAACAACCTTTGCCCCCTGTTCAGCCAAAAGAAGAGAGGTTGCCCTTCCGATGCCTTTCGTCCCCCCAGTAACGATGGCTACCCGATCTTTGAGCTGCATATTAATTCTCCTGTATTTTAAATCTACCAGAATTTTATAGAGAAGGGTAGTATAGAGTGCCTAAAGCTCCGAGTGACTAAAGTGCCTAAAATTTTTAACTTTAGTTCACTTTAGACTTTAGTCACTTTAGCTCACTTAAAGGCTTCACCCTTGGCCTTTTCATTCTTCCCACCAATTCCCACAGAGGTCCTCGTATCCGAAATCTTCGTATTTGCTCCATCAGATTCTGTGTGATATTAATCTCCAACCCGGGAACGATCCATCGTTTTCTCGCAAGGGCTTTCTCCTGAATTATATCACTCAGTCTCCCTCCCAATGCCGGGGAGATATAAAAATGTGGATAGATGAGATGAGAATCCTGACGGATGACCCCCTGGGAAAGAGAGATCTGTTCCAGTTCCGTTCCCGGATAGATTCGAATGCCTAACATGGCAATCACAGCCGTGGGATCGAGTTGATCCATCAAATGAAAAGATTCTTCAATCGTCTCTTTGTCCTCGCCCGGACCTCCAAATAGGAGATAGTGGCAGTGATTGATCAACAATTTCGAACAGATTTTTGACGAGCGAATAATATCGTCCCGAGTAAATGACTTTTTATAATTCTCAAGCATCCGCGCAGATCCCGAATCTGTTCCAAATTCTACCCCCACGCATCCAGCCTCTTTCATCAGCTCCAATAGTGTCTCATCCAGAAAGCCGGGATTGACAAAAGCAGTCCACTTGACTTCCATCTTTCTCCGAATAATCTCCCGGCATAAAATCTCCGCGTAAGAGGGGGGATAATTAAAAATATCGTCGACGAAGTAGACAAAATCCACCCCTTGCTCTGTGATGTGTTGAATTTCTTCCGCCACCTCTTCCGTCTTTCTCAATCTGACTTTTTTCCCTTCCAATAAAGGGTAGGTACAGTAAATACAGGAGAAGGGACAGCCTCGCTTCGTCTGGATATTTCCCATCCCTCCTTCTTCTAAGTAACGGTTCGTTTCGAAAAGACTCCGATCGGGACCTTGGAGGGAGAAGACCCTTGCTCCTTCGATCGAAGGGGGAAAGGGCTTCTCTTTGACGAGGAGACAAGGAGAAGGGGAGATAGGGTCTCCTCTTTCGAGACTCTTCAGTAATTGCTGGAAGACCTCCTCGCCCTCACCCACAATTCCAAAATCGACATCTAAATGTTGAAGAAGCTCCTTGGGGGCTAATGAATATCCAGAGCCTCCGATGACCACTCGCGATGGGGTTGATTGACGGCAAATTCCAACGACCTCCTCTACCTCCTTCAGATAAGAGATGGAGGTCGGATAGGTAAGATTGTCGAGATTTCTCAATGAAATGCCAATCAGGTCAGGTGGAAAGCGATGGAGGGCACTCTTAAGATCAACCGGTATCTCTTGAGAAAAACAGAGGTCCATGACCTCGATCTGATGCCCTTCGTCCTTCAATGTTTTGGCGATGTAAGCCAACCCCAGAGGAAAGACGGGGAAAGGCATCCTTTCACGGTTCACAGAGATGAGAAGAATTTTCATGGTAAGATTTTCTACGTTCCTGGCAGCGCCCCATTTACTGGGAGCGAACATGTTCGTCGGCGATCAATGTCGAGGCTACATCTTGCTGCTCCCTCTTAATCCTTCGGATCATCTCCATCTGGCCTCCCCGAAGGACAAAGTTAGACATCAAGAAATAAAAGAAGTGATGTCTCGATCCCCCGAGGAGCCTTTTTAATATAGACCGAGGAGCACAGGCATATTTCTGTGCCCAGAGGTATCCTTCCTGAAGTTCCTGAACAGTCATTCTCTTTGGTTTAAAGACCACGTGGCTCATGTCATAATGGGACCAATCGTGATCAAAAATCCTCTCTTCTTCTTCCATTCTCTTCCGGAGGGGTGTCCCTGGAAAGGGTGTGAGAATCGAAAAGGTAGGCAGTTCAATATTATTTTCTTGAACGAACTCAACCGTCTTTTTGAAGATGGTCGGGTCGTCTCCATCGAATCCAAAGATGAACGAACCATGAATACCTACCTGGTGCTCTCGGATGGTCTTGATCAGACCGGATACCTCTGCCGTGTGGACAAATCGTTTTGAAACGCCATCCAGGTTCTCTTGAAGAAGCGATTCAAAGCCGATGAAGAGGGAGATACAGCCGCTCTCTTGCGCCTTTTTGAGGAGGTTCTCATGCCTGGCCATCTGGACGGTGGCAAACCCCATCCATCTCACTTGACGGCGCTTGAAGATTTCAAAAAGACCGAGAGCATAATCTTCTTTGGCGGTGACGTTGTCATCCACCAGAAAGAGATATTCTCCCTTTTTTTTGACGATCTGGGACAACTCACGGTCCACATCTTCCAGCGGGCGGGTCCGGTAACACTTTCCGTTGATTGTTGGGACGGAACAAAACTCGCACCGGTTCGGACAGCCACGGGTGGTTTCGACGGCTTTAAAAAAACGCCGATATCGGTTACCCAAAAGGTCTCTTCTCGGAAGAGGCATTCCTCTTAAATCGGACCACTCCTGATTTTTATAGAAGGGCTTGAGCTCCCCTGCCTCGAAATCCTTTAGTACTGCTTCAAGTATTCCTTCTGCCTCTCCGATCAAGACGGAGTCAGCATGTTCTTTCGCCTCTTCTGGTAAAAGGCTCGGATGGACTCCTCCCAGAATTACTTTCACTCCCCTCTCACGGAATCGATCGGCCACCGCATAGGCTCTCTTTATCACGCAGGTCAGGCCGGTAATTCCGACCAAATCAACGTGGGCATTGAAATCAACCTTTTCAATCGCCTCGTTAATAATCTTGACCTCATAGGTTTTGGGAAAAAGAGAGGCAAGGAGCGTGAGGCCCAATATCGGAAAGGGATAAAGGGTGTCATTGGAAAATTTAATCCCATTCTCCCTGGGAAAAATGAGAAGCACCTTTTTCAAATTTGGATTGCGGATTGCGGAATGCGGATTCACTTTTTCCCCTGTTCCATATATTCCAGATGCCTACTGCCTTCTGCTTACTGCGTTCTATTTCTGGGTTATTTCGGACCATTCTTCAAGATTCGGTTGCCTCCAGGGTCTTCTCGTTGCATTCTCCCAGACATATCTCAGGATGAGGCGGTAGGCCATTCGCTTGAACGGGTTCGGGTTGAAGAAAGCACCCAGGAGGATTCTCGGCTGGGTATAATATTTTTTCAGATAGAGCTGCTGAAGACGATGAACTTTTTCTACCGGTAAGCACCCTGTATCCATCACAGGGTGCATGAAATCGTAATTTCCAAAATGCCGCTCTCTGATCCTTCCCAATCGTTCTGCCTCCTGAAAGTATCTTGTTCCGGGAAGAGGGGTGGTCAAGGTGAGGACCAAAAAGTCGCTCTGAGTCTTCACAAATTGAAAGACCTCTTTGATCGTCTCCTCAGAGTCATTCCAATCCCCGAACATGATGTTAGCCATGACCATGATCTTATTTTTTCTTAGAATATCGATGGCCTTCTGGGCCAACTCCCTCGACTGCTGTTTTTCATATCGGTTGAGCACATCGGGCTGGATGCTCTCGATTCCCAGCATCACTTCATAGAGGCCCAGCCGCCTCATCTCGGGAATGAGATCTTCATCCCGAAGAATATCTTTGATTCGCGATTGAAACCAGAAATGGATCCGGAGACCCGACTTCCCCAACTCTCCGAGAAACTCCTCGACCCGCTTCCGGCTCCAGTTGAAGGTGTTCTCGTTGAAGACAAAGAGGGTTTTGCCGTACCGATGATTTAGATGGGAAATCTCCTCCATTATTTTCTTCCCGCTCCGTCCCCTCCACACTCCTTCCCAGAATTTCGACTCAGAACAGTAAGCGCAATGGTCTCCGCAACCCCGGCTGGTTGAAATGCCAAAGGCCCTCTTTCCCATCCCATGCCAGTAGTAGGCTTCGCTTTCCATATTGATGAGATGATAGGCTGGAAGGGGAAGGGAATCTAAATTCGGGATGAGCGGCCCTCTCGCGTTAAGAATCACTTTTCCGTTATCCGAATGGGCAAGATTCCTTACTCCTTTTCCTTTCCCGCCTCTGGATAGATCCTGAAGGAATTGAGAAAAGGCGATCTCTCCTTCTCCCATGATAATGTAGTCCAGCTCCTTCAACTCCCGGAGGATGGTTTCCGCCATCAAGGTAAAGTGGCTTCCCCCTGCTACGATGATGGAATTCGGTGAAAGCTTTCGACAGAGACAAATCGCCTGAATGGCTTCCGGCGAAAGGCAGGTGGCAGAGCAGGTGATACCGATGACCTCAGGCTTCGATGTGGAAACAGTCTCTTCGATATGCCTCCATGGAGCCGGAAGGGTAGTGGCATCAACGATTTGAACGTCGTTCCCTTCTCTTTCCAGATAGGCGCCCAATTGGAGAAGACCGAAGGAAGGGGTCCACATCCGAAGGCCCGGAAAAAGTCTATGAGGCGGATCGATGAGAAGAACTTTCATGGGAATTGAGTCATTAGGTAATGAAGTCACTGGGTCATTCAAATTAAAAAGATCAAAGCTTTGAGCTTTGAACTTTCAGCTTTGAGCTTCTTTCTACACCTCCAGATACTTCCGCATCGCTTCAATTTTTTCGAGCACCTCTGGAGGAACCCGGTAGAGAAGATTCCCTTTAAGATCGGTGAGTACATGCGTCGTGGAACCGATGGCGAGAACCTTTCTGTTTTCTTGACTAAGGACCCGGTAGTGGAAGATCAGTTTAGCCACCTCTGTTCTCTCCGTCGTGGTCTGGATGATGAGAGTATCGTCGAAGGTGGCGGGAAGCTTAAACTGACAGTTCAATTCCACCACAGGTGCCAAAAGATTCATTTCCTTTAGCTGAAGCGGATCCATCTCGTATCTTTTGGTCAGGTCATTACGACCTGCCTCAAACCAGCCCACATAGTGCCCATGCCAGGCCATTCCATAAGCATCCACTTCGTAAAATCGAACCTGGAGGAATGTCTCGTGGTATCTCATTTCATATCTTCTCCAGTAACCCCGTTAGAAAAGACGGGGGGTTTAGCCCCGCTTTTCTATTGATACAAATATGACCCGTAGCATCCCCGTCGAATATACTTCGGCTTTCTAACGGGGTAAACGATCGCCGGCAGAAAAAGCCTCCGCCTCACGATCAATCCATCGCATCAATTTCGTAAGCGTAGTTTCATGCCCCACTTCGATGAATTGGGTAAACCCTTCCTGAATCAATTTCTCAACACATCGAATCCAATACACAGGTCGCCCGATCTCCTGAGAAAGAAAATCTTTGATCTCCTCTCTCCGCAACGGGGTAATCGTCCAATGGTTGAGAACGGGAACCTTGAGGGATTGAATCTTGATATTCTGAAGGATCTCCGTGATCTCCTCCCTTAAAGAAGAGAGAGAGGGCGAATGAAGAGCCGTATTAAAAGCGAGAGGGGTGGCAGAGATAGCCTTCCTGGCAAGGGCAAGGGAAATCGCCTTTTTCACTCCCTCCTCTTCGCCCGAAAGGACGAAGTGCATGGAACCGTTATAATTAGCAATAGAAAGTTGAAAACCATTGAGGTCCTGACAGATTTTTTGGACCTCCTCCAAGGGAAGGCCAATGATCGTGGCCATGCCTCCGGGGTGAATGGTTCCCTCTCTTTTCAGGAGCCTGCCGATCGCTTCGGTGATGAAAAGCCCTTCTTCAAAAGTAATGGCTTCAGAGGCGGCTAAGGCGGCGTAGATCCCCATGCTATGTTCGGCCAGGATATCCGGATTCCATCCTGCATCCCGAAGGCGATAGAAGTGCACCATGGAAAGCAGATAGGTTGCCACCTGGAGTTTGAGGCTGAGTTCATCTTCTTCCGCCTCACCTCCGAATGAGAATCTGAGGAGGTCAAATCTCGTCTGGCCGGAAGCCCTTGCCAACAATCCCTTGAAATGCGCATCCTCCCTCAGGGGATGATCCTCCAAGGACGGTCGCTCTTGCAGTTGACCAGGAAAGCAGAAAACGGTCTTCCCTTGGGATGCCTTCATGCTGCCCCCTGATGTTCCAAAACGTATTGAGCCATGGTTCTCACAGATTGAAAGACTTTTTTCCCTACCTCCGCATCGGGAATGATGACTCCAAACTCCTTCTCCAGGCCGAGAACGAGTTCAAGGGCATCGATGGAGTCGAGTCCGAGCCCCTCGCCAAAGAGAGGGGCATCATCCTCGATCATCTCCGGGGTCATGTCTGCAAGTTTCAATCTTTCGATAATGAGCTGCTTGATCTTTTCGATCAGGTGATCATTCGGTTCGACCATTCATTCTCCTCTCTCTCAAAAGAAAAGGGATTAAATCCTCAATCCCTATTTGTTATTCCCATTCCAGAAAGAGTAAAAATTATACCATTGATCTGGATATTTTTCGATATAGGCTTCAAATTTTTTGATCAACTTTACCATCCCCTCTCGAATGACCGCCTCCCGATCCTCTCTCAAAGAAGGATTAAAATAGATAGGGGGTTCAATCACTCCTCTATACTTCCGATTTCTTTCCATCACCACGAAGACCGGTAAGACCGGGGCTCCGGTGGCCATAGCGAGCATGGCGACGCCGATGGGGAACGGAGTCCCCCTCCCAAAGAAATCAAAAACCATGGTCTTCTGAGACTCGATCCGGTCTCCTAACATGGCCACGATTTCATTTCGGCGAAGGGCTTTCACGGCGTCCAAGATGGCCATCGGGGAGTCGTCCTTCGGATTGATATAGAGATTTTTTATTCCTCTTCTCCTTCTCATCTCTTCCCGAAAGGACCGGGTGCCCAAATCTCTTTCATCGAGCGTGAGGACATTGAGATTTCCTCCTTTAAATGAAAAAAGCAATCCCCCGATCTCCCAGTTGCCGAGATGGGGTGTGATACAAATCGCTCCTTTTCCCCCACGAAGTGCTTCCATCATATAATCCGCGCCCGCCTCTTCTTCAACCCATTGGTCTTTATTGGATGGATGGAGGCGATGCATCACCATGTAATCCAAAAGGTATTGGCCGTAGTTCTGAAAAGTTTTTCGTGTTAGAACATTCACCTTTCCCTTCGACCACCGTCCTCTGCCCACCCCTTCAATATTTTCCCGGACGTTTGCTCTCGTCTTCTTCATCAGAAAACAAAAGAGATCTCCCACCACCACGCTGAAGAATTTCTGGATCGACCGGGGGATGAGCGTCGAGCAGAACTGAAAGAAAAAGAGGTAGATAAACCGGTTAAGCGATCGGGGATAACGCCCTTCCATATCAGCCCCTTAAGTGGTCTCTTAGGAAGAGAAAGAGCGTCCGGAGTCCCAGACGATGTTTTTTGATGTGATGCCAGATATCCTGAGTCGCCTTTTTCGATCGCGTATAATAGAGGAGGTGCGCTTTGAGAAGAAGCCATTCCATCCGGACGAATGAGAGATGGTCGTGCTTAAAGACCAAGTGCTGCATATCGAAGAAGGACCAGGGCGACCTCCATTTAAAGATCCGGCCCTTCACCTGCTCGTAGACCGCTGTCCCGGGATAAGGGGTGAGAATCGAGAATTGAGCGACACTGGTGTCGAGTCTTTTCGCAAAGCGGATCGTCTCGTGAATCGTCTCAACGGTATCATGGAGCCCCCCAAGGATATAGGAGGCATGGATCTGCAGGCCGTTCCGCTTGAGCATCTCCACCGTCCGAACCGCCTCCTCCACCTCGAACCCCTTCCTCAACTCTTCAAGCGTTCCTGGATTCGGGGATTCCACTCCGATGAAAACCGACTTCGCCCCTGCCCGGACCATCTCTTTGATCATTTCTTCGTTGCGAAGGAGCAAATCGATCCTGGACAAGCACCACCACCAGAGGTCGAGTTTCCTTTCCCTGATTCCATGACAGATTTCAATCACCCTCTTCGGAAAGAGGTTAAAGGTGTCATCCAAAAAGGCAACGGCATTAAAGTGATATTCGTGACAAAGCTTTTCGAGTTCGTCCAAAACGGAGGAAACACTTCTTGTTCTCACTTTGGTTCCGAAGAAATGAGAGGAAGCGCAGAAAGCACATTGGTAGGGACATCCACGGCTGGTGATCAAAGGGGTGATGTCACGGCCTCCAAACTTCATCCTCCGATAATCGTCCAGGTTAATGAGGTGCCTGGCAGGAAGTGGAAGATGGTCGAGATTTTCAATGAAGGGTCTGGGCGGGGTTCGAACAAGCTTTCCGTCCGAAAAGAAACTGATTCCCTGGATCGAATCGAGTGGACCGTCTCTCTTCTCTAAGGAGGCCACTAATTCTGAAAAGGTCACCTCCCCTTCCCCACGCACGACGAAATCCACTTTTCGGGTGGAAAGGATTTCTTCGTCAACATAGCCCGGGTGTGGTCCCCCCATCACCACCGTGCAACCACTGGCCTTGGCTTTCTGAGCTAATTGGAGAGCCTGACGATGACGGGTGGTATCCGTAGAAATTCCCACGATATCATATTCTTTATAAACATTTTCCTCCCTCTTTTTTCGAACGGCCAGGTCTCTGACCACGACCTGATGGCCTTCTTTTTCCATGCAAGCAGCGATGTATAAGAGCCCCAGAGGAGGAAAGAGAACCCCCGTTGCTTTCAGGGTTCCTGTTGGAGTCGGATTGATGAGGAGAATCTTCACGTAAAAATCCAAAGGGTAGTGGTTTCTGGATGCCGGTTACTCGACCCAAATCACCTGCATCCGGCATCTCGTATCCAGCTACTGCTGCCATGAGCGATCTACCAAAGTCCGCTCCGTCTGAAGACCTTCGAAAAAAATCATCTGGATGACTCTGAAAACGAGACAGACGCATTCGTTTTTGTTATAATACACCCGCATCTTCTATTTCAATCCCTTACACGTTTTAAAAAGAAGTGCTGATGAGATACGATGTTATTGTCATTGGGGCTGGGATGGGAGGGTTGACCGCTGCGACCCTTCTTGCCAGAGAGGGATGTAAAACTCTCCTCCTTGAAAAAGAGAATCAGGTGGGAGGCTATGTGGTCTCCTTCAAGAGAGATGGATTCACTTTTGATGCCACGGGCGCCTTTGTCGGGGGTTGTCACGAAGGGGGAGAGCTTCATCGAATCCTTGAGGAGATGGGGATACACGAAAAGGTTGAATTTATCCCCATTCGGCACATCCGAAACATCTACCCGGGATTCGAGATTCATCTCCAGCCGGGTGGGTCTCATTCCTATGCCGAAGCGCTCTTCGATCTTTTCCCCAAAGAGGAGAAAGGATTGAAGACCTACCTCTCTCTGGTCAAGCGGATTGGAGAGGAAATAAAATCATACTCAGAAATAACGGCGATCCAGAAGATCTTCTTCCCGTTCTATTTCCGAAATCTGGTTCGGTTTCATCGATCCAGTCACCAGACGATTTTAGACAAGCTTTTCAAGGGACAGGAGATCAAGATGGCCCTCCATTCTCTTCCCGTCACCGAGCCCCCCTCGAGACTTTCTTTTCTCTTCCTCGCTGTCCTGATCAATAAAGCCTTGATGGAAGGGGTTTTTTATCCAAAGGGCGGGATGGGAAAAATTTCAGAAGCCATGGCAGATGCTTTTCGCCAAACTGGAGGAGAGCTCCATCTTCAAAGGGAAGCGGAAGAAATCCTAATCAGAGAGGGGAGAGTGGATGGCATCCGGACAAAGGATGGAAACACCTTTCAATCCTCCTTGGTCGTCTCCGACGTTAACCCGAATCTACTCGTCAAGATGCTTCCTCTCGAATTTCGAAAACCCTTTGAAAAAAAGATCCGGCATTTCGAATATTCCCTTTCCTGTTTCATCCTCTATATCGCCACCGATTTGGATTTAGGAGGAATGGGCCTTCCCTATTTTACCTATCTCCGCTTTCTATCCGATTTAGAGGAAGAGGATCGGATAATGAGAAGGGGTGAGATTCCCCGGAATCCGACGATGATGGTATCCATCCCCACGATTTTGGACCCTTCGTTGGCTCCTCCTCGACAACACATTTTGAGCGTGCTGACCAATGTCCCTTATCATTATCAACAGAAATGGGGGGGAGGGCATCCGGAAAGGTATCGCCAGATTAAAGAGGAATTCTCCCAAACAATCCTCCATCAATTGGAATCAAAGTTGATTCCCGGTTTGAGAGACCACCTCCTCTTGTATGAAGCAGCCACACCATTGACGTTAGAGCGATATACAGGGAATGAGATGGGCGCGATGTACGGCCTTGCTTCGACAACTCATCAGGTTGGGAATTTAAGGCCCCCCCATCAGACATCTGTCCCGGGCCTCTTTCAGGTCGGCCACTACACCAGGCCTTCTCACGGAATTGTAGGGGCCAGCCTTTCCGGGAGCTTTGCCGCAAAAACAATCCTTAAGAAGCTGAATCGGGGGTAGGGAACGCATATATGCGTTCCCTACAACTCGCTAATCCCATATCTATGCTTTCTCGGGATGGCGATAACGCTCACAGAGATCGCCCCAGCAGGCCACCACCTGATGGTCCACCAGAAGTTCGATCACCTCGCATTGATTGTCGCATTCGCCGCACTCAAATCCTCTTGTGGAACAAGACTTCCGGGGAAGGTCGAACCCCCTGAATTGGGTTTGCGGGAGTTTGGCTTTCTTCACCAGTTTGGCGGCACCAATCGCACCCATGACATCAAAATGCTCCGGGATGACAAGAGAGGCCTCCAGTTCTCTTTCGAGCGCCCGCTGGATACCTCGATTCGCCGCAACGCCTCCCTGGAAAACGATGGGGGAAAGGATTTCTTTCCCCCGGCAGACGTTATTCAGATAATTTTTCACCAGGGAGTCAGAGAGACCGGCGACAATATCCTCAACCGAATGCCCGATCTGTTGTTTATGAATCATATCTGTCTCGGCGAAGACCGTGCATCTTCCTGCAATCCGCACAGGATGATCGGCCTTGAGAGCGAGGTCCCCAAAGGCTTCGATGGAGATCCCGATCCTGGCGGCTTGCTGATCCAAAAAGGATCCTGTGCCAGCTGCGCAGACCGTATTCATGGCAAAATCGACGACAACGCCATTTCTCAGGACGATGACCTTGGAATCCTGGCCGCCGATTTCAACGATGGTCTTCGCCGTGGGGAGAATGTCGATCACGGCAATGGCGTGGGCCGTGATCTCGTTTTTAATGAGATCAGCCCCTACCAGATAAGCGGCTAAATGCCTGGCACTGCCAGTCGTGGCAACTCCATGGATGGGGATGGCCCCACCCAATTGGATTATGATTTCTCCCATCCCCTGTTGAATCGCTTCGATGGGGCGGCCGCTATTCCGGATATAGGACTTGGCTAACACGCGGCCGCTTCCGTCCAACACAATGAGTTTGGTCGTAATGGAGCCGACATCAATGCCTAAATAGTTATCCATAATAGTTACTTAGTCTTGTAGTCCTGTAGTCTCATCGTCATAATTGTTTTTGTCTCTTTATCGACTATATGACCATGTGGCTATTTGACTATCAGATTTTCTTTGTTCTACCACGTCCCGGAACGCCTCCAATCGGGTCATCAGCCCTTCCCTGCCTGTATGTTCATCCAAGGAGAGAATCAGGAGGGGAAGAGACGGGCCGCCACCCCGCACCTTCAACCTTCTCTTGATGAATTCTTGAAGAAGGGCATCAATGCCACATTTAAAGGAAGTGAGGAAGACCACGCCATCTACCCCACCGGACAGAAAGTGAAACAACGATCCCACAATCTCCCTTCCGGATGACCAGTAAATCTCTTTGGAAAGATCTGAAACTTCATGATCGATCTCTTTGTCAGAAAGTAAATCAGAGGTAACGGCCTCCATTCCCAAGCTTTTGGTCAGCGAAAGGACGTCTTTATTGATATCGATGTCGAAGAGATTGTATGGATGGCCGATCAACGCAACACGCAATAGAGGGTTCTCGTCCTTATAAACACCCATAGTGGGTTTTTCACTTACGCACGAAGAAACTCCAATAAATCCCCCTCCCCCTTTGATGGGGGAGGGTAAGGGTGGGGGTGAACAAGATCGACGAAGTCCCCCCTCCCCTTCATCCCCTCCCGCCAGGGGAGGGGAGACTTTTCTTGTATCACTATTGGTTTGTGGGGTTGGAATATCCATCTCAAAGAGTTGTCCTGTGGGAAGTCGGTTGATTCGATCCACCCAGCTTTTTCGAAATTTTGAGAAGGAATCTTCGGCTTCTCGAAAAGCCTTCTTGATTTCTTGCTTCGATCCACCCAGCTTTTTGCCGATCTTCAAAAAAGACTGAAAAAGGGAAACTCCTCCTTTTCGAAGATCGATGGTTTCGTCAATGACGGACACCTTTCTCTCCGTGGCAAGTCTCACAATATCCGGAGCCCCTCGAAACTTGGGACACATGATGTAGGTAGGGTGAATACTGACCAATCGAGGGATGAAAAGATGATCCACTTCTTCTTTCAATTGAACGGCATGGGTGACCAGAAGTTTCATCGGAAGGCAACTGTCTTCAAAATAAACGATCTTCTCCTTATGTCTGCCCCCTTCGGTAGTCTTCACGCTCCAGCCCAATCCATCGAAGAAGGTTTTCCAGAAAGGAAAGTAGCGATAGAACATCAGGGCTCTCGGAATGCCTATGCAGCCCTTCTCTTCCATTCCAACATCTCCACGAAGGCCTCCAGGAGCGTCTGAATGCGGCCTTCGATCTCTTGCTCGTCCAAAATGAGAGTGAGGATGGGAATGTCCCACTCCTTTCCCACTTTGGTCAGAATCCCAGAAGCCGTGGTCTCCGGCATGCAGGCAAATGGCATGAGATGGACCACCCCATCGTATCCTTCTTTCGATCTCAGGATGGCCTCACCGACGGAGACGTTACATTCTGCACCCACATCGTAACCCAGATAAGCCTTTGAAGCTTCAAAGAAGCGAATTCGTTCCGAATCTCGGTCAGCCTTATTTTTCCGCATCGTCCTCAGGATATGCGTTGAGAACCAGGAGGTACGGGTCACTTCCGCACCCAATTCCCCCAATTTCTGTTCCACGCCCCGATTGATATGGGGATCCATCACCGTGTAGAGCTCACCCACCACGGCCACTTTAAATGGCCTGCGCGAATGGTCCTGTTCCATTTCTTCAAGAAGGGCCTTTCCTCCTCGAACCGCCTCCTCGAGAACTCTTGGGGTTTTGGCCTCATCCACCCACGAGAGCGCCTTCTTCAGCCGCTTCTGCGTCTCTCCTTTCTTTATTTCTAAGGGCCTGACCTTCATGGCCAATCGTTCCAATCCTTCGCAGGCCATCATCTTCTTCCACCCCATCCAGAGCCCGTAAGGAAAGAGGAGGACATTCTTCGCGCTCAACTCTTTTCGCAATTCCTTCGTCTCCTCATGATTCTTCCAGATGGCCCTCCAGGTCAACCGAGGGGGGATCGTCAGCCACCGGTAATGAAGACCCATATCCTCCAGAATCACTTTCTGAACAAGGTCGTAGAGCCCCAGACGACACGGGGGGCCACTGCCTACCATGACAATAGTGTCGGCTCCCTTCTGCAGGGCTTCGATAAAATTTCCAAGAATGATTTTAAAAGGAAGGCAGATGCACTCGTTGGAGTGGAGAACACCCAAGGTCAGCGTTTTTCGGCTGGTTTCAGGAGGAATGACATAGGGAATGCCGGCGGTTTCTGCGATCGCCTTGCAGAAGATGTGCATCGAACCGAGATGGGGAAAAGTTACCTTCATCCATGTCTACCCACTACCTTTTCCTTGCCGTAAAGGACTTGGGATTTTGACTTTTCATTCTTCTCCCACGCCCGTTCTGCAATTGCTCGGTAAGCCTCGGAGTAACCGTCGATGGCTTGGGCAAGGTCTGTAAAGAGCTGCTCTGCCCCTTCATGGGTGAAATACTTAGCCAGATGAAGCGCAAACTCCCTCCCTTGTTGAGGGTGGTCGATTAAAAGACAGGGCCGGAAGTAATTTTCTGAAAAAGGCTGATGGGATCGGATTTCCTGAAAGAGAGGAGAATTGAGAGCCTCCGCGAGGGACTTCTCTTTGATGTTGTCAGAAGCGAAATGGCAGAAGACACAGGGCTCCACATCCCCCCGGGCATTGACATGAAAGTACTTTCTCCCCGCTGCAATGCATCCCTGAGTGAGACATCCATCGTTCCAGAAGTCGACAAAGAGCATCGGTTTCTTAGCCCGAAAATAAGCAAACCGCTCCCTCATCCGGTTCCTCTGCTCCGGGGTGGCCATGAGGGAGAGATCCGGATTTCTCCCGATGGGAACGTAATGGAAGTTCCACAGAAGGATACAACCCTTCTCCACCAGAAAATCGATAAAGGCATCGCTCGCCAAGCTATCACTGTTCTGGGAAGTCTGCGTGGTGGAGACTGCAAAAAAGATCCCCGCCTCTCGGAGCCCATCCATCACCTTCACGATTCGGTCAAATTGACCCTTCCCCCTTCTTCCATCGGTTTCTTCTCTGAGCCCTTCGAGGCTGATCGCCGGAGCAACGTTTCCCAGGGCCACAAACCGATCGATCATTTTCTGATCGATCAGCGTGGCATTGGTATAGATTTGAAACATCATATCTTCATGCTTTTCAAACAGGTCAAAGAGATCTTTTCTTAAGAAAGGTTCCCCACCCGTCATCAGGACCAGATGGATGCCCATCTCTTTACATTCCCCCATTAACCGATCCAACACCTCATAAGGAAGATCCTCCTGCGAATAGGCCCCTGAATAACATCCAAAGCAATTCAGGTTGCATCTCATCGTCGGGCTGATCAACATGGCATCCGGCGGATAGAACCCCCTTTCTGCCTCGAATGCCTTTCTACGGTTGGTTCCTACCAGGAGCTGGTTGACGATGAGGTTGGAGACAAGCTTCTTTCGATGGAGGGGATGGGTCTCGTTGAGCACCCTCCTCGCAATCGTTAGGCCAGGATGATCGGTTTGGAAGAGGGTGCGAATCCATCGAATTTTTTCTCGATAAGACTCTTTCTGAGGAATTCTCTCGGCAAGATAGGTCAAACGAACTAAATTTTCCGTGGAGGCATTGGCCAGGAGAGAAAGAGCATTCGCTGTAAATTTTTCTATCGAATATCGCTTAGCTCTTTGGTAAAAATCCATCCTCTTCCTCACCAAAACAGACTTCGAAGAAATACTTTACAAACCAACCAGGTGTCGACCACCGGCCGGAAATGACTGGAACTCGTTCCGTCAACCTTCCTCGTAGCGATAGGAATAGATAGCACACTGAACCCTTTTTTGCAAGCTTTAATCAGGAGTTCCAATTCGGCCTCAAATCGAGAAGTGGAGAGATCGATTTCCTTCAACATGTCGGTTCGAATGAGCCGGAAACCAGATTGACTATCGGTAATATCCGAATGACAAAGCCGCGCAACCGCCTTCACTCCCAAGCGATTCCAGAAGCGGCGGAGAAAGGTCATTTTCGCAAATCCCGCAGCCCGAGAGGCGATGAGGATATCGGGTTCGACGTTTCGGAATATCTTGAGAAGAAACGGAATTTCGGAGGGATCATGTTGACCATCCGCATCCAGAGTGATCACGACCTGGTAGCCCTTCTGGAGGATGTATTGGAACCCTGTCTGGAGGGCAGCACCCTTCCCAAGATTAACCGGATGTTCGAGAAGTTGAGCTCCATTTGCTGAAGCCACACTCCCCGTCCCATCTGAAGATCCGTCATTGACGACAAGGGTATCCATCTTGAGGGGCTTCACCTTTTTCAAGACGAAACCCAGGGTCTCCTGGGCATTATAAGCAGGGATGAGGATGCAGATCTTGTCGAAGCGCCCCATTGAATTAATTCTCTATTCCGATTGGATGCCTACGACCATCTTGTGGCCTTTAAATTACCAAATCCCTGCCGGCAGGCAGGCACCAAATCCCAAATAAATCCCAAACTACAAATCTCAAACTTATAAAATGATGATACAAAACTCCGAAATCCGCATTCCGAACTCCGCATCAGGTTTATCGTCTTTCCAAGAATCGCTTCATCTCCGGGTCGTAAAGAAAGGTAAAGAAGGTTGCAAGCGATCCCAATAGTGGAAGGGGATCATCTCTTGAAAAGATATCATAGGAGGTATTGGGGTCAAAGAAACGGAAGAACGAGGGACGAAGATGGAAGCGATTGGGATTATTAAGAAAATGAAGAATATCTCCTAAGAGAAACCAGCGAAAGCGCTTCCCCACTTTATAACGAAGCACAGGTTCGAAACTTTCCCGCCTTGCCATCCTGAGGATGAGACAGGGAAAATCAACTCCCGAGACAATGGCCAGTTGCAGTGAACCCCAGAAGCGTGGATTGACTTCCATCAGTTTTGGAATTCCATCCCTCGGATCGACTTTGAATTCGACCATGCCCACACCCACCCAATTTAAAGATCTAAGAAGTGAGAGGCCCAATTCCATGATCTGGGGATGTTCAACGCCTTCCCCCAGTGTGCTGGGACCCCCTTTGACTGGATACATCCTCAACTTTTTGTGGACGAAGGCCGCCTTAATCTTTGACCCCTCATCAAAAAGGGCCGAGAATCCATACGTTCCCCCTCCATCCGGAATCCACTCTTGAATCAATGGAAAAGGAAATCGATGGTGAACGCTTTGATAAGAGGGAATCAGATCCTTCCTATTTTTCACATACACGATGCCGAAGGATCCAGAGCTGATTCGGGGTTTGATGACCGCCGGGATGGGGATTTTATCGAGCACATGGTTAAGGCCCCGCACCACATAGGGTGCAGGGCTGCCCTGAACCTCACATGGTTCAGGGGAGGGAGGGATCTGAAATGTCTTTGGCGTTGGGATCCCATGGGCTTCCGCATACCCCATGAGATTTCCTTTATCTCGAACGAATCCGATCTTTTCCCAATCAGGACTGAGAAAGTAAGTATACCGGGAGATTTCCGAGCGGTATTTTGCCAGCAAGAGCAGAGTCTCCTCTTCCATCGGGAAGACACATTCATAATGGTTTTCTCTAATCTCTCTGAGAAGAAATTCGATAAATCGACTTGGGGATTGCCGTGGTGAAGGATAGACGAGGCGCCGGCTGCAATATTTCGAGAAGAAGGAGGTATTGAGGAATGTCCGTTCTCCCACGGTGACATCAATCCCTTTGCAACCAAGGGATCGAACCGCAGCCAACGTTTTTCTGAAGTGCCCATCTGTGACCAGAACGCTTGCCATAGCCTTATATTGCGGATTTCGGAATTCGGAGTACGGAGTAAAGACTTAAAATCATAAAAATCTGCAATTTAAGAAAGCGAATTTCCGAATTCCCCATTCCGCATTCCGAATTTAGATCAGCCCCTCATCAGCGAGGCTTCGATAACTCTCCCCTGCCAGGATGATATGGTCGTAAACCTTGATCCCCAGAAGTCGACCGGCCTCCACCAGTTGTTTGGTGATCCGAAGATCCTCTTCACTCGGGCTCGGATTTCCGCTTGGGTGATTGTGGATCAAAATAATCCCTGCGGCAGGTTCGATGAGGGCCTCCCGAAAGACATCTCTCGGATGGACAATGCTCGCCTCGAGTGTTCCTTCTGAGATCGTCACTTCCTTAATCAAACGATTCGCCCGGTTGAGAAGAAGCACCCTGAAGACCTCTTTCCTTAAATCTCGCATCAGGGGAAGATAGTGGTTCGCCACATCTAAAGATCGCTTAAAAGATGGCTTGGGAGCATCTCTTTGAGATTGAATCCTCCTCACCAGCTCAAAGGCCGCACAGAGAATCGCTGCCTTGGCAGATCCAATACCCTTGACCTTCATCAACTCTGAAGGGGAACGGGAGAAGAGCTTCTGAAGAGATTCATGTTGATCTAAGAGTTCTCTTGCCAGATCGATGGCGGTCTTCTTTCTTGTGCCTTTTCCAAGCAAGATCCCCAGAAGCTCTGCTTCGGTGAGGGGTTGAGGACCGTGTTGAAGAAGCCTCTCCCTGGGTCTCTCCTTCTTCGGCCACCGTGAAATCTTGTAAGAAGATTCGGCCATGACGGATCAAGTGGAAGCAGGGGATTCCGCCTTATTCCCATCCCCTTCGGGAGGGACCTGTACGGACTTCTTCCCGAAAACTCTTGAAAGCAGGATGCTTAACTCATAGAGCCCCATCAGAGGGAGCGCCATGAGCACTTGAGAGATAAGATCAGGAGATGGAGTGACTGCCGCTGCGAAGATAAAAATGAGGAGAATGGCATATTTCCTCTTCCCCGCCAACATCTTTGCATCGATGATTCCGATCCTCGCGAGAAGAACCAAAACCACGGGAAATTCGAAGACCAGACCGAAGGCCAGCAAAAACTTGATGCTGAAAGATAGGTATTCTTTCATGCTCGGCATCGGTTTGATAAAATCGGTGGCGTAACCTAAAAGAAACTTGAAACCGACGGGAATGGCAACGAAATAGGCGAAGAGAATCCCGAGGACGAAGAAGAAGGACCCACCGAGGACGAAAGGGATCACGTACCTCTTCTCCTTTTGATATAGGCCCGGGGCCACAAAAGCCCAGATTTGGTAAAGAACGAACGGAGAAGTCAAGATGATGCCCGCGATAAAGGCTACCTTCATGTAAGTAAAAAAGGCTTCTGCGACGCTGATGAAAATCAACGATCCCCCGTTGGGCATCATTTTCATCAGGGGTGCGGCAAGGATATTGAAGATAGAATCGGCGAAGGCATAACAGAGAATGAAACCAACCCCGATCGCAATAAATGATAGAATCAGGCGCTTCCTCAGTTCCTGTAGGTGGGAGGTTAAAGGAAGTTTCTTTTCATCCATGGGAAGGCATCCCTTCTTTTCCCCCTTCGAACTCCCCCTTCGCTTTCTCTTCTGCCTTTTCCTCTACCTTTTGCGCAGAAGCTTCTTCGAGGGGTTGGGTCTCCGCGGGAACAGAGGGGCTCGACTGCACGGGCGTCTCCTCCACGGTAGGCTCCGGAGGGGAGATCTGTTCGGCTAAATCTGCCAGGAGATTTTCATCCGTGAGGGTGTGCTTGAACTCCTCTAAGTCCTTTGTCTCGGCCTCGAAGCTTTCTTTCACCTCTTCGGTAGCTTTCTTAAATTCCCTCATGGCCTTTCCGAAGGCTCTGGCGAGTTCCGGGAGCTTATTCGGCCCGAAGACGATCAAGGCAATGGCCACAATGATCAACAATTCCGGAAGCCCGATATTAAACATAAATCCTCCTGTATTAACAATTTTATAGCATAATTTTTCTTCCCATTGCAATGGGAGCTGAGTTGTTTGTCATGGTTTCTCTCTTGTGAAAAGAAGGCCTCCGGGGATATGAGTTACTCTATCGGGAGCAAGGAAGCCTTTACGTCGCTGGAGGTCGTCCATTCCGAAATGGAGGGAATTGAGTTTTGAAAGGTTGCGTGATATAAATTGGTAACCCAGGAAGCCGGAGAAGCGAACGATGACCGTCATCCATATCAATGTGCCCTATTCGATGCTTCTTCATCGTATCGATTTTGCCATCAAGAACAGAATCCATCCTGAAATCTATTTCAGCTCAGAAGATTTGGATGCCTGCCAAGAGAAGGACGTTCAACATCTCTCCGAGGTTCTCGAAGAAAACCAATTGGAGATCACCCTGCACGGTCCATTCATGGATTTGAGCCCCGGGGGGGTGGACCGAAGGATCAAAGAGGTGACCTTTGATCGATTCCTGAAGACGATGGAACTGGCGCATTTTTTCAAGCCCAAGATGATCGTCTTTCATCCAGGGTACGAAAGATGGAAATTTGATGGAAATGTGAAGCTATGGCTCGAGAGCAGTCTTCAAACCTGGAAGCCTTTGGTCAACAAGGCAGAGGAGACGGGGCTGACCCTTGCGGTTGAAAACGTTTTCGAAGAGAGTCCCGATTCCATCAAGAGTCTTTTAGAGGAGATCCATTCACCCCATTTTCGATTTTGCTTCGACACAGGCCATCATCATGTCTTCAGCAAGACCCCTCTTCCCGCTTGGATGGAGGCTTTGGGAGGGTTTCTGGGTGAGGTTCACCTGCACGATAACCATAAAGAGATGGATGAACATCTCCCTGTGGGGGAAGGAGGCTTCGACTTCGATCAGTTTTTCACCCTCCTTTCACAATTGAACCTGACCCCTCTTTATACGATCGAGCCTCATGAAGAGGCCCACCTGTGGAAGGGGATCCAAGCAGTGAAAAAATACATTTAGGATTTCCCCCGTCACCCTCTCCTCTGGGTGACTGTGTCGTAATGGCGGGAAAGAGACAGAGAGCCAGCTTCGGAAGCTTTAGAATTGCGGTTCTTTGAAGGGGATGGGTCACAAACCTGATGGTTGTCGGCATAATGTTTCCTGGTGAACAAGATTATGAATTTATCCGCTAAAAGGTCCCGCTCTAAAGCTCCCTCAGCCGCCTCTCTGTCTCATGGCCGATTGGTAGACTTTGAGAGCATCGGCTCCAATTTTTTGTTTTCTCCCTATTATGACACTGTCTCTGGGGAGAAGGTGACGGGGAATTCAGCGGAAATGTTAGAGATAAATTCTCAAATTTAAACATATGAAATCTAAAACCACGAAAAAGGGGGGCCTTATGAAACGTCTCTGCATTTTATTGATCGTTTTTATGGTAGTGGTTGGTCAGATGGTGATGACAGGATCAATGGTTTCAGCGCAGCAGGCAAAGTTGGTTTTCAAGTATGAAGACCCCATGGGTGTCGTCAAGATCAAGCCCAGTGAAGCCATTCACATCGCCGCCTGGATGGTCGTGGTAGGACCGGATACCTCCTTGGGAACAGATACCAAGCGGGGCGTTGAAATCGCTATTGAGGACAAAGGTGGAAAGATTCTCGGGTTCCCAATCAAGCTGACCGTACAGGACACAGGCTGCAATGCAGAGGGGGGTCAGGCGGCTGCGACCAAACTGGCTGCTGACCCAACGGTTGTGGCCGCCATTGGTTCAAGTTGCTCGAGCGAGGCTCGACCCGGCGCGCCGATATTATGGAAAGCCGGTATTTCGACGGTCTCGCCGTCCGCCACCTCGCCGGATTTGACAGATCCAATAAAACGCGGACGAGAATATGATGGGTTTCTCCGTACCGCTCACAACGATAAAATCCAAGGTGCCGTCGCGGCCGAATTCGCATGGAAACAATTGAAAGCCAAGAGGGTGGCGACCATCCACGACGGAAGCATCTATGCTGAGAAACTCCAGGCCGTTTTCTCAGAAACCTTCAAGAAACTGGGCGGGACCATCACTTCTCAAGAAGCGGTCTCCCCCACGGACACGGACATGCGGCCTGTTCTAACAAAGATTGCCACGGGCAAGCCTGAATTTATCTACTATCCCGTCTTTATCGCAGCAGGCGGCCACATCACACGACAGGTGAAGGAGGTAAAGGGACTGGAGAAGGTAAGTTTAATGGGTGCGGATGGGATATTTTCTCCAGACTTTTACAAGGCGGCAGGGGAGGCTGCCATTGGCATGTATCATTCCAGCCCTGATTTCTCAGCCTTTGGTGAAGGCTACAAGGTTTTCTTGGAGAAACATAAGAAAAAATATGGTGAAAAGCCCATCGCACCCTTCCATGCTCATGCCTATGATGCGGCCATGATGATTTTTGCTGCCATCGAGAAGGTCGCCAAGAAAGGACCGGACGGGGCGCTCTACATCGGTCGAAAGGCTTTAAGGGATGCCCTTTATGCCACGAAAAACTTGAAAGGGCTGACGGGAAACCTCACATGCGACAAATACGGAGACTGTGCAGACCCAAGAATCGCCATCTATAAGACGAGCGCCGATAATATTAAAAACTTGGTGCTTCCAGACAAACCCTTCTGGAGGCCTTATTAGTCCAACATAGAGGAAGTCCGGTTCTCTTTTAGTGAAGCGGGTTTCCTGTCAATGAAAGGGATGAGCCGGAAATAGAAATTTTTCTCCAGTTCATCCCGATTGAGAGCGTTTCATCCGTGAAATGATCCGGTCTTGGGTGGTCCCTTATCGCTTGCCAAAACCATCTTAAGGGATGGAAATCCATATGCTGAGACGTTGGAGAGAAAGAATAACTGCAACCGATGTGGTCATGTGGCTCATCGGGGCGGCGATTTTGACGCTCGTCATTCGGGGTTCCACAGCAACCTTATCCGAAGGAAAATACTCCTTCTACCACTGGTTTGATTTTGTCATTTTCGGTCTTGCTCAAGGAAGTATTTATGCGCTCATCGCCATGGGTTACACCATGGTCTATGGCACCCTCCGAATGATCAACTTCGCTCATAGCGAAGTCTTTATGAGCGGTCCTTATACGGCTTACTACGTAGCGGCAGCCTTTTACTCATCCGGTTTTCTCGATCGGCACCCCATTGCCAGTCTGATGATGATTTTCCTCGTCTCTATGGCGACCTCAACTCTGATCGCTGTTCTGTTGGAGCGGATTGCTTACCGTCCTCTCCGGACTGCTCCCCGCCTGGTTCCACTCATCACTGCCATTGGGGCGTCCTTCTTTCTGCAATATACGTTTCGGGGGCTCTATGGTTCAGGTTTCCAGGCTTATCCCGTGGTCAAGATTCTCGAAGGTGAATGGATGGTCGGAGAATTCCGGATCCTGAGGTTTCAGGCTCTGGTGATCGCAGCAGCAGCTCTGTTGATGGCCGCTCTCTATTTCTTCATACAACGCAGCCGTATTGGAAAAGCGATCCGGGCCGTATCGGAAGACAGGGAAATCTCCTCGCTGATGGGAATTGACGTCAACAGGATGATCGTCACCACATTTGTCATCGGTGGAATGGCCGCCGGAGCGGCGGGCGTCTTGTATGCCCTGATGTTCAAGCAGGTTCATTTTTTCATGGGTTTTATCCCGGGGATCAAGGCCTTTACGGCAGCGGTGTTGGGTGGAATCGGCAATATTCCAGGAGCCATGCTCGGCGGAATTTTTCTCGGCCTGATTGAATCGGTGGGACCCAGTCTTTTCCTCGACGGTCTGGGAATTGTTGCGCCGTACCAACTCAAAGATGCCATTGCTTTTATCCTGCTCGTCCTCGTGCTCATCTTTCGCCCCACTGGCATTTTGGGCGAGCGTTTGGCTGTTAAAAAAGCATAGTAGTCGGATAGTCAAAATAAAGAAGGACTACGTGACTACGAGACTGCAACAAGACTAAGTATGAAACAGGCGATTAGAATCGGCTTGATCGGCGGTGTCATCGAAGCCCTCTTAGCACTCATCGGGATGATTGAGGCATCCAGCCAACGGGATATTATCAGTCATGTCATCTCAATGGGCCATACCCTACTGGTTTTAGTCGTTCTGTTTATGGCCTACCTCGCAGCAAAACGGACAACCGGAAAGAAGCCGTTGCAGGTTCTAAGGAATAGCTTTCTGTCAGGCTTGATCATAGGAGGCATGGTCGCTCTACTGGTCATTCTTGGAAGTTACATCAATTTACGAAAAGTCTTGATCAATGCTTCACCCCTCCTCTATAAATTACTCACCTTTGATCAGGGAGTAACTGGGAGCATTCCCCTGCTCCTCGGCGGTGGTGCCTTGGGCGGTCTTCTGGCAGGCCTCCTCTATCTCTCGCCCAGCCTGACCCGTCGGGTGTTGACCGTTTCCCTCGGTAGTGTTGTTGGGGCCGGTGTTCTACAGGACTTGCTGCGTCCCACCTTCGCCCTCTGGGGCCCCCTTTCCATCATCAACGAGTGGCTCTTCACGGCCAACGGGCTTACATTCCATGGCGCCGTAGGATTGTTTATTTTAATCGCTGCCTTCTTCACCTTCTGGGCTCAAAAAGGCAATGCGATTCGATCTGGCATCAACCATCTGCCTCCTAAAAAACGAGGTGCACTGAAGATAACGACGCTCCTCCTTTTCTTCATCATCTTACTGGCGCTGCCGCAGATTCTTGGCCTCTTCCTCAGCGAAGTGCTGACGATTGTGGGATTGTACGTTCTCTTGGGCTTGGGGCTGAACATCGTGGTTGGATTTGCCGGCCTCTTGGATCTTGGTTATGTCGCCTTCTTCGCCATCGGCGCTTACACCCTTGCCGTATTGACCTCACCCGAGTTAGGCTTCTTCAATCTATCCTTCTGGGGAGCGCTGCCGTTCGCGATCTTCATGGGTGTCCTATCGGGTGTTCTTCTGGGTATCCCTGTTCTAAAAATGCGCGGCGATTATCTTGCGATCGCAACCCTTGGCTTTGGCGAGATCATTCGTATTCTTGTCCTGTCTGATTTTTTGCGCCCGTGGTTGGGCGGGGCACAGGGGATCGGTAGAATTCCCAAGGCCCACATTGACAGTATCGAGTTCGCCACCCCTCAACAGATCTACTACCTTATTCTTGCGGGTTGTTTGCTCGTTGGGTTTATCTCGTGGCGTCTGAGGGATTCCCGGTTAGGGCGCGCGTGGATGGCAGTGCGCGAGGATGAAGACGTGGCCCAGGCCATGGGCATCAATCTTGTCTCGACGAAGCTAATGGCCTTTGCCACAGGAGCCGCTTTCTCTGCTCTGAGCGGAGCCATCTTTGCCAGCAAGCTTGGATCGGTCTATCCCCACAGTTTTAACGTGATGATTTCCATCAACATCCTCTGCCTGATTATTGTAGGAGGGATGGGAAGTATTCCAGGTGTGCTCGTGGGAGCGATTGCCCTTGTTGGTCTGCCTGAGCTGCTGCGGGAGTTTGCAGAGTACAGACTCTTCGTTTACGGCGCTGCCCTTGTCGCCATGATGCTCTTGCGGCCGGAAGGCCTCTGGCCGGAGGCCTTGCGTCGACGCGAGCTGCACTGAGGAGAATCGGCCGAAACAGAATCAGAATCTCACCCGGGGTAGCAGAAATTGAAGAGAGGGAGTTAAAAAAATCCGAATGCCAAAGGGTTACGGTTATCAGGAGATCAGAATATCAGTTAGGGTATATCAGGATATCAGAGCATCAGGACAGAAATTCCGGTCTTCTTTTTCCTGATCCCCCGGTAGCTGGTATCCTGCACTCTGATTTTCTGATAACCTGATCTCCTTGTGTATTTCGGAAGGAAGCATCGATGCTCATTCTTTCCACACAAAGAGTTACAAAACGCTTCGGCGGGTTGGTTGCGATAAGCAATCTGGATATAGAAATCAAAGAACATAGCATCCACAGCATCATCGGGCCCAATGGTGCCGGCAAGACGACCTTTTTCAACTGCATCACCGGTTTCTACCGGCCTGAAGCCGGAGAAATTTTCTTTAACAACCACTCCCTCGTAGGGCTGTTGCCTGATCGAATCGTCCGGTTGGGAATTTCTCGTACCTATCAAAATATTCGCCTCTTTCCAAACCTTACCGTCATGGAGAATATTCTCGTGGGTCTTCATGGCCACTTGAAAGCGGGTTTCTTCGGCATTGTGGCCGGATTACCTGCTACACAACAGGAGGAAAAAAAAGCCGCCGACGAGGCACGGCTTATCCTCAAGTTTGTCAACCTCTCTGGGAAGGGTGACTTCCTGGCGAAGAATCTTCCCTATGGGGACCAGCGCAGGCTGGAAATCGGGCGAGCTTTGGCTGCACGTCCGAAACTCCTACTCCTCGACGAACCCACGGCAGGCATGAATCCGCGTGAAACGCAGGATGTGATGGATTTTATTCGGCACCTTCGTGGCGAACTGGGGATTACCATTCTTCTCATCGAACATCAGATGAAGGTCGTCATGGGCATCTCCGAGACCGTCACCGTATTGGATTACGGAGAGAAAATCGCTGAAGGCACTCCAACCGAAATTCAGAGGGATCCAAGAGTCATCGAGGCTTATTTGGGAAGATCCAGTCAAGTAGTCTCGTAGTCTTGTGTAGTGTTTCAGCAATGACTTTACAATGTTGTCATTCCGGACTTGATACGGAATCCAGTCTTTTCAATCTGGATTCCCGCTGGAGTTCACCCCGTACTTGATACGGGGCGAGAATGACAGTTCCAAAAATTACTGTAAAGCTGTCATGGTACACTACACTATTAGTCAAATCTTCACAAAAAATCAGTAAGACTACGGGGTTACCCGACTAGATTTTGTGATTGCTTGACCGAGGACTATAAGACTATCCGACTACTTGACTATAAGACTACTTGACTACAAGACTATTCGACTACAGGACTACAAGACCTTTTTTTATGCCTCTACTTGAAATCGAAAACGTGCATACGTATTACGGACAGATTCATGCCCTGAAAGGTGTCTCTCTCACCGTTGACAAGGGTGAGATTGTCACCCTGATCGGAGCCAACGGGGCGGGGAAGAGCACTTTACTTAAGACCACGAGCGGTCTGTTGCGGCCAAGCCAGGGCTCCATCCTTCTCGACGGGGAAGATCTCACTCAATATTCTCCTCACGAGATTGTATCGAAAGGAGTGGTTCAGGTTCCTGAGGGAAGACGCGTCTTTGGCCGCCTGACGGTTACCGAAAATCTTGAGATGGGGGCTTTTGCTATTTCTGATCAAAAGCTCATCAGAGAAAATCTGGAACGAGTCTTCAACCTCTTTCCGAGATTGAAGGAACGCTGCAAACAGATCTCCGGAACGCTCAGCGGTGGAGAGCAACAGATGCTCGCAATGGGCCGGGCACTGATGGCGAGCCCGCGTGTCCTTCTATTGGACGAGCCTTCCATGGGGTTGGCACCCGTGCTGGTCGATGGGATCTTTGATATCATCCGACAGCTCCATGCGGAGGGCACAACCATCCTTCTGGTCGAGCAGAATGCCCGTATGGCCCTTCAGATTGCGGACCGAGGCTATGTGCTCCAATCGGGTGCGGTGGTGTTGAGTGATAAAGCCGAGAATTTGCGTCAGAACGAGATGGTACGCGAAGCCTACCTCGGCGAAACATGAAGATGACTATCTTAATCTGTGAAAGCCAGAATTTGACTATGCAGACATTGTCAAGTGTCATGGTGAGTTCTTCCTCAAATCAACAAGTTGAGAATCTACATCACTATACCAGATTTCATCGGTAATCCTTAATAAGATAATTTTCACAAATCTATTTTCTATGTTGACAATATGGCTACTTTTGGTATCTTTGATTCAACAACCCTAATTAAGCTTTCTCTTCCCAAAAGGGGGAGCCATTTGAAGTTTTATTTTTCGGTGACCAAGGAGATAAAGATTACGAGGGAGGGAAATTATATGAAGAAAATGATTTTGTTAATCCTTTTCGTCCTACTTATTCCAGCCATTCTATATGGTCAGGATAAGATTGAAGCCCCCGTTTGGAATATAGGGGACAGATGGAATTTTGCAGGAAATTTCCCTATGTCGGTTATAAATGCTGATGAAAATAGTTATACAGTGAAATTTTTAACTCGCACTGGAGAATCTATTTATATTTATGATAAATCCTCACTTAATATACTCTACTCAGTGGAGGGAGATCGAAGAATAGAGTTTAAGGGAGTACACAAAAGACGTTTAAATTTTCCATTTGAGATTGGAAAGAGCTGGAAAGATAGTTTTATGAGAAAGACAATTCGTCAAACCGCGGCAGCACCTATATATGTATATTATGACACTTATACGGTTTTGGGATGGGAAGACATCGAGGTGCGGGGGGGAAAATATAAAGCTCTTAAAATAGAGCATAAAGAAGAAAGAGTTGAGGATATGGCGGGTCGGCAAACGAAAGAAGGTAAGGCATGGTTCTGGTATTCGCCCGATGTTAAATATCTGATTAAATGCAAACTTGAAGAAAGTCCGTTTTGGATTGGATATCATGATTGGGAATTAACCTCTTTTAAATCAAAATAAACTTTCAGGATCATGATTGCTGTGATAGGTGAGACTCAGAATCTATATTAAAACATTGAAGGAGGGGAAAGGGGGTCATTCGGCCCTGCCTTTTTTGTTTATTTCCTTCGATAATCATCAACTCCGAGATCAAGTTACTACTGAAGGTAGGTGGAGTGCGCAACCGATTTTTTGTACGGCTTCTTATTAAAATCGTTGCCGTGAGATCCCTCAAGGGTAGTGCGAGGAGGGAAAATAAGCCTGCCATAAATAGGAAAAATCTGATATATTAAGATTAACAATTCAAAGATGCAGGTTAAGGAGGGGAAATGAGTAATTTCTTTTTTGGTCTGGTCATCTTTGCGATTATTGTTGCGGTAATTATCTTCATATGGGTAATGTTAGAATTAAGAAAGACCATCAGGGCTTTAAAAGAACTTGTGAGCACCACCGAGAATTCTTTAAAGCCAACAGTTGCTGAACTCCAAGAAACCCTTAAGAGTGTTAGGAATGTGGCGGATAATGCCACAGTGATGAGCGAGGACATGAAAGTTCTTCCAAGGGCTATGAGAGATATTGGGGAAAACGTGAAGCGTGTGAGCGAAGACATAAAACATCTGATAGGCTTTGTGGATGGGATGACCTCATCTGCGGTTGTTGAAGCCTCTAGTCTAAAAGCGGGGGTTAAGGCCGGGGCGTGGAATTTTATAAGGAATCTTCTTAAGTAGGGTGGCGAGGTGAATTCATTTTTTGCCATAGGGCAAAAGGGAAGGAGGTAAGTTATGGGAAATGAAGAAAGTGGTCGTAGCACAGGTTCTATTATTCTTGCATTTTTCATCGGAGGGTTAGTTGGCGCCGGTGTTGCCCTGCTATTAGCTCCTCAGCCTGGGGAGGAAACCAGGCTGAAGATCAAAGAACTGGCAGAAGAAGCTAAGAAAACGGCAACCAAATATGCTGAGGAGGTAAAAGGCAAAGTGACCTCTACCGTGGAAAAGGGTAAGGGACTTGTCGAAGAAAAAAAATCCTTAATCACAACGGCTGTGGAAGCTGGCAAAGAGGCATACGCAAAGGAGAAAGAAAAACTGGCGAAGAGTTAATAGGCCGTCGTCGTTGGCCGATTTGGGCAATTTTCCCCGTGGCTTAAAGGAACTTTAAAAGAGAAATTTTAAGAAAGTAGGCAAGCGGGCTGAAACCGTTTCAGAAGTCTGCCTGCCTATATATCAATCAACATTAAGCTTATCTCCAAAGATGACTTTTATGAGTATTCCATTCCCTTGAATTATCATCTGACCTGCTTCTTTTTAATTATGCATATTTCAATCAGTAGTCGTTACCTTTTAGAGTAACCTTATCCATTCTCTCCAAATCCTCCGGTATTCTGCAATCATTAGAAATTTTTATGCGTGTTTTGCTGGTCGGTTAATCTGCGCCTGCCTGCCCCATCATGAAAAATTCCATAGATTATGTTAGAAAAATGCAATATTATGTAAATGATAGGAGTAGAAGGATGCCGAAAGATTTGAAAAGAACCGCCCTTTACCCATGGCACAAAGAGCATGGCGGGCAGATGGTTGAGTTTGCCGGCTGGGAGATGCCCGTTGCCTATGAACGGGGAATTCTTGAAGAGCACTTGAGCACAAGGAAATTCGGGGGTCTCTTCGATATCTCCCACATGGGACGCTTTTTGATTCGGGGAATAGACGCTGTTCCCTTTATGCAATATGTCTTAACGAATAATTCGATGGCCCTTGATCCCGGTGTGGCCCAGTACACCCTGGTCCAGAACGAGGGTGGGGGTGCCATTGACGATGCCTACCTCTATCGATTGGAAGAAGGCCATCCGTCCCTGGAGTCGAATTATCTCCTTGTTGTGAATGCGGCGAATAAGGAAAAGGTTTGGAATTGGTTCCTCGATCACAAGAGACGCTTCAAGAATATGGTGATTGAGGATAAGACCGACGAGATCGGGATGATCGCACTCCAAGGTCCTCACACCAAGAGGGTTTTGGAAAAGATTCTTTTAGAGGATTACGCCAAACTTCCGGATCCCTGGAGGAATCGTCTGAGGGTTTGTGAGTTAGAAGGAGAACACGTCTATATCACTATTTCAAGAACAGGCTATACTGGGGAGCCCATCTGTTTTGAATTATTTTTGCCGGGGGAAAAGCTGAGGCTCATCTGGCAAAGGATCCTCGCCCTCGGAGAAGAGGAGGGAATCGTTCCCGTAGGTTTGGGAGCGAGGGATACTTTGAGACTGGAGGCAGGACTTCCCCTTTACGGGCACGAATTAGGATTCGATCCACAGGGAATAGAGATCCCCATTTATGCGGTGCCTTCGGCAGCAAGGTTGGCGATGAGCTTCTCTCGCTTAAAGGGGGAGTTCATCGGAAAGGATATTCTGAAAAGGCAATTCGAAGAGGTGACCGCAAGGGAGAGCGGGAAACCTTTGCCTCCCAAAGAGCGGCAGTTGGTGCCCAAAAGGATAGTCCCGATTACGATCACGGGTCAGGGGATTGCAAGGCAGGGATACGAGGTTTTTGTAAAGGAAGAACTGGTAGGTCACGTCACAAGCGGAACGATGGTTCCTTATTGGGTTTTCTCTGATCGCGGAATCCTTTCAGAGCCCACTGATGAGAAAAAAATGAGGTCCATCGCACTCGCCTACAGCGATTCGGACTTGAAGGAGGGGAAGAGGATTGAGATTCTTCACCGGGGGAAGAAATTTGAAGGTGTGATTGTAGAGAGGCATCTGTCCGGTGAAGCTCCGCCCTATGCCCATCCTATTCTGATCGAAGAGCCGAAGAAAAAACCGGTGGTAGCCGGGAGCTTAAAGGAATTGACTGAAAGTGTGGTCAATCGTGTCATCGAGAATACCCATTGGAGGCAGAGAGAAACGTTCAACCTTATCCCTTCAGAAAGCACTCCTTCTCTTCCCGTCAGGCTTCTTACCATCAGCGATCCGTCTGGCCGGTATGCGGAGCACCGGCTGATGAAGGCATTTAAGGAGAGCGATGTCTTCTATTATCAGGGGACCAAGTTAATAGGAGAGGTTGAAGTCTTGCTGGCCGAGGAGCTTCGGCGCTTCATCGGGTGCTCGGAAGTGGAGCCGAGGGTGATCAGCGGTCAGATGGCCAATACCGCTGTCTTCAGTGGAATCGTGGATTTTCTCAATCGTTTCGATCGGAGAAGCGAGCCGCGCCGGATCCGAAAAGTCATGAACCATCATATCGGAAGGGGAGGGCATCTGAGCGCCCAACCCATGGGGGCCTTGAAAGATTTCATTGCCCACGACCCTCTTACGGAAAGGCCCGCGACGATTCCTTTCCCTATTTTGAAAGAAGATCCTTACCGGATTGACCTTTCCAAGACAAAGGAACTTCTGGAGGAGCATAAGCCCGAATTGATCATCCTGGGCAAGAGCATGGTGATCTATAAAGAGCCTTTGAAAGAGATTGCCGGAATGATTGGCCACATGAATCCGAAGCCGATCCTCCTTTATGATATGGCCCACGTCCTCGGATTGATCGGTTCTTATTTTCAAGAGCCTTTTGAAGAAGGAGCCGATTTTGTCACGGGCTCGACGCATAAGACATTTTTCGGGCCTCAGAGAGGAGTGATTGCAAGCAATATGTCTGAAGGGACGGAATACGAGGAGCTCTGGGAAGCGGTGGTCCGCAGAGTCTTTCCCGGAAGTGTGAGCAATCACCACCTGGGAACATTGGTTGGCCTTCTTGTTGCTGCCTATGAGATGAATGCATTCAAGTCGGATTATCAGAAGGCCGTGATCACGAATGCGAAGGCATTTGCTCGATTCTTGAAGGATAAGGGATTGAATGTAGAGGGAGATCCGAAAGTCGGATTTACGGAGACTCACCAGGTCATTGTCAGGGTCGGTTATGGTAAGGGACCGTTGATAGCCGAGCGACTGGAAGAAAATAACATCATTGTGAACTACCAGAGTGCACCGGATGACGAGGCCTTTACAACGGCAAGTTGCTTGAGGATGGGAGTTCAGGAGATGACGCGGTTTGGAATGAGAGAGAACGATTTTGCCCAACTGGCGGAATATATGAGTGAGGCGATCCTCCATGACCGGCCTGTCACCAAGGAAATTTCTCAGTTCAGAAAAAAATTCACTGAAATGAAGTATTGCTTGCCTAAGGCAGAGGCTGCTTCAATGGCCGAAAGGTTGTTGGAAGCAATAAGGTAAACACCAAATTCCGAAGTTATTTCGTTATTAGGTCAATAGGTCATTAGTCACTGAATGATCAATTACCAAGTTACTTAATGAGCAAAAAGAATTTGGGATTTTAGACTCTACACACCATGCGATTTTCTTACGAAGGGGAGAATCGATATGCTGAACTCAAAAAGGGCTCTTTTCTCAATTTTTTTGATATCGGTCTGTCTCATCATCCTTTCCGGATGTTCAAGTCCACCTAAGAAACTTGATCCCTCTATTTCGGGACCACAACTCATTGTCAATCCTGAACCCATTCGTCTTGGAGTGGTGGCAATGCGGGATACGAATATCGTCTTTGAGGGGTCTGGGTTTGAACCGAGGGCTGGCGATTCTGTATTGATCACTCTTACGGGACCGAACGAGACCAAGGTGATTGTGGCTGAGGCTCCGATTCAGCAGAATGGAACTTTCAAGGCAGCAGTACCGCCCCTGACAAAAATCATGGAATTTTTGAGGGCAGATGTGACGTTTGATGAAAAGTTTGAGAATGTGGTTGTGATTAGTAAACCTCCCATTCCAAAAGGCGTTTATACGGCTAAAGTGGAAAGCATGATGTCAAAACAGACCGCAGAGACAAAACTGACCGTCAAAGGAAAAACGGTTATCGATAGTTTTAAGGATTGGGTTGGAAAGCTAAAAGGAAGGATTCAGTACAAAGAGGCCAAATAGAAAAAAGGGGCACTCCTGAAAAAAGTCAGGAGGTGCCCTCAAATACGCGTTCATCATGTCTTTTTGGTCCAGTCTTCCATCAGGTCTTTGAAGGCACTCTGCCCCCCTCTCACTGCGAGAATATATCCCCCTCCCGGATTCCCCCAGGCACTCGCCAGATATAGTCCTTTGACGGGAGTACGATTCTTGATTCGATTGAAACCGGAATTATCCAGAGATGCTTCATAGCCAACAATCGCACCCTGTGGATTCTTGGTATAGCGTACATTGGTCAGTGGCGTAGCGGCGTCCATAACTTCGATCATGGAACGGAGACCTGGTATGACTCGAGACTCGGTTCGATCAATCAATATTTGAGTTATGCGATCTTTCTCCTTTTGATATGTTTCCTTACGTCCAGCAAAGTAATCCTCCTCAAACTTTCTCCAGGGATCATAACCGCAACCCATAAATAATGTAACCGAACTCTTTCCGGGCTTGGAATATCCTGGATAGAGGTTGTCATAGACAATAATATTTAATCCTGCCTTCAAAGCATCAGCGGCAAGGGAGGCTTCATGAACAGCCTCAGTATCATATCCATCAAATACAAGGATATTATATCCCAGCATCTTTCCCCGGAGCTCCTGTTTTAGCCCCAACCATACAATAAAAGATGATTCGGAAGGACGGTAGGTTTGAAGTTTCGCTCGAAAGCTCTCGGGCAGGACATCCCGGGGTAGCATTTCGCCGAAGGTTGTTGGGCCGCTGGCGTTCGAAAAGATAGCTTTAGCCGGATAAGTCTTCCCGCCAGTCGTCTTAACTCCAGTCACAGCACCGTCTTGGATCAGAATGTTTTCAACCTCATTATTGAAGACGATTCGGCCCCCGTGGTGTTCGATGATCTGTCGGAGGGCATCACTTAAAGCCCTGGAGCGAGGTTTGATATAATCCCGTCCAACCAAAATGGCGCCGCATGTAAGGAGAAGATAGGAATTGGCCGGGAGTTTTGAGGGCGGGAGCCCAAAACCTCCCCCAAATAGTGTAAAAACGGCCTTCAACTTTTGGTCCTTGAAAAACCTATCCAACACCTGAGCGGCGGTCTTGTTGCGCATCTCCCAGAGTATGGGATGAGTGGTGAAAATCGATTTCACATCTATCGGTTTTATATATTCTTGCAGAAAATCAGCCAAAAGTTTCATGAAGCTACGAATCCCTTCAACTTCTTGGGGAAATTTCTCGGAGAGAATGCGGACGATCTCTTTTGGATTTTGCTGAGGCCAAATAAAGTCGTAATCCGGCAAGATCATCCTGGATATCTCAGGAAGCTTGACCAACTCGACTTTATCCTTGATTCCAAATTCTTCTAAAAATCGAGCCATTCCAAGGCACCAGTGCAGGGAAATCTCGAAGGTAAAACCTCCTCCTGCTCGCTCAAAAGCGGTAGCGTAACCTCCAACGGCGTCCCTTTGCTCAAGGACAATCAAGGGGAAACCTTTTCGCACAAGAAGGGCTGCGGCAGTGAGTCCCCCTAAACCACTACCAATGACCACCACAGGATACTCTGACTTATCTTCCACGGTGGATGGAAGGGCTTCGATTTCTTCCCAATCTAAAGCAGCGGCACCCATTCCAATACCTAAAGCAGTCAAAAAATCTCGGCGGGAGATTGATTTGTCAAATGATTCTTTCATGGTTACCTCCTCTCTCCTTGAGCTCTTGTGTCTCCTGTTCTTTTCCGGGCTGTAATACCTTTTGGAAGATTCAAAATTTCCCAGAGTTCATCATAATTGGTAAAGGCATTCTTTCCCTTTACTCCAGCCTCCTCGACAACTCCCACAAGGTTTCGGGGATTGTCCTTTCCAAAACGGTAAATACGAACAATGTAGCTGGCCAAGATTACTTGTCCTCGCAAAATTGATACCTCAGGGAATACTGGAAAGTTTGGATGATGGGTTTACTCCAGCATTCCAATTTTCCGGTGTAACTTTTATCATATAGGAGGTTACAGATAGGTTACGGATTCATTTAAAAGATAGAAACGGAGATGGGGAGAAAGGGGAAGAAATAAAGAAACGATGAAACGTCGAATCGGAGAAGAAACCTATTGTTTAATCCCCGAATCCTCGGTTCATCGATTCGTTACTATCGATCGATAAATCGCTTCGGTTTTGGGGGAGGGATTAATTCCTAAAGTACGAGAAAGGATTTTTTTGCAACGATTGTAAATGGATATGGCCTTCGCCTTCTGGCCAAAATATTGATAACAGGTCATGAGACCTTGATAAAATTCCTCTGCGAGATCATCCACTTCTAAACCTCGCTGATAACATTCAATAGCTTTTTCACATTGTTCAGCCTGCCGCCAATAAAGACCTAACCTTCCGACACCTTCTAAAAACTTACTTCGGAGGCGTTCGCTTATAGCAATTGTCCAGGGTTGTTCAGTCTCTTTTGCAAGGAAAGGTCCCTTGTACATTTGAATTGCTATCTCCATAAGTTGAACTGCACGGTCCATCAGCCCATCTTTCCAGTGAGCACCTGCTTCTCCAAGAATGTGCTCAAACACCCACACATCCACCCAACAAATTTTCTCATCCAGTGTCAATCGCCCCTCGTGAAGTTCAATGGCCTTTTCATAACCAGTTAAATTGCGGAGACGGTGCAAAGTAATTTTGAAAGATTCATGGGCAATATCTCCGTCGGACTCAGGCCAGAGGGCATCCGATAGTTGATCTTCTCTTACATTTCTGCTCCCAAAAGCGATTAAAGCCTTGAGCATGGATAAAGGTTTTTGTTGAGCCTTTCTGGAGAAACGGATTGGCTTTCCGTCCTTGATTAGCTCAAATTGTCCCAGGGTATATATTTTCAAAGGCCAGGGCCAATTTTCTAAATGAATAAATGGTTTTTCTGGAATCAGATTTCTTCTCCTGATCAGTTCCTGCACATATTCTACTTCAATCCCGGCTTCGAGGGCTTTCGCACAGATCCGTGCCATGGCTGAAGGCTCACGGATGAAGGTATTGATATACCCTTCTTCCTTTCCCATCTCCAAGGCCTTACGTAGAAATGCCAGGCACAATGCATCCTTCCCTTGATCTAAGGCGAACAATGCCTGCGCGAATAAACCATAAAATTCCCAGAGTCTACTTTTCATCCTGCAGGCCATTTCCAAGGAATGAGCAAGATATTCGTTCGCTTCCGCATCTTTTCCGGATAGATGCAAGACATGAGCCTTTGCCAAGGTACACTGGACCAGACTGAAAGGATTTCCCATGTCTTTGCAGAATTTCAAAGCCAAATCGGCATGCTGAGCGGCCTGCTTCATGTTGGACTTTTTTAAGGCTTCCGTGGTTCTGAGATGATGATAGAAGCAAGCATCCCACGATCTCAGGGCCTTTGAAGGCGGGGCCATCTTTTCAAGAAAAATCTCTGCGGTCATAAAATCGCTTATATAAAAGGCGTTCGCTGCACCATACCCCTGCAAAAAATTTTCATAAACATGAATGCCGGCCTCTCGGGATAATTCCAATCCCTTGGACACCGCTTTTAGGCTCTCTTCATGCTGCCCTGTGTGCATGAAATATATCGCCTCGGCATGTTTCATTTGGATCATAGATAAAGGCTCAGCGTCTCGGAATGGGACTCTCTGCCGCAAGGAATTCATAGTCAGCGCTGCTTTCCGGAAGTCACCCATATAGATTCGATAGATCACAAGACGAGATAGCGTCTGAATTTGGAGGTTTAGGTCAGAGCATTTTTCCGCTAATGAAAGGGCCTGCTCCGCCCATTCCTCTATCTTGGGGTGTTCTGGCTGCCTGAACATTAATGCCTGGAATATACTGGAGGATACTCGAAGACCGATCTCCGCGGATGGGAACCCTTTGACGAAGCCCGTCATCTCTTCAAGCACAGAGATCCATTGATCAAGGGGCTTGAAGTCTTCAAAACCAGCCGTTATGGAGGTTACGATACCTGACCACGCCAAAAACAAGCCGGCTGTATCTTCCTCGGTCCTAAATTTTTCAAAAGCCTTTTCAAAACAGGAGCGAGCCAACAATGGATCGAATGGTAAACGGCACGACCCCATCCAGTAAAGGAGCCATGGGTTACTCTCTTCGATTTCGATGGGAAGGCTATTTAGCCAATCTTCGAGAGGACGATACCTTCCCTGAGCGACCATGAATGGAGCATGCTTGGTGATTAACCGAACCAGTCCATGCCAGTCACTTACATCACGCAGAAGCGAAGCAGCACTCTCTGTCTGCCCCGCTTCTTCAAGAAGTTCGGCTGCGCGGGAGCGCAAAACAGATAATATCTCTACAGAAAATGTTGTTTTTGAACGGGAAAGTAAAAACTCTCTGAACAATGGATGATACTGATATTCCACTTCCTCCAGAAATCGTTTCTCAGTGAAGTAATTGTTTCTGTTCAACGTGGAGAGGACGCTACCGGCGTTGGGCAACCCAGTGAGTTCCTCAGCCATTTTGGCAGTCATCTTGGGGAGAAAGGCCGTTTTGAGGAAAAATTCCTGGGTTTCCTTATCCGTTTTGTGGAATAACACGCTTGCGAAATAATCAGTGATTTCTTCAGGTGTAAGTTTCCCGAGTAGTTTGGGCTCGATGCCCCTCTTTATACTTTCCAACATCAACACCAGCCCGGCTGCCCATCCATCCGTGACGTTATGGAGATGCTGGGTTGTTTCTCTTGACATCTTGTCTTGTGTATGTAACCTGACAAGTCCACTCGACTCCTCAGAAGTTAAGCGGAGCTCATCCCAACCGATCATCTCCATCAGCCGATTGGCTCTTAATTGAATTAAAATTGGAGGAGGCTCATGCCGGCTAATCAGGATGACATTGATCCCTTCGGGAATTCTCGATAAACCATTCAGGATGATTTCATGAAAAGGTGAATGGATTTCTACTTCGTGGTAATTATCAAAAACAAGTACAGAGGGGATCTTTAGACGATTAAAAAGGTTTTCGAAATATCGAAGTGTGAATGTAGGGATACCTTGCAGATATTCTGGAGTAAGCAGGGGAAGGGGCTTTCGCTTTCGGGGCATGGCTTTCTTAGCCGCATGCCCCAAGTAATAGAAAAAAGTTGCGGGATCTGTGTCTTCTTGATCGATCTGATACCAGAGACATGGGAACCGGAAGGTTTCGATGTAACTGCTAACCAAGGTGGTTTTTCCGGAACCTGCGGGGCCAGAAACCCAGATGATGGGTCGTCTCCGCATACGGTCCAAGAGAGAAAACAAGCGTTTCCTTGGAAATACTTCGGTGAGGATCGGACGAGTGACTTTGCTCACGATAAAGGCAGGTCCCCTTCCAACCTTGATTTGTTCTCAATGAGTGAGAGTCACAAATAGTCCTTACTGTGAGGATAGTCTATAAAAGTTGTGCGAAGGAGTCAACAGGAATTGAGGGGAGGAAAATATTTTCTAAGAAGAGTCGGCCCCGTTCGCTTTTTCAGAACAGCCTTCCCCTTATTTTAAGAGGCCTATAGAAAAAGCCAGCATGAATTGACCGGCGTAATATAAAGGCAGGCCGAGGAGCCGATTACGGTACTCCTCTTTTATGAATTTGTCTCTTGCAACAAAAACGTCTGAAAAGTAGAAGAAGAGAGATCCCGCAAAGATGAGTGCCCTTCCGGAAATCTGGAAGACGGATTTCCAAAAAACCGCCCAGGCTCCGGATGCCATTACTGTTATCACGAAGATATATAGCAAGACGGGAATAAGCATGGACTTCAAATGAGGACGAAGCCAAAAGAAAACAAAAGCACTCATACCAAAAATGATGAACAGCCCTATTGAAACCCAATCGGAGATCTGGATGAGAGATGAAAAACTGAAGATGTAAAAAACATGTCCAACCAAGAAAGCGACCAATCCCACCTTAAACGCACTTTCCCGGGGTAACGCCAGACACACATCACCGATGAGGCAAAAAATTAAACCGACGAGAAGATAATGATAATAGCTGGGAACTGAAGGAGACTGCAGCAGCGCAGTAATGACAAAAAGCAGTGAAAGAAGAAACTTTACGATTAAGAGAGATTTTTTGTCTTTCTTTTTCTCACAATAAAGTAATCCAGATAGTAGAATGGCCCCAAAGATGATAATAAAAACATTAATCCCGGTCATTCCTCCCCTTTTAGATTTGCTTTTGCTTTACGAATTCGACGACTTTGAGGCGGTTGATGGCTCGAAGCAAGGCTAACCTGGCTCGGTCCACATCGATTTCAGGAGTTCTTTCAGCCAAGCGCTTTTCGGCTCTCTCTTTTGCAGCCTGAGCTCGACGAACATCGATCTCTTCAGGACGTTCCACTGCATCGGCCAGAATGATGACCTTTTTCCCATCGGTCATGAGAAAGCCGCCACTGGTGGAATACGTTGACGCTTCTCGATTGGGCCGGGTCACCTTGATGACTCCTGGCTTAAGGCTCGACACAAAGGGAGTATGGTTGGCCAGGATGCCGAAATAGCCCTCGGTTCCGGGTGCGTTCACAGAAGTGATCTCCTCGCTGAAGGCGACCTTCTTTAAGGTAACTATATCTAAGGTGAAAGGTCCTGTCTCCATCTTTTGTAGGAATTACCCCTTACCCCTGTTAAAGAAGCTTAAGAATCCAGGGTCGAGCATGTCATTGTCTTAGATGCTGGGTACTTGATACCTATACTGGATATTAATGCGTTTCTTCACCTAATCGTTTTGCTTTCTCAACGACCTCATCGATGTTTCCAACCATATAAAAAGCCTGCTCCGGAAGTTCGTCATGTTTTCCTTCAAGGATTTCCTTGAATGAACGAATTGTTTCAGGCAGTGGGACATATCTTCCCCGGGCACCGGTGAACTGCTCGGCCACAAAGAAGGGTTGGGAGAGAAATCTCTGCATCCTTCTTGCTCTTCCGACGATCAATTTGTCCTCCTCAGAGAGTTCCTCCATTCCAAGGATGGCAATGATATCCTGAAGTTCTTTATAGCGTTGGAGAACCTGCTGGACGCCACGGGCGACGCGATAATGTTCCTC
>Ga0315282_10001809_pt1 | contig 39975 bp, 26 predicted proteins | sample YL17G07_20_MG_FD_203693 | JGI IMG/M metagenome (GOLD analysis project Ga0315282, IMG submission 203693) | Sediment microbial communities from Yellowstone Lake, YNP, Wyoming, USA - YL17G07_20 | ecosystem: Environmental > Aquatic > Freshwater > Lake > Sediment | place: USA: Wyoming | collected...
CCTTTAACCTCTGGAACGCGGGTGTGATGAACGTCGTCAACCAGCTCGCTGCCACCACCCCCGGCATAGGCACGCTCCCGTCGCTTGCGACTCCTTTATTCAACGGCGCGATGATCCGCACCAGCGCCAGCGATTCGCGCATGTGGTTCGCGCCCTTCCACACCTTCCTGCCGCGCATGGGCATCGCTTATCGCCTGAATGACAAGACGGCGCTGCGCTTCGGCTGGTCACGGTTTGCCATGCCGCAAGTAATGGACCGCGGCGACGAGAGCAGCAACCCCATGAACGGGTTCTCGCAAGCTACGAACGTTCTGAGCCCGCTGCTTGGCATCCCGCGCACCTACCTTCAGGATCCATACCCCACAGGTCCGTACCCCAATGGCGCCAATTTCCCCAACCCGGTCATACCGGCGGTTGGCACCGCCTTAGGGCCCTACCAGGATCTCGGCAACCCCATTACTTTCTGGAACGGCCCGGAATACCACATACCGATCAACGACCGCTTCAATTTCAACATTCAGCGCCAGTTGCCGTCCCAGTTCCGTCTGGACGTCACCCAGTTCCTGATGTTCTCGCGCAATGCCCAGGATGGCAGCATGTGGGGTGGATTCTACAACTACAACATCAACCAAGTGGACCCGATGTTGTTCTACCAGTATAAGGACTTGCTGAATACGACCGTTCCTAACCCCTTCTACGGCCAAGTTTATACAAGCCTTCAGCAGGCGGGATTAAGCTCCGTCCCAGCGGGTTACACAGGGACGCCCATCATGCCGGGCACCATGGGCACCACGGCGACCACCACGTTGGGCCAGTTGCTGCGCCCATACCCGCAGTACGGAGACTTGTACCAATATGCTTGGCCGGGCCGCCTAACCCACTACTTCGGGACAGCAATCTCCATCACGCGGCCCATGTCGCACGGCTGGACGTTCCTGGGAACCTACAACTACAGCATCCAAAGCCGCAGCGACTACTACGACGACATCCAATACTTCGCCAACCGCTATTCGATGTTTGATTACGGGCTACCGCGGCACAATATCCGCCTCTCCGGCACCTACCAACTGCCCTTCGGCAGAGGCCGCCAGTTCTTCAGCAATGCGCCCTGGTGGGTGGATGAAATCATTGGCGGGTGGGCCACCAGCAACATCTTTTACTGGGTGAGTGGCGACCTGCTTAACTTCGGGAACTACACGGCAGGCACGGTCTGCAATCCGCGGGACAATGTCCCCACCGGCATGTGGTTCAACGCCTATTGCCTTGTCACCCCGCCCGCCTATACCATTCCGACTGCGGCACGCTACTACGAGGGCCTGCGCGGACCGCACTATTGGGATCTTGATACGACCGCTGTGAAGAACTTCCGGATCAGCGAGCGCTTCAACCTGGAGTTCCGCTTGGAGATGTACAACATGCCCAACATCTTCATCCCCAGCGATCCCAATGTTTGCGGCGTGAGCCAATGTGGCCTCGGGGTCGCCGGCGTACCCACTTGGGTGGCCAGCGGCTCGAATGGCGCCAACTACGGCCGCGAATTGCAAGGCTCGCTCCGCTTACACTTCTAACCCGAGTCTGCTTTTACCCTGCCTTTTCCTCCTCGGCTTGCCCGGCAACGGGTGGGCCGAGGGGGTTGAACTACAAGAAGCTCAATGTCGCCTGCCTCGAAGGAAAAACTCGGGCAACGCTGCTACAGCACTGGAGATCACGGGCGGCAATAAGCGCAGGCTTGGCCTCCGTTCGACTCAAGGTTTCGCCAAAGGGAGGGGGAGCGGCCCGTCTGTACGTCTTGCTTGATAGCCTCACACCTTTGTTAGACAGCTTGTCTGCATAGCTTCGCATCTGACCCATGATCCCTTATGGCGCCGTCATTCCCTGCTGAAGGAATGGCGTGGTTACCCCCAGTCGCTAGGGTTCTTGCCGTGGGCCAATCTCTATTGGTTTTCCGAGCCTATGAACCTATGGACCCGCCTTTGCGGGAGCGACTTGCGGCCCACGACGCCCCTCCTGGCAAGTGACATCACACCATATTCCAAAACCGTTGGCCGCCTACAGGAGCGAATGATAGGATGGGTCGGTTCTTAGATCTGAATCAACGGAGCTGCAAGACAAATGTTTGCATTCAAAAAGATTTTCTCGCGCTTTCTTTTCCCCATTCCTTTGTGTCTGGAAGTTCTCGCGATCGGTTTGCTGCTGCTTTGGTTCACGAAAAGGCAGAAGACAGGGAAAACCGTAGTCGCGCTCGCCGGAGTGCTGCTCTTCCTTTTCAGCAGCCACTTTTTTTCCGCCCTGCTTCTAACACCGTTGGAGGGCAGATATCCGCCACTTTTCCTAACCTCCGGAGCGCCTGCCCCCATTGGGTTAAGGGAGGTGAAGTTCATTGTTGTCCTGGCGAGTGGTTTTTCCTACGACGCCAGCCGCCCCGCCGCGATCCAACTCGATGACAGTTCGATCGCGCGCCTGGTTGAAGGGGTTAGAGTGAACAAAGTATTGAACTGTTGCAAACTTGTCCTTTCCGGGGGGTCGGAGCCCGACGACATCTCATCTCCTGCTCAAGCCATGGCCCAACTCGCCCAGGAGCTTGGTGTCAGCCGTCGGGATATGATTTTGGAGGCGCAATCGCGAGACACGGAAGATCAGGCGCGGCTTGTCGCGCCCATAGTAGGACAACAGCCCTTCATCTTGGTGACGGAAGCTTCGCACATGCCGCGCGCCCTGGCGCTATTCAGGAAACAAGGAACACACCCGATTGCAGATCCCATGGACTTTCGCGTCACCCATGGCAAAGCAATCACGACTGACGAGCTCTTTCCGGACGCCGAGGTATTGCGCTGCTCGCAAAGAGCGGTTTACGAGTATCTGGGCCTGGCGTGGGAAAAAATCCGGGGCAAGATATAAGGCCTATCATTGCTGCTCGGGCAGCGTTTTGATGGCTACGGTTTGTTTATCGTGAAAGGCTGCTCGAAATTGAAGTCCGCGTTGGCAATCTTGTCGTGCAACACAACTTGGAACTTATAAATTCCCGGGTCGGCGTCCGAGGGTACGTCCAAATGGTCGTAGAAAGGGACGAAGAGCGGCGCATAAACAAACTGTTCGTTGACAATGGTGTCGTCGTTGCGTTGAAAGACCGGCTTGCCGTCCGGCCCCAACAGGCCCCAATCCTCGCTCAGAAAGATTTGACCTTTCTCATTCGCTTTCACTCCCAGGATGCGGAAGCGCAACCAGACGCTCTGCCCGGCGGTGAGAGCCGGCGGGTTGAGGGCTGGCCCGCCGCGACTGGTGGAGATTTCGATATTCTTGGCCACCAGGGTTGGACTCGTCTCGACGGGCGGCGCGTTTACTGTAAACTGGAAGGAGGCGGACTGCACCTTGTGCGCGGCCTGGTCCTCGGCCTGAATGTTGATCGTGTATTTCCCCGGCGCGACCCAAACCGGCAGACTGAGGTGAAAGTTGCACTTGACCGGGTCAGCATTGGTTTCCGTTTTCTGCCGCACCTCGATCCTCTTGGTCTCGAACAACGGTTTCCCGTCCGGCGCCAGAACCTGGTTGTAGGTGACGACTTGGACGTACGAGCGCTCGTCCAGCGTGTACCCCGGCACCTCGTAGAACATGCGAACATCGTCTTCGGGCTTGTACTCCGCCGTGGCGAGCGGCAGAGCAGTCTCCGAGTCGGCGAAGCGGAAGTTGGCGATGGCGAAAGTGCCCCGCGGAACCCGCGCGCGCCGGCGCACGTAGACCGTTCCAATCACCGTGCCGGCGAGGCACACCAGCAGAAAAGCAGCGGCGCCGACCCGTTTCAGTTTCCCGAAAGCTTCTGTTACCACAACGGTGTGCGCCACAAGGTCACCCACCCGCTGCTTCTTCTTCGTCACCAGAGTGGTGATGAGGCCCGTCAGGTAGAGAGGAAATGCGTCGATGATGCGCAGAAGGTTTCTCACCATGGCCTGCCCGAACCTGCACCGGCTGCCATCGGCGTTTTTGACGCGCAAACCGAGAAAGAGTTTGCCGACTGTCGTGCCGAAAACCCCCTCGAAGAGGACCAGGTAGAGAAAGAAGGCCACGGCCGTCAACAACATAATGACCAGTGCGGGCGCACCGTTGAGGTTAAACCCGTTTTCGGTGAGGCCGCCGTGTATCGAGCCGACGATGTTCCCCATCAGTGCGAAGGCCATAATCAGGAACACAAGGTCGATCAGGTGGGCAACGATGCGAGCCGCCAGCGAACCCAACTCGGCGCCCGCTGTCGCGACAGCGGCGATGCCCGGCGGCGCGGCGGGGACACTCACCGGAGGCGGCGCGACCGTCGCCACCAGTGGGGACGAGCATTGGGCGCAGAACCTATAATCATCCGGGTACTCGACCTGGCAATGCGTACAGTACATCATGGGGTTTCCTCCCACTTGTCTGCGTTAGCACCACAGCTTCCTGCCGCCCTCGCAGCAGCCTTCAAGTCTTCTTGACCACGCTCTTCACCCAGAGACCTTTTTTCGCCCCTCGGCCTTCTCACCCCCATCACAGAAGGTAGTGGGCACCTCAGGCTTTGTCGCTCCTCGCCCTCGAATCGTCATTCGGCTGGAAACACCCTGCGCGAGCAGCAAATTCTTTACGAAACATTCCCGGAGTTTGCTCATGGGGAACGCCTCTCCCTGAGGGTCTTGCCTCCATAATAGTCTTAGAATTTCCCGTGTGCCAATGACTATAAGCGCCTTATTGTCCGCTTGCAAGCGCAAATTCAAACCGCTTTCGCGGCAACGACCGGCGGTCCACCCGGGCGGATAAAAATCCCCAGTGTTGTCACCCCCGCGTAAAGCTTGCCCTGAGCTTGCCGAAGGGCGGGGGTCCACATCAGTCCAGAACGTGGCTTCCCGCTTTCGCGGGAATGACCGATATCCTCAAGAGGTTCAGTACCTTTCCCAGTGCAGAACGTCGGCAAGAGGCCGCTTGGTCTGTTCCGGGGTTTCCGCTGGGTAGCCGATGGGAATCAGGCTGACCAATTTGTAGCCTCGAGGCGCCCCCACCAGGCGGCAGATGTCTGAAGCGTAGGGTTTCTTGTCACCGGCGACCCAGCACGAGCCCAAGCCGTGCGCGCGGGCCGCCAGCAGGATATTCTCAGTGGCGGCGCTGCCGTCTTCGAGGTAATACTTCGTGTCGTGGCACAGAACGACGATGCACACCGGAGCGTCGGAAATGAATTTCCCATGGTCGGTGGTCTCGGCGATTCTGCGCAGCGTCTCGGGCTCCGTCACCACCACGAATTCCCAAGGTTGGATGTTGACGGCCGTGGCCGCCAAGCGCCCGCAATCAATTACGTCCTCGATGATCCTTTTGGGCACCGGCTCAGGCTGGTAGGCGCGGACCGAGCGCCGTGTCTTCAACACCTCAATCGCATCCATGGTTGTTTGTCCTCCGACCAGGCGCCGGCTTGACGGGGCAACACACGCCACGGGAGAGTGAAATCAGCGCCTAGGCAACGGCCATTTTAACAGTGTGACACGACTTGCGCTTTACAAAAGCGCGGCCCGCGGTATCACTTCACAGCTTCCCGGCGTTACTCTGTGTCACGCTCGAATCCACCGTCGCTGCCTACCGAAATCCCCAGGGCAGGGTTTTGCCTTTGCTTTTAGACTCGGCCAGCAGTATTATGCGAAGAAAGGGAGGAGTAACACTTGAGCCTCCGATTCCTTTTCGGGTTCTTAGCGATTGCGATCGCAGCCGTTGCCCCGGCGCCCACATCCGGTGCATCTACACTCCAGAGCCAACTAAGAACAGGGCATTCAACCTTCTGCCATTTCACCGACTCTTTGCATTCACCCAACTCTTTGCCGCTTGTAATAGTCCCTCCAGGCGGAATCAAGCCTCTGTACCATCGGAACCCCTTGTATCCCCCGGAGGCGCTCCGCCTCAGAATCGAGGGCACCGTTCGGCTGGAAGCTTGCATTGCCCCGAACGGCGATGTCACGCAGGTTATGGTTATCAGCGGGCCTCGCCTTCTCTGGCAGGCGGCGCTGGAGGCTGCGCATCATTGGCGCTTCGCGCCAGTTCGGTGGAGGGGAGAACCAGCGCGGGCCGTCACGGAGATTGACGTTCCCTTCCGCCTGGAACCGGAAGCCCCGCAAAAGAATAGGCCAGCGAAAGATATCTGATCAGAAGCCTTTGGAAAACAAGTCCCAGGTCACAGAACACGAAGCACTTGGTCCCGCATGACCGACGTTCTGCAACAGGTTCTAGAAGCTATTTCATAACCCGCCGTAAGACGATCATCAAGCACGCGATATGAAAGAAGGCCTGGTAAACGGTAAGCGAGCGGTCATAGCGCACGACCAGTCGGCGGAGGTTGCCAAGCCAAGCGAACGCACTCCACAATCCACCGTCGCTTATAGCGGCGCAGTACCCAATGGTCTTGACAAATGACCTGCCCCATGATAGCCTACCTAAATGGACCTTGGTGGAGAGGCTGCTCGGTCGTGCGAGGTTGCGGCCCTCTCCGGCCCTCGAAAGACACGGAGGCAGGAGTGGTGTATGTTAAATGATGACCCCCGGCTGCTCAGGGCAAGGGCAATTCCCGCCACAGAGTTTTCCAGCAATGCCGCAGCGAGTGTTCTCAAGACATGCTGGAGCTTCAAAAAAGATGTTAAATTTATACGGAACGAACTCAATAAGTCCTTTAGTATCAACAAACGTGTCAAAAAAACGAACTCAAATTAAGCAGGGATTAGGCGCAAAAACGTGCAGTAAATACACAAAACTGCCCCAAGAAAGGCACGCGAACGGTCGATTGTCTCGGGGAACGGAGAAGCTCTTGCGAGCCGCAAGAGGAAGCTCCGATGGCAACAAAAAGATGTTAAATTATACGGAACGAACTCAGTTAACTCCTTTACCATCAATAAAAGTGCTCAAAAAACGAACTCAAATTCAGCAGGGATTAAGCGCAAAAACGTGCTGAAAACACGCAAAAAACCCAAAACGAACTGTAAGAGTGGCCCCCAGAGGGCGAGAATAGGAGGAAGGGAATAATCCGTACTCAGGCAACGGCGATAAGCGTCATGAATCAAAGGGGTTTCGCCCCCCTTTGAGGTCTGCGGCACATTGCCGCACACCTTGCCAGTGTCCTGAGTCACAAGTTCGTTACCATGGTCTTCGCGATGCAGGCGGCCCTTTCGCAGCCCCGTCAAGGGCGGAACATTGTAGCCCAGGGCGCAAGCCCTGGGTGGGAGACCCTCACCCCGCCTTCGGCACCCCTCTCCCGCCCGAGCGGGAGGGGACGGGGGTGAGGGAGGGATCGCTGACCCACGGCTTGCGCCGTGGGCTAAATTCTTACGCCCGCTTCGCGGGCTGACTTATTCAACGAACTTCTAACTCGGGACGCTCAGGTTGATTTTTTGTCGTACATCGGCCATGCTAAAAGTCTAGTTCACAAACACGGTTGAAGTGAGATTATGAAAAAGATCCAGATTTACGACACGACATTGCGGGATGGTTCGCAAGGTGAGGACATCTCTTTTTCTTTAGAAGATAAGCTGCACATTGTAAGGAAGCTGGACGAGCTGGGGGTGGATTACATCGAAGGGGGCTGGCCCGGGTCGAACAGCAAAGACATCGCTTTCTTCCGCCGAGCCCAGGAGCTGAAGTTGAAGCATGGCAGGCTGGCGGCGTTTGGCAGCACACGCCACCCGCATCACAGCGTGTCGCACGACCGGAACCTGCAAGCGCTTCTGGAAGCCAACACGCCCGTGGTGACGATCTTCGGGAAGACTTGGGATCTGCATGTGAAAGTGGCGCTGGGCATTTCGCTCGAGGAAAACCTCAATCTGATTCGCGAGTCGGTGGGGTTCCTGAAGTCCAAAGGGAAGGAAGTGATTTACGACGCCGAGCATTTTTTCGACGGATTCAAAGCCGATTCGGCTTATGCGCTGTCCACCCTCGAAGTGGCCGAGGAGGCGGGCGCTGACACCATCGTGTTGTGCGACACCAACGGCGGCACGGTGACCGCCGACCTTTGCGGACGCTTCCTGGCGGCATCGAAACACGTCAAGACGCCGTTGGGGATTCACACCCATAACGACTGCGACATGGCGGTGGCCAACTCGATTGCCGCCGTGCAGCAGGGTGCGGTGCAGGTACAAGGCACCATCAACGGCTATGGAGAACGTTGCGGGAATGCCAACCTTTGCTCGGTAATCCCCAATATCGAGCTGAAGTTGGGCCTGCGCTGCATCGGCCGGGAAAACCTCAAGCGCCTGACCGAGGTGTCCCACTACGTGAGCGAACTGGCCAACCTCCATCATCGCCAGGACCTGCCTTACGTGGGCAAGAGCGCCTTTGCCCACAAAGGCGGCATTCATGTGAGCGCGGTGGCGAAAGAGGCATCTTCCTATGAGCACGTGGATCCGGCAGTGGTGGGCAACGAACGCCGGGTCCTGGTTTCGGAACTTTCCGGGAAGAGCAACGTGATCTACAAGGCGGCGGAACTGGGCCTGGAAATCGACAAGTCCTCTCCCGACGCCAAGCGGGTGGTGGACAAGCTCAAAGAGATGGAGCACTACGGCTATCAGTTCGAAGGCGCCGAGGGGTCTTTCGAGATCCTGTTTGACAAGCTCGTGCACCACGCCAAGGGGTTTTTCGAGTTGGACGGCTTTCGCGTCATCACCGAGAAAAAGGGCGCCAACCAGCCTTACTCGGAGGCGGTCATCAAGCTGCGCGTGGACGGCACGGAAGAACACACCGCTGCGGAGGGAGTGGGCCCGGTGAGCGCCTTGGACAGGGCGCTGAGGAAATCGCTCACCACTTTCTTCCCTTGCATCCGCAACATCCGCTTGACCGACTACAAAGTCCGCGTCCTGGACGCCAAAGCCGCCACCGACGCCAAGGTTCGGGTGCTGATCGAGACCACCGACGGCCAGGAGACCTGGGGCACGGTGGGGGTTTCTGAAAACCTGATCGAGGCTAGTTGGCTTGCCCTTGTGGACAGCATCACTTACAAGCTGAAGAAAGATCACGGTTACCGGCGGCAGGCAAGGAAGGAGTAGGCATTAGGCACGACGGGCCTTTCACGGCACACGCGATCCGTTGGCCGGTCGGGGCATGATGAGCTACTTGGCGACGGCCACAACCACGGCTTGCTGCCCAATGCCCGCTGCATCAGGGCTTCGTCGCCAGGATCAGAGGCGAAGGGCCGGGGACCTCGAGCCTGCGCGCGTTTACAAAGCCTGCCTCGCCCAGCCAGGCGCTGAGTTCGCGAAACGAATAGGTGTTTCCGTTATCGGTATTCACCAGCATGTTCACCGCGAAGAGCAGGCCAACCAGCGGTTCCGTCCTTTCGTCATTTACCAGGAACTCGGCGATGGCGATGGTCCCTCCAGAGGCCAGCGCCTCGAAGGTCTTGCGCAGCAACGCCCCGCTGCGCTCCTCGCCTTCGCTGTGAAGAATGTGGCCCAGGGTGGCGACGGTGTGGTTGCGCCCAAAATCGGCCGCCAGCAGGTCGCCGGCGACGAACTGAAAGCGCTTCATCAGCCCGAAGCGGGCCACGGTTTTGCGGGTGACCGGGATCACCTCGGGCCACTCTACGGCTGTCACGCGGACGCGCTCCCATCTCTGCGCCAGGGCGATACCCCACACCCCGGAACCCGCCGCCAGGTCGAGCACGCTGAGCGGTTGCGCAGCCCCGTCCAGGTCGAGCGCCGCGGCCAGCGTTTGCGCCGAGCCATAGCTCATGGGGAAGATGTCCTCGACAAACTTGTGGAAGAATTCGCCTCCCAGCCGCTCCTGATTGACCGCCTCCGCCGGCCTGCCGGTGGCCACAATTTCGTTGAGGCGCAGCCATTTCGGAATCAGTTGCTCGCTACAGTGGATAATCAGCCCACCCTGGAAGCTTGGCTTGGTGCTGACCAGAAAGGCGGCGCTTTCCGGAGTTAGGGCGTATCGGCCCAGCGAGTCTTTGGTGAGGAAATTTAGTCCCACCAATGCGTTCATCACAGCGGTTAATCCGCGGGCGGAGGCTCCCGTCACCTCCTCGACTTCTTCGGCCGTCTTCGGGCCGCCGTCCAACACGTCGAAAACACGGTGGCGGATTGCCGCCTCCAAAATGAGGGGCGGCGCATAGCCCCATATAAACTGCATGATCCGCTCGGGCGTAACCTGCGGTTGACTGGAAGTACCCATTTTCCCTCCTGGCTGAGCTGGAATTCCCATTTTGTTGCCCTTATTCATGTCAGTATAGATGGAACCCATTCCATTCGGCAAGTCCCGGCTTAGCCCCCGGGTTGGAGATTGTCCCGGTTAGACACTTCCGGCTCAGCTTCCTGTCTCAGTCTCCCTATCGGCCTCTCAAAGGGCCTTCGGGTAAACGAGCAGAAAAGGCTTGCAATTTATCGTGCAAGGGAGTAAGAAGAAAGTATGCTGACGGGAGGAGAAATGACTCCACCGGGCACGCATACGTAAGACAAATAACCACACCGCTCTTGCGGTGCGCACCGCTGGCGACGCCCCGCGGACGTTGTCACGGCGCAAAAAAGATAGCCAACGAGGCGGGGGACCAGAAATGGTTCCCCGCTCTCATTATTGCTACTGCCTGCTCCCGCTTTCCACGAAGCGCACATCCTGCACGTACTTGCCGATTTCGAGGCCTGCATCGCGGGCATTGATAATCGGCCTGCCCTTGAAACGCAGATTTTCGATCGTCGCGCCTCGCACGTCGTGCGTGGCGTCCAAGCCGGTGAAAGCCGAGGGCGGCATCGTCTTCCCCATCACAGAGATGTCCTTGAAGGTTATGTCCCGGACCGTGCCGGCTTCCCGGTCTCGGGTGACAGCAGTCGGGTGAATGATGATCACTAATAGATTGGGGACATAGCCGGCATGAGCGGGGAGAGTTGCGCATCCGCCGCAGGCCGCTGCTGGGGCTTCGGAGCGGGAGTTGTATTTCTCGCCTGGTTGGCTCTGAATCACGGGCAAGGGGTTGAAGTCGTCTACCTCCACCCGGACATCTTCATAGCGGATGTCGCGTATCGCCGCCCGGTCGCTATGCTGGATATCCATGGCGATGTGTGTATTGCGGATCACATCGCTGTTGCGGAAGACCACGTCCGCCATCTCCGGGGCGCTGGTCTCAGCGCCAATCTCGAGCGCTCGGCCCCAGTCGCACCAAATCACAAGATTGCTGGCGCGCACGTTGCGCACTGGACGCTGGTTATAGGTCTCCTTCCCCCATTTAAGCCCCTTGAGCACGATCGAGTCATCGAAGGAGCGGATGAAAGATCCCTGAATCGTCACGTCTTGGCTATTACAGATATCGATGCCATCAGAGTTGTAACGCCAGAGCCCGATCAGCTTGACGTCCGAGATGGACAGGTTCCGGCAGCCGAATGCGCTGAGGCACCACTCGTCAGGGTCGCGGAGGATAACGCCCTCTACCTTCACATCGGAACAATCCGAAAGGTGGATTGACCCGCCACCCTGGCCGCGCGCGAATTCGCTGGTGTCGATGATGCCACGCCCCAGAATTCGAACCCCGGACACCCCGCGTCCCTCGATCGCCGTGTAGACCACCGCCCCGCCCGCCACGTAGACTGTCTGGCCACTCTTGAGATGGATCTTCCCCGGTTTGTGCACGCCCCCGCCGAAGTACAGCACGTTCGGGTCTCCGGGCTTGGGAGCGTCAACCTCCGGCGGATCGGCGAATAGGTGCAAGGCATGATGCGTGCCATCCAACTCCAGCGTAAACTGGCCCGGGCGCGAAAGCTGGAATGAGATGCGTTGACCCTTGATGGCCGGCCGGATGCCTCGTGAACTGGGCCGCACGGCCACCGACTTGAAGGGCCGCTTCGAGATCACCCCCACGCTGACCGGACCGGACATACCCCAGTACGCAAAGCCCGCCAACTCAGTCTGGTCGATGGGCCGCTGGTAGCCGGGCCACACCTGGTTGAACGGCATAGCCGAGACGCGGCAGGAATACACCGGCACGGCTTGGCCGTTGACGCGCAATGTGTAGGCCTCGTAAAGCTTCTCGCCCGCCGGGGCTACCCAGTTCACCACCGCTGCGCTTCCGCTTTTTACATGTTCCTTGGTTACGGCTTGCAGCCTCAGATCCGTGCCCAAGATGATGGCCAGAAGCATCGCGGCCAATGTGAAATTCTTTGTAGACACCCTCGAGCGCCCTCCTTTCTACTCGACCACCAAGACACGATGGATATCCACTCGCGGTACGTTGACAGTTACCCAGCCATCTCGGTACGTCCAGTCTATGTGCCCGTCCGAGGGCGCCATCGTCACCGACTTGGGCAGGCTCTCCCTGCGCACGCGAACCACCACATGCTCGATGGGAGGAAGTTCCTCAACGATCACTCGACTCGGCGAGAGCGTCTCCCCCGAACCGCGATTGAGCAAATTGACCAGAAGCCTCCCGTTCTTCTGCCGTAGGACCATCTCCAGGTGAGGCGGCCCGTCAACTTCGGCCATCCAAGAAATTCCCAGACCGTCCAAAAGATTGCCGACCAATTCTCTCAGGGCTGGATTGTGAGCCAAATAGTAATTGCGAAAAATAGGCCCGTACACAGCAAGGATGGCTCCCTTGCCCAGCGCGCGTTTTGTGGCCACGGCCTGGTCGGTCATATCTTTGCCGGGTTCCTGCTGCTTGAGGCGGCGCAGCAACACTTCGGTGCCCGCTGCCGGCACCACCGGCTGCCACACAAGACCCACTGGCACAGCGCGCCTTCCCAGTGGGAGGCTGATGCCATCACTAACAGCCTGCGGGCCAGGTGTAGCGCCGACAAGGGCAGGGTAATCCCGCGCCAACTGCTCGCCACTGAGAAGTACGTAGCCCCCGGAACGGGCGAACTTATCGAGTGCCAGAAGCACCTGTTCGCTCAAGCGGGTCTCTTCCGGCACCACGACCAGCTTGTACTCATTCAGATGTTTCAGCGCGGCATCCTCCGTTAAGACATCGGTGGAGTGATGAGTTTCGAGCAGCGCCTGGAGCGCGCCTTGCACCGGCTCGACGGCGTCAGCAAAATTGAACAGGGGTTCGTTGTGCGCGTAGTAGTGTTCCGGCAGATGAAGCACCGCCGCTTGCGGGACAGTCTTGGAGTGAAAACATGCCGCTTGGCGCGCGCGGCAGAATTCCCCTACCTCGGCCATGATTTCATTATGCCATCCGGTAAGCCAGCCGCTACGCTGGGGATTTTCATAGATCATCACCGCGCCGCCCAGCGCCACTACCTCGGAAACCTCCTGTTCCAGATGCAAGGCCGGCTTGAACACCCACGGGGAACCTTCTCCGCCCGCCCTCGTAAAGCCCCAGGCCATCAAGTCCCAGCTCATTTCACGAGAATCCATCACACGGCCTTCGAAGGCGGCCACATCGGCGCCCCAACTAGGTGAGAAGTCGCCGCTCAAGTAATCGATCGGGGCCTTGACGGCATCCGGCTCGCGGACCGTGTACATCCAGTTGCTCACCACCAAGCAGCCCGGCTTGCGGGCGTGCACGGCCTGGGTATATTTCGCCACATGCTCGACGAAAAGATCACGCTGAAAGGCCAACCACTCCTCCCAGTGGGCCTGACCTTTCGCCGTGGGAATCTCGCGAATGCCGGTTCGCCGGGTAAACTCCGCCCGGCAACGGTCGCACCAACAAGGGAGGGCGGCCCAGTTCTCGCCATCCACCCAGAAGCCGTCTACGTCGTACTTGTCGATGATCTCCATCATCTGGGGAATCATCAGTTGCTCATCGTAGCCGTGCAGACGGCACGTAATCCTGCTGTCCCGTTGGCCCTTGGCATCGACTCGCGCCCATTCCGGGTGGAGCTCGACGGCGCGCGAGTCCCAAACGCCCGAGTAGTGCACGCCCAATTTCATCCCCAACTCTCGGGTGACATCGCGGTAGATGCGCAGCGAGTCCTTCACCACTCCGGGCGATGTGGAACCGACGCTGGTGGGCCAACTCGTGTAACCGGGATGACCCTTGCAGTCTGTCTGCACCCAGTCGGGGCGGGTTCTCAGCAACCGCTCACGCAGGTGCGCGGCGGTCAGTTCTCGGCCTAGCTCGGTGTCCTGGGCGTTGGCGTGAAGATCGTAATGAATGCCGAAAAACACGTTCTCGTGCCAATTGGGACTCGATCCCGCCGCCTGGCTTTTCGCGTTGCGGGGCAGCGTAGACAATCCCGCCAGAAGTCCAGCAAAAACGATGATCGGGATGCTTTTCGACACGCGCTTGCCTCCTGTATTAAATGAAGTCGCGGGCTCTAACACATCCTGGCGAGGACCGCGCGCAATTGATATTGTAAAGCGCGTGTCATCATAGCACGCCGAAGCAACGCGACGGACAAAACCTTGCAACACGAATTCGACAAGACAAAGACCTTGACGTGGGCACTAAGCAACCGTCTTGAAATAACGCCATGATGTATACTATGTTCGCTGTGGTGGAAGGCTCCCGAACGGCGCTCAGCGACTGCAACCCGCGCAGGGACTTTCTCAACCGGGATCGCCGGCGATCAACTCCTCCTCAAGTGAGTCTTAGATGGCGCCACCAACGGTCATTGACAAGCGAACGCTGGATCGCTTGGTCGCAAGAATTGTTGAATGCGTGCAGCCACGCCGCATCATTCTGTTTGGATCAGCGGCGCGCGGGCAGATGGGACCGCACAGCGACGTGGACCTTTTGGTGGTGATGGAGGATGGAGTCCATCGCCGCAAGACGGCCCAGCGACTGTATCTGGCGTTGAAAGGATTGGGAATTGCGAAGGACATTGTGGTCGTAACCGAGTCGGACGTTCGTCAGTTCGCAGATGAGCCCTCGTTGGTCATTCATCCTGCGTTGAAAGAAGGGCGAGAACTGTACCGTGCCTCATAGAAGCCGCACCCCGGGCGCTCCCAGCGATTGGCTGCGCCGCGCCCGCAGTGATCTCGCGTTGGCTAAAGCGCCTTTGCCCAGCGGTGTACTTTACGGAGATCTTTGTTTTCACGCCCAACAGGCGGCGGAGAAGGCCATTAAAGCGGTCTACCGCGCCAAAAGACACGAATTTCGCTACACCCATGACCTCGCGGAACTGCTGTTGGGGCTCGAGAGCCACGGTGTGCCCGTTCCCGAAGAAGTTCGAGAAGCAATCATGCTGACGGATTTCGCGTGGCAGGCGCGCTATCCCGGACCCGCCGAACCTGTATCCGAGGCTGAGTATCGTGGGGCCGTTGCCTTGGCCGAAAAAGTTGTGGAGTGGGCCGAGAAACTGGTTGAGCGACGTCCGGCATGATTCCCACGCGAATCCAAGGATTTCCTGACAGGTTGTGTTAGAACGGGAATGAGAGGGACCAGTTATGAGGCGTGGGATGGGTGGATAACGATGAAGCGCATGACATCGGCAGTTGTTCTATTGCTATTTCCCTTAGCCTTGTGGGGTCAGGCTCAGATGCGGCAGGCAGGAGTTTGTGGCCGGTGCCACGTGGTGTCGGTTCTGGAATGGAGTATCTCCCGGCATTCGAAGGGGGGGACGAATTGCCAAGCCTGTCACGGCCCGAGCCAAGGGCACGTCACCAATGAACGCAACGAGATCAAGCCGGACCGTGTCCCGCACGGGGCGGCGATTGCAGCCCTCTGCCAAGATTGTCACGGCTTGGGATGTCCCAAGACGGCCCGGACGGCGGCCTGCGAGACTTGCCACCACGTGCACGCGCTTGTAAATCCCAAGCAAGCTCAGTCCGGGGAAGATCCGGAGCTGGCAAAGTTCTACACACGTTGGGATCAGTTCCAGGCCAAGATGCAAGCGGGCGAACATCTCTTGGAGCTACGCAACTGGGCTGCTGCCCGGGAAGACTTTCAAGCTGCCCTGGGGTTGATACCCAGGAATGCGCAGGCGACGGCGAAGTTAGAGTTGTGCGAGCGCCGCTTGCATCCTGCATTACCAGGCTTTGAGATTGAAGGGGATCAATATGATTCGGCGACTGGGCTGCCGAAAGAGGTGAGGATAGCGGGTCTTGGAATTCCCATGGTCCTGGTGCCCGGCGGTGAAGGTGACATCGGCTCCGATGATCTCGCTGGTGCACAGCCGGTGAATACGGTAGATGTGGAGGCTTTCTACCTGGGGAAATATGAGCTGACCCAGGCGCAATGGAAAGCCCTGATGGGCACGAACCCCAGCCTACACCAGGGCGACAACCTCCCGGTGGAACGAGTGTCATGGTTGGACTGCCAGGCGTTACTGCAAAAACTGAACGAGCGCGTCCCTGGGCGGGATTTTCGGCTACCCACCGAGGCGGAGTGGGAATACGCCGCTCGCGCCGGCTCGGACCATCCCTTGTCGGAGGCCGAGTTGGCGCGCTTCGCGTGGTTTCGTGACGACTCTGTGGTGGCGTCAGGGACACCTCCTGCTTTTTTGCAGGTCGAGGCATTCGCGCCTCGACCGGTGGGCACAAAGCAGCCGAATGGCTGGGGTCTCTATGACATGTACGGGAATGTTTGGGAGTGGTGTTCGAGCCTCCTGAAACCCTATCCCTACGATGCTGCCGACGGGCGCGAGTCTGATTCGGCGCAAGGGCTGCGTGTCTTGCGCGGCGGAAGTTTTGCGGATACCGCCGATCTCCTAAATCCCGCCCTACGGCATGGCGAGCAACCCGCGCGCCGATACCGCTGGAACGGACTGCGGCTGGCTCGCAGCGTGCCCCACCTCACTAAGGATTAGCGACTGCTAGTCTCCAAAAAACACAGATTCTGCCGTCTTGCGAAGTATCCAATTCTTGTCTTCAGGGGACAAGAAACTGAGGTGGTCGCGGATCAGGGAAATGCTATCCTCGTATGTTTCCTTGGTCAGTTGGAAAGGACAGTCCGATCCCCACATCATGCGCTGCGGGCCATAGGCTTCGTAAACGCGCCGGATCAATGGCCCCAGGTCATCATGCGGAGGACGCTTGAGCCCCAAAGCATAGAACGCCGAGACCTTGACGCTGACCTGGGGATACTTTGCCAACGCGCACAACGCTTGCACGTCGCTTTCAGGAACCCGGCCTTGCGTGCCGACGCGAGCCAAGTGGTCAATGGCCACCGGCATGTCAGGGAACCGCTGGCACTGCTTGGCAAGGGCCGGCAGGGCGTCGGGGTCAATGAGCGGACACATCGCCAAGCGCTCTTTCGACGCGCAACGAAACATTTTCTCGAAGCCTTCGTCTTCGAATGAAGGCGTCCCACGGGCTCCTCCCGCCACGATCCGAAATCCCCGCACGCCGCGCTTTATTAGTTCGCGCATCACCAAATCGGGATGGTTCGCATCTTTATCGATCACCGCGACTCCCCTGAATACGCCGGGCGAGCCTCGAATTACGTCCAGCATGTAGGAGTTGTCAAACTTGTAATAGCTCATTTGAATTAAGACAATGCGGTTGACACCGCAAGGCCGCGCTTGGTGCAGGATGTCCTCTGGAAGCGAAGTGCTGGGCCGCATGTCGTCGCGCGTAAACCCCGGCGCAAGGGGATAACGCTTGATGTCGTCCGTCCATACGTGGACGTGGACATCAATATAGTTTCCGCTTTTGTCGCCGCGTGAGCTTGTGGAACTCGAGTCGGCTTGCGAGGAGCGTGTGGCGAGAAAAGCTGAAGCCCCCCAAAGGGTGACGCCACGTTTCAAAAAGTCGCGACGATGCAGTGAGCGCGGCTTCGATGCGAACTCGCGCGCTCGATGCTCGGAAGAGATACTCATCATGAAACCTCCGCAACCCGGTGTTTGTTGCTTCTCGTTGGGTCGGCGCTTTGCGCGGCTGCATTTTATCTCAAAACGCCGATGAAGGCCAAAGCCACCGCCACGGTGCACCAGAGCCGGTGGCGCATACGTCGCGACGGGTTTTGTGGCGATGTATGCGGTTGCCGTCGGACAGAATGGTGTGATGGTGCTGACCGAGTTTGAATTCAATACTCCAACCGGGAGGACACTGGCGAGTGGCGGGGAAGAAAAACGGGGAATAGGGAGCGACAGGCGGGGTTAGGGTAAAGGAGAAAGGGTTGGGGGATTGGAGATTTAAGATTAAAGATCTCAGAAGACTTGGCTATTGGAGATTGAGGATTGAAAATTTCAGATTCGGGATTCAAGAGTGGTGACAGGAGATTCCAGAAGGGTTTGGACATGACAATTGCCGATAGGAGATTGAAAATTTCAAAAGGCTTGCCCCACCCACAGGCTCACCGTAAAGATGCCAGTCTGGCGCGCTACTCGCGCTGCGTTTCGCCAAAAACAGAAGTGGCGAGGTAAACTCACCGCTACGAGGTTGAACTAGCCCATAACACTCCGTCGTTTCTTGAAGACTGAAGAAACAACTGACGACTGATGACCCGCGTTAGTAGAGTGCAACGGCGTCGAGCAGTTTGCTCTCACCGTTCATCCAGAGCGCATACTTGAGCCGATAGCCGGACTTCATCGAGGCTGCTCCGATCTCGCCGCGATTGTTGATGGCGATCACGCAGCAATCCCCATTCTTATTCTTCGGGTCAGTTGTTGCCATGTGCTTCAATACCGCAAGGCAGGCGTCCTGGGGAGACATGCCGCCGGCCATGTAGTGGACAATCGAAATGCTGGTGCAGTAGTTGGTCATCAGGTCGCCCTCGCCGGTGGCGGTGGCGGCGCCCACGTTGTCGTCGGCATAGAGGCCGCAACCAACCAGTGGAGAGTCTCCCACGCGCCCGGGGATTTTCCACGCCACCCCGGAGGTCGAGCAGCCCGAGACCACGTGGCCTTTGCCGTCGCAGGCCACCATGCCGATGGTGTCGTGGGTATCGGATGTCACCCAGAAGGTTTCTCTCTGCGGGTCGGATTTCCAGTCCAGCCATCTCTTGAGGCTCTCGGGGGTGAGGAGTTGCTGCGGCTGGAATCCCATTTTGAGCGCGAAGCGGAATGCCCCCTCGCCTGCCAGCGTAGTGTGACGCGTTTTTTCGAGCACCAGGCGCGCCACGGAAATCGGATTCTTGATATGGCGGAGGCTACAGACCGCGCCGGCGTGGTGGCGTGTGCCATCCATAATGGCGGCGTCCAACTCCACTTCGCCTTCTTCGTTGGGAAGGCCGCCATAGCCCACGCTCATGACCTTGGGGTCGTCCTCGGGAACGTTGATTCCTTTTTCGACCGCATCAAGAAGGCTCCTGCCACTCTTGAAAACCTCAGCGGCGCGCTCGTTCGCCGGTTTCCCGTGCGCCCAGGTAGAGAGAAACACCGGCCCTGGGTAGAGCGCAGATGCCGGCTTTGCGTCTATAGCCGCCAGCGCCGTAGCTCCCGCCACAGATTTCATGAAGTCCCGACGATCAAGTGCGTCCATTTCGCCTCCCCCTGATTAGAGAAGTCAGGAGTCAGAATGCTGCGGAAAATCGACAATCGAAAAACGAAAATCGAAATTTGAAAACCGCCCAGTGCGGTCATTCCCGCGTGAGCGGGAATCCACACACTTCATGGACCCCCGCTTTCGCGGGGGTGACGCTGCGCAGTGGTTTTCGTTCCTCGACTTTCGGTTTTCCATTCTGACTCCTGACTCCTATCCTTGCCTCCCCCAACCTCCCCCGCCGGGCGTGGCAATTCTCAAGACGCTGCCTTGCGGGGCGGTGAAGACTGCCTTGGAAGAAAGCCTCAAAACACGCCCCGGCAGGATGAGCTCATTCTTTCCTGCTTTGCCTGGCTTGCCACCGGCCAGCCCGTAAGGTTGGAACTGGCGGCGTTCGGAGAGAATGCTGCCGCGAACGTCCGCAAGGAACTCGACCTCACGGATAATACCATCACCCCCACGGAATCGGCCTGCGCCGCCTGAGCCGCGGCGCAGCGAGTAACGCCGCACGCGCACCGGGTAGACGGCTTCGAGAGCCTCGATAGGCGTATTGAGCGAGTTTGTCATGTGGGTGTGGACTCCGCTCAGGCCATCCGCCGTCGGACGAGCGCCCATTCCCCCGCCAATGGTCTCGTAGTAAGCAAAAGGCTCGCCAGTGCGGGGGTTGGCGCCGCCGAAAGAGAGGTTGTTCATCGTCCCCGAGCTAGCGGCGGGAATCTTGTGAGGAAGCGCTTTGGCCAGCGCTCGCAAAAGCACGTCAACAATTCGCTGCGAGGTTTCGACATTCCCCGCCGCCACCGCGGAAGGAGGCTTCGCGTTCACCACACTTCCGCCGGGAGCACGCACTTCGATGGGTTCCATCAAGCCAGCGCACGCGGGGACGTCTTCTCCCAGCAGGCAGCGAAAGACGTAAAACACGGCGGAACTGGTAATCGCCATGACCGCGTTGACGCTTCCCCGGCAGGCCGGAGCGCTGCCAGCAAAATCCACAGTGGCTCGCCCGCGCCCTATCCGGAGCGACACGCGCAGTGGCACAGGGTTGCTGCTGAACCCGTCGTCGTCCAGGAAATCCTGGGCGGCGTATGTCCCCTCGGGAATTTGCAGGAGGGCTTGCCGCATCAGGCGCGCCGAGTAGCTTTGCAGGGCCTCGAGGTAAAGGCGAATCTTGGGAAGGCCGTAACTCTCGAGCAATTCGAGCAAGCGGCGCTCTCCCAGCCGGCAGGCGGCCACCTGGGCCAGCAGGTCGCCCTCGCGCTCGGCGGGCGTGCGCACGTTGGCGAGCAGCACTGCCAGCACGTCCCTCTGAACGGCCCCGGCGCGAACCAGCGTCACCGGCGGAATCCTCAGGCCTTCCTGGTAAATGTCCTCGCTCAAGCCCATCGAGGCAGGCTGTGCGCCGCCAATATCGGAGTGATGGGCGCGATTAGCGATGTAAAAGACAGGCTCCGGCTTGCGGCGTGGATGACCGGCGGCGCGCTGGGGTGGCACGACGGGCATCACCAGTGTTATGTCGGGCAGATGAGTGCCGCCGGCGTAGGGGTCATTGAGCATGGCGATGTCCCCCGGCCCGAGTTCGAGGGCTTCGAGAGTTGCGGCAACCGACATGGGCATGGACCCCAGATGAACAGGCATGTGGTCGCCCATCGCCACCACGCGGCCCGCGCCGTCAAACACTGCGCAGGAATAGTCCCGCCGCTCTTTGATATTGGGCGAAAAGGCGGAGCGGCGCAGTGCCGCCCCCATCTCCTCCGCCACCGAGTGGAAGAGGTTCTTGAAGATCTCGAGTTCGGCTGGGTCAGCGTGCGTCATGGTGAACGGTGACAGACCGGCTGCCCCGAAGGGGCTACCCGTGAGTAGCCGCGGGTGAAACCCACGGAACTAATGCGGAAACACCCGCCGGCCCTGAAGGGGCCGGACTTCGGTCCAGTCAACCCCGTTGGGGTTGACGTAACTCGCCCGGCCATCTTATCCGCAGGTTGAAACCTGCGGCTACTCACATGAGGCCCCTTCGGGGCCTGCCGATTGTAGGCGTCGAACAGGGTCATTTCCTGTGCTCCGTTAGGGAGAGGGTGAGATTCAAATACTCATCCACGTAACATTCGAAGTCCGGCGGCACCAGGGTGGTGGAACTGTACTCGACAACTACCGCCGGCCCTACAAAACGGGCGCCCGCTCGGAGCCGCTCGCGGTCATAGAATCGTGTTGGATAAAAGCTCCCGGCAAACCAGACCGGTTTTGTCTTCACTCGGGCCCGGGCGGGATCAGGATTACCCGTCCTGTGGGCGCGCAGTTGCGGCTTGGGCGTTCGAATTGTCAGGCGAAGGCGCGCATTCACGATTTCCAGCGGCCGCCCCCGATGGGCGTAGCCATAGGCCTTTTCATGCTGTTGATGGAATAACTCGCGAAAATCTCTCCTAAAAGGCACTGAAAGTTCGTAGGATTGGCCGGCGTAGCGGAGATCCAGTCGTCGCTCCGCATGCGCTAGGTCGGCAGCGAATCCCTCGCCCTGAAGTTCCGCCCGCGACGCGCGCTCGAGAATGGCAAAGCGCTCCTCGAGGCGGCGCCAGAACTCTCGGGCACGCTCCGAAGAATCGCTTCCTTCCTTGGGTACGGACAAGAGGACGGACTGCACCGAATCTCTGACGACATCCGACAGCAGGATTCCAAGAGCTGAGAAGGCGCCGGGGTTCTTAGGCACCACCACTTTGAGAAGCCTCAGCGAGCGCGCCAAGTCTGCGGCGTGCAGTCCTCCACCGCCACCGAAGCAGATGAGAGCAAACTCCCTTGGGTCGTGGCCGCGCTCCACAGAGATTACCCGCAGAGCTTTTTCCATGGTGGCGTTGGAGACAGCCACGATGTCGGTGGCGAGTTCGGGCACAGTCTTGGAGCCAAGTTTCTGCGAATGCCGGCGGAGGAAGTCAGCGAAACCTTGCTCGGCGGCGTCAAGGTCGAGCCAAAACTCGCCTCCCAGGAAGTGGTCCGGGTCAAGACGGCCAAGCAGCAAGTTGGCATCCGTCACGGTGGGTTGGGCGCCGCCTCTGTGGTAGCACATGGGACCGGGTTTTGCGCCGGCGCTCTCCGGGCCGACGCGCAAGGCGCCGCCCGCGTCCAGGCGTGCCAGCGACCCGCCGCCCGCGCCCACGGAATGTACGTCCAGCACGGGGACGGCCACCGGCAAGCCCCCCAGAGTGGTTTCGTTGGTGGTGCGAGGCAGGCCGTCAATCAGGCACACGTCTGTGGAGGTGCCCCCCATGTCGAAGCTTATGGCGCGAGAAATGCCAAGCTGCTGGGCTAGGCAAGTGGACGCCACCACGCCCCCGGCGGGCCCGGAGAGGATAGTCCGCACCGGCTCACGAGCGGCTCGCGCCGCCGTCGTAATGCCCCCGCTCGATTGCATCACGTAGACCCGGGCGGATTCCCCTCCTTGATAAGGAGGGGGCCAGGGGGTGGTTGACGCGTGCGCTTGATTCCGTGCCCGCCGCCTGCTGCCCCCTCCTCCACCGTCGAGGGGAGTCATTGCCGCCCCCAAGCCCCTTTCAAGCCGCTTGAGGTACTCCCCCATTCTTGGAGCCAGGAAGGCGTTTATTACGACAGTGGCCAGTCGTTCGTATTCGCGGAACTCGGGGAGAATCTCATGGGATACGGAAATGGGAAGGTGTAGCCTTTTTAGGGTCTCCGTAACCGCTCTTTCATTGGCGGGATTGAGATACGAAAAGAGGAAACAAACCGCAATGGACTCGGCATACATCCGCTTGAGTTTGCGCCTTAGCTTTGCGATGCCGGCGGCTGAAGGCCGCTTGAGAATCGTACCGTCCGCCGCAGTTCTTTCCCTGACGCCGAACCGGAGCCGGCGCGAGACGAGAGGCGGAGCTTGGCGGGCCTCGAGGTCGTAAAGCCGTGGGCGCGCCTGCCGGCCGATCTCGAGGAGGTCCTCGAATCCCTCGGTAGTGACCAGCGCCACGCGTGCTCCGCGCCGCTCGAGCAAGCTGTTGGTGCCTACCGTGGTGCCATGAATGATCTCCAGCGGGCCCCTCGTCTGAAGCGAGCTGGCCAGCCGGCGTACGCCCTCCAAAATGCCGCGCGAAGCGTCCTCCGGCGTGGAGAAGACCTTGAGGATCTTGACCTCGCCTCCCTCGAGGTTTACGCAGTCCGTGAACGTCCCGCCAGTGTCGACGCCGAAGCGCATAGTAGTACGGGATTCAGGAGTCAGGATTCAGAAGTCAGGAGTCAGTGGTCCGTCGTCCGTTGTCCGTGGCCTGCTCTCAAGTACCACCTCTCGGATCTTGAAGAACCGGGGCGAGGGTAACCCCGTGTTCTAAATTTCCCCAGTCCCAAGCCTCTAGCCCCCAGTCCCTGCTCTTCTGACTCCTGAATCCCGAATCCTGAATCCTCCTCCTACGTTCCGAGCGGAAACGAGGCATGCGCAGTGAGGGCCGCATCCGCGAGCTCTCCGGCTTTCAGCTTGTAGTATCCTGCCGCAGCGATCATCGCAGCGTTGTCTGTACATAAAGCCGGGGAAGGGAAGAAGACACGATATCCCTGCGCCTTGGAAACCTCCACAAAGCGAGCGCGCAGAAGCGAATTGCAGGCAACACCCCCGGAAACAAATATCGAGTCGACTTGCGCGGTGTCCGCCGCGGCCAAAGTGCGTTCGAGGAGGTCGCGGACCACCGCGTTTTGGAAGCTGGCGACGAGATCCAGTGTCGCTGGCGAGCAATGCGCGCGCAACTCGTCGGCAGAAACGTTGTGGCGAGCCTGAGGCCAGGCGCGTCGCTGCTCGGCCTCGATGGCTAGTGGAGTGCCGCGGACGCGATAGAGAACTGCGGTCTTGAGCCCTGAGAAGCTGAAGTCCAGCGGGTTGCCCTTCATTTTGATGCGTCCGAAATCCACCGCCTGCGCATCCCCCCAGCGAGCCAGTTGGTCGATTACCGGCCCACCGGGATAGCCCAGCGCGAGCAGTCTTGCGACCTTATCGAAAGCTTCTCCGGCCGCGTCATCACGTGTTTGTCCTAGCCTCTTGTAACTCAAGACAGAGTGACATTCGGCTCGAGCGCAACCTTCCTCAACCAGGAACAAGCTCGTGTGACCACCAGACACGACCAAGGTTGCAGCAGGGAGCTGCGCCTCTTGCACAGGCTTCCCAGCCAAGCGGTCCATGCGGTTTTCCAGTAGCACGGCGTGGATGTGGCCTTCCAGGTGGTTCACGCCCACCAGGGGTTTAGCCAAGGCGAGGGCCAGGGCTTTGCCGTAAACAAGCCCGACCAGGAGCGACCCGACCAGGCCCGGTCCCTCGGCTACGGCGACGCCATCCACATCCTGGATTCCGACTTGCGCCTGCTGGCAGGCCTCGTTGACGACCGGTTCGATCTTACGCAGATGCTCGCGTGAAGCCAGTTCAGGAACCACCCCGCCGTACTTCGCGTGGGTGGGGATTTGCGAGGCGACAACACTCGAGAGGACCCGCGTGCCATCCGCTACGATGGCTGCCGCCGTCTCGTCGCAACTGGATTCGATGCCAAGAACCAACATTCGGAACTCCCAACAGTAGATACTAGCATAGGAGTCAGAAGTCAGGAGTCAGAGTGCTACGCAATACCGAAAGTCATAACTCGGAAACCGGCGAGCGAAAGCCGAAAATGGAAAATGAAAGCTCACCAGCCATAAACCTATCGAATTCTGATATTGATTCTCCATTCTCGGTTTTCTATTCTGACTCCTGACTTCTTTGACTCTAGTTGGAAGGTCGCGCTACACTGTGCCCATGAAGATTCGCAAAGCAGTTCTGCCTGTTGCCGGCCTTGGCACGCGGTTCCTGCCCGCCACCAAAGCGCAGCCCAAGGAAATGCTGCCCATCGTGGATAAGCCTTTGGTGCAATATGCCGTGGAAGAAGTATCCGCTTCCGGTATTCCCATGGTGATCTTCGTAACCGGGCGGGGAAAGACGGCCATTGAGAACCATTTTGACTTGTCGGCGGAACTCGAGCAGGAGTTGGCCGGAAGAGGGAAGGAAGCGCTTCTCAAGCAGTTGCGTTCGATTTCAGGGCTCCTGCGTTTTGCATATGTTCGCCAGCAAACCCCGCGAGGGCTGGGCCACGCCATTCTCACCGCGCGCGACTTGGTCGACGAAGAGCCCTTTGCGGTCCTGCTCTCCGATGACGTGATCGTGAACCCCGTGCCTTGCTTAAAGCAAATGTTGGCGGTCTACGAGCGTTACGGTCGAAGCGTCGTTGCTATACAGAAAGTGGATCGCAAAGCGGTCAGCAGTTACGGCGTTATCCGCGGCCAGCCCATACCGGACTCCCAATGGCAGGGGCGGCTTTACCGCGTGGACGATATGGTGGAAAAGCCCAGCCCACGCAAGGCGCCCTCTAATCTGGCGGTCATAGGACGATACATCCTCACCCCAACCATTTTTCAGGAGCTCGCGGCTACGACGCCGGGCGCGGGAGGCGAAATTCAACTGACGGATGGGTTGCGGCGGTTGCGCAAGAAGGAACCGGTCTACGGCTATGTGTTTGAAGGTAAGCGGTACGATGCCGGTGATAAGCTGGGGTTCCTTCAAGCCACGGTCGAACTGGCGTTGCGGCGGCCAGACCTCGGAAAAAGCTTCCGCAAATACCTCAAATCACTTAAGCTGTGAAAGAGGAGTGAGAAGTCAGGAGTCAGAAGAGCAGGGACTAGTACTTAGTGCCGTAAGTCCGCGTTACATCGGCGGAGCCTAAATCATTTCTTTGGTGATGCTTGAAATAACGGCCAATCTCGTCACCAAGTACTAGGGGCTAGGGGCTTGGGACTGGGGAAATAGAGAACACGGAATTACCATCCCCCCGGTTCTTCAAGATCTGAGAGATGTCACTTGAAAGCAGGCCACGGACGACGGACCACTGACTCCTGACTTTTGACTCTCTCTCCTCAGCCGCCTTGTTCTGACTTCTGACTCCTGACTTCTGACTCCTTGGCCGAGGGAGCTTCCTTCTTTGTACCCTCTGGGGCTTTCCCTTTGTCCCCATTGCCAGAGCCTGCGGAGCTACTCATGCTGGCCGTAGAGGGCTTCCGGGCATAATCCGTCACATACCATCCGCTGCCCTTGAACTGAATGGCGGGCGAGGACAAAAGCTGCCTCAGTGTGCCTCCGCATTTTTGACACTTGGTCAGCGGAGGATCAGAAAACTTCTGGATTTTTTCGATGTGCTGTCCGCACTGGGTACAGGCATATTCGTATAGCGGCAATTTAACCTCCTTGCAGAACCCCTCATAGCCATTATATAAGTCCGTTGGGCTGGCGTCAAAATGTACCTATCGCAACTCTCCGTTGTCATTATCTGAACGAGTTGATACACTTAGGAGGTTAATTCACCCTGGACGCCTATGCCGCGAGCAGCCAATTCGGTCAAACCAGGACTTCTAGATCCTCTGGAGGATTCCGCAAACGGTTCGAAGGGCAGGCTCTTTGTGGTGGGCACGCCCATTGGGAATCTGGAGGACATTACGCTGCGCGCTATCCGCACCCTCAAGGAAGTGGATCTGATTGCTTGCGAGGACACCCGCCGGACGCAGCAATTACTCAACCACTATCATATTTCAACCCCCACCATAAGTTACCACGAGCACAACGAGATGACCCGCGCGCCGGAACTAGTCATCAAGTTGGAAGAGGGAAATAACATAGCTCTGGTGAGCGATGCGGGGATGCCCGTGGTGTCCGATCCTGGATTCCGCTTGGTGCACCTGGCGGTTCGCCACGCCATCCCGGTGGTGCCTGTTCCCGGCGCCTCGGCTTTTGTGGCGGCTCTGGCTGCCTCGGGCATGCCTGTGGACAAATTCCGCTTTCTCGGCTTCCTGCCCAGCAAGAGGGCGGCGCGCAGAAAAACCTTGGAAGAACATAAATCAGCAACCAAGCCCCTGGTCTTTTTTGAGGCGCCGCATCGAGTCCTCGAGATGCTGAGGGATGTGCGGGATATTTTGGGGGAGCGGGAAGTGGTGATGGCGCGCGAAGTGACCAAGGTCCACGAGGAATTTTGGCGCGGCACGGTGTCCGCATTATTGGAGCGCGCGAAAGGCAAGACAATCAGGGGGGAAATAACTCTCCTGGTTGGGACCGCTTCCGCACCGGGAGATACCGCTCCGGCAGATTCGCCAATTAAACCGGAGATCGAGAAGTTGATGGCCCAAAGCGGGCTAGACGAACGCGCCGCCCTCAAAGCCGCCGCCAAGGCCCGAGGCATTTCTCGCAGTCAGGCGTATCGCCTTTTGCAGGCGGAAAGGACCAGGCAAGGGCGAAGTTAGCGGTCCCCTCCAAGGTTTCTTCAATTACATCGCGAGCAGGTGCTTGCGTTCCTCCAGCACCTCGAGCCGGGCTGCTTTGAAAGGCGCTTTTATTCTCTCGTCCTCCGTCAGGACCTCAGCCATCATTTTCTCCTTGACCTTCCTTAGATGCTCCGGCGCTTAATATATCCGGATATCCACGAATGTCCTAATTACCACTGAATCCGCAGCACTGGCCCCGACGCTCGCCAACACGCTCGGGCCTTGTTCACTCATCAACTCATCATGCGCTGTTTGACTCGAAATCCCTCGAGGCGTATGATTTGCGGCGAGTGAGGGAGGGCGCCCGATGGGGGGTCAGACCGTCAGCCATTACCGCATCATTGAGAAGCTCGGAAGCGGCGGGATGGGCGTAGTATACAAAGCCGAGGACACCACCCTGGCCCGCCTGGTGGCTCTGAAGTTCCTCCCAGAGCATGTGGCCCAAGACAAGTTGGCTTACGAACGCTTTCTGCGTGAGGCGCGGGCTACCGCTGCTTTGAACCACCCCAACATCTGCACCGTCCACGAGATTGGCGAAAGCGGCGGCCAGACCTTTATCGTGATGGAGTTGTTCGAGGGCCAGACGCTCAAGTCCCGTTTTCAGAGCGGGCCCCTGAAGCTTGATTTACTCCTCGATCTGTCCACTCAGATTACCGACGCCTTGGACGCCGCCCACACAAAGGGCATTATTCACCGCGACATCAAGCCGGCGAATATCTTTGTTACGAATCGTCGGCAGGCAAAGATCCTGGATTTCGGACTGGCGAAATTGATTCCGAGGCCTGTCAGTCTTGAACCCTCTCTCGAGGCGGGAGGATGGCCTTCCGGCCGCGGTCGCGGTGAGGAGCAGGCAACGGCGCCCACCGCCTCCATTCAACTGGAACACCTGACCAGCCCGGGCGTGGCCATGGGGACCGTGGCCTACATGTCGCCGGAGCAGGCGCGCGGGGAGGAACTCGACGCGCGCTCGGACTTGTTCAGCTTCGGAGTGGTGCTCTACGAAATGGCTACGGGCAGGCAGCCCTTTACGGGCAAGACTTCGGCGATGATCTTCACCGCCATCCTCACCCAGGCCCCCACCTCGCCGGTGCGCCTGAACCCCGAGTTGCCGGACGAACTAGAGCGAATTACTAACAAGGCTCTCGAGAAAGACCGTGACCTTCGCTATCAAAGCGCCTCCGAACTTCGCGCTGACTTGAAGCGCCTGAAACGCGACACCAGTTCGGGCCGGCAAACGGCCGTGACTGGCCCAACTCCAGCCGCTTTCGGTACTGTCGGCGAAGCACCAGCCGGCCCACCTTCAGGCGCAGCCGTGCTTCTCAGCGAAGCCAAGCGGCACAAGATTACGGTGGGCCTGTTTATTGCCGGCATGCTGCTCCTGCTGGGCGGGCTGAGTTTTTTGATCCACAAGCTGGCCATGCCTAAAAGCGAACTAAACCTCCAGAACATGAAAATTGTCAGGGTCACTGAGAGCGGCAAGGCCACAGATGCGGCTGTTTCTCCCGACGGGCAATACGTGGTCTACGTACTCCGGGAAGGCGAAAGCCGGAGTCTCAACGTGCGCCAGGTGGCTACCGGCAGCGACGTGCAAATCCTGCCCCCGGATGTTGTGGACTTTAGGGGCCTGACCTTCTCGCCGGACGGAAACTACATCTATTTCGTCCGCTCCGACAAGAGCAATCCTAACTGGAGTTACCTTTGGCAGATCCCGGCACTGGGGGGCACGCCGCGCCAGTTGGTGCGCGATATCGATTCCCCCATCGCTTTTTCTCCTGACGGCAGGCGGTTCGCCTTTGTCAGGGGGGTTCCCGACAAGGGTGAAGTCCGCCTTGTGGTGGCAGGAGTGGACGGAAGCGGTGAACGCATACTAACCAGGTTCCAGGGGGTCTTCGTCGGGACGAGCCTTTACGGGCCCGACTGGTCTCCTGATGGGAAAACGGTTGCTGTCACGACCATGGAGGCCACAAAGGGCGTGCGCGGCGTGATTTTAGCTATATCGGTCTCCGACGGGACGGCGCGTGAGATCTACTCGAGCCCGCAGGTGCTGGGGCGGCCTCGCTGGCTGGCGGATGGGAGTGGCCTGCTGGTGCAAATGGCAGGTGTTTCCCGTGTGTTCCGGGGCCAGCTTTGGCACATTTCCTTCCCAGCCGGAGAGGCACGCCGATTTACTAACGACCTCACGGACTACCAGACTGCTCTCGACATGACACGGGACCGCAAGACTCTGGCTACTATTGAAAGCACGACGACCGCCGATCTTTGGCTGGCCCCCGCCGGCGATGCCTCGCACGCCCGCCAGATCACCACAGGGGCGCGAGCGAGATGGGGTCTCTCCTGGCTCACCAGTCGTGCAATTGTGTACGGGGATGCCAACGGCGACTTGTTCAGCGTACAGGAGGAGGGCGGCAACCGGACGGAGTTGACGCCGGGCGAGCACAACAGCTACATGCCTGCAACCTGCGGGGATGGCCGCTTCATTGTCTCTGAGGCGTACCGGAACGAAAAGGTCAACGTGTGGAGAATGGACGCCGATGGTTCCAATCCAACCCAGTTGACTAACGAGGCGCTTGCCATCGAACCCGAGTGTTCACCCGACGGCAAGTGGGTGCTATACTCCCGCGGCAATGACTTGACCGTGTGGCAAGTGCCCATGCAAGGTGGACCGCCCACGCAGGTGGCCCTCCTGAACCTGGGCGGCGGGACACCCCGAATCTCTCCGGACGGCAAGCTGCTCGCCTATTTTGCCATGGCCGCTACGATGTCGAGCCCCATGGTCCTCACCGTGGTTCCTTTCGGTGGCGGGGCGCCTGTGTATCGGTTCGACGCGCCCATGGGCGCGTCACAGGTTCGGTGGGCCCCCAATGGCAAGGCACTCGACTTCCGGTTGACCCGCGGCGGGGCTTCTAATATCTGGAGGCAGGCGCTCGCCGGTGGTCCCCCCAAGCAGATTAGCAATTTCCAATCCGACCTGATCTTCTCCTTTGACTGGTCGCGCGACGGTACGCAACTCGCCCTCGCCCGCGGCGCCATGTCCAGCGACGTTATCCTCATCAGTAATTTCCAGTAGGCCACCTTTCGCCCCGACTCCCTATTTAAGATTGTAATCATTTCTGCCGAAAAACAGATTGAGGTCTGGAATGCGGGAAGGAGCGGACAGAGTGTCGCTGAAAGAGCCATGCGGTAGGACTGTCACTCCCACGGCTTCAGCTGGCGATGAGCTTTGCAAAGCGAACGAGTCATTTGAGACATTGAAAGGACCGCCAGAGAGGCGCCCTCGGGACACTCGCCAGCGTAAGGACACAGAGGACGAAGGCGGCCGGCACCAAGAAAGCCTCTTCCAGGCACAAAAGGCCGAAGCTCTTGGGACCTTGGCAGGAGGCATTGCGCATGAATTCAATAACCTTCTGGGGGTCATTCTGGGGTTTGCGTCTCTCGTGCGGCTGCGCTTAGCTCCTTCCGACCCGCTCCTTGAGTTTGTGGAAACGATCGAACAAACTGCCGAGCGTGGCGCTGACCTCACTCAGCAATTACTTGGCTTGGCCCGGCAAGGAAAGTGCGAATCAGCGCCCATTCGAGTCGACGAAGTTCTGAGTCGGGTGGTAAAGATCATTACCAGCACCTTCGACCGGCGGATACAGGTACAAAGCCGCACCGCGTCCGGGCCGTTATGGGTGAATGCGAACCCGGGCCAGCTTGAGCAGGCAATCCTGAATCTGTGCATTAACGCCCGAGATGCAATGCCCGAGGGGGGAGTTCTTGCGCTCGAAAGTTCTCAGGTGACACTCGGTGAAGGCGATTCGTCCCAGCCCAGCCGTTGCCTCCCCGGGAATTACGCGCGCATAACAGTTCGAGATACGGGTGTGGGCATCGCCCCGCAATTATTGGGTAAAATTTTTGACCCCTTCTTCACCACGAAGGAGCCTGGGAGAGGTTCCGGTCTGGGGCTTTCCATGGTTCATGGAATGGCCAGCAGCGTGGGCGGATTCGTCCAGGTGGAAAGTGATGTCGGCCTGGGGTCGGTCTTTTCCATCCATTTACCATTGACAGCCCCACCGCTGGAGCGGAGGGCGGCAACCCGAAGCCCCGTGCTCGAAATGGGGAACGAGACAGTCCTGGTGGTAGACGATGAGCCCATGGTTCTGGCGTTTGTCGAGGAGGGGTTGAAAAGGCTCGGCTACAAAGTGCTCACCGCCGTCGATGGGCGACAGGCGTGTGAGGTTTATTCCTCCCACTCCCAAGAGATCGACATGGTGTTGCTCGATATGGTGATGCCGAGCTTATCAGGGCTGGAGGCTTGCCGTCTGTTGCGGGAGGTCAATCCCAACGTAAAGGTGATTGTCTCCTCGGGCTTCAACTCGAGCGAGGTTGTACATGAAGCGTGTTTGGCGGGCGCCCTTGGCTTTATCGCTAAGCCTTACTCGCTCGAGGAACTCTCCGGTGCATTGCGCCACCCTGAATCGTTGCGCGTGCAAAGCACTGACGATGTAGCTTCTGGGACTGCCCCGGCCTGAAGCGCTTGTAGGAGGGACCCTCAAGGCCACCCTTGTGGCCGCCTCGAGAGGAGCATCCGTCAGCCGGCGGGTCGCCCGCGAGGGGGAGGCAAAGCGCGTTGTACGGCGAACAGTGAGACTGTACCTGGGAGTGTCACTCCGAGCGTAGCGAGAAATCTCGCTCTGTTCTTTCTTTCACCCACTTCCCAGGTTGCCTTGAGCTCCGATCTGGCTAAGCACAGAGCGAGATTTCTCGCTACGCTCGGAATGACACCTTTTTGTTACAGCTTTCGATGAAAGGTCGGCGCGGGAGGAACGACGTGCGGGTTCTGGTTGCCGATGATGAGGCTACATCGCGACACCTTCTCCAGGCCGTCCTGGGGGAGTGGGGATTTGAGGTTGTGGTGGCGGTGGAGGGTGTCGAGGCCTTAAGTATCTTGAAGGGACCGAGTCCACCCGAGATTGCGTTGCTGGATTGGATGATGCCGGGGGCCGATGGCCTGGAGGTCTGCCGCCGCATGCGGGCCGCGAAGCCCCAGGCGACCACCTATATCATTCTGGTTACGGCTCGCGGGGGCCTTGAAAACGTTGTTCAGGGGCTCGAAGCCGGGGCCGACGACTACATTACAAAACCATTTGATCCCCGCGAACTGCGGGCGCGTTTGCGCGCGGGCGTGCGCATCGTGCAACTACAGGGAGCTCTCCTGGAACGCTTTCACGAGCTTGAAGAGGCTATGAAGCGAGTGAAGCAGCTTCAAGGGCTCCTCCCCATCTGCTGCTACTGTAAGAAGATTCGTAACGACCGGAACTACTGGGAACAGCTCGACGCCTACGTAGCCAGCCACTCCGAGGCCCAATTCAGCCATGGAGTGTGCCCGGAGTGCTACGAGGTGCATCTCAAGCCGCAGTTGGACAGGCTACCTAAATGCTAATAACCCTTAGCCAAGAAATCTGGCTGATGGTCGTCGTGGCTGCGTATGTGCTGGGGGGATTCGTCTGGGTGGAGATTCTCAGGCACCGGGTGCGACAGCATACTGTAACCATGCGCGAATTGCTGCGGCGCGAGGCCGCACTGAGGAAGCAGTACGTTGAGCTCTTCGAGAACTCCACGGACGCCATCTATGCGCACGACCTCGACTACAGAATCACCTCCTGGAACCGGGCGGCCGAACTCCTCACCGGCTTCACCCGTGACGAAATGTTGTCCAAGAAGATCTCTGGCCTGCTTCTTCCTGAGTCGCTCGCGAAGGCCACTGAAATGACGAGCCTGAAGCTTCGGGGCCAGGCGAGTACTACCTACGAAATAGAACTGGTCGCCAAGGATGGTCGCCGGATTCCTGTCGAAGTCAGCAGCCGCTTGATCGAAGAAGAAGGCAAGGTCGTCGGAATACAAGGGGCGATGCGCGACATCCGCGAGCGGAAGAGAGCGGAGGAAGCCTTACGTTCGAGCGAGCGGCGCTACCGCTTGTTGTTTCAGCGCAACATGGCGGGAGTTTTCCGCACCGCGCTGGATGGCCGGATCATTGACTGCAATGAATCCTTTGCGCAGATTCTGGGCTACGCTTCCCCGGCGGAAGTGCTGCGGCATCGTGCACAAGACTTTTATGCGGACCCTGCGGACCGCGAGGTTGTTATCGCGCGGCTGAAGGAACACAAGTCAGTCGCTTCCTACGAGATGTGCTTCCGTCGCCAAGACGGTAGTCGCGCCTGGATACTCGAAAACGCCAGCTTGGTAGAGAATGGCGACGGTACGACTCCCGTGATTGAAGGCACCCTTGTCGATATAACAGAAAGGAAAAATGCGGAGGAGAAATGGCGGCAGGCCAAAGAGGACGCGGAAGCGGCGAATCGGGCCAAAAGCGAGTTTCTTGCCAATATGAGCCACGAAATTCGCACCCCCCTGAATGGCGTGCTGGGCATGACCGAACTCGCTCTCGAAACCCCTCTGAATCCTGAACAACGGGAATACCTGGAAATCATCAAGTCCTCTGCGGACTCTTTGCTCAGGGTGATCAACGACATCCTCGACTTCTCCAAGATCGAAGCCCGAAAGCTGGATTTGGATTCGGTCGAGTTTCGCTTGCTGGACACGCTGGGAGGCGCGCTTAAGGCGCTGGCCTTGCCGGCCCAGCGAAAGGGGCTGCAACTCTATTTGGAGACCTCGCCCGGCGTTCCGGACGTCCTCCAAGGTGACCCCGGACGTCTGCATCAGGTCGTCCTCAACCTTGTGGCTAATGCCATCAAGTTTACGGAAAAAGGGGAGGTTGTACTGAGCGTCGAAAAGGAGAGCGAGGATCTGCCCAATCGTTGTTTGCATTTTTCCATCCGCGATACGGGCATTGGGATTGCCCCCGAGAAGCACCGAGTGGTTTTTGAGCCCTTTGCCCAGGCCGATGGCTCGACAAAACGGAGATACAACGGGACAGGGTTGGGATTGTCCATCTGCGCCAGACTGGTCGAGATGATGGGAGGCAGGATCTGGCTGGAGAGCGAAGAGGGCAAGGGAAGCACGTTTCACTTTACAGCCTGCTTTCACTCTGCCGCACCGCCACGGGGAGAAATGGTATCGCCCAACCTTCATGGACAGGAAGTACTTGTAGTGGATGATAACCTCACTCCGTGTGCCTCCGGCGCTTCACAGAGGGCGGGGCCAACGGCGCCCGATGGACCCCCGCCGCCAAAAGCCGCCCGCAGGTTGCGCATACTTATCGTCGAGGATAACGAGGTCAATCGCACTCTACTGACCCGCCCACTCGAAAAGCTGGGACACAACGTAGTGGTGGTGTGCAACGGCAGGGAAGGAGTGGCGGCGGTGCAGCGCGCACCCCGAGGCGCATTTGATCTGGTCCTCATGGATATGCAGATGCCGGACATGGATGGATTCGAGACTACCGCCGCCATCCGCGCGCACGAATTGGTGACGGGTGGCCATGTGCCAATTGTTGCGGTCACCGCCCATGCGATGAAGGGCGACCGGGAACGTTGCCTGGCTGCCGGAATGGATGGATACCTCTCAAAACCTATACCACGGCAGGAGTTGCTCGACCTCCTGCATGAATATGAGGCCCTGCCCGCCGAAGCCACGAGGGTTTCTCATTCCCAAAAGCAAGACGAATGCCGGCCTTTGGGCGAAGAAAGTGAACCTGCCGATTGCCGCGGCCTTCGGGATTACCTCGCCGGCGACTCGCAGCTTTTGAGCGAGCTCATCAAAATTTACTTGAGCCAATGCCCTTCCTTGCTCGCCGCAGCGCAACGAGCCTTGCAGGAGAAGAATGGAAAGGAACTGGCGCGTGTGGCCCACACCATCAAGGGCTCAGCCGGGAATATCCTCGCACGGGCAAGCGTCAAAATTGCCGAGCAGCTGGAGGCCTTTGCCCTCGAGGGTGACTTCACGCGTGCGCAGGAAATGATCGGCGCATTGCAAGAGCAAACGGAGTGCCTTGGCGGCTCCTTCAGCGAGTCGCACGGAGCTACCGTGCTGTGAAACGTTGCAGTAACCCCGCCCCGAAGTTCCTGCCTCTTCTGCCCTTGACCCTACCGTCCCCACCATCCTGCCCTTCGCGCTGGCAGGGTCCCATATTGAACGTCGCGCCGACCTTTAGGTCGGCAAGTGCTGGCCTAAAGGCCAGCGCTACGAGCTTGCGACGCCCCCTATCCTGCCGCTCGCTCTAAGGGCGTCTTCGGGTATAATGCCAGGGTACCTGTGGTGCGAGGCTGGGGTTGAGCCGCGCGGTGCGCACACAGTTCGTCCGGAACCGAGCCTGACGCCCGATTCTGCCGAAAGTGGATGATTCCGGTCTACCTTCTGCCACTGAAGGCTCTTCTCTACACGGGTACGCTTGATGGGAGGTTGGAAATGTTGAGCAAGAAGTCGCTTGCGGCGTTTCTCATGGCATTCATAGTTCTGTTGCTTACCCCTGCGGTCGTCGCACAAAGTGGCGGCGAACGACCTGTTTATCTTAATCCCAATGAACCCGTCGCCCGGCGGGTCGACGACTTACTCAGCCGCATGACGCTGAAGGAGAAGGTGGGCCAGCTCAACTTGCCTTGCGTTTATGTGGATGACCTGGGGAGGGACATTCCCTCGAAAATGGCGGCCTGCCGGAGATTCGCAGCCGGAACTTATACCCAGGAGATCGGCCCCGGCTGCGGCTTCTTCACCCTCGCCAACGAGATTCTGGTCGAGGGCGCGCGGCAGCAGGCCGAGTACTTTAACGAGTTGCAGAAAATCGCGCGCACCCAGACCCGGCTGAAAATACCCCTGCTGGAAGATGAAGAGGGCACGCACGGCGCCATGTTTCCCGGCGCCACGATTTTCCCGGAGGGCCTGACCATTGGCAGCACGTTTGACATGGACTTGGTGAGGGAGATTTACGCGGCCGCGGCAGCCGAAGCTCGAGCCGTGGGAATCCACATACTTTCCACGCTCGTGCTGGAGTTGGACCGCGACCCGCGGATGGGTCGAAACGAGGAGGCCTACACCGAAGATCCTTACCTCTATATGCGAATTGCCGAAAGCATTGTCCAGGGCGCGCAGGGCTTCAATATCGCTGCTCCGGACAAGGTCATCGCGCTGATGACGGATTTCCCCACGCAAAGCGAGCCCGTGAGTGGTCTGGAGCGCGGCGCGATCGAGTTGTCAGAACGTCAGCTACGCGAGAACTTCTTGCTCCCTTGGATAGGAGGGATTACTAAGAATGGCGGCTTGGGCGTGATGGCCGGATACCCGGAGGTCGAGGACGTGCCTGTGCACGCCTCCGAGAAGTGGTATACCAGAATTCTCCGGCAGGAGTTGGGTTTTAAGGGGATAGTTGTGAGTGAAGGGGGCGGCTTCGGGACATTGATTTATGAGCACATTGTTCCAACCCAAAAGGAAGCAGGCGCGCTGGCTCTGCGAGCCGGGGTAGACGTGAATATCACTTACGAACCTGCCTACATGGGCCCCTTGATCGAGAACGTCGAAGAAGGCCGGGTTCCCATCACGCTGGTCGATCGGGCGGTGCGACGAGTGTTGGAACAAAAGTTCGCCCTGGGACTTTTCGAGCATTCGGAGGTGGACCCGGAGCGAGCCGTGAAGATTGTGCGCTCGAAAGAACATCAGGAATTGGCGCTGCGCACGGCGCGCGAGGGAATCGTACTGCTCAAAAACGACAACCATGTCCTGCCGTTGAAAAAGAACCTGGGCTCAATTGCAGTCATTGGCCCCAACGCTGAAAACGTGCGAAACCAGTTGGGAGATTACTCGCCCTCGAGAATCCTCCAGCACGTTGTGACCATCCACGAAGGTATCAAAGCCAAGGTTTCGCCCACGACCCGAGTGGTCTACGCCAAGGGCTGCGGGATTTTGAGCCAGGACAAGAGTGGATTTCCGGAAGCCGTTCGGGCCGCGAAAAATGCCGCTGCGGCCATCGTCGTGGTCGGCGAACAACAGTGGCAGCGTGCAGAGGGAGTGGAGCGCAGCACGGATGGGGAGGGCTCTGACGTTGCCAGCCTGGATTTGACCGGGGTTCAGGAGGACCTCATCAAGGCCGTTTATGAGACGGGGACGCCGACCATCGTGGTGCTGGTTAACGGCCGGCCGCTCTCGACCCGATGGACGGCGGAGCATGTGCCTGTCGTTGTCGAGGCATGGTTGCCGGGTGAGCGGGGCGGCGAGGCGGTCGCGGAGGTGCTTTTCGGGGATTGTAATCCCAGCGGGCGGCTGGCCATTACTGTGCCACGCCACTCGGGCCAGTTGCCTGCCTATTACAACTACAAGCCCTCGAAGGCGGTCCGGATTGAGGAAAGCTACGCCGATATGCCTGCCACTCCTCTGTATCCCTTCGGTTATGGACTTAGCTATACGAGCTTTGACTACAGCAATCTACGCATTGCTCCCTCGCAAATCCATCACGAGGGGAATGCGCGTGTCAGCGTGGATGTGAAGAACCTCGGCAGCCGCGCGGGCGAGGAAGTCGTGCAGCTCTATATTCACGAAACCTACGCGCCGGTTTCGACGCCGGTCAAGCGGCTGCGCGGGTTCGAGCGGGTGGCTCTCGAGCCCGGGGAGACGAAAACGCTGACCTTCACGCTGACCCCGGAGGATTTGCAATTGCTCGACCAGGATATGCGCTGGGAGGTAGTGCCAGGCGACTTCGAGATCATGGTGGGAAGATCGTCGCAAGATATTCCGCTTCAGGGAACGCTGAGAGTGACGGAGTAGCCCCCCGAACGCCGTGCCGTGTCATTCCGATCCGTCAGCCGACGGAGAGGAATCTCGCTCTGATTCCCTCCTCAGCACCCAGGGCGGGATTCCTCGCTACGCTCGACAGTCACGTCATTCCCGCGAAAACGGGAATCCAGCTCGTTGTGGTGACGTGGACCCCCGCTTGCGTGGGGGTGACGAATGTGGGAAAGCCGAATGAATGGACAGGTGTCAAAATGAAAAGCGAAAAACAAGAGAGCCAGGGCACGCAGATTCGCAACGACCGGTTGGCCATCGACGACGGCGCGCCCGTGCGCACCGAGCCTTTGCCCTTGGAATTCCCCGGCGTCCACTATATGGATGAGGAGGAGGTTGACGCTGTGGTCCGCCTTCTCAAGAGCCGCTCCTTGTTTCGTTACTACGGAGTCGATTTGCAAAAAGAGGTCGAAACATTCGAAACGGAGTTTGCGAGCTTTTTGGGCGTCGCTCACGCCGTTGCGGTGGGCAGCGGCACAGGCGCGCTCCACACCGCTCTTTCGGCCCTGGCGCTAGGTCCCGGCCAGGAAGTGATTATCCCAGCCTACCTGTGGGTGTCGGTGGTGGCTGCCGTGGTGAACCATGGAGCAATCCCAGTGCTGGCGGATATTGATGAAACCTTTTGCTTGGATCCTATGGACCTCGAGAGGCGGATCACGCCCAGGACCAAGGGAATCATCATGGTGCACATGAGCGGCGCGCCTGGCGATGTCAAGGCGGTTCAGGGGATGGCGTGCCAACGCGGACTTTGGCTGCTCGAAGATTGTGCCCAGTGCAACGGGGGAAGCTTCCAGGGCCAAAAAGTTGGGACCTTCGGGGACATGGCGGTGTTTAGCTTCCAAATGAATAAGAACATAAGCTCGGGGGAAGGGGGCTGCGTCGTTACCAGCAACACGCGCCTGTGGCAGAGGGCGTTTGCCTGCCATGACCTGGGCTATGCTCGAGATGAACAAGGGCGCCTAATCTTCGACGATCCCGACCTCCGTCTGTGGGGCAAGGGCTATCGGCTCGACGAAATGCGGGGAGCGGTGCTAGGGGTGCAATTGCGGAAGCTGCCGCGAATTGTCTCGGCCATGCACCGGAGCAAATATCGAATCCGGGAGGCGCTCGGAAAATTCCCCGGCGTGCAATTGCGAAAAATCATTGATCCGGCCGGTGACACCGGTTGTTTTCTTATCACCACCTATGCCGACGCGCAGACGGCTCAGCGCGTTAACCGGGCGCTGCGCGCAGAAGGCATTGTCACGTCGCCGCAGGGGGTTTCCAACGTGGTGATGACTGACTGGGGCCTGCATCTTTACTCGAACAATGTCAGTCTCGTCAGCAAAAGCTCCGTAGACGGTCGAGGCTTTCCCTGGAATCTGACGGAGAATCGGTCGTCCGTGCAAGATTACAGCAAAGGGGCGTGCCCCAAAGCAGACAGCCTTTTCGAGCGCAGCATACTGCTGCCCATCCCATCGTGCCTGACGGAAAAAGACGAGGTCGAGATAATTGGCGCCTTTGAGAAGGTGCTGGAGGCATTGGTTCCATAGTGAGAATCACAGCGGGTTACTAGGAGCCTGTCGGAGATAGATTGTAGCTTCAGGTTAGAGGGGGCTGGATTTTCTTCGAAAAGTCGCTTTGTTAGTATTGACAATTGAGTTCATCATTGTAAAATGAGGTTATGAGCAAACGGTT
>Ga0315282_10001810_pt1 | contig 39962 bp, 37 predicted proteins | sample YL17G07_20_MG_FD_203693 | JGI IMG/M metagenome (GOLD analysis project Ga0315282, IMG submission 203693) | Sediment microbial communities from Yellowstone Lake, YNP, Wyoming, USA - YL17G07_20 | ecosystem: Environmental > Aquatic > Freshwater > Lake > Sediment | place: USA: Wyoming | collected...
TCTATCCATATTGAGCTACGGGGCCTAAGTGGTTTAGTCCCGCCTCATGGCGGGGTTCTCCCCGAAGGGGCCCTTCGGGCAAAATCACAGCCGCTCACTGAAAAGCGTTCGTGGGTGATTTTGGAAGTAACCGCTGCTCCCCGCCCCCGCCCGGACGATCGTCCGTTCGGACGGGCGAACGACCGTGTAGCTCAAAAATCGTCCGGTCGGGCGGGTATCCATACTGAGCTACGGGGGCGGAAACGACAAACGCCAAGCGGGGCAACCATCACACCCTAGTACTTGGCGCGCCGAATAACGCCTCAATGCGAAACAAATTTACGAAACTCTTCACGCGAAGGCAACACGAATCTTGGGAACACAGGGTGTGTTTTCCCGTCGGAAGCCTGAAGCTGCCGAGATAGATATCTTTCACGGCAAGATCCTTAGAATAGAAATCGAAGTCCCGCAGCTTCTGCCCCGCCATGTAATCGGGGGGCTGCCGGACATTCTTTCCGTCAAGGAAAATCCGGTAGACACCGCAATCATCCGCGTAGGTGCACCGCAAGATCAGGCCCCGATAGTCTTCTTTATCGACCTGAAAATCCACCTCGAGGACCGGCTCGTCGCTGGCCGGCATGAAAAGGATCTGGCCGTCCCCCGTCCACTCGTACCCTTTCTGGAGCTCCAGCACGCCGGGAGAATGCCGGGCAGTCGGCTGCATCGCCTTGCCCTCGATGATGATGTCCAGGTTCGGAAGGGTGCGCCCCGGGAGAGATGGCAATGTCGTGTAGCGCTTGGGCTGCCCGACCTGATACCAGAACGCTACGGTGGCCATGTCGTCTTCGCGCTCGACGTGTCCCTCAACCTTGCCGCTCTCTGTCTCGTCTCCGCTAATCCAGCCCTTGTGCTCGATCTCAAACCGGAGCGACTTTGTGAAGCGGACCGCATCGGGGATTTGCCAGCGGTAGAGGCAATACTCGACCCCGAGGTCTTCAAAATCGCTGCTCATGTAGGTGCAGCCGAAATAGGGGAACTGTGTCTCGTTCAACCCCCACGCCATCAGGAAATAGTCCTCGGTGCCCGTGCCCTGGATGGTGGGTTTCTTGTCACCGTCGACGTAGAATTTCGCGTCTCCCTCACCGAACGAGAATGGGCTGCGCGAGCGGACGGACATCACCGTCCCAACATACTGGCCCTCCCCTTCCGCGTCAAGAATCAGATAGTCGGCGCCCGTCTTTTGCGGGAATTCGTTCCGGTACTGAGCACAGAAATAGGCGGTCTTCTCCGGAAGCTTTTCCTCTTCGGCGTAGTCTATATGATAGTAGAAACTGCGGACGTTCTTCTGGCCTTCGTTGGTAACTGTAATGAGTGCGCGTTTGTAGAACGGCATGGGCCAATGGCAGTTGTAGCCATCGCCGCCTTCCACCTCAACGGGGATGGACTTGATCTCGTGACGCAAACCAAATCCCGCCCCAAAGAAGTCACCGATCGGGGCTTCGACCGCAGGCTCCTTCTTGTCATCCCAGTACATTCGCAGCACGATCTCATCGGGACGCGCGGACCCTCCCGCTTCGAGCCAGTTCGGCCGCGCCTCGCTGAACGTCAGCCAGATGTGCTGGATGACTCCCGGACCTTTGATGTCTGCCAGTACTTTCGTCTCACCGGGAGTGACATATTTGATCCGGTCCGCGTTGCTGTTCGGGTTCGGATCGGCTGAACTCACTGCTCGTGACCGGCCGGGTCTGATCTGCGTTAGCCCTGAAAGGCCCTGAGACGCTGCCTCCTGCAGGAACAGCAGCAGCAACAGAATGAAGCCGAAACAACAATGTGAATTCTTCAGCATGGTTCTTCTCTCTTACGTTGACCGTACCCGTTTGAGTCTTGCGAGACTACACTCTTAACCCAGATGCACACCTACCTCCTCAAATCAGAGAAGCCTCCGGCGACAGAATGCTCACCGACATCCAACCCCTCCACTCGGTGAATATCGGTGTGAGGACGTGGTCCAGGAGCAACAAGGAGAGAAGCTCGACCACGAACGGAATCAGGATCGCATCGGGAAAGAGCTCCGCCTCAGTGTATCTCGTTGTCAGAAACGCTGCCAGACCGACGACCAGGAGGAAGCTGAGCGCCCTCGGCAGCGAAAGTGGCATGATGAGCAGGAAATAGGGCGCTCCGGCGATGACGATGCAGCCCACCAGCTTGATGCTGATCGATCTGATTCGAAACGCAATCCAGTACAGGCGTCACCACACGAGCCCTCGCTCGCGGAGATAAGCCTGTGAAGGACGATCGCCCAAAACTGCCGCGCGGCGAAGGTACTTCAATGCTTCCTCTTCCTTCCCCTCACCCACATACAGATTCCCCAATTGCCGGACCGGCATGGCATACCCAGTGTCGAGCTCGATCGCACTTTTGAATGCCGCTTCAGCCTCATCGTTCATGCCTTTGCCGACAAACGCTTCGCCGATCCCATCGTAGGCTTCAGCAGACTCCGGCGCCAGGCGGACAGCTTCCTCAAAGAGCGACAGCGCGCGGTCGTACACTCCGGTCTTCAGGAGCAGACGCCCCGCACGCATGTATCCCACAGTATCGTCCGGAGCATACTGAATCGCGCCGCTATATGCAGCCATGGCCCACCTGTAGTCATCCGCGGCCTGATAGAGATCTGCCAGCAGCAGGTAGCTGCCGGGATCGGTCGAATCGGCCCCGATCGCTTCACGCAGCTTCTGGATCGCCTCATCCCGCATCCCGAGCTCGCGGTACAGCTGCGCTAGCCCTCGGTAACCCTCCGGGTCCCTGGGATCTATGTCGATTGCCCGTTGGTACGCCATCTCTGCGGCTTGATATTTTCTCAGGGAATCGTACTCCGCCCCCTTCTTCAGCCACGGGATCGGCCAATCATGAGCCAGCGTGATCGCGTTGTCGAGTGCTTGCAGCGCATCCTCGTGTCGCCCAAGCGAGGAGTAGACCTCCCCAAGCGCGTTGTAGGCGTCAGCTTGATCATAGTCGAGACCCCAGTAGTCGACAGTCCGAAGTAGATCCCTGAAGCGAAATCGGGTCTGAAGTGTCTTCGCGAGATCGATCGCGTGACAGAGCGTCCGCTCCGCGCTGCTGACCTGTCCCCTCCGGGACAATGCCATCCCCATCGTCGTGTAGGCCCTCACGTACTCGCTGTCAATGCGGATCGCCTTCTGGCAGAGAACGATTGCGGTATCGGGTCTCCCCAGATCCATGTAGATTGAAGCGAGGACTTCATAGGCGCTCGTGTAAAGCGAATCCTTCTCGAGCGTCTTCTCGAATGCCAGGATCGCATCCTCCGTGTCGCCGAGCTGATAGTACGACATCGCCAGTGCGTGATACGCTTCCGGGTACTTCTCACTTTCGCTGATGGCCTTCATGTAGTGCTCAATTGCCGCCTCATAGCTCCCGGCAGCATAGAACCGTTCGGCCTTTTCGTAATAGAACATGAAGTTCGTCGCGGCACATCCGGCGAGGAGAAGCGTCGCTACGACAAGGGATTTCGCGGTCGGTTGCATAAACGAATGCACGTGCTACTTGAACTCGTCCGTGTAGTACCAGTTGCCCAGCCTGCCATCTTGATCGATTTGAACCGTGATCACGCCGAATCCGTACGTCGATATCGCCATGAACTTCACCGTGTCCGCGGAGACACCGCCGATGGAATATGTTGCGTTCTCGTTGAATCTCAAGTTCTGCGGCAACTCGAAGCCCGTATATGAACCCTCGCCCCCTCCCATACTCTTCGGCCGAATCCGGAATTGGTATGCAAACGCAGCCAGGTTGTTCAGATCGCTGATGATCGCATCTTTGTTCTTCTCCATGGTCACCGCACCCGGTTTCTCCAGCGTTTTGAACTTGCCCATATACCCCCAATCCACCAGCACCCCAAACTCATTGACCGTGACAGCGACCCTTCCATACCCCTTCGCGGATATCGCGGTGTATCGGACGTGGTTTGAGTCCAGAACCGCCACGGTGTAGGACGCATCCTCGCTTGACGCCATCTTCGCCGGTATGCTGAAGCCTCCATACGAGCCTTCGCCACCACCCATTTCCTTCGGTCTGACGCGATACAGATACACCTGCGCCGAGAGGTTATTGAGTTGATCGACGATGGCATCCTTGTTCGCGATGAGAGCGGAAGTATCAACCTTCTCCTGCTGTTCAGGTCTCGGAAGTGATAGGCGTGCCCCCGGCGAGTCGGACGCGTTATCCTGGGCGATCCCGCCCACGACCGGAATGAGAAAGATCGCGAAGGCGGAAAGACCGTGCGCCCCATGGCGAAAAGTCTGGTTCATGAGTGATCCTCCTTCCCTAGAGGTGGTGGGTAACGTAGGCGGTGCCGACAATTCCATCGTAATCAGTGCCCATAGTCTAAGAAACTTGTCAGGCAAAAACAACCCGGCAAAAGCCCGGGTACTGTCCTGACCGGAACAGTGCATGTGTCAGGAGGAAACTCCTGACACCACCGATCCGAACACCTGAATTCGGACATTACAAAAGCGCGAGAATAGCTTGATTTTCCCTCACTGTTTGAGTACTATCGGTTCACACATCTCACTCTCCAAAGAAGCCTGAGAGCATTGTGAACCCCGTATCCCCTCAGCTCATACCCGACCAACGCCTGCAGCAGATCCGCCTCCTTTTTCCTCACACGGCAAAGGGGATCGTCTATCTGAACCACGCTGCGGTCAGCCCCTTGTCCACGCGGGTGCTTGAGACAACGGTGGGGCACCTTCAGGACCGGTCATCGGGAAAAATCGAAACCTGGCTTGATGACCTGAACCAGATCGACGAGACCAAGCGATGCGTGCAGCGTCTCATCAACGCCGAATCCCACGACCGCATCGCCATCGTCGGCAACACATCCGACGCCCTCAACATCATCGCCGCCGGGCTCGACTGGAAACCGGGTGATCGAATTCTGCTGAACGATCTCGAGTTTCCTGCCAACGTCTACCCCTACTATCACCTCAAAAACCTGGGGGTGGAGATCGATATCATCTGCTGCCCTGACGGCAGAGTGACCGCAGAAGCGATCTACGGCGCACTCAGGCCTCGGACGAGGCTTCTCGCACTGAGCGCCGTTCAATTCCTCTCGGGATACAGGGCAGACCTGGCGGTTCTGGGTGAAATCTGCCGGTCGCGCGGAATTCTCTTCGTCGTCGATGGCATCCAGGCTGCAGGCGCGATGAGGATCGATGTACAGGAGATGAAGATCGATGCTCTGGCAGCCGGAGCTCCCAAGTGGCAGATGGGACCCCAGGGGATCGGTTTCCTCTACCTCACGGATGAAGTTCAGGCCCGCATCCATCAAAAGTACCTCGGGTGGCTCGCCGTGGAGACTCCATGGAACTTCTTCGACTACGACCAGCCGCTTGCCGCTTCGGCCAGGCGCTTCGAAGGTGGGACCATCAACATCCCCGGGATGTGGGGGTACTACGCGGCGCTCACCATGTTGCTTGAATTCGGAACCGAGCTCATCGAGGGCCACGTCTTGGCGTTGACACAAACCCTTCTCGAGGAATTTCAAAACGTCGGCGGCGTCAAGATCGTCAGCCCGACGTCGCTCCAGGAGCGAGCGGGAATCGTAACGATTCAGCCTCCTGAAGGCGTCGACCCCTCGGCCGCGTTCGAGTCCCTCTCGAACCGGAAGATCACGATCTCCCTCCGGGAAGGGAAACTGCGATACTCACCTCATTTTTACAACTCGGTCGAGGAAATGAAGTCGGCCGCTGAGGCAACAAGAGAAGTCTTCAGCAAACCCGAGTGAACAAACAGGGAGCAAGCTCGGACGACAAACCGTGACCTCTTTGTGGATGGATCGGCGCCCATGGAACTGAATTGAAACCGCGGCCTGTCACGGCAATCCTCATTCAGCCATCTTACTGTCCTGATAAAGATCACAGTGGTCGGTTCTCCCAAATTCCTTCTTCCCCCTCTCTTCTGTTCGATCCTCGTTCTGCCGGTTGTGATATCCTCGATCTCGACCCCTCGCTTCTTTGCCCAGACGACTCAGAAGGTAACACTACGACTCACCGACTGGGCGGATCTCGATGAGATGCCCCTTGACAGGCAGGCGATCGCTGAATTCAAGCAACTCTACCCCGACATCGATATCCTGTACGAGCCGAATCCGGGACGCCAGTACGAGGAAAAGATTCTGACCGCGTTGGCCGTCGACGATCCCCCGGACGTCTTTCTACTGGATTCAAAGCTCATTCCCACACTCACGAACAAGGGGGTGCTGCTCGATCTCTCCCGGTACGTTCGCGAACTCGGGGTGGACACGGCGCAGTGGTTCCCCAACGTCTTGAACATCGCCAGGAGGGGATCCGCGCTGTATGCATTCCCAAAGGGCTTCACGCCCCTGATGATTTACTATCTCGTGCTCGCGAAGCGCCTCACGAAGGACCTCGACGACGCCGCGCGCATCGACGGCGCGAGCAACTGGCATCGGTTCTGGCACGTGACGTTTCCTCTGCCAAAACCGACCACCTTCTTCATCCTCGTCACGTCCTTTATCAGTTCCTTTCAGGTCTTCACCTCGATCTATGTCATGACGGCCGGCGGGCCCGTCCGCAGCACCGATGTCATTGTCTACCATATCTATCAGGCCGCTTGGGAGCAGCTCCGAATGGGCTACGCCTCCGCCATGTCGTGGGTACTCTTTGTGATCGTCATGATTGCCACGTGGATTCAATTCCGAATGTTCGGGAGGAATGTAGAATACGGATAGCTCAATGAAAAGTTAGAAGTGAAAAAGTAAAAGGATCTCACACGATTCCAAGACCTATCGGGAGGATTTGAAATGGCCAAAGCGAAAATCCGAAGAGTTGCCATCAACACGGGCGGGGGTGACGCGCCTGGATTGAACGCCGTCATCCGTGCCGCCACCGTCGCCGCGATCAACCGGGGATGGGAATGCGTTGGCATCCGCGATGGATACAACGGCTTGTTCCTGCCCGATAGGTATCCTCAAGGCGGTCTCATCACATTGACGCGGGAGAGAGTTCGGGGCATCACGCACCTCGGCGGGACAATTCTCGGCACGACCAATAAAGGAAATCCGCTGAAGTACCCGACGATGGGACCGGATGGGAAGATGTATGAGAAGGATCGTTCCGATGAGCTGATTCGAGCCTTCGAGGCAGAACACATCGACGCTCTTATCGCGGTCGGCGGCGATGGGTCGCTCACCATCGCCAGCGCACTTGCGAAGAAGGGGCTGTATGTCGTCGGCGTTCCAAAGACGATCGACAACGATCTGGAGAAGACGGTCATTACATTCGGGTTCGACACCGCAGTCTACTTCGCGACGTCATGCCTCGATAGGCTCTACAGCACTGCGGAAGCTCACCAGCGTGTCATGGTAGTGGAAGTGATGGGACGCTACGCCGGTTGGATTGCCGTCGAGTGCGGCATCTCCGGCGGCGCCCATGTGATTCTGATCCCGGAAATCCCGTATGACATCGAGAAGATAGCCGCGAAGATCCAGGAGCGCGATCGGAACGGCGCCCACTTCGCGATCATCGTCGTGGCTGAAGGGGCAAAACCGGTCGGGGGAGCGACGTCGGTTGTGTCGAAGGAACTCGGCCGTGCAGAACGGCTCGGAGGCGCAGGTGAGCGTGTCACCAAGGAGATCGAAGAGGTGACGGGGAAAGAAACGCGGTGCGTCGTGCTCGGGCACCTCCTCCGGGGTGGCACCCCGACATCGTTCGATCGCCTGCTCTCCCTTCGCTTCGGGGCTGCTGCTGTCCGAGCACTGGAGGCTGGCAAATCAAACGTCATGGTGGCGCTCGACCCTCCGACGGTCCGGTACGTTCCGTTGGACGAGGCGACCCGGCGGATGAAGACGGTCCCGCTGGACTGCGACATCATGCTCACTGCGCGCGATCTGGGGATAGGCTTCGGAGATTAGAGATCGCTCGAGGGCGAGTGCATCATGTCCGTCACAGAAAGAAACCGAACATGCCACACGTAGGACGCCTTCTCGCTGCAAGCGCAGCGGTCCTTTTCTGCGTTGCGCTCTCCTCCGCCCAGAAAATCGAGACACTCTTCTACACGGTCGACAACGAGGAATGTCTCGAGAGTTACAGGACAAGGACGCGTTCACGGAGTTCTATCGTAAGACTGCCGCCGTTCTCCACGCGAACGGATTCGCGACCAGCATACGTACCGGACGACACCCGACCCCGTGGCCGGCATTGCGTGGATGGAGGCCGTGATCGAGTTCGTCACGAAGGACGTTGCCGCCTCGAAAATCTCGCTCGGGATCCCTTTTTATTCATGCCGTTGGTATCCCTCGTTCCAGAACAATCAAGCGTATGCCTGGGGCCATACGCTTGACTACGAGACGGCAAAGGGACTGGCGGAGCGTTATCTGGCCCAGTGGAAGTGGGACGAGAGGGAGAAGGTGAACTACACGATGATCGTTGCAGCGGCATCTGTGATCGGACAGCTCGCGTTCTGCTCGATGGCCGCATACGCATTTGTTGATTTTCGCCGAGATAGAGCAAATGCCCCTGACAATGAAGAAACCTGATATCCTACCATACCTCTCTCGTGCAGACAAATGGTATTTGGGCGGAGGGAACCGCCTGCTGTGGGCCCCTCCCTTTCCAACGTATCTGGACACCCCCGGCTTCTGGGACGAAGCGCACTACTACAACTATGAGCTGAAACCGCTCTTCACGTGGACGTTGCTTGATGAGAACGGAGCGGAGATCCCGGCCAGCTTCGTGAGGCGCACATGGAAACCCTCGGTGCTGACGCAGGAATACCAAGGTGAAATTCGAGTTTCAGAGTCGAAGGCTGTGCTTCCGAACGATGTCGCGACAAGCGTGATACGACTCCAGAATAGATCGCGAACGAGGAAAAAATTGCATGTTATTGCCTGGACAGTGCAGGAACATTTTCCCTCGAAACAGTCCAGCTGGCTGGCCGACGTCGCATACCACAACGGCGTGATTTCGTTCAAGAAGCTGCTTCGTCCATCCGTCGATCCGCATCTCGAAGTGGCCTGCGCGTTCGCTCTCAACAAGAAGGCAACCTCACACAGCATCAACCTGAGCGAGCGAACGGCGCTTCAACCCCACTGGCGGCTCTCCCCCTGGGGCGAGAAGTTCTCGAACGGCAGATTGCCCAATGAGATCAAGCTCTCAGGCGTGACAAATGAGGGCTTGATCTATTTCGGCCTTCACACCGAGCTTCTCCTGAAACCACACGCTGAAGGGTCGGTCACCGTTGCGTTCAGTGTTGCCCCATCGCCGGACGAGACCATGGGCAGCCTTCACGCGGTGCTCAAGCAGGGGGATGCCATCGAGCTCAGCAATCTCAGCTGGGAGGATCATTTCAGCTCCGTTCCCTCCTTCCAGGCATCGGACGAATTCCTGACGCGTTACTACTGGTATCGATGGTACGGATTGCGCCTCAACACGATGTACGGAAGCGAAGGAAACTACAAGCGGCCTTTCGTCTGCGAGGGAATTGGATACTTCCGTGCACCGATTACCTACAGCGCCCAATGCCATATGCTCGAGAACCGGTGGATGCACGAGCCCGACCTTGCCCAGGGCAGCCTCCTCGTCTTCCTCGACAACCAGCGCGAGGACGGGGGGTTCCGCGGATATGTCGATGTCAACCACTACCGACAGGAGATGTTTTATCATGCGAATTGGGGGAACGCACTCCTTCAGCTTCATCACGTTCATCCCTCCGTTGAATACCTTCAAAGCGTCTATGAGGGATTGAAGAGGTACGTTGGCTACTTCGACCGGGAGCGGGATGAGGAGATCAGCGGTCTCTACGACATCGATAATCATTATGAGACGGGCCAGGAGTACATGCACCGCTACACCGCCGTCAATCCGCAGGCGGACCTGGACAATTGGGGGGAGGTGTTCAGGTTGAAAGGCGTTGACGTCACCGTTGACGTGTACGAGCTGAAGCGGGCGCTGGCGTTCGCTGCAGAGCACTTGGGAAGATCGGACGAAGCGGAGCTCTGGAAGCTGGAAGCGGAAAAGATCAAGACGGCGGTGCTCCTGACAATGTGGGACTCGCATGAGGAGATGTTCTTCGACGTTAACCCGGCCACGGGGAAACGAACGATGGTGAAAGCGGTGACGTGTTTCTATCCGTACTTCACCGACCTTGTCGATGAATCGCATCTTTCCGGCCTGAAGCGTCATCTCCTCAATCCAAAGGAATTCTGGACGCCCTACCCTGTCCCATCCTCGAGCGCGGACGATGAGCTCTTCTCCGCTGAACCGGAGTGGAAGGGGAAGCGTATGAACTGTCCGTGGAACGGCAGGGTTTGGCCGATGACGAACAGCCATATCGCTGAGGCGCTTGGACAGTCGGCGATCCGGTTCGGTGACCAACTGCTCAGGAAGAGAACCGCCGAGTTCATCACGAGATTCATCCGGATGATGTTCTTTGACGGCGACCCTGAGCGCCCGAATTGCTTCGAGCACTACAACCCCATCACCGGAACGCCGAGCCTGTACCGGGGCATCGACGACTATCAACACTCGTGGGTCAACGATTTGATCATCAAGTACGTCTGCGGCATCCGGCCGGAGGAATTCTCCGTCACGATCGATCCATTTCCATTCGGCTTGAAACATGCAGTCATTGATAACGTCCTTGTTCGAGGGAGGAGATTGAAGGTGGAGATCCTGGGCAAGAAGTTCCGCATCTGGCTCGATGAGAGACAGCAAGCGGAAAGCACGATCGGGAAATCGCTGCACATTCAAGTCTAGACAGATCAAATAGCAAAATGGAAATAGACAAAGCGAAGACAACGGCTGAGTTCAAGAAACGGTTGTACACCTTCATGCTCCGTTTGATCGAATTCATTGACAAGCTGCCCCGTGACAATGTTTCGAGGCGCATAGGGGATCAGCTTCTTAGAAGTGGAACGAGCATCATTGGGAACTTTGTTGAAGGACAATCGGCAATTTGAATTTTGATTTGTTCATTCTCTTATGCCAGAACTCCGCCGCGAGCTGTCTCTCTTCGACATGACGATGATCTCCATCGGGTCGACGATCGGCTCGGGAATCTTCCTCACACCCGCGCTCATTGCAAAGGCGCTCCCCTCTCCAGTCTGGATCCTCGGTGTCTGGGTCGTCGGCGGGATGATGGCGTTGTCGGGAGCCCTCACGTATGCGGAGCTCGGAGCGATGATGCCTCGCGCGGGCGGGGTTTACGTCTTCCTGACCGAGGCCTATGGTGGACTCGTCGGCTTCCTCTATGGTTGGGCATATTTCCTCGTCGCAAACACGGGCGCGATCGCGGCGTTGGCCGTCGCTTTCTCGACTTACTTTGGGTACTTCGTCCCGATCACCCAAGCAGAGACAACACTGGTAGCGATCGCCGGCATCGTTCTTGTCACAGCGATCAATGTTCTGGGCGTGAAGGCAGGAGGCGTTTTCTCTGACCTCTTTACCGTTCTGAAGCTCGCAGGGATCGCCGTTCTGATCGTCGTCGGACTCGGCTGGGGCTCAAGCTCCCGCACGGACTTTTCTGCCCCGCTCGGCTCCCTTCCCAACAGCCTCCCGAGCGCTCTGACGCTTGCGTTTGTGAGCGTTTTGTGGTCGTACGGCGGCTGGCAGCATTCGACCTTTACCGCGGCGGAGGCGAAGGACCCGAAGCGTAGCGTCCCCCTTTCCCTCGTCCTCGGTGCGCTCGCCGTGACGCTCGTTTACGTCTCAGCCAACGTCGCATACATGTTCCTGCTCTCCCCCGACCAGATGGCAGCCTCGCCGCGCATCGCATCGGAAGCCATCAGCGTTGTCCTTGGACCTTTCGGTGGAAGTCTGATCGCGCTCACGATTTTCGTCTCCACCTTTGGCACAACCGGCATCTATACCTTGACGGCACCCCGCATCTACTACGCCATGGCAAACGACGGCGTTTTCTTCAAGAAGGTCGCCGAAGTTCACCCGAGGTTTCGAACCCCGATGTTCTCCATTCTCTTCCAGTCCGTGTGGGCGATCGCCTTGATCCTGTTCTGGGGAACATTTGAGAACCTTATCTCGTACGTCGTGTTTACAGATTGGATCTTTTTTGCACTGACGGCCGCGAGCATCTTTGTATTTCGGAAACGCCTCCCCCACACCGAACGCCCCTACAAGACGCTCGGTTATCCCGCGACTCCAGTTTTCTTCACGACCGTGTCAAGCCTGTTCGTAGCCTATGCTTTCTTTGAGAAACCCGCCGAGGCATGGGCAGGCCTGCTGTTCCTCGCGCTCGGTGTGCCTGTGTATTATTTTTGGAGGAGGAAGAATCGACCGGTCACAACCTGACAGTGTGCTTCACCGGCGGAGGTCACCATGCGAACCCCTGGTCTCTTGCCTCGGCCCTCGATGATGTGGGCAATACACCGGCGGCGCTTCGGAATTATCAGAAGTACCTCAAGCTCGCCGAAAATGACTCGGTTGAAGCAAGACGCGTTGAATGGACCAAGATCCGCATGAGGTCACTCAAGGCAAAAGAATGAACCGACTCGTCACAGCCAGCCTCTTGATCTGCCTCTCCGCGAACGCGCTGGCACAGACCACTTGGTTTCACAGCTTTGACAATTTCCAGATCCGACTCACCCACTCCGGCGACTCAGTGAAGGTCGCGGACTACTTTTTGCGTGATCCTTCCAGTTGGACCGAGCCTCCGAAAGACCGTCGGGATATCCTCAAGCCGGCGGACTTGGGCGTGGCTTGGTCCTTGCCATCCGCCGGGAACAGCGACTATGACGTAACGCTGGAGATCCCGCGAAACGACAAGTATGGTCTCAAGCTCGTCCGAGGAAAGAAGTTCAGCGTCAGGATCGGCTTGCAGACCTCCACCGACCTCTGGGTGTGGAATGAGCTGTTCGAGCGAAAAGGTGTGAAGGCCCAACGCATGACGTTCCAATCCATCAGGAGCATGCCATCCTCCCTTCGATCGATGTCCTGTGGTGGCATCTGGACTCCTCAGTCAATCCCCCACCCGCCGCTCTGCAACCTGAAGTACTTGCTCCCATTACGAATTATCTGCGGCGAGGCGGGAACCTCCTCCTCTCATTGCTCGCGTCCCAATACGTCGTCCCCCTCCGACTCGATGCCGGCGCGCCCAACGTCAGAGTGAAGGGGTACTCTGCGTGCTATTACGAGAATGACCTACCCACGCGAGGTCGCGTGGTAGCAGTCGAGAAGCTTTACATCAAGCTGAATGAGCAGCGACGGAATATCGTTGAGTATACTGTCGGCAAAGGGGGGGTGCTTGCCATCGGAGCCAATTTTTACTTCGAGGAAACGAAACATCGTTTTCGAACACACCTCGAGCGGTTTGCTGCGAACTGCCTTCAGTATCTCGGCAAGAAAGAACTTGGTCGGGGCGATTTCCGGGGTCGCCCGCATTGGGCAGCTCGTTTATGGCTGGGTAGAGGGGGGGAAAGCCCTTTCCAGTCCACACCGAACACTATCTTGCCTCATGTTGGGACCAGGCACTCAAGGAGTCAGCGTTCGTGGCAAAATCGATTGGCAAGGACAACCTCGCACGCGGATGGGGACGCGAATCGAAGGTCGTGAAGAAGATCATCCGCAGAGACTTCTGGAACCCCCAAACCCAGTGCTTCAACTTTGGCAAGCCGTCGGATGGTACTTACCGAGCCGAGAAAACGACGTTGCCAGCCCTTGGAATCTACTTTGGCGCGGCGAGCGAAGAGCAAACAGATCAATGCGTTAGCTCTTATGCCTCCATCGATTTCTCGGCTGATGGGAGTGTTTGGCCACTGTTCACAGGATGGGCCTCCCTGGCGGAATTTTTCGGGGGGAAGCCCGTTGAGGCTTTTCAGCACCTTTGCAGCAACGTAGGGCTGTTTACGCACTTTGGGGCAGGTTATATGGAGGAAGTGCTCCACGGTGAGCGATTTCAGCCTGCTGGAGTTTGTCCCCACCAAGCCTGGTCAGAAACGATGGTCCTGCAGCCGGCCCTGGAAGGCATGCTCGGCCTCAAATCCGACAGTCTAAGCAAAAGACTCACATTACGGCCCTATCTCCCGCTCGGGACGACCATCCGCCAGATTTCGGTCGGATCAAGGAAGTCGAACAAAAAGAAGCTTATCAAAGAATATTCAGATGTACCAGCCAATTCAATCGGCCGTTGGTGCTGAGATGCGCTCTCGGACCGGGGAGAGATTGGACCTCATCGCAATAATTGATCAGGAGGTAGGCAGAGGGGGCTATGGCCGGAGAGAGATGAAGTTGCTCCTGTCCTGAAAAAGTAGGGAACGCACGGGGTCGACTAGGCGTCGGCTCGGCGTTTGAGGTAGACGACGGCCAGGGGAGGCAGCGTGAGGTTCAGCGAGTACGGACGACGATGGAAAGGAACCTCTTCGGCCTGGATCTCCCCAATATTTCCCAAGTTGCTCCCCCCATAGAATGAGGAATCCGTGTTGACCAACTCCTTGTATGCTCCGGCCTGAGAGACTCCGACGCGATAGCCATACCTCGGCACGGGGGTGAAATTGCACGCCACTACCACCCTCTCCCCCGGGTCGCGTCCCCTCCGCTCGAACGAGATGATGCTGCTCGCGCTGTCCTGAAAATCTACCCATTCGAACCCACGGTATTCGAAATCCACCTCGAAAAGGGCCGGCTCAGCCGCGTACAGCCTCTGCAGGTCGTCGATCAGCCGCAAAACGCCTTGATGCGTAGCGTAGTTGAGCAGATGCCAATCAAGCGACGCGTCATGATTCCACTCCACCCATTGTCCAAACTCGCCCCCCATGAAGAGAAGCTTCTTTCCCGGAAAAGCGTACATCAGAGCGAAGAGCGCCCGGAGGTTTGCAAACTTCTGCCAGAGATCGCCCGGCATCTTGTCGAGGAGCCCCCGCTTGCCGTGGACCACCTCATCGTGTGAGAGCGGCAGGAGGAATCGCTCGCTGAACGCATACAGAAGAACGAATGTGAGATTGCGCTGATGGTAGGAGCGGTAGATGGGATCCAGCGAGAAATATTCGAGCATGTCATGCATCCAACCCATGTTCCATTTTAGGTCGAAGCCCAGCCCGCCGTGCTCGACGCTGTTCGTTACCCCCGGCCACGCGGTCGATTCCTCCGCAACCATCAAAACCCCGGGGTAATAGTGATGCACGATGCGGTTGACATGTTTCAAGAACTCGATCGCGTCGATGTTCTCGCGTCCCCCGTACTGATTCGGGATCCACTCACCCTCGCGCCGGGAATAGTCAAGATAAAGCATCGACGCCACAGCATCGATCCGCAACCCGTCAACGTGGTATTTATCGAACCAGTACAGAGCATTGCTGATGAGGAAATTCCGAACCTCGTGCCGTCCGTAGTTGAAAATATACGTCCCCCAATCCTGGTGCTCCCCCTTCCGGGGATCGGAGTGCTCGTAAAGATGCGTACCATCAAACCGGCCGAGCGCGTTAGCATCTTTTGGAAAATGGGCAGGCACCCAATCAAGAATCACGCCGATGCCATTCCGATGGCAGTAGTCGACGAAGAACATGAAGTCCTGGGGGCGGCCGTAGCGGCTCGTCGGCGCGAAATACCCCGTGACCTGGTATCCCCAAGAGGCATCCAAGGGGTGCTCCATCACTGGCATGAGCTCGATATGCGTGAAGCCGTGCTTCTTGACGTGCTCGACCAGACGCGGGGCTATCTCCCGGTATGAAAGCCATCGATTGCCCTCCTCGGGCATGCGAGCCCAGGAGCCCAGGTGCACTTCGTAGACCGACAGGGGCCTGGAAAACCGGTCCGTCTCTGACCGCCGCTTCAACCACGTCTCGTCTCCCCACTCAAACCCGTAAAGCAGGTTGACGCGCGACGCTGTGCTCGGCCGCAGCTCCATTTCAAACCCGTACGGATCGGCCTTGTCCAGCACCGTGCCCTCCTGCGTCTTGATCTGGAACTTATACAGCTCGCCGTCAGGTAACCCCGGGATGAAGATTTCCCAGACTCCCGACGATCCGAGGACTCTCATAGCGTGTTTCCGGCGGTCCCATCCGTTGAACGTGCCGATAACGCTCGCGCTGCGCGCCGCCGGCGCCCAAACAGCGAACTGAATGCCGCCGACTCCATTCACCTCAGCATAGTGGGCGCCGAGCTTTTCGTAGATTCGGTGATGGTCCCCGGCATTGAACAAATACAGATCAAAATCCGTCAGAGTCGGCAAGAAGGAATATGAGTCATAGAACGTGGCCGTCTCGCCCGACGCTGTCTCCTTTCTGAGCTTGTACCGAAAAACATCCGTCCGATCTGCCACAAACACCTCGAAGAATCCTTCGTCAAGGATCTTGCTCATCCTATGGGTCCGCGAGACATCCTCCCCGTCTAATTCGAGGACCTCGGCAGATTCGGCGTCAGGCAGAAAGGCCCGGATCGCCACACCCTTCCTCCCTTTTAGCTCGATCAGATGAGCTCCAAGGATCTTGAAAGGATCGTAATGATCGGTGTTCACGATCTTACGGATCTCATCGATGGGAGCGGTCGTCTTCATGCCTTTGGATGGTCATGACCGATGGCGATAGAGCCTTTGCCGCGCAATGTAGGAGCGAACAGGTTGCGTCACCAAATATCGAACGGATTTCTTTGCAGCGATTCGTTTTCGTATCTCCGTTGAAGAAATCTGCAGGAGAGGCCCTCTCACAGAATGAACTCTGACATCGGCGCGGCCGCCCCGTTCCTTGTCATAACCGGGACGCGCGTACACTGCGAGCGAAGCGTTCGCGAGAATTTCATCTGGAGCCTTCCAGGACCAGAACTGCGCCAGGCTGTCGCCTCCGACGATCAAGAACAGCTTCGCGGCCGGATACCGACGCTTGATCGCTCTGATGGTATCAACCGTGTAGGAGACTCCCTTCCTTCGTATCTCAATGTCGGAAACACGAAATGAGGAATTCCCCCGCGTCGCAAGCTTGGTCATTCTCAGACGGTCCAGCGCCGTTGAAACATTGTCTCTCATCTTGTGGGGAGGCACGAATGCAGGCACGAAGACGACCTGATCGAGCAGCAGTTGCTCGCGAGCAAGCTCGGCGATAATGAGATGGCCGATGTGAGGAGGATCGAATGACCCCCCGAAGATTCCGATTCGCTTCACGAGCGTGCGAATTCGTTCAAGACTGATTCATAGACTTTTATGGTCTCTCCGGCCGCCGTGTCCCACGAGAATCGCTCAATGTTCCTCCGACCATTGGCGGCCAATGATTCCCTCAAGCCGCGGTCGCTCAGCACCGTCTCAAGAGCAGACTCAAGCGCTCCAGGCTCGCTCGGATCGAACACGAGAGCTGCGTCTCCGACGATCTCGGGCAACGATCCGCTGTTCGAAACCACCGCGGGAGTCCCGCACGCCATCGCTTCCACAGCCGTGAAACCAAATCCCTCGTATAAAGATGGAAGAACGACGGCCTCAGCGGAATTGTACGCGCGGATCAGATCGGCAGTCGCAAGCCTCTTCAGATCTCGCACCTGCGTTCGTAATCCGAGCTCGTCCACAAGCGCTGACAGCTCCCTGCTTCGATACAACGACTCGCCAACACAGACCAGGTCGAGATCTCTGTGGGTCGATGTCAACCTCTTAAATGCCTTCAAGAGCGCAGGAATGTTCTTGTGCGGCTTGACGCTGCCGACATAGAGGAGGAAGGGTCGGCGGAGATCGAATCGATGACGGAAATCCTGCAGCGCCGTTCGGTCCTCCAGTTTCTTGAAACTGGGCTGAATACCATGGTAGATCACGTGAACCCGGCGCTCGTCCACGCGGAACAGGCTGACGATGTCTTTCTTCGCCTCGTACGATCCCGTGATGACAGCACCCGCATCACGCACAGCGTGCCGCAACACAGCTTGCGCGAATGTACGCTGTGCAATCGTGAAATATTGGGGAAACGCCACGTGAATCAGGTCGTGGATCGTGACGACAGACCTCCCCCTGAGCCCGAGCGGCAATGTGTAATGAGGCTCGTGCAGAAGGTCGGCTCCGGCTTTTCTTGCCTCGTGCCCGAGCAGAGCCATCTCTCCCCAAGAGTACTTCCTGAGCCTCGTCGCGCGTTTCTGCCATCCCGGAGGAAGTTCGATTCGACCCAGATCACCGGGAGAGACAAGGAGTGTAAATTCGTGTGATGAGTTTGATCTCGATATCCCCGCCGCGAGATTCTGGATATACGTCCCGATACCGAAATCGAAATATTTACGTCCATCGATGGCGATGTGAGCCATGCGTTGCTGAGTTCATTTCCGGATGCTCGCGAGAAATCCGCGACGCAAAACAATATAATCAGCCAAACCTCCAAACTCAACAGAGAATCTTGACTAAGCGCCCCTTTTTCGGTATCATGCTGCGCAAACAATCAAAGCTCTGATGGCCCCCGCCCCGACTGAAGCGTACTCACCGGACGATCTCTCGCCAACAACTGCATCACCCTCACTTCCGGACCGCATCGGCAGCCGCGCCGTCCTGCGGAACTCGCTCCTCCTTTTCGGATTCCACGTTCTGACGAAGCTCCTCGCTTTCGTCTCCTTCATTCTCCTTGCAAACTACCTCGGTACTCAGCTCTTCGGCACCTACAACTACGCGTTTGCCCTGACAGCATTGTTCATCCCTTTGTGCGATCTCGGAATGGACATCTATCTGATGAGGGAGGTTCCGAGGCTTTCACGAGATCAACTTGCGAAACAGGTCGGTGCCGTGCTTGCCCTCAAGGGAGTGTTGACCTTCCTGGTCTTCGTCGCGATCTCCATCACCGGTGGGATGCTGGACTCCTTTGGAAGCGAGCGATTTTACATCGTCGCTCTGGCGGGTCTGGTCACGCTGCTGCGCACATACTGGACGACCTTTGGCTCCCTCCTTCGAGCCTTGAACAAGGTCCATTACGAGACAGGATTGTTGTCCCTGGCCAGAATCGCGGAGTTCATTGTGATCATCGTGTCGATCTGGTACGATACTGGTTTGTTATCCCTGCTCTCAATCCTTGGACTGGTCAATCTGCTTTCGGTGGCAGCCACCTACCTGATCGTTCAATCTCGCTTCACTTCACCCACGCTTCAGAGGGACTTCGCGCAGATGCTGGCGATGCTGAAGGGTGGCCTTCCGTTCGCGCTTACGACGATCTTCACCTCGATCTACTTCAATTTTGACACCGTGCTCGTCGCCAAATTCATCAGCGACGATGCCGCGGGGATCTATCGGGCCGCGTACAACCTCATCCTCCCTCTGATCATGATCACTGCTGCCGTGAGCGGAGCAGTGTTCCCTTTTGTCAGTCAGAGCTTTCGCACTCATAGAGAGGATGTCGCCAACGTACTCCAGCGCAGCGCGACGCACCTCGTGATGATTTCACTCCCCATCGCGGTCGCGACCACCTCGCTCGCCAACGAAATCATTCGCCTCCTCTTCGCGCCGTCGTTCGCGCCCGCGGCCGCCTGCTTGTCGATCCTCGTCTGGTTCATCCCGATCGTCTATCTGACGAATCTCTTCGGCAATGCCCTCGGTGCGATGGATCAACAGCACTTCGTTCTCCGCGTGACCACTCTCAACGTCATCTTCAACGTGGGAGCAAATCTCCTCGTCATACCTCACTATGCGCAGATCGGAGCGTCCGTCACGACCGTCGCAACCGAGCTTCTGGGTTTCAGCTTCCTCGTAGTCCGGATGCGGCATGAGATCGGGCCGCCGGTGAAGCTTGGTGCTCTGTTGCGGATCGTTCTCGCCGCTCTCGTGATGAGTGCCTTCCTGTTCTTCAAACCGGATCTGCACGTTCTGCTCCTGCTCGCGCTGAGCGTTCTCATCTACCTGGCAGCGCTCTTGTTGCTCAAGGCCTTGAGCATCGAAGAGATCAAACAGCTCGTGTCGGTGCTGCGTTCGAAACCTTCTGGCACGTAGGGAGGCGCTCTATGCGGATTGCAGTCGACGGTAGAACAATTGTGGGGGACAAGACAGGGGTCGGCATCTATGCGGAACGAATCGTCCGCTCGCTTCTCCAAATCGATCAACGGAATCAATACTTCCTTTTTCTCGTCCAGCCAATCAAGGATCTGCGAGCTCCCAATCTCACTACTCTGCAGATCCGGGGCTACAATCGAGCAGGATTGAACCGCCTGTGGGAGAATGTTCTGATGCCGCGGTTCGCTGCGAGAAGCAAGATCGACGTCTATTTTTCTCCGGCATACGCACTTCCCCTTTTCCCTCTCACGAGGCTTCGTTTGGTTACCGCGATCCACGATCTCATCGGCCTCCTGTATCCCGAGACGTTTACGCCGAAGATGCGGCTCTGGCAGAAGATTTTCGTCGCGAACGCGTCCAGGGTCGCGGATAAGATCATCACAGGATCCGAGGCGACGAAGACCGACTTTCTGCGCCTCTATCCATCGGCCGCATCAAAGACCACCGTCATCCATCACTTCATCGACGAAGACTTTCGGCCGGGGCACACTAAGGAAGAATTGGAAAAGGTACGCAGGGCATACGGCCTGCCGGAGAAGATCGTCCTCTCTGTCGGCACGGTAGAACCAAGAAAGAATGTCACGACCCTCGCGAAAGCATTCGCGCTTCTGCCGGATTCGCTCAGGAATAAGTTCACGCTGGTCATCGCGGGAAAGCCGGGTTGGTTCGTCGAGTCGATCACGGCGGAGATCGCCCGGCTGCAGCTCGGCGACGGGATCAGGTTCATCGGTTACGTTGACCGTCATGACCTCCCCTCGCTCTACAAACTTGCGACACTATTTGCCTTTCCCTCGATCTACGAAGGCTTCGGCTTCCCACCGCTGGAAGCGATGTCCTGCGGTGTGCCCGTTCTCTGCTCAAACACTTCCTCTTTTCCCGAGGTGGTCGGCGACGCAGCAGTGATGGTGAATCCGTACGATGTCGCCCAGATGGCGAAGGAACTCGAGAGACTCCTGAACGATTCAGGGTTAAGGGATGAGATGAGGAAGAAAGGCTTAGCGCAAGCCGCGCGATTCAGCGCGCGGAAGACAGCGGAAGAGACGTTGAACGTGCTTGAAGAAGCGGCGCGGGCCCGATGACGCTTACGTGCGAAGGGCTTTCATCGCAGTGGAAAGATCCTTGTCTCCTCGTCCGGAGAGATTGATGACAAGCAGATTCCCCTTTGGCATCTCTTGCGCTGCCTTCGCAACGTAGGCGATGGCATGAGCACTTTCGAGCGCAGGGATGATCCCCTCCAGTCGCGTGAGCATCTGGAAACCCTCGAGGGCCTCATCATCCGTAATGGAAGTGTAGCGAACCAGTCCTGTGTCCTTCAGGTACGAATGTTCAGGACCCACGCCGGGATAGTCCAACCCGGCGGAGATGGAATGAGCGATCTGCACCTGGCCGTCCTCATCCTGCAGGAGGTACTGCATCGCCCCATGGAGCACGCCCGGTTTGCCGGCAGCGAGCGGAGCTGCGTGTTTTCCGGTGGAGATTCCAAGTCCCGCCGCCTCCACGCCGATCAACTTCACCCTGTCCGTGTCGTCCAGAAACGGATAAAAGATGCCTAGGGCATTGCTCCCTCCTCCGACGCAGGCAACGATGAAATCCGGCAACCGACCTTCGAGCTCGAGAATCTGCTCTCGCGTTTCCACTCCGATGACGCTCTGAAAGTCACGCACCATCATCGGATACGGATGCATTCCGACGACGGACCCTATCATGTAGAACGTGGATTCAACATTCGTGACCCAATCTCGAATCGCCTCGCTCGTCGCGTCCTTCAACGTTCGGCTCCCGCTCCTCACCACTCGAACATCGGCGCCGAGCAGTTTCATACGTTCGACGTTTGGAGCCTGCCGCTCGATGTCCTCTTCACCCATATAAACGACGCACTCGAGGCCAAACCTCGCACACACGGTCGCGACCGCAACGCCGTGCTGTCCTGCGCCGGTCTCAGCGATGATCCGCTTTTTCCCCATCCGTCGGGCGATCAGGATCTGTCCGATCGTGTTGTTGATCTTGTGCGCTCCGGTATGGCACAGATCTTCACGCTTGAGATAGATCTTTGGCCCCCCGAGCTGTTCTGTCAGGCGTTCTGCATGGAACAACGGCGTTGGCCGGCCGACGAAGGATTTCAGATAGTAGGAGAGCTCCCGCTGAAACTCGGGATCATCCTTGAGAGCGAGGTATTGTCGGGTGAGTTCCTCGGCCGCGGGAACAAGAGTCTCCGGTATGTAGCGACCGCCGTAGACCCCGAAGTGGCCGTGGGCGTCCGGCATCGTGCCGATGTAGGCGTTCTTATTCTTCATTCTCATGATAAGAAAGAGGTATGCTCTTCGCCCGCATGATAAAGTCGCGAACCTTACCAGTGTCCTTCTTCCCTGGCTCCCGTTCGACGCCACTGCTCACATCGACGCCGTACGGTCGGACAAATCGCACGGCCTCTTCGACGTTCTCCGGGGTGAGCCCGCCGGAGAGAATGATCCGACCGTACTCCTTCGCTTTCAGAGCGAGGTTCCAGTCAAACGTCTTCCCGGTGCCGCCGAAGGCCCCTCCTTTGTACGCATCGAGCAGAAAGGCATCGATAATGTAGTTGCGCATCACCTCGACGTCAAAATCGGGTGCGACGCGGAACGCCTTGATCACGCTGATCTCATAGTTCACCAGATCGTCCGGCCCCTCGTTGCCGTACAGCTGGACGGCGCTCAAGCTCACGTGACTGATGATGTCGTGAATGAACTTGCGGTCCGCATTCACGAAGACCCCGATTTTCGAAACATGGTCCGGCAGCCGTTGTACGATTTCGGCGGCCTTCGCGTGCGAGATGAAACGCGGGCTTCCCTCGTAGAAGATGAACCCCACCGCATCAGCGCCGCAGCGGACGGCGTGTTGCGCATCCTCAAGGTTGGTAATTCCACAGATCTTGACAAACAAATCCTGCTGCATCTCAGCTCCCGGTGAGCCTTCGAATGGCGTCAGAAGGATTCATGTCTGTGATGATGCTTTCACCCACAAGAACAGCCCGAAACCCAGCATCACGAAGGGCACGAACGTCGCCTGAGGATTGAATACCGCTCTCGCTCACTGGGATCGCGCCCGGACGAATCAACGGGCGAAGCTCCAGTGATCGATCAAGCGAGACCTCAAAGGTCGACAAATCGCGGTTATTGACCCCGATGAGCTCTGCGGCGATGGAGTTCGCGAGAGCGACCTCCACCGCTGTGTGGGTCTCGACAAGGACAGCCATGCCCAGAGACCGAGCCGACTCGAACAGCGACCTCAGCCGGTCAGGGGTTAGCGCGCTCACGATCAGCAGGATCGCGTCCGCTCCGATATCCCTCGACTCAAACACTTGATATTCGTCTATGACGAAATCCTTTCTCAGCACCGGTAGCGCCACCGCTTGTTTGATCTCCCGAATGAACCGATGCTCTCCCTTGAAGAAATATTGATCGGTCAGGACGGAAAGGGCGCGGGCGCCACCTCGTTCACATTCCTTCGCCAGCCGCACATGATCGAAATCCCTGACAAGAATCCCACGCGAGGGAGATGCCTTCTTGACCTCGGCGATAACGCCAATTCCGTCGGACTGCAGTGCACGAAGGAATGGACGAGTACTCGCGGCATCGCGAGCCCGATCCTTGAGTCGCTCGAAGGGAACCGATCTTCGAGCCTGTTCGATTTCCTTGCGCTTCCGGTCAAGTATGGTCTTCAGGATGCTCACGATGCCATTCCATCAGGTTCCGCCGGAAGGGGCATCCGGGTCACCCTGACCTGGCGGATTCGCCGCGCGGTCTTGGATAAGATCGTGAAAACAAGGGTGTCAACCAGGATCTCCTCCTTCACATCCGGCAGCCGGCCCGTGGTTTTCTGAAGAAACCCGGCAAGCGTTTCGTAGTCTGATGACTCGGGGATCGCTGCGTCGAACTGTTCATTGAAGTCCGCCACGCTTGTCAGCCCGTCGACGATCATCGAGCCATCCTTCGCTGGCTCGATCGATTTGCTCACTTCGTCATATTCATCGTGGATCTCCCCCACAATTTCTTCTACGATATCCTCCATCGTGATAATTCCTTCGGTGCCGCCGAACTCGTCGATGACGATCGCGAGATGTGCCTTCTTCTGCTGGAATTCGCGGAGCAGCTGGCTGATTTGTTTGGATTCTGGAACAAAGAACGCGGGCCGAATGATGTCCTGCAAGACGATGAGGTCTCGATGCTCAAGCAGACTCAGCAAATCCTTGCTGTAGACAATACCGATGATGTTGTCCATGCTCCCTCTGTACACCGGCAGGCGGGAATAACCCTCTTCGATGACCTTGTGGACCAGCACATCCCGAGGCATCGAGATATCAAGAGCAACCACATCGGGCCTCGGGACCATGATCTCTTTGACGGTGGTGTCAGTGAACTCGAGAATACTCCTGATGAGGTCGTGTTCAGTCTTGTTGATCGTGCCGCTGATGGAACTCGCCTCGAGGACCTGCTTAAACTCTTCCTCCGAGAGTTTTGCCTTCAGCATTCCCCACTTGACCAACGAGTCCTTGAAGGTCTTTGCGATCGATCTCAATGATAGCTCTACCTGTTTGTTGCTTCAATCCAGTGATTCAACTTCTGAAGAGCCGCGCCGCTCTCGACCGCATGTCGCGCAACGTCCATGCCCTGCTCCAGCGTCCCAGCCCGCCCGGCAACGATGAGGGCGGCGCCGGCATTGAGGACAGCAATGTCGGTGCGCGGACCCTCCTTGCCGTCGAGAATAGACCGGATAAGCTGTACGTTCATTTCAACGTCCCCACCCTTCAGGTCCTCAAGCTTTGCCCGTCTGACTCCGAGCCCTTGGGCATCGATTTGATACGTTGTGATGATCCCATTTCTCAACTCGCTTACTGTCGATCGGCCCAACGTGGAGAGCTCATCAAAGCCGCCGTCGCCGTGCACAACGATGGCGTGCTCAGAGCCGAGCTCTCGCAGCACCCCAGCCATGGGCTCCGTCAGCGACTCGTCAAACACGCCCAGCAGCTGTCGCTTTGCGCCCGCCGGGTTCGTCAACGGTCCGAGAATATTGAAGATGGTCCGTATTCCCAGATCCCGTCGCACGGGGGCCGCGAACTTCATTGCACCGTGCATCAACGGTGCGAAGAGAAACGTTATGCCTACTTCCTCCAGAATTTGTGCTACTCTTTCGGGAGGGATCTCGATGTTGACACCAAGGCCTTTGAGCACATCGGCACTTCCACACTTGCTGGAAACCGCACGGTTCCCATGCTTGGCCACCACTGCACCGGCAGCGCTCGCGATGATCGCAGCGGTCGTTGAGATGTTGAAGGTTCCTGCAGCATCGCCTCCGGTTCCGCAGGTGTCGATGATCCGATCTTTCTGCGACCGTATCTGCACAGCTTTCTCACGCATCGACTGCGCACATCCCGCGATCTCGTCGACGGTCTCCCCTTTCAGCCGGAGAGCCATCAGAAAGGCGGCAATCTGGCTTTCTGCCGCGCTCCCGGTCATAATCTCGTTCATCGTCTCGTAGGCCTCTGCTTTCGAGAGGTTCTGTTTCCCTGAGAGCTTCTTGATCGTCTCTTTGATCATACGCGCGGCTCAATGTAAAGCAAACGGGAGCAAGATGCAAACAACTGGCGTTACTGCAGCCTCTTGCCGCACCCGTCAGTAGATTATTTCCTCAAGGAACAAACCTTTTGCCGGTGCAGACATCCCTGCGGCACGACGATCTCGAGCATCCAGAATTCTCTTGAACTCCTCGGCCGGCCGGTGACCGCGTCCAACCTCGACCATTGTCCCAACGAGCGCCCTGACCATACCGTAGAGAAATCTGTTGGCACAGATTTCGAACACCAACTGACTTCCTTGCTGATTCCAAATCGTCCTCTCGACCTTGCATCGGAAGTTCTCCACCCCCGAGTCCGCTTTGCAGAAGGATGCAAAGTCGTGATCCCCGACGATGGACTCCGCACAATTGCGCATGAGTTTCAAGTCGAGCACGTAACCCCCGACATACCAGCAGAAGTCTCGCTGGATCGCGGTCGGCCGAAGCGAGAGATAGTACCGGTAGACGCGGGCGGTTGCGCTGTATCGTGCGTGAAAAGCAGCATCAACGTCCTCCGCCGAAAGAACAACAATCTGGTCGGGCAAGGTGGCATTGAGTCCCTTCGCGATTGCACGAGGATCTATCTCCCGATCAGTGGTGAAATTTACGACCTGTCCCCGCGCGTGGACTCCTGCGTCCGTCCTCCCCGCAGCGATCGTCGTAACCTCGTGCTGAAGAATCTGCCGCAGCGCCTTTTCGAGCTCCGCTTGTACAGATGGACCGTTCGGCTGAATCTGCCAGCCTACAAAATTCGTCCCGTCATATTCCAGAACCAGTTTGATCTTGTGCATATGCCGGAAAAACAAAAATCCCGCCCGACGGGCGGGATTGCGTTCGCTGGATCGATTGACTCCTAAAACGTTCTGCGCAACGTCAGCTCAATCCCAGGGGAGCCTCTCAACCCGCCGGAGACGTGCACCCCCATCTGCCACTTCTCACCCGCCGCCAGCCGCTCGTTGAAAACGGCAGCCGCCCTCCACGCCGAGAGGGCCGCAACGATACGATTCAACACCAGGGCACCAAGGACGAACTCCGAATTCCTGACGACCTCATCGCTCCTTGTCCTGCGGGCCTTGTAGGCCAGCCTGTTAGCATCGCTGTCCCAGCCCCACGCATACGTTGAATACGGATCGTAGAGCTGATCGTATTCTCCATTCCGCAGCTTGGCCTGGTTGTAAGCATCCACACCGCTGTAGTTGCCCAGGTTGACCGCAAACTGATCGTCTTTGCCCGCAAACATCGCACTCGAGTGTTGCAACGCAAACGATCGAGCGTCCTGTTTGAGCCAACTCGCTTGCACGCGGAATCCGGCGTAGGTCAGCCACAGCCCGGCGTCGGCCATCACGAAGTACTTACCCGTCGAGAAATTGTCGGCATAAAGATCGCCCATCCCGGGGAGGAGTAAAGAATAAACGACCGCCAATGTGACCGACTTCGGTGATGCCTCCGGGGGTTGAAGTCGGAGATCAATCCGGGCGACTTCTGGCGCATCGATTTTCTGAGCCAGAAGCGCTTGCCTGATGTTCACCTGGCAGAAGACAATGTTTGGAAAGAGAAGAATCGCCAGAACGAATGGGGGACTCAGATGCTTTCGGCGCATAGCGTCATCTCACTCGTTTGTGGAATGGAGATTGAATTGCGGGAAAACGAGGTATCAACGAGTTCGCCTATGCATCCTTTCTCGTGCACACTGGTGATTTTGACACGTTTTATCTGATTGGCAAGATCCTTGGAAGTCAACGCATGGACGCGTACGTATTCTTCCGACAGGCCGCTCATCCACCCATCTTTCTTTGCACTCTCAAAAAGAACAGTCACAACAGATCCAACAAACGACTCGTAGAATGACCGACGCTTCTTGGCGCTGAGGATTCTCAAACGCTTGCTCCGCTCGAATCGTATCCTTGGTTCGACCTGGCCCGGAAACGACGCCGCAGCCGTGTTCGGACGTTCAGAGTACGTAAACACGTGCAGATACGAGATCGGCAGGTCGACGAGGAACGCATAGGTCGCCTCGAAAAGCTCGTCCGTTTCGCCGGGGAAACCCACGATGACGTCGGCTCCGATGGCAGCCTTTGGTCGGACAGCCTTGATGCTGGAAACGCGCTCGGCATAGAGACCTGTGAGATACCTGCGACGCATCTCTTTCAACAGGTCATCGGCTCCACCTTGAAGCGGAATGTGGAAGTGCTTACATATCTTGTCGTTACCCAGCCAGAAGTCCAGCAGTTCCCGACGAAGAAGATTTGGCTCGATCGAGCTGATCCGGATTCTCTCCAGACCATCAACCTTTGCCAGTTCGCCGAGGAGCTCGAGCAAGCTGGTATCTGTTTTCTTCCCGTAGTCGCCGACGTTGACGCCGGTGAGCACGATCTCCTTGTAACCCGCGAGAACGATCTTCTGCGCTTCGCTGAGTATTGCCTCTGGCGGGAGGCTGCGACTAGCACCACGCGCCATCGGGATTGTACAGAACGAGCAGGAGTAGTCACACCCGTCTTGAACTTTCAGAAAGGCACGAGTACGGTCAGAAGAATCAACTGAGGATGCGATTTCGAGGCCATCCACCTCTCCGACCGGCGAAACGAACGCCGCGGGCTTCCCCGACTTCCGAAATCCATCCGCGTAGTGAAAGAGATCGAATTTCTCCTTGGTCCCCAAAACCAAGTCCACGCCCGGAATGAAGAGAATCTCCTCCGGGCGCAACTGCGCGTAGCAGCCGATGACAACCACGAACGATTCCGGTGAGTGCCGCAACGCACGACGCACGATCTGCCGGCACTCTCTGTCAGCCCTCTCCGTGACACTGCAGGTATTGATGACACAGACATCAGCCCGCTCATCAACGCTGACGATCCGATACCCGCGCTCCGTGAACTGCCGCCCGATCGTAGAGGACTCGGCAAAATTGAGCTTGCAGCCAAGTGTGTGCAGCGCTACTCGTTTCATAGATATGAAAAAGAGTTGTCCGGGGAGGGCCCGAACAACTCTTTCCCTGCTTCCGCATCTTATTGAACGTTGGAGGATTCAGCCATTCCAGAGTCGCTGAGCATGGAGCTCGTCACCATGTCCTTCAGCGTCATCGGTGAGAGCTTGTGAGACGCCACATAGTCATCGACGATCTTTTGCTCCTTGCCCCGCAGGAACTCAAGGACGGAGAGAACGATCTTCTTGTTGTCCTTGTCGAACTCGATTACCTGCAGCGGCAGCGTGTCGCCGATGTGGAACGATTCGTTAATGTTCTTGACCGGTGTCTGTGAGAGTTGTGACAGCGGGACGAATCCGTCCACGCCCAGCGGGAGTTCGACAATGACGCCTTTTTCGATCAGGCGCACGATTTTTCCTTCGACCCCGGTGCCAACTTTGTACGTCGTCTCGAACACATCCCAGGGGTTATCTTGGATCTGCTTGTGACCGAGGGAGATTCTCCGCTGTTCCACATCGATCCCGAGGATCACCACGTCGATCTTGTCACCTTTCTTCACGACTTCCCCCGGATGGCGAATCTTCTTCGTCCAGGAGAGATCGGAAATATGGACCAGGCCGTCGACACCCTCCTCCAGCTCGACGAAGACGCCGAAGTTCGTCAAATTGCGGACGATGCCGGTATGCTTTGAGCCGACGGGATACTTCTGCATAAGGTTCAACCAGGGATCGGGCTCAAGCTGTTTCATTCCGAGAGAGATTTTTTTCCCTTCCTTGTCGAGGGAGAGGATAACCACGTTCACCATTTGTCCCATCGAGACCATTTGGGAGGGATGTTTGACGTGCTGCGTCCAGCTCATCTCGGAGATATGGAGGAGGCCCTCGATACCTTTTTCGATCTCGACGAATGCTCCGTAATCGGTGAGGGAGACCACCTTGCCTAGAACTTTCGTGCCGACGGGATACTTGAGCTCGATGTTTTCCCACGGGTGAGGCATCAGCTGCTTCATCCCCAGCGATATCCGTTTCTTCTCCTGGTCGAAGTCCAGCACCACGACATTAACCGTTTGATCAAGCTTCACGACTTCCGACGGATGGCTGATGCGGCCCCACGAGAGGTCGGTAATGTGCACAAGCCCGTCAACGCCGCCCAGATCGACGAAGACACCGAAATCGGTAATGGCCTTCGCGTGCCCCTCGAGAATCTGACCTTTCTCAAGGCTCTCGAGGATCGATTTCCGTTGGCCGGCGAGCTCTTCTTCGACGAGCACTTTGTGACTCACGACCACATTTTCAGAGGGATGGTTGACCTTGACAACTCGAAACTCCATCTCTCTCCCGATAAATGCGTCGAAATCGCGAACGGGTCGGACATCGATCTGCGAGCCCGGCAAAAATGCGTCGATGCCCAGGAGATCAACGACGATGCCTCCTTTCGTCCGCCGGACGCAGCGCCCTTTCAGGACCTCGCCCGTATCAAATGCTTTAACGACGCGTTCCCAGACTCGCATGAAGTCTGCACGTTTCCGGGAGAGAATAAGCTGTCCGTCCTTGTTTTCAACGCTCTCAAGGAACACCTCCACTTCATCGCCAACTTTCAGTTCTCTGATGTTTGGAAATTCGGTGATCGAGATCGCCCCTTCCGACTTGAATCCGATGTCAATTGCCAGGGACGTCTCCCCGATATGGACAATTCGCCCCTTGACGATCTCACCCTGATTGATCGAGCTCAGCGTCTTTTCGTACAGTTTCGAGAGCTCTTGATATTCAGCCTCGGAATACTCCGGCTCCTCGAGACCGTTCGTGCCTTTTAACACATCAACCATTAAACCTCCTGAAAATGTTTACCGCTACCACAGGTAAGAGACAGCTCCATTTCCCTTCGATGCCAGTCATCAACACATCGCCGGAATACGGAACAGTCACACGTTATGTTTGTCGACCGCGGTGATTTATGGATGACTGTCTGAAAATCCTCCTCCACTACGCCGTCGTGACGGCGGGGACAACCTTCTCTTCAATCGCGCCTTTGACCTGCTCCATCAGCCATTGCGGCGTCGATGTCGCCCCTGTGATCCCGACATTTTCAACATTCTGGAACCACTCGGGCTGAAGCTCTGCGATGTCTTCGACGAAATACGTTCGCGGATTCGCTTCCTTGGCGATCGCAAACAGGACCATCCCGTTCGAACTGTTCCGTCCAGCCACGAAGATCACGATGTCGTTCGACTTGGCAAACTCCCTGATCTTTTTGTCGCGACCGGATACTTGCCCGCAGATGGTATCTTTCGCATGAAACTCAATTGCTTCGTCTTCAAACGACCCGACGAGGAGATCCTTGATCCGTTTCTGAAGCTCCTCCTTGATCTTGTAGAACGTCGGCTTGTCCATCGTCGTCTGGGAGAACAAGACCGTCTTGCGATCCAGGTTTACCTTTTGAATATCCTCGAGCGACGTGACAACGATAGACTCGCCATTCGTCTGTCCTGCCAGCCCGAGAACCTCAGCATGCTCTTTCTTGCCAAAGATGACAACCTGATAGCCGTCAAGGTAGAATCTGCGAATTCGCTCCTGCACCTTTGTCACCACGGGGCATGTCGCATCGATGATCGTGATCCCAAGTTCCTTTGCCCTTTTGTACGTCGACGGCGGCTCACCGTGCGCACGAATCAAAACTCGCCCCCCCTTCGCTTTGTCCAAATCCGCGACGCTGATGGTTTTCAGCCCCTCATCGCCGAGGCGACGAATCTCCATCGGGTTGTGGATAATATCTCCCAGCGAAAAGAGATCGTCGGTCTCACCAAGTTCTTGCTCCGCGATTTCGATCGTCCGTACTACTCCCCAGCAGAATCCTGAAGATCTGTCAATCGTAACGTTCATCCTTCTCTCCGTTCGACCACCTTTCTCGCTTCGTTAATGACAAATTCAACCTGGTCCGCGATCGTCAGATCGGACGTGTCAAGCTCGATCGCGTCGGGCGCTTTGCTGAGTGGGCTTGCCTTCCGCGACGAGTCAAGCCGGTCCCGCTCCACGATCTCCTGCGCCAGCGCCGCCGGTTCCACAACCGCACCCGCTGACTCCATCTCAAGCTTTCTGCGCTTGACCCGTTCCGACACCCGCGCCACCATGTAGATCTTGAGGTCGGCGTTCGGCAGGACGACCGTCCCGGTATCTCTTCCCTCCAGAACGACACCCCCGTGCTTTGCCATCCGGCGCTGCTCTCGTACCAGAACATCTCGAACAACTTGATAACTGCTCACGACGCTGACACTCCTGGTCACCGCAGCCGATCGGATGTCTCTCGTGACGTCGCGACCGTCAACGATCACCTTGTTTGTCCCGCCCGATCGCTCGAGGTGAACTCGAGTCCTCTCGGCCAGCTTGCCGATGCGATCGACATCTGCAAGGGGGATCCTCTCTTCGATCACTCGAAGTGTGATAGCCCGGTACATCGCACCCGTGTCGATGTGCAGGTAGCCCAAGCGTTGAGCGACGAGCCTTGCCGTCGTGCTCTTTCCCGAAGCGGCAGGTCCGTCGATCGCTATTACAGCTTTCCGCGATTCCAAGAAAACTTGTCTTTTAATATAAACAATTTACCCTTCCCGAGCAACCCGCTTCGTGACATTCCGACAAACTGATGGAGCGACATCTTCTCTATCTCTGGCAACAGAAGCGTTTTGTTTCCTGCAAATTTGGCGTATCATGAAAGCGTATGAGGAAGCTGACACATCTCGAGATAGCCTCACGCAGGTCAAAACTCGACTCCATTCAACCGCACCAGCGGCTGCCGGTCACCGTCGTCGTCGACAACGTCCGGAGCCTTTATAATGTCGGCTCCATATTCCGGACCTCCGACGGTGTGCTCCTCGAGAAGCTCATCCTGACAGGCTTCACGCCCACTCCGCCGAGGAAGGAAATCGAGAAGACGGCACTCGGCGCTACGCAGAGCGTGCCCTGGGAATACTTCGCCTCGTCGTCGGGAATGAGATCACGGACGTCTCGAAGGAGGTCATCGCCGAGTGCGACGTGGCGCTCGAAATCCCCCAGTGTGGCATCAAACAGTCCCTCAATCACCCTCCAGGCTAGTACGCCATCGTGTAGAAGTCCTCTTTCTCGTGCGTGTGAATCCGCAGAACGCTGGCCCTGACAAGCTGGATCAAGATCCTCGACGCTCGGCGATCTGAGATATTCACCAGTTTTCCAAACTGTTTGACCGTGATCCTCTCGTTCCGATCGAGATAGTCAAAGAGCCGGCGCTCGGCATCACCGATGCTGATCGTAAGCGGCGGAGCATCCGGACTTTCAGAACGAAGGATCTTCACAACCTCCTTACTTGCCATGACCGTCTTGTCCTTGACGCGGATCAAGACTTTCGTTTGTTGATCACCATCCCCATTGCTGTCAACCACCAGCGAATGCGGCTTCTCCCGACTCTCCTCAATCGTTACCGCAAGGATGTCTTTTCCGCGATACGAGAGGATTTCAGTGATCGGCTCGATGGGCGGGTCGCAGAAGAATCGAGCTGCCATTTCCACCATCTCTGCTTCCATTTTCTCGCTTTCAACGCCGACGATCGTGCCATCGTCGTCGACCCCGAAAAGGATCGTCCCCCCTTTGGTGTTCGCGAACCCGATCAGCGCACGTGCAATCTTTTCCAGGCTCGAGACCTTGCGTTTGAATTCGAGGTGCGCGCCCTCCCCTTCTTCCAGGAGGAGCTGAAGCTCTTTTCTGTTCATGGTTCGTGCTTCCTTCTCACCTAATATCCGCGAGCAGCCATCCGTTCCAGTATGAGATGTGATCTTCGGGCCACATAACGAGTGTCCTCATTAGCCCGGAATCGGCGAGGACTCGGAATGATCGCGGCAAGCCGGGCCGCCTCATCGCGGGAGAGCTGAGACGCCGGCTTCCCGAAGTAGTATTCCGACGCGGCTTCGATGCCGAAAACTCCATTGCCCCACTCAATGACGTTCAGGTAGAGCTCCAGAATCCGTGACTTGCTCAGCTCCTGCTCCATGTACCAGGTGAGGATCCACTCCTTGACTTTCCGGAGCGGGTTCTTCGACGAGGAAAGAAAAAGGTTCTTCACCAACTGCTGCGTGATGGTGCTCGCGCCCCGCGCCGCGCGCCCTTCCTTGATGTCCCGTTCGACGGATTCGCGAAATTCATACCAATCGAAACCCTCGTGGGACCAGAACGTCCCGTCCTCCGCGACGATCACAGCGTTGATCAAATCTTTGGAAATATCCGCGAGGGAGACCCACCGCTGCCGCAGCTTGAAGCGCTTGCCGCGTTCCGTCCCTTGCTCCCGGCGCTCCTTCATGAACGCCGTCTCCAAGGGATTTGCACTTTTGAGCCGGACGACTGCGCCATACGGCAATGTGATGATTTCAGCGAGAATCCAAAACACGATCAAGAAAACGACGCTTACGACTTTGTGTGCTTTGATCCATCGCAGGAGCGCCCGGCCAAAGGGCATCAGTCGGTCTTGGGGAGCCATGCTAACAGCTCAGCGATCGCTTCCGGCTGTCAAGGAAACCCTGCAGCATAATTGCCGCCGCCATCGCATCAATTCGTCCCTTGTCCTCCAGTCGCTCCTTCCGCTTGGTACCCATTCTGACCATCGTATCATGTGCAAGAGAGCTTGTGAACCGCTCGTCCCATCGCAGGACGCTTACAGGAACTGCCTTCTCAAGCTGATCGATGAATTTCTCCACCTCCTGAGCCTTTGAGGCTTTCTCCCCCTTCAGATTGAAGGGCATGCCGACAACGATCAGCCCGACACCTTCTCGCTCCACAATTTCACAAATCGCCTGCAAAACCGTCGCATCGTTGTTCAGGGTCAGCAGCGACTGCGCTATGATATGAAGCGGATCGCTGATGGAAATTCCAACGCGACGCGTACCGAAATCGATTCCCAGAATACGCCCTTGGATGTTCACCTCAGACTCCGTCGGAATACAGCCTCGGCCGGTATCAAGCGAAAAACCTCTCAACCTCCAGGATCCCGTCCACCCTTCGGATCTTGTCAATCACCCGGTCCAAATGCTCGGTGTTCTTCACGAACAGGATGATCTGGCCCTCAAAGTTTGAACCACGCGAGTCGATGTTGACACTTCGAATGTTGGTGTTCTGATAGGTGGAGATCGCGTGCGTGACGTCGCTGAGAAGTCCGGGTCGGTCTTTCCCCCGTAACCTGAGGGCTGCGATGAAATCTGCGCCGTTCGCTGGCGGCCAGCTCACCTCGACGATCCGCTCGCTCTCAGCCATTCGCATCGCAAGCACGTTCTTGCAGTCTTTTCGGTGTATCTTGATCCCTTCCCCGATCGTCACGAACCCGACGATCTCGTCGCCCGGGATCGGATTGCAGCATTTCGCATACTGATGCATGAAATTGTCACTGGTTCCAAGGATGGAGATGCCGCTCGTAAGCTCACGCGCCGTCGTGATGAACTTCTTGAAGAGGGATTCTTCCTCCTCAGCTCCACGAAGGCCTTCCTCCCCCGCCGGATGCTTCGCGCGGGCGGCGATCTGCTCAATCACCGCATCGGGATCGACCCTATGCTCAGCAACACCAACGAAGAATGACTGCAGGTTTTCGATGCGTGCAGCATGCACCAGCCTGGCAAGCTCATCCTCGTTGATATGCGCCTTCTGACGCTTGAGCTTTTTCTCCCACAGCTCCTTCCCCTCTTCGGCCTTTTTGCGCAGCTCTTCTCGTACCCATCGCCGGATGTGAGATTTCGCCTTATGCGTGACGACAAACTTGTCCCAGTCAGGATTCGGGTTCTGGTTCTTGGAGGTGATGATTTCTACTTGATCCCCGCTCCGGAGCAGCGTATTCAGCGGCACGATGCGCCCGTTGACCTTCGCGCCGATGCAGTGGAAACCCACATTGGAGTGGATCTCAAACGCGAAATCGATCGCCGTCGAACTTCGAGGGAGAATCTTGAGATCGCCCTTCGGCGTGAACACATAGATCTCGTCCTGGTACAGATTGAGCTTGAAGCTCTCCAGGAGCTCCTTTGGCGTTTCCTCGTTCTTCTGCTCAAAGATCTCCCGCACCCAGTTGACCCAGTGCTCCAGCTCTTTATCGATAGAGCTCTTGTTCTCTTTGTACATCCAATGAGCCGCGACGCCTCGCTCCGCGACCTCGTGCATCGCACGTGTCCTAATCTGAAGTTCAACCAGTTTTCCCCCCGGCCCTACGACCGTCGTGTGAATTGACTGGTAGCCGTTCTTCTTGGGAATAGAGATATAATCCTTGAACCGCTCCGGGATCGGCTTGTAAATCTCCGACACAACACCGTAGACGATGAAGCAATCATTGTTGTCATCAGTATCAAGGATGAACCGCACCGCGAAGAGGTCGTAGATCTCGTCCAACGGCTTGCTGCGCTTCAGCATCTTATTGTAGATGCTGAAAAGATGCTTAGGCCGGCCCTCCACCTCGTACACCAGGCCCTCGTCCTGCAGCCTTCTCTCGATCGGAGCGGCAAACTTCTTGATGTAGTGTTCCCGCTCCCGTCGCCGCGATTTCAGCTGCCGCGCGATCTGATCGTACTCAGGACGATGCAAGAACTTGAAGGAGAGATCCTCAAGCTCCCACTTCATCTGCGCAAGCCCGAACCGATGGGCAAACGGAGCATAGATCTCGAGTGTCTCCTTAGCCAACCGCTGCTGCTTCTCCCCGGGCAGGTATTCCAGCGTTCGCATGTTATGGAGACGGTCGGCAAACTTGATCAGCATCACACGGATGTCGTTGACCATCGATAGGAGAAGCTTACGATAGCTCTCCGCCTGCGTCACCTCGTGGCTGCGAAAGGTATCGGTGATCTTGGTCGATCCGTCGACAATTTCCGCGACAGTGTCCCCGAACTCCGCCCGTATATCGTCCAGGTCGAATTTCGTATCCTCCACGACATCGTGCAGCAGGGCGCTCGCGACGGATACGTCATCCAGCGGAATCTCCTTCGCCACGATCATGGCGACTTCATACGGGTGATGAAAGTACGGTTCGCCCGATGCGCGCAGGTCATGTTTGTGCGCTTCAAAACTCATGGTGAAGGCCCGTGTGATCAGATCCTCATCCACGGTGCGCAGGTTCTTCCTGCACGCGGTGATGAGATCGTCGAGCTTCTTCTTGTACCGTTCCTCAACCATGACCTATCTGCAACTTCCTCCTTTCATTCAATGTACGCATCGGCTGAACAATCTCAAACTCATACCTCAGAACCTACGGCAACCGCCGCTCGTCCTTCGTGAGTCCCCGCTGCAGGTCGCGCGCCATCTGGAACTTGTCTTTCGCCCGATCCCGCAAATGTTCCGGAAACTCCCGGTTCTCATACGCAAGAATTGACTGAAGTTGTGAATCGACGCCCGTCGAATCACCGCTCGCGACCTGCACTTTGACCAGGTTCAGCCGACAGACGATCTCGTTGTAGTGGTTGTTTTCCTTTTCGTCAAGGATGCTTTGCAGAAGGCGTCGATACGCCTGCGTCGCTTTCCCAAACCTCTCCCTCTTCTGGAGAGCGGTGGCCTCTCCCCATAAGAACATCCGGTTGTTCGGATACCGACCGAGACCGAGATTCGCGTAGTAAGCAGCGGCGTCATACTTCTCAGCGTCAATATAGATCGTCACCAACATGCTTATTGCAGTGTACCGGTTATATGTCCCCTGCCGGATCGTTTTCTGAATGAGGGTGCAAGCGTCGCTCCGGTCATCACCGAGGAAGGGCAGCCAATTGAAGTACGCAGTGCGGCGACTACGCCAGTAATAAAACGTCCCAATCCCCGCGCACGCATCGTACATCGTCGAGTCACGCGCGATCGACTTCTTGAACTGTGATACGGAGGCCAAACCCTGCAGAGCCCCCCCAAACCAGTCGCCCCGGAACACTCTCGCGTAGGAATCGTAACCGTACGCCGTACCGAGAAAATAGTACCCCCACGGTGAGGACGGCTCCTCGTCGATCAAACGTTCCGCCTTCTGCTTTCCGCGTTTGATCAATGAATCGAAGCTGGCAACATCAACCCGTGATTCGTAGTCCATCGCCCGTGATTGCATGACCGCCGCCTGATATAAATAACCGGCAGGATGCTCTGGAAATTCCCGCGTGACATGCCTGAAGAGAGAATCAGCCTGTTCGTAGTCCTGCTGGAGCGTCAGGTCAATTCCCCGTTCGATGAGACTGTGCAACTGCTTGTTCGCCAGCTGTTGCCCCGCGACGACGGGTTGATTCCACCAGAACATGAAAAGGATGAGAACTGCGCTCGTTCGCACGTTAGGTCGATCACTCCGTTCCAAAGATGCGATCTCCCGCGTCACCCAGACCGGGCAGGATGTACCCCCTCGCGTCGAGTTCCCGATCGAGCGCGCACGCGTAGATAATGACATCCGGATGAGCCTTCAGGATCCTGCGGACCCCTTCAGGTGCTGCTACGACACTGACAAAAACGATTGACTTCGCCCCCTTCTTTTTCAGGTAAGAGATCGCCGCCACTCCGCTCCCGCCGGTGGCCAGCATCGGATCAAGCACCAGGACAAGCGCCTTGTGGAGATTTCTCGGAACTTTGAAATAGTAGTCCACCGGCTTCAGGGACTGCTCATCGCGATAGAGACCGATGTGACCCACGCGCGCATCAGGGATCACTTCCACGAATCCGCCGACGAGGCCCAAGCCCGCGCGCAGGATAGGTACCAGAACCACTGGTCGGGCAACCCTCGCGCCTCTCGTCCTCTCAAGTGGAGTCGCCACCGTCACCCGCTTGAGAGGAAGCCGCTTCGTCACCTCATATGCCATCAACACCGACGTGCGCCGAAGGATGGCGCGGAATTGATTGCTCGGTGTGGTTCTGTCCCGCAAAACCGTCAGGTCGCGATGAACAAGAGGGTGCTCGATGACGATCAGATTTTTCATAGGAAGTCGGTGTGGCGGCGCTATTTTCTTTTGAATACAAGGGTGAGCGGAACGCCTTCGAAGCCGAAGTGCTCCCTGAGCTTGTTTGCGAGGAACCGCTTGTACGATTCCTGGACAAGCTGAGGCTCGTTGCAGAAGAAGGTGAACATCGGTGGGCGGGTCCTCACCTGCGTGATGAATTTGATCTTGATCTCCTTGGGACTTGACGACTTCGGCGGATTTCGCTCCATATCACGTAACATCTTGTTGTTGAGAACGCTCGTGGCAATCCTCCGGCACTGCTCCTCGTGCACCTTCTTAGCCAGTTCAACCAGTTTGAAGATACGCTGTTTGGTAAGGGCTGAAACGAACATCACGGGCAGGTAGTCATACAAGCCGAGTTTGTCCTTGATGAATTCTTCAAACTGGCGGGCCGTCTTCGTTTCCTTCTCCACAATGTCCCACTTGTTGACGGCGATGATCGAAGCACGTCGCCTCTCAATGGCCGTCTCCACGATATGAAGGTCCTGGACATCCACACCACGTGCGGCGTCGAAGAGAATCACTGCCACGTCGCTCCGTTCAATGCTCCTGAGCGTCCGTATGGCGCTGAAGAATTCCAGACTTTCGGCCGTCCTCCGTTTCTTCCTCAAGCCCGCCGTGTCTATGAGCACGATCTCCTCACCAGCATACTTGAATATCGAGTCGACCGGATCTCGTGTCGTGCCTGGAACATCAGTCACGACCTGCCGGTTCTTTCCCAGGAGCGCATTGATAAGGGACGATTTGCCGACATTCGGTTTGCCGATGACTGCGAGACGGAGGGAACCTTCCTTCTTTTCCTCTTTGCCATTTCTCTCGAAAGAGGAGGTGATGACATCCAAGAAATCACCGATCTCTCGCCCTGCCAGAGCAGAGATCGTCACAGGGTCACCGAGGCCGAGCTCGTGAAATTCGTGCGCGAGGACCTCTCGCTTAGCAGAGTCGATCTTGTTGACAACCAGATAGATCGGTTTCTGTGATTTCCGCAGGATGTCAGCAATTTCTTTGTCCAACGTCATCACGCCGGTGGCAGCATCGACCAGGAAGACAACGACATCAGCCTCCTCGATGGCGATCTCCGCTTGCTCTCGTATCGCTTTCTCGAAGACGTCCTTCGAATCAGGGACGAACCCGCCGGTATCGACGACCGTGAAGTGCTTGCCGGCCCATTCGGCCTCGGCGTATTTCCTATCGCGGGTTACCCCGGGAAGGCCGTGAACGATGGCCTCACGGACTCCCAGGATGCGGTTGAAGAGAGTTGACTTGCCGACGTTGGGACGACCGACGATGGCGATGATATTTGAAGGCATTCTGTTGTCCGCACTTTCTGAGCGCAAATTACCCAAAAATGGGACGAGATTCAATGAGAGCATTTGATGATGAGGGGAAAAGAAGGGAGCCTAAAATGGAGAATCGAAAACGTGGTAGTCGTCGGGGCGGTGGGATTCGAACCCACGACCTCTTGGTCCCGAACCAAGCGCGCTAGCCAGGCTGCGCCACGCCCCGAATGATGATCAATGAAACCTACGCTTTCAAGGAGCCAGGTCCCGCTCGATGCAA
>Ga0315282_10001811_pt1 | contig 39947 bp, 25 predicted proteins | sample YL17G07_20_MG_FD_203693 | JGI IMG/M metagenome (GOLD analysis project Ga0315282, IMG submission 203693) | Sediment microbial communities from Yellowstone Lake, YNP, Wyoming, USA - YL17G07_20 | ecosystem: Environmental > Aquatic > Freshwater > Lake > Sediment | place: USA: Wyoming | collected...
AGCATCTCCGCCGCCAGGGACTCCAGGGCGTTCGTCGTCGGATCCTGCTGGCGGTTGTCGTCCCCCAGCGAGGCCGTCTTGATGGCCTCCAGCATCTCATCTGTCGGGAGCGTGATAACGTCACTGTACAGGTTGATTCTTTCAGACGAGGTGTCCACGGCTCCTCCCAATTCCCTTGTTCAGATGACAATCAGCTCTTTCTGCGGCGTCGTCATGAGCTCGAATCCGCCCTTCGTCACGATAAGCTGGTCCTCAGGCGCAAAGCCGCCCACACCCCACAGGTAATATGGTGTTTCCACGCAGAGGACTATGGCCTCTTCCAACACGGCATGGTTCGTCGGGGTGAGGAACGGCCGTTCGTGTGACGAGATGCCGAGGCCGTGGCCGACATGATGCCGGCGGTAGTCCGCGATTCCGCGGGTGGGGGGCACCTTCACTGCGGCATCGAATAGCTGCGAAATCTTCACGCCGGGCTTGACCAACTTGATGGCCGCGAGTTCCGCTTCGTAGACTGCTGCATAGACATCACGCATCTGCTTGGTCGGCTCACCGACCACCGCCATGCGGCAGATGTCCGAGACGTAGTACTTGTATCGTGCGGACGCATCGATCCGGATGAGGTCCCCCTTCTTAATCTGGGTGTCGCTAGAAAAGAGTGGGCCGATGGCACCCCGTGTGCCCGTTCCAACCTGGACGTAGTTCGTGGTGCACCCCTCCTCGAGAACCATCCGCCGAATGATCCGCTCCAGGTCGAGTTCGGTCATGCCGGGCTTCGCCGCCGCATAGCATGCCGCGATGCCCTTCTCGATCGCCTCGCCCGCCTTCTTGAGCCGGGTGATCTCTTCGGGCATCTTAACCTCACGCGTCGCCAGGAGTACATCGGTCCCATCCACGAACTCCACCTGGGGGAGGGCCTTCTTCAACCGCTCGTACGCCCCCACAGGGAGCCGGTCATATTCGATCCCCACGCGGGCACGGGTGAGCCCCATCTCGGCGAGAGCCTTCGCAACTGCCTCGTACACCGTGTCAACCCGGAAGCCGGGAATCTCGGGGGCGTCGGTGATGAAGTACTGCCCAAAGAAACCGACGCGGGGGATCCACGTCGGGAACTGCAATAGGCTCATTCGGTTACAATGAGGAATAATCAAGTAGGGTTCGATGGCAGGATTTGCGGGGATGAGCGAAAAAGCAACGGTCTCCGGCTCACAGGTGAACTCGAAGACCGGGAACTCGGCGGTGTAGTAGATGTGGGCTTCCGTGCTCGGTGCTAACAAGTCCAGCCCGTGTTGTCGCATGAGAGCCTGGCACCGTTTCAGGTTGAACAGCGTGGGTTGCTTCATTGCACGCTCCTTTCTAAGGTTCCCAAACTTCGGCGGTCCTCGGCTACCTGATGCAAGCGCCTTTGGCTCGTCCTAGAATCGCGGGACCCATAGACCTTTGAGTCGTTATATACTCTAGGCCACACGTCCCGTCAACTGGGCCTTCGTTTTTCTTCCGTGCCTTGTACCCAGCATGACACAATCCTCACCACGACCAACGGCATCCCTGTCGCCACGGAGACGTTCGCCCATGCCACACCGATGGCGGTTTCCGTAATACGGTAGAGTAGAGCACTGGTGCCGGAGGGTAGCGTGAGCCTATCTGTTCCCGCCCCTTTCGGCTGGCGCGGGCGACCCTCCGTATTTGGTAAGTGACAAGTGCGATCGGATTGGTAACAGGGACATGTGCCATACGATTGGTGACAGTCCATTCACTTCACGGAGCTTGGCCAGGGGAACGCGTAGTCTGACATCATGGGGCCTCTGGAAAGGAGGACGCCATGAGGACGCATCCCGAGGACGAGCGCCGAGAAGCGGTGGCACGGGTCCATGCGGGCGAACCGATCAGCGCCATTGCCGCCTCGCTGGGCCGGTCGCGGAGGTGGGTCTACACCTGGCTGGCCCGGGCAGCGGCGGCGGAGCCCGCCTGGACCCAGGATCGCTCGCACTGCGCTGCTCATCAGCCCCGGGCAACCTCGGCCGAGCTGCAGATGGCAGTGCGGCTGGTGCGCCTGGAGCTGTACAACCAAGGGCTGCTGTGCGGGGCCCAGAACATCCGCTGGCACCTGGAGGAGCTGGGGGTGACCCCGCTCCCCTCGGTCCGGACCATCAATCGCATCCTGGCGCGCGAGGGGTTGACCCACCGGCGGACGGGCCGCTACGTGCCCAAAGGGAAGGTGTACCCGAAACTGCCAGCGGTCATGGCCAATCAGGTCCACCAACTGGATTACCTTGGCCCCTGCTACCTCCGGGGGCCGGTGCGCTTCTGGAGCCTGAACACCGTGGACGTGGCGACGGCGCGGTGTGCCACCGAGCCGGTCCAGAGTCGGGCCGGCCAAGCCACGGTGGCCGCGCTCTGGGCCACCTGGCACCGGCTGGGGCTCCCGGACCACGTCCAGGCAGACAACGAGATGGTCTTCTACGGGAGTCCGGCGCATCCCCGCGGGATGGGGCTGCTGATCCGTTTGTGTCTGGGCCAGGGCATCGAGCCGTGGTTCATCCCCCTCGGGGAACCCTGGCACAATGGGGTGGTGGAGAAGTTCAACGATCATTACCGCTCCAAGTTCCTCGCCCGGGTCGAGGTGCCCGACGCCCCGGCCCTGCGCCCCGCCAGCCTGGCCTTCGAGGAGAAGCACAACAGCCGGTACCGCTACACCAAGCTGGGCGGGCAGACGCCCCTGACCGCCCTCCAGCGGGACGGACGCCCCCTCCGGTTCCCCGCCCAGGAGGCTCCGCCGTGCATCCCCCTGCCCAAGCCCGAGGCGCGCCGCTACCACGTCGTGCGGTTCATCCGGAGCGACCGGCGCCTCGACATCTTTGGGGAGCGGTTCCTCCTCCCGCCGGAGACCGAGTACGAGTACGTCGTGGCCACGGTCGATGTGGAAGGTCAGCACCTGTCCGTGAACTTGGGAGCGGATCCAGTTGCCGAGTTTCCATATCTACTCCGCTGAGGGCGGGATTGTCCCATGACCGTGGCTGGGGTGTTACCAATCCGATGGCACAACCTGCTGTTACCAATCCGATGGCACTTGTCAGTTAGTGGGTGTGTGGTAACAGCCACTTCACCACATGGGAGCCGCTTCGTCAATTTCAACTAACCGTAGCACATCTTCGTCGTCGGGTACCGTGATTGTGGAGTTGAAATCAGTCGAGAAGCTCCTCCCAATCCATGAGGCGCAATTGTTGACGTACCTGCGGCTGAGCGGAAAGAAGGTCGGTCTCTTGATGAACTTCAATGTCCCGGTCTTGAAGGATGGCATCGTGCGGAGAGTGTTGTGACCCATTCCATCTCCGTGCCTCCGTGGTGCAGGTGCGGGATCGCTGCGGCCCTGGCCCTGGCCATGCTTGCCACCGCCACCCCCGGCTCAGCGGGTCCGCTGGATGCCTTTTGGCCGTATCTGTGGTGGGTCCACCGGCTGGAAGCTCCCACGGCGTGGCGGGAGATCGGCCCAGGCCCCCGGATTCTCGTGGCCATCATTGACTCGGGCGTTGACCTGGGCCATCCCGACCTCGCCGACCGGATCCTGCGGGATGCAGCGGGCCGGCCCCTGGGCTACAACTTCGCCGATCGCCGCCGTCCCATTGATGATCCCACAGACCTGGACGGCCACGGGACCCACGTGGCCGGCATCATCGCGGCGCTCACCCGGGGAATCGCCGACCGGGTCCGCCTGCTCCCCCTCAAGGTCACCGATGCCCAGGGCCGCCCCAGCCTGTACGCTGTCACCGAGGCCCTGGAGCTGGCGCGGCTGATGCGGGCGGACATCGTGAACATCAGCCTGGCGACCGACCTGCCCGCCTACGAGTTCGAGCAGGCCCTCCGCGCCGCCGGCGAGGCGGAGGCCCGGACCGCGCATCGGCGTTTCGTGGCCAAGTGGAAGCCGCTCGCCCCGAAGGTGGCCGCGAGCCTCCTGGAGGCGCGGGAGGAGCTCCTCACCTTCTACCGCTTCCCCGCGAGCCAGTGGAAGGCGCTCCGGACCACCAATGCCATCGAGCGGCTCCATGAGGAGTTCCGCCGGGGGGTGAAGACCCAGGGGGCGCTCCCCGACACCCAGACGGCGGAGGTGCTCCTCTTCGGCCTGCTCGCCTCCGGGCAGATCCGGATGCGGCGGCTCGATGGCTGGCAGGACATGGATCAGATTCCGGTCCGCCGTTCCTTGAAGGCCGCCTGAGCAGGGATACTCAGCGGTTGCTCCGAGATTCTCGATTGTAGGGCAACTGGGGAGGTCATTTCCCAAGCCGCAGCGCCGGGGGATACGCTTTTCTACACAAATCGGGCCACCGCCCTCTTCGCACCCCGTAACCTTCTAAGAATCAGTGATGTGCGGACGCTTTAGCCTCGGGACTCCCGCTGTACAACTGGCCGAGTTGTTTCAGCTCGACGAGGTTCCCCCCTGGACGCCCCGCTACAACATCGCGCCCACCCAGCCCGTCCTCACCGTCGTGCAGACCTCCGACGACTCGAAGCGGCTCGCCCGGCTGCTCCGCTGGGGCCTCATCCCCATGTGGGCGGAGGGACCGAACGCCGGTACTCGCATGATCAACGCCCGCGCAGAGACCGTGGCCACCAGGCCGGCGTTCCGCCGGGCGTTCCGCGAGCGCCGGTGTCTCGTGCTGGCCGACGGCTTCTATGAATGGCAGCGCCAGAATCATCACAAGCAGCCCTTCTACATCCGGCTGCGGGATGGGCGGCCATTCGCATTTGCCGGCTTGTGGGAGCGCTGGGTTCCGCCGGACGGACAACCACTCGACTCCTGCACCATCATCACGACCGTGGCGAACGATCTCATCAAGCCCCTGCACGTGAGAATGCCGGTGCTCCTGGCCCCTGGGGACTACGATGTCTGGCTTGATCCCTCTTTCCGGGAGGCCGAACACCTGCAAGCCCTCCTGCACCCGTATGCCGCCGACGAGATGATGACCTACCCCGTCAGCACTCGGGTCAATAATCCTGCAAATGATTCGCCCGAGTGCGTGGAGCTGCTCCTGTAGCGAGGACGGCTCCATGCGCTGTTCGGATACGCCTGCTCTCGACATGACGGACACCGGCTCCCGTGTGGGCCCCTCGGCTTGTCCTCGGCCTCTCGGGAGGGCTCGCTCATCCTATTTCTTTCGCGCGTGATGAGGCAGTGTGGCCCGTGCCTCTCTTGGTGTCCTGGCTGGGCATTCAGAGGGCACCGGTCCCCCTCGTGCCCCGAATTTGCGTCGGCAAGACCCGGTGGAAGGGGAGGACTCCATGCGCGGCGTGTCTGTTCGCCATGAGCTTGCTGTCACCCGTTGGTCGGCGGCATCGGAGTGTTGCGCCCTCGAAGGGATGGAGCGGGTAGGAAGATGCCACGATGCAGGCGACTCGGGCGGCTCGCCGTTCCACGTCTTGGTCGGGAACCACGGGATCACCGCTCCGCAGCCTGGAGCGAGCAGCACCAGTCCCTCTGGGTTCTCTGCCACCCATGGACACAGGGGGAGAGGCAAGATATGAACACCGGTAGAAAAAAGATGACGACAATGACGACACCCTGCAGGTGATCTGGCCGTACACGCACGTCACGGACGTGTTGGGGATACGGGCGGAAACCACCCACCACGCGAGGAGGCTGCCATGGCCGAGACCGTGCAACTCGTGGAGTACTTCTACGTCCAGGTGCCCGACAAACCGGGGGAGGGGGCGCGGCTGCTCGCCCAGCTCAAGGAGGCCGGGGTGAACCTGCTGGCCTTCTCGGGCTTCCCGGCGGGCCGGAAGGGACAGCTTGACTTCGTCCCGGAGGACGCCAAGGCGTTCAAGGCCACGGCGCGCAAGGCGAAGTGGCAGCTCTCTTCGGCGAAGAAGGTGTTCCTTATCACGGGCGACGATCGGGTGGGCGTCGGGGCCGAGCTGCTGGGCAAGCTGGCGGAAGCGAAGCTCAATATCATCGCCAGCCACGCGGTCGCGGCCGGGGCCGGCCGCTTCGGCATGCTCCTCTGGGTGAAGCCCGGGGACGTGCGGAGGGCGGCGAAGGCCCTCGGCGTCGCGGCCTCGGCAAAGCCGGCGGCGGCAGCCGCGACCCCTCAGGGCTGACCCGCGCCGAAGTTCTTTATTCGAAGCGCCATAGGAGAATGCCACGAGCGCCCCGCCTCGGCGGGGCGCGTCCATCCTTGACGCTCGGTTCGAGATCCATTTGTCCGGGCCTCTCCCGTAGGGAGCAGGTAACGGGCGTGGACGAGTTCTCCCGGGTCTTCATTCCCACCGCCCTCTGGCCGGGCATTGCTACCTCCGCCCAGGCGATGCTTTTCGTGGTGTTCTGCATCAGATTCCCCGAAACGCTCATCCCCGGGGGGATCGTCCGCGGAACGCAGATTTCCCTCCTCGTGGCCATGGTCGCCTACTGCGCCCACAAGACCCCCCGGCACCCGTGAGGGCGGGAACGCCAGAATCCCGCTCGGATCATGGCAACCTCGCCTCCCCACTTCCCACCCCGCAGGCAGGACCGGCAAGAGACCGCCGACAGAAGGAGGTCAGGGTCTTGAACCGGAAACCGTCCGGTCGGACTCGGCATTTGGCCTCCCCTTGTCCGGCTTTAGTGGAGTGTGCGCAGGTCAAATGACGTCCGCAGCACCATCTGGCCACAGGGGGCACAGGTGGCGTACGAATTGTCCTGCAGCGTCAGGGTGACGTTCACCGCCTGGGGGGTGCTGAACGCGTAGTGCCACGTGCCGGTGCCGGCGACGGAGACCCCGAGGTCGGGGAGGCTCCAGAGGTAGCTCTTGATGGTCCCGTCGGGATCCACCGCGTTGAGGGCCTTGCAGGAGAGCACGTAGGTCCAGGGGTTCGTGGTCTTGGCAATATAGGAGCCGCTGCAGTCCAGGGTCGCGGTCGGAGGCTGGTCCGGGTTCACGGTGACGGTGGTGCGGCCATAGAGCGTGCGCAGGGAGGTTGCTTGGCTGATCACCACATCGTAGCTGTCGGCGAGCTTGAACGTATAGTAATACGGGGTCCCACTGAAGCCCCCCAGGAGCGTGAGGGGATCGCCGTGCCGGGTGACGCTCCAGGTCGGGCTCCCGGTAAGCTTTTCTCCGGATTGGAGGGGCGGGTAGTTCGGGGCGAACCGGTAGGTCGCGGGCGGGCGGTTGTACGTGGGCACGGTGGTGGTGAAGGCGATGGCGGCTGCGGGTGCTGGGGGGATCACGATGGAGGCGTCGACCGCGGTCTTCAGCCCGGTGAGGGGGCCGGCGGCGTTCATCGTGGCGCTCTTGTTGCCGCTGGCCGTGAAGGTGATGTCCACATACCCATCCCCTGCCACCGCGCGGCTCTGGCCGTCGGAGGAGGTCCAGGTCTGCGTCATGGGTTCCCCGGTAATGGGGCTGTGGAGGTTGGTGGTCACGTAGCGGTAGACCGTCGGGGGGTACGGGTAGATGGGGTCGATTCGCTGCTGCGTGAACGTGATCTGGCTCGCATCCCCGCGGGTGCCCTGGAGGCGAAGCTCGGCGGTGACCGGGATGCCGGTGAGGGTCTGTCCCTGGAGGATGATCCGGTTTTGCCAGGTGGCGGGATCGGCGCTATTGCGATCGAAGGTGCTGAGGGTCCCCATCGCCTGGAATGTGCCGTCGCCGTTGTCCTGGAGGGTGAGGACCTGGTCGCTCGACACGATGGGAGCCGTGAAGTCCGCCTCCGTTGCGACGGGCTTCACGTAGAGGACGCTCCGGCTCGCATCGAGGGTGTCGGCGATCCCCGCCTGGGGTCCCGCGGGCGGGTCGAAGGTGAGGCGGAAGCTCACCGGGACCGGGTAGACCGTCGGGGTGCCATAGGTCGCCACCGGAATCGGCTGAGACAGATCGTGGGTGGGCTGGACGCCATTTGCGGGCGCGGCGCGAAGCGCCGAGGGGCCGGGCGCCACGGTCGGGACAGCGATGACGGTCGGGACCGTGTGGACGTTCGGAACCCCCAGGGGATCCGTGAACTGGCCGAGCACGGTATAGGTCCCGGGCCGCTGGTACACGCACTCGCCCGTGGAGCCGACAAAGGTCTGTGTGGCGCCGGTTCCGCAATCGACCGCCTGGGGCGTGACGCCGGCTGCCTCGGGCCAGGCGATGGGGAGGGCGACCGCGGTGCCACGCTGGGTGAGGGCGTCCGCGTTCAGCTGCACGGAGCCCTGAGTCAGGGTGAGGGAAGCGGTGAGGGTTGCGGTCTGGTTCGCGAGCGTCTGGGCCACCAGGGTGATGTTGTAGACGCTGGGCTGGGGGACGGAGACATAGGTCGCCGCGGTGTAGGCGGTTTCCGTCGTAGCGAGGGCTCGGACCGTCGTCCCATCGTCGGCGATCAGGGTGAAGGTGGCCGTTCCGGGCGCCAGGGAATCCCCTGCGGCGATGGCGCTTCCCGGGTTGACCCGTGCCGTGAGCGTTACGGGGACCGGGAAGGAGTAGCTCGTGAAGGTTGTCACCGCGTGTCCGCCGATCGTGCTGACGATGCCCTCGGGCTCCAGGTCGAGCCCCGTGATCGTGACGAGCGCTGGCGCAGTGTGGATGCCGCTGGTGCCGAGGCCGTCCGTGAAGCGGCCGGTAATGGTGTAGGGTCCGGAGGCGTTGTAGATGCACTGGCCGCTCGGGCCCGGGAAGCTCTGCGTCGGGGTCGTGCCGCAGTCGACCACTTGGTTCGAGATGTCGGGCACGGCGGGCCAATCGACCGGGACGGCCACGGTGTTGCCGCCCTGCCGGACCTGCTCGCCGAGGTGCAGGGCGAACGTCTCCTGGAGGATCGTCAGCGTGGTGCTGGCGGAGATGGGCTGGCCGGTGAAGGTCTCACCGGTGAGGGCGATGGTGTAGCGGGACGGGTTCAGGTGGACCTGGCCGGTGTAGCTCGGGTCGGCGCCCTGGACCGGGGCGGTCTGCGCCGCTCCGGACTCGGGCGTGGCCAGGAACTGGGTGGCGGCGAGATTCAAGCGGTCAGGTACGCCGACGGCCGGTCCGTCCTGCGTGCTGGCCAGGAGATCGACCGGCACGGGGCTGCTGTAGGTGACGAAGGAGTTCGTCCCGCCGTCAAGGATCTGCCCGCCGCCTGGCACGCTCCAGGACATCGCCACCACCGTGCCATCGGGGTCGCTGGCATTTACAGCACTGCACCGGATGATGTAGCGCGGGGGGTCGACCGTCCGATCGGTGTACGACTTGCTGCAGTCGATGCTGGCGGTCGGCGGTCGGTCCGCGGGAACGTCCACCGTCAAGGTTCCCGTGAGCTGGCGCCCTGCGGTCGTGGCGGCCTGGACCCCGATGAGGTGCGGGCCGGGGGTTGTCAGGGTGTATTGGAGGGTCGGCCGCGTCCCGGCATCCTGGCCGTCGACCGTCCAGGCACCGTCCGTCGTGAGGCGTTCTCCGGGGAGGAGCGTCGGCCAGACCGGGGTGAATCGGTACAGGGCTGGCGGGCGGTTCTGGGCCGGCGGCTGAGCGGTGATGGTGACGGGGCCGGGGGGCGGCATGTCGGGGACGGTGATGGTGTCGGTCCAGGTCGTCGTGCCGGCGAATGGCCCGCTGACCGTGAGGGTGACGGTGGCGGTGCCGGGGGCTGGAGCCGTGACCGTGGCTGGTCCGTTGACGGTTGGAGGGATCAGGGCCGTTCCGTCCTGTTGGGCTGTCCAGGTGTACTGGAGCGGCTCCCGGCTGGTTGCGGAGGTCAGGGAGGTGACCTGGTACCGGTAGGACGCCGGGGCGTACGGGAAGTCGGGATCGACGCGGCGGGTGCTCGGGACGATCCCGCTGCCGTCGGCCACCGGAAGGTCGAGGTAGGCGTCGGCGTGGAGGATCTGGCCACTCAGGGTGGTCCCAGTGAGCATGAACCGGGTCCGCAGGGTCGTGGGATCCATCGCGGTGGGGAGGTAGGCGAACAGGCTTCCGGTGGCCACCAGCACATCCGCGGTCGCGCCGGCATCCAGGATGAGGGAGGGCGAGCTTCCGGGCTCAGCGGTGAGGTCCTGGGCCTGGGCGACTTGCCGCCATTGCAGCCGGGAAGCGAGGGGATCCAGGGTATCGAGAATGCCCACCCCGCTGTCGGGCGATCGGAGGGTGGTGACCTGGAGGTGGACGGGGACCGGGTAGGTGCTTGGCGTGGCCATGCGGCTGACCGGAACGCTCCCGCTCAGGTCGGGCGTCAGGGCTTGCCCTGCCGCCTGGATGACTTCGAGGACCACGGCGCTCGGGGCCACATGGGGGATCGTGACGGTGCTCGGGGGCGTGCGCAGGAGGTTCGGGGCCTGGCCACTCACGCCCACGATCGCGTAGGGGCCGGCCGCGGTGTACTGGCATTCGACAGCGGGACCGGAGAGAACCTGGGCCGGGGTCGTGCCGCAGTCGATCTGGGGGGCAACCGGGGTGCCAAGCCAGGTCACGGGGACGCCGACGGCCGCCCCGCGCTGGATGAGGGCGCCGGTGCTGAAGGAGCCGGGCGCGTACACCGTGACGGTGGTGCTGCCGCCCAGCTGCCGTCCCGTGGACGTGGTCGTCGTGACGGCGACGGTGAAGGTCCCGGCACTCGTGAAGGTGTACTCCAGGGTGGTCGCGGCGCCCGCGGGGGTGCCATTCACGGTCCAGGTGGGAGCTCCGGGGATCGTTTCCCCGGCCAGGAGGGCCGGCCAGATCGGGGTGATCTTGTACTCGGCGGGCGGGCTGTTGTAGGGGGGCGCCACGATGCCGAAGGTGACCGTGTCGCCCGAGGGGGGCGGGAGGACCGTCACGGTGTCGGTCCAGGTGCTGGAGCCGGCGAAGGGGCCGGAGAGCGTGAGCGTGACGGTCGCCGGGCCCGGATTGGGGATGGTCGGGATGAACGTGGATCCCGCGGTGCTGCTGGCGACTGTCGTGCCGTTCTGGACGGCCGTCCAGCTGTACGTGATGGGTTCGTTCGCGGTGGGGGTGCTGACGGTGGGCACCGTGTAGCGGTACTGGGCCGGGGCGTACGGGAAGGCAGGGTCGGTCCGGGTGGGGGCGTAGACGATGTTCGCCCCCGACGCCACCGGGGCCTCGAGGTAGAGCTCGGCGCTCAGGGGGACCCCCTGGGTGGTGCTGGCCTGGAGGACAAACCGGGTGATGAGCGTGTCCGGCGCGAGGCTATTGGCCGTGTACCCGGTGAGCGAGCCGGTGGCCAGGGTGGTTCCGGGACTGGTGCCGGCCAGGAGACTCAGGGCCGGATCGGCCGCCGCCAGGGGGGTCGAGAGGTCGGTATCTTGCGCGACCTGGTGGTAGGAGAGCCTGGAGGTCTGGAGGTTCAGGCTGTCGAGGATCCCGATCTGGTCCGGTGTCGGGCGGAGGAGCGCGACCTGCAGTTGGACCGCGACCGGGTAGGCGACCGGGGCGCTCATGCCGACGACCGGGATCGAGCGGGAGGTGTTCGTGGTGAGGCTGGCGCGCCCTGCCTGGAGCACCTGAAGCTGGGCGCCGCCTGGTGTGACCACCGGGATGGTCACCGTGCTGGGGAGGACGGCCGTCGTGTTGGGGTACTGCCCGACGCGCCCGCTGATCGCGTAGGAGCCGGGGGCACTGTACAGGCACTGGCCGGAGAGGCCAGCGATAGTCTGGGTGATGGGAGTTCCGCAGTCCACCGTCGGGTTCTCGGCCCCGTCGGACCAGGTGAACGGGACCGCCACCTGGGCTCCCTGTTGAATGAGGTCCCCCGTGCTGAGCGTCGGCGCGGCGATCACGCCGAGCGGGAGGCTGGCCGAGGTGCCGCCGCCGGGGCCCGGGGTCGAGACGCTCACGGACAGGAGCCCGGCGGTGGTCAGGTCCGCCGCCGGGATGGTCGCATGAAGCTCGGTACCCGACACATAGGTCGTGGGCACCAGGGTCCCGTTCACGAGGACCACCGAGGTGGCCACGAAGTTTCCGCCGAGGAAAGCGACGGTCGTGTCGGGCATCCCGACGGCGAGGGCGCTGGGGCTGACGGCGGCAAGGGTCGGAAGCGGGGCCTGGAGGGCGACCTGGAGGCCTTGGGAGGTGCCGCCGCCGGGGCTGCTGTTGGCGACGGTCACGGTGGCGGTGCCAGGGGTCGCCGTCTGGCTGGCAGGGACGACGGCGGTGATCGTGGTGGCGTTGACGACCGTCGTGGCAATCGGCGTCCCGTTCCAGCGGGCGCTGCTCGGGTTGGTCCCGGCGATGAAGCCGGATCCCGTCAGCGTGAGGGTGAGGCTCCCGCTCCCGGCCATGGCGCTCGTGGGGGTCACGCTCGTGAGCGTGGGCAGGGGGTTGCTGACGGTGACGGTGAGGGTGGAGGAGGTCCCGCCGCCGGGGGCGGGGGTGCTGACGGCCACGGGAACGGTCGCCGCGGCCGCCCACGCGCTCGGATCCGGGGTGATCTGGAGGAGGGTCGGGCTGGAGTAGAATGTCGGGATGGGGGTCCCGCCCCAGAGGACCTGGGAGGCGGTGGTGAACCCTGTGCCGAAGACGTTGAGGGTCGTGCTGCCGGTGCCGACGGGGATGGTGTTCGGGATGATGCTGCTCACCGTCGGGATGGGGGCTCCCACGGTGAAGGGGAGGGCATTGGAGGTCCCCCCGCCCGGCGCGGGGGTGACGACGGTGACGCTGCCGACACCCGCGCTGGCGAGCTCCGCGGTGGGGATGTAGGCGCGGAGGTCGGAGCCGTCGACCCAGACGGTGGTCAGGGGGAGAGCGTTCCAGTACGCCACCGAGGAGGACAGGAAATTGGTCCCCGCGATGGCGACCTGGGTCGTGCTGCTCCCCATCTGGATGCTGGAGGGGGAGAGGCTGCTGATCGTTGGGACCGGCGCGGTCACGAGGAAGGTCTGGGCCGCGGAGGTGCCGCCGCCCGGGCCGCCCGTGACGACGGTGACGGTTCCCGTCGCGGGGGCGGCGAGCTGCGTGCGGGCGAGGACGGCGGTGAGGGCGGAGTCGCTCACGACCGTCGTGGCCAATGGGCTCCCGTTCCACTGGACGACGGACGGGCTGTTGTTGGCGACGAAGTGGGATCCCGCGAGGGTCACGGTGAGGTCCGGGCTGCCCATCAGGACGGACGTCGGGGAGATGCTCGTGAGCGAGGGGACGGGGTTCGGGATGCTGAGGGAGACCGCGGGCGACGTGCCGGGGGTGGGGGCCGGGTTGACCACGGTCACGCTGACGGTCCGGGCGTTCACCCAGTAGCTGGCATCGAGCGTGCTGCGGAGCGTGGTCGCGTCAACGTACTCGGTGGGCACGGCGACATTGTCCCACTGGATGGCGGAGGCGGGCAGGAAGCCGCTGCCCTGGAGGGTCAGGGTGACGGCGCCGCTCCCCACGGGGACGCTCGCCGGCGAGATCTGGGTGAGGCTCAGCACGATGGGCGGGGTCACGGTGAAGGCGAGGGTGGTACTGGTGCCGCCGCCGGGCGCAGGCGATGTCACGGCGATGGAGGCGGTGCCCATGGTGAGGAAGGCGGCCGGGACCGTGGCGTGCAACTGGGTGGCGCTGTCATAGCTCGTGGAGAGGGCGGTGCCTGACCAGGTGATGCTGGAGGTGGGTTCGAAGTTCGCGCCGATCACCGTGAGCTGGAAGGCGTCGCTCCCTGCCGGCATCGCGGTGGGGCTCATGCTCTCCAGGGCGGGGACGGGGTTCTGGACGTCGAAGGAGAGGCTTGCGGTGCTCTCGCCCCCGAAGCCGCTCACGGCGGGGTTGCTCACGCTGAGGGTGAGGGTGGCCGCCGTCGTGAAGAGGGAGGGGGGCGGGGTCACGACGAGCTGGGTGCTCGAGGTCCAGGTGGCCGGAACCGTGGCGCCGTTGATCTGGGCGGAGGTCCCGGCCGTCATGGCCGCGTTGGCGCCGGTGCAGCTCGAGCCGTTGTAGAGGCAGCGGAAGTTGGTCCCCGTCACCGTGAGGGTCGGGGTGCTGCCCATGAGGGTACTGGAGGGGCTGATGCCGGTGAGGGTCACGGCGGGCAGGGTGACGCCCACGAGCTGGGTGTTGCTGGTCCCGCCGCCCGGGGCCGGGGTGACCACCTGGACGGAGGCGGCGTAGCCGCCGGCGAGGAGGCTCCCCGCGGGGAGGGTGGCCCGGAGGGTCCCGGCGTCGATGAGCGTCGTGGCCAGCGAGGTGCCCTGCCAGGTGACGACGGAGGTCGAGACGAAGTGCGCGCCGGACACGGTGAGCGTGGCGCCTCCGGCCTGGGCGACCAGGCTGGCGGGAGACACGCTCGTGATGAGGGGCGATGCGGCCAGGACCGTGAAGGCTTGCCCCGCGGTGGTTCCGCCGCCCGGGCCGGCGGTGCGCACGGTGAGGGTGGCGGTCGTTGGGCTGCGGAGCAGGGTCGCCGGAATGACGGCCGTCAAGGTCCCGCTGTCCACGAAGGCGGTGGAGAGTGCACTGCCATTGAAGAGGACCGTGGAGGGCGTGCTGTTGTCGACGAAGCCGCTCCCCGTGAGGGTGATCGTGAGGTCCCCGCTTCCCATCACCACGGAGGTGGGGCTCACGCCGGTGAGCGTCGGAACGGGGTTCGTCACGCTGACGATCACCGGGGCCGAGGTGGCGGTCGCGGGGAAGGGGTTGGAGACCGTCACCGGCACGATCCGGGCATCCACCCAGTAGCTGCTGTCCAGGGTCGCCTGGAGCGTGGCGCTGTCCACCGGCACGGTCGGGACCGCCACGCCGTTCCACTCGATGGTCGAGCCATCCCGGAAGCCGGTCCCGGACACGGTGAGCGTCACAGGCCCGCTCCCCACCGGGACGCTCGCGGGCAGCACCGCGGTGATGACGGGGACGGTCGGGTCGCTCACCCGGAAGGTCACGGTGCCGGAATCGCCGCCGCCCGGGCCGGGGGAGGTGACGCCCACGGCCACGTCGCCCGCGAAGAGCTGCTCGGGGGGGACGAGGGCTCGGAGTTCCGTCGCGCTCGAAAAAACGGTCGGGAGCGCCTCTCCACCCCACGTGATTACGGAGCCGCTGACGAAGTTCGTCCCCGTCGCCGTCAGGGTGAAGCTCGGCGAGCCCGCCTGGATCGTCGTCGGGCTGATGCTGGTCAGGGTGGGCTCCGGATTCTGCACCGTGAACGTCACGAAGTCGCTGCTGCCGCCGCCGAACCCGGGCGTGTCCGGGTTCTGGACCGTCACGGTGAGGGTCCCGGCCGTCGTCAGGAAGCTCGACGGGATCGCGGCGGTCATCGTCGTTCCGTTGACCCAGGACGCGGAGATGGGGGTGCCGTTCACCTGGACGATCGTGGTGGTCGTCGCGGTCGGATAGCCGATGTAGCAGGTCGAGCCGTTGTACACGCACCGGAAGTTGTTCCCGGTCAGCGTGATGGCCCCGCTCCCGTTGACGAGGGTCGTGGCGGGGGTGACGGAGGTGAGCGAGACCGTGGGGTAGAGGATGCCCATCGTGACGGTGTTGCTGGTTCCGCCGCCCGGCGCGGGGGTCGTGATGCTGAGCGGTGCCGTGTACCCGGCCAGCTGGAAGGCGTAGTAGGAGCTGCCCGCCATGGAGAAGCGGAGCGTCGTACTGTCCTGATAGGTCGGCGCAAGCCAGGAGCTGTACGGGCCCCAGTTCAGCCGGGAGCTCGGCTGGAAGCCGGTCCCGCGGACCTCAAGGGTCACGCCGGTGGCGTCCGCCATGACGGAGGCGGGCGAGATACTGCTGATCGTGGGGACGGGGGCGAGCACGTCGAAGCTCCGGCTGGCGGAGGTGCCGCCGCCGGGCCCCGGGGTTCTCACCGTGAGGGTGGCCGTCCCTTGCGTCGCGAGGAGGCTTGCCGGCACGCTGGCCTGCAAGGTGGACCCGTCGATCACGCTGCTCGCGAGGGCCGTGCCGTTCCAGTACGCGACCGAGGGCGTGGCGTTGTTCACGAAGTTGCTGCCGATCAGGGTGAGGGTGATCGCATCGCTTCCCTCGGCCGCACTCGCCGGCGAAACCGCGGTCAGCACCGGGCTCGGGTTCGCGATCGTCACCGGGCTGCCTGTGGACTCGGCCGTGGCGGGCGGCGGGTTGCTGACGGAGAAGCTCGCTGTTCCGGCGTTCACCCAGTACTCGGGTCCCAGCGTGGCCTGGAGGGTCGTCTGATCGACATACACCGTCGCGATGGGCTGCTCGTTCCAGAGGAGGGTGGAGTTGGTCAGGTAGCCTCCGCCCGTCACCGTCAGGGTCGTGGGGCCGCTTCCCGCCGTCACCGTGCTGGGCGCGATGCTCGTGATCGTGGGGATCGCGGCCGGGCCCACGGTAAAGGTCCGGGCGTTGCTGGTGCCCCCGCCCGGCGCGGGCGAGGTCACCGTGATGGCCACGTCGCCCGCGCTGATCACGCTGGCATCCACCGTTGCCCGGATGTCCGTCGGGCTGTAGTAGGTGGTCGGGAGGGCCGTCGCGCCCCACAAGAGCACCGACGTGGGGACGAAGTTGGTCCCGGTGGCCGCCAGGGTGAAGGCGGGGCTCCCGGCCGGGAGCGTCGTGGGGGAGAGTGCCGAGAGCGTTGGCACCGGGTTCGTCACCGTCAGGGGCAGGCTCGCCACGCTGCCGTAGCCCATCCCGGCGTAGGCCGGGTTTCCGGGGTTCAGGGCCTCCAGCGTCGGGTTTTCCACCGAGACGGTCAGCGTTCCGGCATTCGCCAGGTACGATGAGGGGATCGTGGCCGTCATCTGGGTCTTGGAGATCCAGGTGGCCGGGATCGCCACGCCGTTCACCTTGACGACCGTGTCCCCCTTGTAGGCCGAGGACGCGGCCGGACAGCCGCCGCGCGTGTAAAGGCAGGCAAAGTTGTCGCCCGTCAAGGTGATGTTCCCGTTCCCGTTCAGCCCGATCGAGGCTGGCGTGATCGCGGTCAGCGCCACAGCCGGCAGCGCGACCGGGACGAGCCAGGTGTTGCTCGTTCCCCCGCCAGGACTCGGGTTCACCACGGTGACGGATCCCGCGTAGCCTCCCATCAGCCCTTCCCAGGTGGTATTGCCGGGCAGGGTCATGGTCAGCGTGTCCACATCGATCACGGTCGTCGGGAAGGTCCCGTTTCCCCACTTGGCGGTGCTGACCCCCGCGACGAATCCCGTTCCGGAGATCGTCAGGACCAAGGAGCTGGTCTGGGGGGCTGTCCAGTAGCTCGGCGACACGCCCGTGATCGTCGGGAGGGGGCTCGTCACGGTGAACGACTGGCTGCTGGATGACGCGCCCCCGCTCGAGGTCGGGGTGAACACGACGATCGAGACCGTGGCGGGCGCGGTCAGGTTCGACGCCGGCACCGTCGCCGTCAGCTGGGTCGCCGACCCGAAGCTCGTCGACAGGTTGGTGCCATTCCACCGGATCACACTTCCGGAGACGAAGTGGTTGCCGCTTGCCGTCAGGGTGAACCCCTCCGATCCGAGGGGAATCGTGTTCGGGGAGAGGCTGGCGAGGCTCGGACCGTTGAGGTAGATCGTCTTCTGACCCGGCGCCGTGCCGCCGCCCGGGCCCGGGGTGGAGATCTGGAGCGTGGCGCTGCCTGGGGTCGCCAAGGCGCTGGCCGGGATGGTGGCCTGGAGCTGGGTGGCCGACAGGAAGGTGGTGGCCAACGTCTGGCTTCCCATCATGACGACCGACTGGCTGACGAAATTGGCGCCGGTCGCGGTGACCGTCGCGTCCGCCGAGCCGACGGAGAAGCTGTAGGTGTCGAGGGAGTAGAACTGCGGGAGCGGGTTGTTGATGCTGAAGATCTTGGCGTCCGTCGTGCCGCCGCCCGGTGAAGGGGTGACGACGGTGATGGACAGCATCCCGGTCGCGCTCAGGCTGGTCGCGGGAATCGTGGTGGTACAACTGGTGGTGCTGCTGCTGCAGGTCGTGGCCTGCGTCGTCCCGTTGATGGCGATCTGGGACACGCCGTTCACGAAGTTGGTTCCCGTCGCCGTCAGGGTGGTGGCTCCGGCGCCCACGATCACGGAGGCCGGGCTGATGCTCGTCAGCGCGGGCACGGGATTGCCCACGGAAAGGTTCAGGCTATTCGAGGTGCCGCCGCCGGGTCCCGCGTTGGTCACGGTGAGCGGCGACACGAGCTGGGTCGTGAGGAGGTTCGCCGGGATGTCGACCTGGAGCTGGGTGGGCGTGACGGCGACGGCTGCCGACAACTGGGCACCGTTCCAGGTGGCGTGGGTCACGGACGCGTCGACGAACCCGGTCCCGGTGATGGTCACGCGCGTGACCGGGCTCCCGGCAGGGATGCTGCTCGGGCTGAGGTCGGAGATCGTGGGGACCGGGTAGCCCACGGTGAAGGAGAGCGCACCGGAGGTGCCACCCCCCGTCCCGGGGTTGAGGACCGTGATGGTGGCTGTGCCGGCGGTCGCCAGGCGGGCCGCGGGAATCACCGCGGTCAGCTGGGTGCTCGAGACGACCGTGGTGGCGAGGGATGCGCCCGACCACTGGACGATGGCGTCCGGGGTGAAGCCGCTGCCGGTCACGATGAGCGTGGTGTCCCCGGAGCCGACCAGTGCCTCCGTCGGGTCGATGGCGGTGAGGGTCGGCAGGCCCTCGTTGATCGAGAAGGCCAGGGTGGCCGTGGAGCCGCCCCCTGGGGGCGGCGCGGTGACGCCGACAGCGGCGGTGCGGGCCGTGGTCAGGTTCGCCGCGGGGATCGTCGCCTGGAGCTGGGTCGAGCTGATGTAGGTCGTCGGGATGGCGATGCCATCGATGGTGGCGTAGGAATCCGGTTCGAAGCCGCTGCCGGTGAGGCTGATGGGCGTGGCGGAGGCTCCGAGCATCACCGCCGTGGGACTGATGGCGGTCAGGGTGGGCCCCGGGTTGAGGACGGAAAAGCTCAGGCTGGCCGCGCTCTGCCCGTCGTAGGAGGGGACCGCGGGGTTCGTGACCGTGACCGTGAGGGTGCCGGCAGCGGTGAGGAACGTGCTGGGGATGGTCGCGGTCAGCTGGGTCCCGGACACCCACGAGGCGGTGACGGGTGTCCCGTTGACGCTCACGGCCGTGACCATGTTCGACGTGTAGACAGAATTGGCGACGGGACAGCCGCTGGCGTTGACGTCGCAGCGGAAATTGGCGCCGGTGAGCGTGACGGCCGTGGCCCCGGCCCCCACGGTCACCCCGGACGGGGAGAGATTCGCCAGGCTCACCGGTGGCAGCAGCACCCCGACGCTTATCCGGTTACTGGTCTGCCCATCGGGATTCACGACCGTCACGTCGCCCGCGTAGCCCGCCATCAATCCCTGCCACTGCGTGGTGCCCGAGAGGGTCCCCGTGATGGTGGAGTTGTCCACGAAGGCGGTCGCGAGCGTATCGGACCCCCACTTGACCGAGGCCCCGCTCCGGAAGTTGGCTCCGGTGACCGTCAGGGTCACGCTTCCCGTTCCCGCGGTAAACGAGGCGGGCGAGACGCTGGTGATGGAGGGGGCGGGGTACGTGATCGTGAACGGGGTGCCTGATGTGGAGCCGCCGCCGGCGCCGGGATTCGTGACGTAGATGGTCTGGGCGCCAGCGGCGGTCAGGAGGCTGGCGGGGATGGTCGCTGTCATCTGCGTGGACGACACCCAGGTGCTAGCGAGGGCCGTGCCGTTCGCGGCATTCCAGTTGACCGTGGCGTTGGTCGCGAAGTTGCTGCCGGAAATGGTGATCGTGATGTCCGATGCGCCGACAAGCGCGCTGTTTGGCGTGAGGGAGGTGACGACGGGTGTGCCGGGACACGCGGCGGGCAGCCCGGCACAGTACTGTGCGAGAATGCGAGACTGGGCGAGAACCTTGGAGTAGATCGCGACATGGGCCATGAGCCCGGAATAGCCGGTGGTGTTTTGACCACAGGTGGGTGACCCCTCGGCGGCCGCATGGCCGAAGGTGTACGGCTCGGAATTGGAAGGAATGGTTATCGGGGAAGCCAAGGAAGCCGTACCGACTTGAGCGCCATCAAGGTACAGGATCCCTGTCTGATCGTTCCATGTCGCGTAGACCTGATGCCACGCCCCATCGAGTGGAATCCGCGTCGACCCACTGGTCACGTATAAGTCCGCACTATAGTCATCGCCCTTCGAGACCATGAGTTGCAGCTGACCGGAGGATGCGATGTTCAGCCGGTAGGGAAAATCGGTCCAGGAGAAGGCGCAATAGCTTGTCTTGTCGACAATCGAGGAGAAATTCCCGGAGGCCGGATACGCGCTGGGCTTGATCCACGCACCAAAAGAAAACTGCTGTAGGACGGTGGTGTAACTGGTTGCGACCTTCCCGGACGGCGCCGTTACGTTCACGGCGTATCCGTCAAGCCCTGTAGTCCCGACCGTGTAGGCGCCTGAGTATGTCCCGTTGCGGCTGTACCCGCTGGCGTCATAGGCGGTGGTGCCATTCGCCTCGTTCAGCGGCCAATAGCCCTGCGGAGAGTCGGCCAGGATTTGGGTGCCGAGTGCTGTGGCGGCCTCGAGGGGACTGGCAACGGCGCAGAGAGCGCCTACCAGCACGAGCACCGCTGCCGCGTGAGGTGGTGCGTGTCGTCCAGTCCCGCGGCGGGAGCCGCGGGGAGAGAAGGCACCCAGCAGGACCCGTGCGAGGCAGGCTCCGGTGCGGGCGAGGACGTGCGGGCGGGCGTGCTGCGGGAAGTGGCGGGGATACGTGGATCGATGTGACTGGCGCATCGCACGTGTCTCCTCGCTCGGGTCCCAGCCGAGCTGTGGGTGGGTCGGCTACGGGAGCGTCGAGGGATCGACCGTGGTGGTGATCGTCGTTTGGCTCCCGGAATCGTCGGTCAGGTGGAGCTCGATCTGGACCGGCTGGGGGGTGTCGACCACCGTGGTGATCCCGTGGGCGTTCTGCCCGTGGATGCTGGTGGTGATCTGGTCGATGACGAGCGGGCGCGCCGGGATCGTGACCGTCGCGGTATTGGGCGCCCCGTGGTCGTGCGTGCCGGTGAGGGTATAGCTGCCAGCGGCGCTGTAGATGCACCGGGCGGGGGACCCGGCGCGCTGCTGCGGCGGCGTTGTGCCGCAGTCGATGGCGGCGCCCGAGACGGGCAGCGACCAGCGGATGGGCTGGATCACCTCGGAGCCATTCTGGAGCAGCGGATCGATCAGGAACGGGTCTTGAACGGTGAACGTCTTCGCCTGGCTGGTCAGCGTGGGGGTGGAGCTCCTCATCGCGGCCGGGGCAGGAGTGACCACCGTGAGGGCAGCCGTTCCCGTCTGGGCCATCTGCGCGGTGGCGATCGTGGCGGTGAGGATCGTGTCCGAGACGTAGGTGGTCGCCAGTGGGGCTGCGTCCATCTGGGCCACCGAGTCCGCGTAGAAATGCTGCCCCGTGAGGGTCACCTGGGTGTCGTACGTCCCGCGGACGACGGCAGCGGGGGCGATGGTGGAAAGCACCGGGACATAGCGGATGGTCGCCTCGTCCTGGAAGTGCGCTTTCACATGGCCGAGGGGATCCCTGGGAGGATCCGGTGGCGTGGGCGTATCCGGGTCAGGGGGAATCGGCACGAACCGGCACACCGCCGGGTCCCCGGTGGGGATCGCCTGGTATCCCCAGGGCACGCACTCGCATGGGGCGAGCCAGTCACTGCCATCGGTCGGCGGTGGGGGAATGCGGCAGGAGGGTGGATCCATGGTGAAGGTTTCGAGGATGGCATCGTAGTTGTAGCAGGCGGTCGGGTTCATGGTTGGCGGATTCACGCAGGTGGGCTGGGTGTACCAGCGCTGTCCCCAGTCCGTCTCGGTCCGCGTGTGCTGCTTCCCCAGGCAGTCGATGGTCGTGATCTCCCGGGTGACGGGCCCCCAGTTGAAGAGACCGATGACGCAGCCCCAGTCGCTGGTTCCCCCCCCGCCCCCGTAGATGATCGAGTGGTAGTCGGCATGGACAATGGTGTCCCCGCACTGGCTGATGGTCTCGCACCAGCCGGCCTGCTTGGCGTTGGGGAAGTGCTCAGTGATCTGGGTGCTGAAGACCGAGTCAAACCCGCCCGTGCCGCAGCGCTGCACGATGGAGTACTGGGTCGCGAGCGGTGAGTCGTCCCTCTTGATCCAGATCACGCAGTTGGGCATCTCCGCGATGGCCCGGACGGCATTCTCGTACGCGATCATGACGTCAGCCCAGGTCGCGGCCTGGGCAGGCACGGCCAGACTGAGCAGGAGCACGATGGCGGGCAGGGCGTGGGCGCACGGTCGGGTGGTTGATCGAATCATCGTCGCCTCTCCATGGAATGCCGGTCGTACCGCTTGAGCGGATTTCCCTTCGGTGGCCTGGGGATCGGATGGCTCTGGGCGCTCAGGTCGGACGGTGACCTGGTGGGGAATATGCCACCGCCCGTAGAGCCGGCAAGGGCAGAAACGTGCGTGCCGAGGACAGGCATGGATACTGGGTACAGTTGGGGCACGATGGGTGGGCTGCACGCTGGGGCGATGGACAAACGCTCAGGAGTGCGTCGGGGGTCGCTGCGTAAAGGGCTAGCGGGAGGCGTCGCGACACTCGCGTTCGAAGGCTGGAACGTCCATGCCCAGGATGGTCCTGAACGCATCCGGAAAGCGCTGCCGGCGCGTCTCCACGAGAATTGCGGTGACCGTGCTCATGCCGTAGCGATCCACCAGGTAGTGGATGGCGGCAAAGCCCGCTTGGTAGGGGGATTTCTCCAGCGGTGGCAGGATGCCCGCTCGAAGGTCTCGGGTGACGTTCGCGAGCCTGACGCCTCCATCGGTTGCGTACTCGTGGTAGGCGGCCAGGCCTTCGTTAAACCACGGGGGTATGGTGGCAGGCGTGATGGCATGGACGAAGGCGTGCGTCATCTCATGTGAAAAAAAGGTCTGCATCCGGTCGTCGGCAGTCGAGCGGTGTGATGTCCACGCGTAGAGCACATGGATGGTGCGGTCGCGGCTGGAATAAAATGCGGGCGTCCCCGGCGGCAGATTGGGATGGGTGTTCAGGTAGTCGTCAGTCGCGTGGAGCGTGACCCGGAGGGGGTCGCTCGGATGGAAGTTGAGCGACTGGGCAATCTGCTGGTAGGACCGCTGGAGCATGTCGAGGACAATGACGAGGCGGTTGCGGTCGCGCTCGGTGTAGGTAATGGAGAAGTTGCTGGTGTTGTAAGTGAGGGATGGGGCTTCGGCGGAGTAGATCGGGGGTGAGATACAGAGAAGAAGGGTCACGAGCATGAGGAAGGCGCGTCGTGGGTGCAAGATGGTGCCTCCTAGGAGGATAAACCACATTCCGAGGACGTATCCGCCAATTTACCAAGAGGATGAGGAAAAATACATGGTTCTCCGGCCGGACAGGATATCGACAACGCCGCCTCCTGGGCTCTGCCCAGATGCACTACCCGTTCCAGCTGCCTTTCGACCCGATGGAGATTTGGACTGCCGGGGAGAACCACTGTGCAGAGAGCCTGCTTTTTTCGGCCACCGGCCCCAGCGACAGCGCCCAGCAACAGGACGCTGGACAGGCCATACACATGTATGGTAGCCTTCTTGTGTTCAGGACGGGACTCGAAACCATAACGTCTTCCGCTGGGAGTGATCATGGGAAGGACCGTTGCCCCGTTCAGCCAGATTCTCCTGACCGAGTTCCAGAGCTGGAGAGGATTTCGCCGGGCTCTGGACCGGGAGGGGCGTGAGGCCTTCGACCGTCTGTTCGCCGCCGCGAAGTTCCATCTGCCGGCCATGATCTACGCGTCGCGCACAACCCCGCTCGAGGCAATCCTGATGGGCATCCTCGTGGAGCAGCAGAAGGCTCTGCATGAGTTACAGGAGGCCGCCCGGAAACTTGAAGCGCCGGTGAAGCCCCCGTCCGATCTCCCTGCATAGCTCCTGCCGCGTGACGCGATTCGGGGCGCCCCGCCGCACAGCTCTCAGGTGTGTGGCCGGGGGACGGCGGGCCTCAGACGCGTGACCCGCCGGCACTCATTGATACAAGAGGGGCACTCTGACCCCGAAGCCTTGCGCCACCCCCGGGGCGGCGTCTCGGTGGCGAAGACTTTCTTCAGTGCCTTCACTTTCACCTCAGTCATCTCGCGCTTTGGACCCCTAACACGGCCGAGCCGTTTGTCGGCTGCCTGCCGCGCCCGCTCCGCGGTGAACTCCGGCGGGCGAGTGAGCTTGCGCTTGAGGAGGAAGAGGCGAAGGGTGTTTCGCGTCCACAGGGATGGCCAGGGCAGCGCGGCCCCTGGCGGGCGCCGCCCCGATCAGCGGGGTACGCTCGTCTAGTCCGGCGAGTTCAACGCGATCGATGTGCGTGTTCACCGGCGGTCGAGCTGGCGGCCAGGTGCGCCGGCTGGAGATCGGGGAAGTCGCTCAGGGTCAGGGTATCGGTGTCCCGGAGACGGACCGCACGCTCCAGGACCGTCGCAAGCTCCCGGAGATTCCCGGGCCAGCGGTGCGCCCGGAGGGCCTGCCACACCTCTGGGGTCAAGGTGGCCTGAGGCGCGCCGAGGCGGTGGAGGAACTGCTGGATCAGGACGGGGAGGTCCAGCAGCCGATCGCGGAGCGGGGGGACGGAGAGCGGGACCAGGCTGTAGAAGAGATTCTGCCGAAAGCGGTTGCTGGCGGCGGCGCTGGCGAGGTCCACCGTGGTGGACGCAAGGAATCGGACCGGGCAGTTCCCGGTGAGCCGTTGCTCAGTGAGCAGACGGACCAGGCGGGCCTGGAGGATCGTGGGCAAGGTGTCGATCGCCTGGAGAAAGACGCTTCCGCCGCGGGCCCGCTGGAGGGCCGCCTCCCACCGGGCTACATAAACCGGTCCCTCAGCGGCCGTGTGCCCGAGCGTGCGGCAGTCCAGGGCGAGGTACGGGAAAGCTGGCCGGGGTCCATTCGCATGGATGACGAGGGCGAGGGTGGCCTTCCCAGTCCCGGCCTCCCCCGACAGGAGGAGTGGGGACGTATGCAGTGCCCATCGCGCGGCGTCCCGCACGAGGCGCTGCATGGAAAGGCTCGCGGCGACGAGCGGAAGAGCGGATGTCATGGCGGGGATCCTCGCAACGAGCAGTTGTTGTTGATCACCAGCCCTGCGCTCGAGGGCCAGCAACATCGCAGGGTAGGTGGTGCGACGTCGGACGTGCTCCATGCTCCAAGCTCACCCGGCATCCACCAGCAAGGTGTCCACGGGCGGCGGAGGCTGCAACGCATGCTGGGCTCCTCAGGCAGCTTGGCTGGTCGGAAGGAGGAGGCCGTCGAGATTTTCCTGGAGCCGTTCGGTCAGCCCCTGGAGATAGGAGAGGGCCCAGGGCTCCCGCTGGTACTCCGGGAGCACCTCGTACCGGACCCGGCGGGCCGATCCGTGCCCGAGGTAGCCGGTGATCCCGACCGGGGTGCCACCAGCCTTGAGGAATTGGTCGAGGAGCGTGGCTCGGGCCGGGTTGTCGCAGTGCACGCCGTCGGCGCCGTCGTCCAAGACGACCACGAGGCTGGCCCCCTCGAGCCGGGCCGCCGCGGCGTCCAGGGTCTCGAGGAGTTCCCGGGGGCTGTGGCGGCAGGGCGGCCGCTCGCTGGGGGGCACGAGACGGGGGTCGTCCCCGCTCGTCCGGCGGATGCGGCTGAGCACCTCCAGGAGACTCTCGAGGTACTGCGTGGCCCAGGGGACGGCCCGGTACTGGGGGAAGAGGACCGCGGTCTCGTGTTCGGGGCTTCCGGTACCGGTGAGGCGGTGGCCCACAATGCCGAGGGGGGTGGCTCCGGCGGCGAGCAGTTCCTGGAGGCGGGAGGGGAAGGCGGGTGTGTTGAGGGCCAGCAGTTCGGGACCTCCGTCCAGGGCAAACGCCACCCGGGGTTGGTGGATCCCATTGATTGCCGTCCGCGTGTGCTCCACGAGGGTATCGACCGAGCCAGACCAGGGCTCCCGGAAGGGCGGCGCGCCGGGCACGAGCACGTAGCTCCGCAGGATGCCCCGGGTGAGGTTCTTGGCGAGCGCCCGGAGCTGCTCGCGGGCCTGGACCGAGTCGGCGCACTCCGGGAAGACGATGTAGTAAGGCTCGGGGCCGGCCTCCGTGGCGCGGTACCCGACGATCCCGAGGGGCTCCGCGCCGACGACCAGGAACCGCCGGAGGGTGACGGCCCGGTTCGGAAGGGTCGCGTACACGAGGTGGATGCTGCGAGGAAAGCCGATGGCGATGGCCGCGACCGCAAGGTGTCTCGCCGCGGCGTCCAGGGCATCGAGGGCTTCGGCCAGGCGTTCGGGGGGTGCATCCTGGAGGAGGGGCATTATCGGGGCTCCTTGTGGGCCGTGAGGCAGGTTTCTCGAAGGCCGGGTAGCGGAGCGTCCGGGCTCCGGTGGCCACAACAAACAGGGGGGATTCTGCCAGGCCTCACGAAACGGGCAACGACACGTTTGTGCACGAACGAGAAAAACCGTCGGCGATATCTTCCTGGACGAAGGAGGGGAAGGGATGGAGGGACGACGCGGGAGTTCCGTCAGGGCAGGGCGGCCCGCGGCACTGTGACGAGAGGTTCTGGGCGGTCGGTGAGGAGATGCGATACAGTGTATCGCATTTCGGAGGAGCGGAGTGAGGAGGAGGAAGGACGGCCGAGACGGAGGCCCTGCATACGACGCGGGTCCGGACACGGCGTCGGCCGTCGGGAAGCCGGGGAGACCTCCATCCTCCTCCTGCCGTGGCCTGGGAGCACTTACCCTTGTGTGCAGTCGGCCGGGCGAGGGTCGTGGTTGCTCCAGAGGTCGGTGCACACGGGGAGGCTCCAGGGTTGGGCGAGGCCCCGATCGAGCAACTGCTGGTTGATGGCCAGGTCGGACGTGAGCTCCTGCGTGTCGCGGTGCTCGGCGTAGACGACCACGAGGGGATAGCCCTCGGCATCTTTTTCCTTGAAGAGGTGGACGACCAGGCGACGCGGCGCCCCGTCGCGGAGGCACGCTTGCTCCAGGTACGCTCGCGCCCGGGCCTGGGCCTCCGGCGGAACCGTGATCCCGAGCAGCCGGGCCTCGCCGAGGATGCCGATCTTCAGCGTGGTGCCGTCGACCACCGCCATGATGGGGCGGGTGTCGTGGAGCCGCTTGGCGGACCCAGCGGTGCGATGGAGGGCGCTCCCCGTATACTCCTTCGCCCGCTCCACGGTGTTGTCGAGTGTCGGCGAGAGTTTGTCGAGGATCCCGGGACAGGCGGTTCGCAGGGAGTCCACGGCGTCCTTCACGTTGAGGTCCCACTCGGACGCGGCGGAGCTCTCCCCCTTCACCCACTGGGCGATCTTATTCACCGTGTCGCAGGTGAGCGTGGTCCGCTCGGCCGGGGGATGGAGGAAGAACCAGCCGGCACCACCGAGCAGGGCGACGGCCAGAAGGAGCCCAGGGGTAACCCGGCCAGGAGGATCAGGGGTTGACAGAGTCTTTTCTCGGTGTGTCGTCGAGGAATCCTGCGGAGACGCTGGACGGTAGGGATCCAGCCAGGACGGCGCGGTGGGGGACGCGGGATACTTGGGCGTGGCGGCCCAGCCGGCGATCGCCTCGCGCGGGAGGGCCGCGAGGTCGAGGAGCCAGCAGGCGAGCCAGGTCCGGCGGCCCACGCTGACGCGCCAGAGGGTCCCGGTGTGGCCCTTGTAGCGCTCCACCAGCCAGCCGAGGCGACGGAAGGCGGCGGCGAGGTTGGCATCCGCGGCGTGCGGGACGGGCATCTTGCTGCCGCTCCGATTGGCCTGGGCCTCGATGGCGCTGATCTGGAGCCGGGAGCCTTCCTCCGGCGTGAGCAGCTCAGCCAGCGTGCCCCGCAGGGGAGGATCGAGGAGTACGAGGAGGCCCGCCTCGGGGATCGTGAGGCCGGTGAAGTCCCGGGTGATGTTGATCCGGAGGTGGGGCAGGGCCGCGAGGAGCGCGCGGGTCAGGGGCTCCTGCAGGGCCGGCTCGACAGGGAGGAGCGGGGAGGCGGGGTTGGCCTTCCGGGACGGCTGATCGGTCGTGGCGGGGCCTGCGGGTCCTGGTTCGGAGAGGGGCGGTGTCGTGGCCCCAGGTGAGGATTCGGGACCGCCCGGAGGGAGGGGCCCGGGCGAGGGAACCGTGTCGACCAGCGGAGCCTCAGGGGCGCCCGCCGGGCTCGAAGGAGAAGGAGCTGCCGGCGGGGAAGGGAACGCGGAGGAAGATGGGAGAGTCACGACAGCGGTAGCGGAGGGGACTGGAGGCTGGCTCAGGCCGGCCGCGTCGGTTTCCTTCCGGCTGGTCGCTTTGTGCACGTGGGCAAGGAGCGCCACGAGGGCCTTGGTGCGCGGAGTGGCGGAGGAAGGCAGACTGTCCGGTGCGTGGTGAAAGCGGACGCCAAGCCGGATCTCCTCGCGATTCTCGGGAGGGAGGGCCTGCCACTCGGGGATCGTGGTGAGCAGGAGGCCGCTCATGCGGTCGTGGTGGCGGATGCCGCGGATCCAGTGGCCGTCTTCCTCCTGGAAGGTCGCGAGCTTGCCGAGATCGTGGGCGAGCGCGACCTGCTCCACGAGGGGCGGAGGCAGGTTGAAGTGCTCCGCGACGGACAGGGCCTGGGCGCGAACGGCGAGGACGTGCTCGAGCAGGGTGGCTCTCCCGTGCCGCTGGGAGGGGCCGGACGCGTCGGACTTGGCGATCTCGGCCGGGCAGGTGGGGACCGCCAGGTAGCGCTCGAGCACGGCGCGGGCGAGGGGGCTCTGCAGGTGGAGGCCCATGACCTGCGTCAGCGCGGACGGCGTGGGACGGAGACCGAGCGTCCTGGCCCAGCGCTGGAGACATGTCGGGACGAGCGACACGCGGGCCAGTGTCGGCATGGGGAGGGGACAGGGGATGAAGCGGTCCTCGTGCTTGATTCCCATGGGAGAGCGACACGGGTGGGAGGCCTCGGCGGCTTGGTCCCACGTCTGCAGGAGGCGAACGATTAGCAGGACCACACACCAGACGCCACAGCCGATGACGGCGGAGCGCCAGAGGAGCCAGACATACTGGTCATGGGCGGCGAGGAGAACATCCCGCGCCGCGATGAGCTGGCTATAGAGGTAGATCTCCTGGTGCCGGAGGGCCTCGATGACCACCTGGGCCGTGGGGTCCGGGGTGTGGGGCGCGAAGGCGCGGGCGAAGATCCTCAGGGCGTGCAGCTTGGGCGGCATGTAGCGCGTCCCCAGCTGGCCCACGCCGTAGAGGAGACCATCCAGGAGGGCCAGGGCGGTGCCGATGACGAGCAGGGATCGCCCGGGGGATTCGGGGGGCTTGGCATCGGTCGGTTTGGAGGCGTACATCGGCGAGCCCTCAAAACTCCTACAACAGGAACGTCGACGGTCAGGGACCGCTGCCTTCCCCGAGGCGCGTGAAGGCGGTGCGGGCGCTGGACCATACGAGGCGGGCCAGGGCCAGGAGGCCCTGCGCCACGATGCGTGCGAGCAGGAGGATAGTCGTGATGCCGGCCATGATGCAGGCCTGGGCAAGAAACCTGGTGACGGGGCTGAAGAGGGCCGAGAGGAGGAGGAACGCGCCCAGGAGAAGGCAGGCGCCCACATCCGGAGGGAGAGCGGGCCAGAGCCACGCGGAGATCTGGTCCCCGGCATAGTAGAGCAGGCCGCCCATCCCCAGGAAGAAGAGAACGCCCATCACGCCTCCGATTCCGGCTCCGCGGTTTCCTCGCCTGCACGGGATCGCTCCGGCCCTGCCACGGAGAACTCCTTCGTCTCGTGGCGCTGGATGCCCGGGGGGGTACCGGTGTCTCCGCGCCGCCTCGGTCTGTTCTTCCGGGTGCTCCCGTTTCTGGCCGACGCCTCCTGGGGCGGCAGGACGGCTCCCTTGGGGAGAACCTTGAGGAGGTTCAGTCCGGGCACGTTGCTCCGCGGGATCTCGGGGAGGGGGTCGGCGGGCGCCTTCGGGAGCTCGAGGTAGACGAGGCGGGCCTCCTGATGGAGGGTGGCCCCGTATTTGGGGTCTTGCACGTAGACAACCGCCTCGCCCGTCCGCTGGTGCATGAACTTCTCCGGGCGAATGACGTAGTCATAGCGCTCCTGCTGGCCGTGCGACTCGCTCTGGCCCCTGTTGGCGCGGTCGGGGAGCGGGCTCACCCAGGCGGCGGAGCGGCCCTTCGTGTTGGCCGTGCTCTTCGAGGCGAACAGGGCCAGTTCCTGGCCGATCGTCTTGGCCATGAGTTCGGCGGAGGCAAAATCCCCGAGCTTCATGATGATCTTCGTGGCGGTGTTCCCGAAGATGGAGTCCTGCTGGGCGTCGTTGCCGGCGGCGAAGCCGGAGGCCACCTGGGCGGCCGCGACGAGGGCCACGCCGGCCGAGCGACTCTGCTCGAAGAGCTGCTCGATCCCCTCGATGTTCATGTAGGAGCTCGCCTCGTCCATGAGCACGAGGTACGGCACGCGGAGGCGCTCGGGGCATTGCAAAAGGCTTCCGACGGCTTGCTTGAGATCCGAGATGAGCATGCGGGCCAGGGCGATGGCGGACTGGGTCTCGGCGAGGATGGGCAGAGCGACATAGACGATGTGGTTGTTCTGGAGGGCCTTGTACAGGTCGAGGGAGGGCTCCACGCAGTTCATGATGGTGCCCAGCTCGCCCCACGCGTAGGCCGAGAGGTAGGAGGGGAGGCCACCCACCATGCGCTTCATCCGCTCGATGTCGAGCTGTCCCCGCTGGTTGCGGTAGTTGGCGAGGAACGCGAGGAGGGCGGAGTGCTCCTCGCTGTCCTGGGGGACCGTCCGTTCCAGCCAGAGGAGCGCGTCGGAGGAGTTGAGCGCAATGTAGAGATCGGTGAAGGTGACCAGGTCGCTGATCTTGCGCATGGCCCCCAGGACCGCGTGGAGCGCGGTGTTGGCCTGGCCCCGCCAGAAGTCGGCCTCGCCCCTGGTGCTGGTCCCCCAGAGCGCCATCACCCGCGTCAGCACCTCCTGGAGCTTGCCGCGCATGAGCGGGTTCCAGGTGTGGGAGACCTTGGGATTCGGCGGCCAGAGGATCCTGAGGTCCTCCAGGCAATCGGCGGCGCGGCAGAGCCGGATGATGCTCCCGAGCGCCTCGCTGTCGACCTTGGCGTCGATCATGAGGCAGCCGCCTCCCCGCTGGATCTGCTGCGCCAGGAGGGACAGGAGGAGCTGGGTCTTTCCGGAGCCGGAGCTGCCGAGCAGGAGAACATGGTGCCGGAGCGCGCGGTCGGTGAGCCGGATCCACCCCCCATGGGGCGCCCAGCCGATGGTGAGGGCATCCGGGGTTTGCGGCGGCCTCCGGGGGACCGGGACCGCGCTCAGGTGGTCCCCGTACACGAAGAGGTAGCCGGCGACGGCCGCGGCAAAGGCGGTGGCGGCGAGCAAGAGGATCTTCAGGGGAAGGTACAAGTCACCGAAGGAATTGGCGAGGAGGACGAGTCGGGGCAAGGGAAGCAGCGGAAAGGCGATCGCCACGGCGAGGACGGCGAAGAGCCATCCATTCCACCACGAGGAGATGCGCATGGAGACCCTCGGGAACCGATCAACGGGCGGCCGGTGGTGTGGACCGAGCGTCTCGGACCTTGGAACCGGCAGCGGCCGAACTGGGCGGGTGTTAGGGTGAGAGGATTTATCGTGACACGTTCCTGGGCACGGCGATCAGTTCGGCTTCCGCGTCACCCAGGGGTCGCGGTCGGCGCACAGGTGCTGGACAACGGTGTGGAGGGGAAACTCATAGCGCTGGAGCGCCAGGAGAATCGTGGCGTACTTGGTCATGACCACCGTCGGAGAGAACGCGTCAGGATTCTGCAGGAGATAATTCAGCAGGTCCTCGGCGTAGCCAGCGATCGTGGTGATGAACTGGGCGGCAAGGGCTCGGGGGGCCTTTCCGGCGTCCGGACTGGCTGGAGGGAGCGAGCAGGGGTGGGAATCCAGGGGGAGCTTTTCTCCATTGATCACGCGCAGCTCATGGCCAAGGCTTTCGCCAAATCGGCTGACGGCCCGGAGGACGCGCTCCCACTTTGTGACGAGCTCATCCGGGTCAAAGTGCGGGTGTTTCTGCACGAACGTCCGGACCGCGAGAAAAGGCTGGACGAGATCCCGCGCCAGGTTGATGGCCAGCTTGCGGTGGTCAAGGGCTGGTTGGAATGCCTGGACGTCGATTTCGGTTCGCTCGCGCATGCGCTGATCTTGGATGGTTTCCATGGGCTGTTTATACCTTACCGATGGGGGATTGGAAATACAAGAATGTGTATCCAGCGAAAAAAGTCACCGCATGGAGTACCAGAGCGATCTCCATTTACTTTCCTGGACTCCCGGAGATCTGGGTGAAGAGAGGCCGAGACCGGGTGGTGACCTCTGAATATGTATCGGCAAATTGGAGTTTTTTTTCCTCAGTCATGTTCAGGAAGAGGAGGAGGAAAAGGGTGAGAATGAGTGTGGAAAAGCTGTGGAAGAAATTTGTTGACAAGCTTGACGACAAGCTTATAGAGTTTGCATGATGATAGAGCCAAGGTTTACGAAAAATGAGGACGGTGAGTACCTTGTGCTGATCCCGGAGATCGCACGAACCGCGAAGGTACGACCTGAGATCCTCAGGGAGTGGCTCGATAAGGGACTTCTCCCAAGGCCGATTCGGGTGGGTCAGGTCCGGATGAAGAACGGCGTTCCCTGGCGTCCGAAAGGTGAGGGCTACCTGAGTTCCCAGGTGCCGGAGATCCTGGAGAAGATCGCCACGTTGAAGTTACGCTGGCGTCGGCTCCCCAACAAGGAGACCCTCCCGTGATTGGATTCCTGACAGTTTACCTGGCCATTGTGACGCTCGCGCTGGTCGCGTGCATGCTTCGACAGCCGCGGCTTCAGATCGTCGGGGGGATTCCCGCCGGGTACAAGGTCCTCGCGGCGGATATGGGACACAATGCGTCGATGGCCGCCCGGGGAGCCCTGATTCTCCGAGACGACGAGTGGGGGATCGTCGGCAAGGTGGACCTGCTGCTCCAGTCCTCGGACGGGGTGACAGTCATCCCGGTCGAGTACAAGCCCGCCCAGGCGGGCTATGTGCCGGGGACAGCCCGGCCGGGTCACATCTTGCAGCTGGCCACGGCGATGCTCCTCTGCCAGGCGGACGGCCGGGTGGACCGGCCCCCGCGCGAGGGCTGGATCCGGTATGTCGATGCGACGGGGCAGCTGGTGTCGGGCGGGGAGGTCCATGTCGAGAATACTCCAATGCTGCGGGAACGCGTGATCGCGCTGGTCCAGCGGATGCGCCGGGCGCTCGTGACAGGGGCCGAGCTGCACCGGGAGCATCGATCTCCAGGCAAGTGCCGGCAGTGTGGACTGCAGGGGGCCTGCGGGGAGACCGCGTAGCCTCGAATTCGAGGATTGAAACGGGAGGAGGCGGCATCGTGACGGCCAGGTGGTGGCTGCGGCGAGTAGCGGGGGGAGATGAGGCCAGGAACCTTGGCCCGCGGAGGGATCGCCCGGACATCACGGCAGCGGAGATTGCCGAGTTCTTTTTCTGTCCGCGGGCCTGGTGGCTCCGCCGGATCCGGAGGATCACGATGGATACGCCCACGGCCCAGGCCGGGCGTGCGGCTCATGCCCAGATCGGGGCGGCCATCGCCCAGGCGCTCCTGCTCAGGCGCCTCATCTGGGCGGCCATCGCGACAGCCGGGGCGATCGTGGTAGCCGTGACGATCATCCAGCTCCAGCCGTAGGGTGGAAGGGAGGGGCCAGATGTGGCTCCTGGCGATCACCCTGATGTTCCTGGCACCGGTCATCCTGGTGTACATGTTTGCCGCGCGGGCGCAGGCCCAGGCCACGCGGGCCGGCGAGAACAGTGGTATCGTCGGCCTCGCGATCCGGACGTGGGCCTATCAGCAGGTGGTCCCGCTGGTGGCCCTGCTGGCCGTTCTCTTCTGGGTCACGCTCTTCCTCTGGATGGGAGGCGACCTTGGCTCGGGGAAGGTCCAGCCGGAGCCGCCCTATCCGCGGCCGAATCCTCCTCCCGGCTATCAGTGGGGACCGAACGATTCGCTCCGCCCGGTCGAGAAGGCTCAGATCGTGCCCAGCCGCGCGGCCTCGCGCCCTGCGGGGAGGGCAGCGAATGGGCCCTTGGACGATATGATTGGCGGGCTGTCAGGAGTTTCTCGCCGGCCGAATGACTACCCGGCGTTGCCGATGAAGTCGCCTCCTGCCAGTCCGGGACGACCCACGTCCACCGGCAACTAGCGGTGGACCGAACGACCCGCGTTCGAGCGTTTCCCAGCCAGCATACGGCTTGTGCGTGGCGTTGAGTAGACCATGAGGACGTGTGGGTACAGGGAGGGGCTCCACGAAGAGGTCCTCCAGGAAAAGGAGACGCGAATGGCCAAAGCAATGACCAAGGCACAGACGGTGACCCACTACGCGGAGAAGTTGGCTATTCCCCGCAAGACGGCGGGTGCCTTCCTGGACGAGCAGGCCAAGCTGGCGGCCAAGGAGGCCAAGAACGGCTTTACCATTCCCGGGTTGGGCAAGCTGGTCCTGGTCAACCGGAAGGCCCGCATGGGGCGGAACCCTCAGACCGGCGAGGCCATCAAGATCCCTGCCCGGCGCGTGGTGCGCTTCCGAGTCGCCAAGGTCATGAAGGACGCGGTGCTCGGCGGGAAGAAGTAGGTTGTCTTTCCAGTCGAGAGTCTCCGTTTTCTGATTAGAAGTTGAGCGGCTACCCCCATCCTCACAGAGCCGGGTGGAGGTAGCCGCTCTTGTCTGTGGTTTCGACTGCGCGGGTCAATCCTCGCTGGCCAGGACCATGTTTCCGAGGGGGACAACCTCTCGCGGTATGCCTGCAGGAGAGCGTCCCCGAAAATATCCGCCTGCCACTCTCCGTTCCGCCCCGGAATCTGGCGCGAGCGGCGGAGGAAGTGGCACATCTCGTGCCCGAAGCTCCAGATGATTTCCTCGGCTTGCGTGGCGAGCCGGGTGTACGCGCAGACGCTGTTCCAGCGAATCACGGTTCCATCGGGCCGGACCGCCTCGCCGATGCCGTTGGATTCCCAGCCCCTCGGGATGCTGAGCCAGGCGGGATCTCGGCCTTCGTACAGGGGTTGCCGCTTCGAGATCGGCCGGTGGGGGAAGGGGCCGGGGACCTGGCAGGACACTCGGAAGGTGCGCCGGTCGCGGGAGGGGTAGTAGCAGCGGCCATAGACTCCCTGGGGCTGCCGACGACCCGGAAGATGTCGACCGGTGTCGAACCGGATCCACTCGACGTGGGAAAGGTCGTAGCCTTTCGCAAACGCCTGGCACCACGCTAGGGCCTGGGCATTGCGTTTCGGATCGACCGCGATGATCCAGCGCATTGATGCCTCATCCGGGGTGATGTCTGGACTCCGCGACGTGCGGAGGGGACCGCCTGAAGATGCGATACAGTGTATCGCATGCTGCTGCCCGCACTCGAGAGAAGTTGTTACGGGGTCTTCGGCGGCTCCGGCTGTTTCTTGGAACTGTCGCCGAGAAGTCCCGTGACCGTGCCCGTGATGAACTCGGCCGTGCCCTTGGCGGCGATTTTCCAAAAGGGGGTCTCGTTGTGGGTGTCAACCACCGTGTCGACCACGTTCTTGTACGACTGGAGCGACCCAAGGGCCGCATCGCGGGCCAGCGTCCCGGTATCGCGGGGCGCGGAGTCTCGTTGCATCTGCTGCTGCGTGCTTTGCATGGTGGATAGGGGCGGGACCGGATACCCGCCCGGATTCTCGCCGTGGTCGTCCCGGGGCTTGGCGGGAGAGCGGTGCGGTGTGGCGGCACTGGCGCCGGGGTGGAGGTGCTGGCCCACGTCCTTGGCCACGGGGCGGGGAGATCCTGATGGCTCTGCGGCCCCCTTTTCCTTCAGCTGGTAGGGGAGGGCCTCGTTCGTAGGTCGCGTCAGGGTGGCGTCCGCGGTTTCGAGCTGCGCTTTCTCCGTAGCGATCTCCTCCCGGGTCCGCATCATCACGCCCTGGTCCTGCGGGAACTGCCGGTTGGCCTCCATGGCCAGGAGGCCCCGCTCGGCCGCTGCGGCGGGATCCGGGGACAGCAGGGTGTCCCGGTAGCGGGAGAAGAATTCCACCACGTGGGCCCGGCCCTCCGGATGGAGGTCGGTCCGGCGCTGGCTCAGGAGATCCCCGTACCGCGCCGCGTAGCCCCACCGCTCCCAGGCGGCCCGGACCATGTCGCCTTCCCGGTTCTGGGAGAGGGCCCGCGCGACCTGCTGGGACTGCTCGGCCGAGGTGCGGAGCTCCTCGGCTTGCTGTCGCGAGGTGGCCGCACTTCGCACGGCGCTCACGCTCTCCCCGAGGCTGAGGGAGTCGCCGTGGCTCCGAAGGTAGCTCTCCGCCTCCTCCATGGAATGGCGCCAGGTCTCATCCCGGCTGGTGCTGCTGGCGAAGTGCTCGGCGAAGCTCCGCGCCTGATCCTGGGTGAGCGCGAAGGTGTGGCTCCGGCCGTCCGAGCCCGTGGCCTGGACCTGGAGGCTCCCCCCGATGCCGCTCCCGAGGGCCTTGAGCCCGAAGCTCAGATCGCCCGTGACCCCGCGCGCGTCCAGCTCGGAGTGGACCTGCTGGTCGCCGATGGCCTGCCGGAGGGCGTACTCGACGTTCCGGGAGGAGCTGCGCTGCACCGCCTGGGCGAGACCCGAGGCCCGGGTGTCGCCGGTGCTCCTGCTCAGGCTCGTGAGCCGCTGGTACGCCTCAGTCGTCTGCTGCGAGACCGTGGCACTCGCGCTCGCCTCGGTCCGGGTGGCGCGGCTCAGCGCCGTGCCGGCGGCGGCGCTGGAGCGGACGGCCTCCTGCTGGGCCACCTCGTAGGTGAGGTAGGGATCCTGCACGGCGACCCCCTGCTCGGAGAGCGTCAGGCGGAACCGGTCGGGGGACTCCAGATCGAGGACGGTCGCGCTGCCGGTGCCCACGGCCAGCGAGCGGCCGAGGGGCCCGATGGAGGTGGCGCTCACCGGGCGGACCCGCGGGCCGACCGTCTCCAGAGCGGCTGCGTTGCCCAGCGCGTCGCGGCCCACCACCGCGGTGTGGGGGGCGAGAGTCGCCTGCTCCAGGCTCACGTTGCCCGCACTCACGTTCCCCATGGCCGCCTCGCTTCCCAGGCCGGCCCCCACGTGCCACGGGGCATGCTGGACCACCTTGGTCAAGGTGTAGCTCCCCCCGAAGATCATGCCCCCCAGGAGGAGCACGCCGACGGCCACGGGGAACCCGGAGGCCGCGTAGGCATAGTTGAACGTGGTGGTGATGGGCTGGGTCGAAGCCACCGACATCCCCCAGTGCATCTGGGTGCTGTAGAGCCCCGCCTTCACGGCCTGCGAGTAGAGGATCCGGTTGGCAAAGACATAGGCCAGGGGCCAGAGCTGGAGCCAGAGGGCATTGCCCATCACCTGGGGGAAGATGCGGGGCATGACGATCATGAGCGGGATGCCGAAGAGCAGGAAGCCGTAGAAGAGGAACTCCAGTGTCGCATGGAAGAACGGGAGGACCTGCTGCAGGAGGAGCCCCGCGGTGAGCCACGAGGCGGTCTGCTGCGCCTCCGCGGCGCCGATGGCCCAGGCGGTGAGGATCCCGTTCTGGCCGCCCAGCGCCGCGTTGGCCTGGATGGAGGGCATGAGCTGGTTGGCCGCGAAGCGGAGCTTGAGGAGCTCCACGGCGTCCTGCTGGATGCCCAGGATGTCCGAGGCGGTCGCCTCGATGGATGGCAGCACGTCGCTCGGGTTCGGTTTCCCGATCTGCTGCCCGATGACGGCGAGCAGGGCGGGGTCGACGGCCGCCTGTCCGAGGCGGGGGAGGATGTTCTGAGTGAAGGCGTCCGGACAGCGCTGGTCGGGCGGGGCGGGGGTGCAGCCGTTCGGGAGCCCGTCGGCGTTGCACTGGGAGGGCAGGAGGATCGGGATGGCCGGGTTCGTCCCGCCGAGCATGGCGTCCGCCGTGGGGGCCTTGACGATCTGATCCACGGTCTTGGTGCCGTCCTGGACGTCGGGGATCACGCAGAGCCGGATGTAGGCGTCGAGGTCGGTGGCCAGGGTGAGATCGAGCAGGTTCACACCCAGGGTGGTCTGGACCACATGCGGGCCCCAGCCGAGCCCCGACTCGGTGAACTTGCCGTAGTAGTCCACCGGGTAGATCGCCTCCTCCACCTTCTCGGCAAGACGTTCGCCGAACGCACTGCTGATGTACCCGATCGCCGCGATGGGCAGGGGGACCCCGTCCACCAGGGTCTGGCTCAGGGCCACCCGGTCGATGATGGCCACCTGCACGCGGAACCCGGGGCTGCAGAGGATCCCCACGATGCCCGCGGTGAGCGCGGTGCAGGGAATGGCCAGGAGGGCCTGCTGCCCACCGAGGACCGCGGGGATGCTGGCGAAGAGGGCGGCCAGGAGGGCCACCAGGCCGGCCATCTTCAGGGCCGACTGGAGCCCGTTGCTGGCGAAGAGGGCAATCCCCTGGAAGACCGAGGTGAGGAGGTCCCCGTTCCCGTAGGTGGAGATCTCCCAGATGGGGCTGGCGTTGGCCGGGACCGCCGTGGCGAGGAGCATTCCCGCGGCGAGGCCGGCACAGATGAGCGGGAGGCAGGCGACGCGTTCGGTCGACATCAGTGCCCCATCGGCGAGGCGTTGCGCAGGAGCTGCCCGGAGAAGCTCGCGTGCCGGGCAAACATGCTGCTGCTGCTCCCGGCGTTGGCATTCGTCAGGGTGGTGAGGTCCTGCATGACGCGCAGGCCCTTGAGGAGCTGCCCCTCGGCCAGATCGAACTCCTGGTCCATCGTTTTCCGGTTCATCTCGAACATCTTGTTGAAGGTCTCCAGCTCGCCGCTGTGCTTCACCCGTTGCGTCTCGGCGAAGATCGCATCGCCGATCTGCCGGGTGTAGACCCGGAGGAGCTGGATCGCGACGTAGCGGCTGACAAGGTTGATGATCATGTCGCTGGCGCCGGGGACGTTGGTGCTCGTCACCATCAGGCGGACCAGGGGGATCCCCATCACGTCGCTCGTGAGGTACTGGCTGAGGGGGGTCCGCTGCCGGGTGGCCAGGGCGGCCTTGTAGTTCACGAGCTGGCTACGGATGGTGTTGGCCAGCCCCATGTAGGGCGGCGGCAGGGTGGTCTGCGGGTTCAGGCAGAGATCGCCCGTGTCACAGGCGTAGCCCGGCTTGTTGTCATAGCCATCGATCAGGTCGAGCACGGAGAGGGAGCTGTAGTAGGGCGTCGGGCCGCCGCTCTCGAGGTTGGTGACCACCGTCCCGAAGAGGGACATGAGCTGCTCGCCGAAGGCCTGGGTGTACTCGGGGAGGTTCCCCTGGATGCGCGAGTAGCCGGACCAGAAAATGTTGACGCTGGTGGACCTCGGCGGATCGAAGGGGTTGGAGCCGGCCGCCCGCCAGCGCTGCTCCTCCCGCTGATCGGCCTGCTGGGCGGCACCCGGATCCCGGCAGACCGCGTCCCCGCCCCACCAGTCGGCGACGGTCCCCAGGCTCTCATTGATCTGCTTGCAGTTCTCGAAGGCGGTCTGGGCGAACTTGTCGGGTGTGAGCCCGGCGGCCTGGAAGAGGTTCCGGGTCATCTGGCACGAGCTCTTGAGATTGCCGGCCACGTCCCGGGCCACCTGCTCGAGCTTCGACAAGACGGTGGCGCACTGCGGGCAGAGCGTGGTGAGGGCCATGTTGAAGGCCATCCCCATGGCGTTCTGGGCGATGGATTGGAGGTACTGGGTGAAGGCCTCCATGTTGATGAAGCTGAAGCCTCCGCCCATGAGCGAGATCCCCCCGCACCCGGCAGAGACGCTGGGCAGGCTGATCGTGAAGGGCGTTGGGTTCCGGTTCGGGAAGCGCATCTGGAAGCTCCCGCCCGAGACGAAGCCCCGCGACTGTCCCTCGAAGAAGCCTGCCGGGGACGAGGACATCTGTGCCTCCCAGTCCCGCAGGAAGGCATCGATGCCGGCATCCATGCCCGCGCGAACGGGTGGCGCGCAGAGGACACTCAGGACAAGGAGACCGAGGAGCGTCCTGAGGAGCCGCATGGGCGAAAGAGCCCCATGGCACCGGTGGGGGAGGCGGAGGGGCCAGTGCAGCGGGTTGCCACGCCCTTCCGGTCGGACCGACCCGTCGGTGGCGGAGGGCCACGGGCCGGGCACGGGCGGAAAAGCGCGGGAGGCGGAGGGCACACAGGGAGAGGGGACTGCTGGATACACAGAGTGG
>Ga0315282_10001812_pt1 | contig 39935 bp, 65 predicted proteins | sample YL17G07_20_MG_FD_203693 | JGI IMG/M metagenome (GOLD analysis project Ga0315282, IMG submission 203693) | Sediment microbial communities from Yellowstone Lake, YNP, Wyoming, USA - YL17G07_20 | ecosystem: Environmental > Aquatic > Freshwater > Lake > Sediment | place: USA: Wyoming | collected...
GCTAAAATCCAATCGGAGATAGCAAGAACCACTCCGAATAAACAATCATGGTCTGATTTTATAGATTCCTTAAGATGTGGAGGATAATATGGCAAGATTTTGTTTGATCCCCGAAGCAGTCACAAGATTCAAACAGGCATTAATCGACGGCACGCTCAATCCAGAACAAATGGGAACCATGACCAGCGCCGATAGACAAAAGTTAATCGCTGGAGTTGTTGGTGATGAGAATGCTCAATTAGTCAATGCTCAATTTGAAAGCAAACTTTTACTTAAAAATCAAAAAGCCGGTATGATTACTTGGGCAAATAAAGTAATGGGGAATACTCAAGTAAAACGGGATATTATCTCTAAAATTGAAAGACTTGATAATGTTTTAACCCCCGAGAAGCAAGACATGTTTTTGAAGGACTTGGTAGATACTAAGTTGGGTGTAAATGTTACGGCAGAAGAGGCAGGAAAAATATCAGAACTTGCTAATACAATGAAAGAAAATTACGAAACTCGTTTTACCGATCCTAATAAAACTTACGCCAGAACATACAAACAATTACTTGATTATATCGCAGAAAAAAGACCCACTAAAAAAGGTTTTTTGGGCTTTATACAAAGAGGTGTTGCGAATGTTGTTGGATTGCAACGAGCTGTCCAGACAGGTTTTGACATATCTTCTGCACTAAGACAAGCCGCACCATATTTTGGACGCAAAGAATGGTTTGCATCTTTTGGTAGAGCCCTTAAATATGCTGCAAGCCAAAGAAATTTTGATGAATTAGAAATCAATATGTACTCTAACAAAAACTGGGATGTTATTTCTCCATTTAGAAAAGAACTTGGACTAACTCAATTGGGTGAAAAAATGACTCAAAGAGAGGAGCAGTTTCAGACAGATTTGTCGATGAGGATTCCCGTACTGAATGCTTCTCAGAGATTTTTTACAGGCATGCTTAATGATTTACGATTTAATCGGATGTCTAATACAATCAACGCTCTTGAAAAAAGAGGTATAAATATTTCCAAAGATCCACAACAATTAAAGGCTTTAGCAGAAGTTATTGGGATAGGAACGGGTCGAGGTCAATTAGGTAGATTAGAGCCAGCTGCTAATCAGTTAGCTACAGGATTATTTGCTCCGAGATATATCGCCTCCCGAGTCGAATTGATTACTAGCCCTGTTACTAAATCTGGTATCGCACGGAAAGAAGCAGCTAAATCCTTAGCAACTATGGCGGGGGTGGCGACTGCACTAATTTTTGGTCTCAAGCATAGTGGAGTAGACGTTGAGACAGACTGGCGAAGTTCTGCTTTCGGTAGGGCAAGGGTTGGTAATACCAGAATCGATCTAACCTTCGGCATGGGACAATATATTCGTCTCTTAGGACAACTATCGATGCACGCAACTAAAACCCAGACTGGCGAAATTAAAGAATTGGATACTGGCGAATATGGTAGTAGAACTACTCTCGATGTGATATCAGAATTTTTTGCTGGTAAGATGGCTCCAATACCATCATTGGCATTAGACATCGCCAGCAGACAGGAAAGGTTTGGGACTGGTGCTAAATTAGGTCTCAACGTCAATACTTTAAAACGACTTGGCAGTATGTGGGAACCACTCTTGGTCTCGGACACAATGGAAGCATACAGAGATGCTTCAGGTCAAGAAAAAGTAGGCAGAGCCGCCTTAGCAGGTGCGTTATCTTTAATTGGCGTTGGTGTCCAAACTTATGGTGGAACTAAACAAAAATTGCAGACGCTTTTTAATAATATCCCTGATAATGTAGTTGCTGAATTCAATCGATTACAATCCTCGGGAAATGCCCCGACTATGTCTGATCCTGAAGGATTAGCTAATATCAAAGATTTTAAAACTAAAGTGTCTTCTGATACTTATAATCAATTCTTGAATGAATTGAAATCAACTTTGCCCGGTGTCTACCAAAACACCATGATGAATTCTAACTATCTTGGTTCAAGCGATAAGGACAAAGCCAGCGCCTTAGATCACTTCAGAGATGCGGCTATTCAGACACTTCTCGATAAATATGGCTATGAAAAAACTAAAACAAAGAAAACTACGCCGTGGTATTCAGCCCCGAAACAGCCTCGGGCGGTAAAATAAGTGATATAATAAAATAGAAAGGAATTTATGGACAACATCACAGCGCCCCCTGGAATCGACATGAGTTTAATCCGTGAGGCTCTTGAAAGAAGAAGAACTGGCGATATTAGAACCCCGCCGACAGGCCAGGTAACTTTGCCTGGTGGAGCAACACCCGGTGGTGGCCCCAATACGCCAGTGGCCGCCGTTCCGCCAACCGCACCCCCTGCCGGGGCGACTACGCCGCCCGCTGGAGGTGCCGCGCCCGCCCCTACTGCCAGGACTGATCAAAATGTTCTTGGTGGTCTCCAGGCCGGCCAGACAATCAAAAGTAGCCCTTTGGTAGATGATGAGACCAAAAACATCGCCAAAGTTCTCATCAAGAAGCTTATGGATCTTATGTAGGGAGGTATATGACTGAGCAGGACATGCTAAAGTCAATCTATGAGCACATGATGGTTTTGAACCGAGAAATGGGAACGATTCAAGCTCAAGTGGATGTTCTCATGAAATGGTTCTGGATTATTTTAGGTTCCTCAATTACAGCCACTATTGGCGCTATTTTCAATATCGTTATGCACTTTAATTCAAGGAAGAATAATAAAAATGACTCTCGATGAATTTATCAAAAAATATGATGATACTTATTTGGAGTTTGATGGCGGATTTCTTTACCAATTTGACACCTTGTAAATCGTTGGGTATAATGGTTATGGAAAGGAAAAACTATGGCTATTAGCTCGACATCGTTCAAAAAAGGACACAAAGGATATAATTCTTGGCTTGGTAGGCATCACACAGAGGAAACAAAAAGAAAAATTAGTTTAGCTCATAAGGGTAAGAAATTGTCAGAGGAACATAAAAGAAAAATAGTCGCCAAACTAATTGGAAGACCAGTCAGCGAAGAAACTAGAAAAAAGATAGGAGATGCGAATAGGGGCGAGAAGTGTGGAAATTGGAAAGGCGATGCTGTCAAATACCGAGCATTGCATAGTCGGATAATAAGGGAATGGGGTAAAGCAAACATTTGTTCAAATTGCGAATCAACTAAAAATGTAGAATGGCATAACATAAGTGGAAAATATAAATTAGACCGTGAAGATTGGGAAAAATTATGTAGGAAGTGTCATATGGATAAAGATGAAAGAATTAAAAGGCGAAAAAAATGGTGGATTTAAGTAAATTTATAGAAAAATGGGATGATACATCTATTGACTGGGATGGTGGATATGGTTCCCAATGTGTCGACCTTGCAAAATTGTGGGAAGCAGAAAATGGTTGGCCTGTAATTTCTGGCAATGCTCTTAACATAATAGATAATGCTGATAAGAATTTCTACGATGTAGTCAATTCTCCTCAAGCAGGGGATATTGTGGTCTGGGGTTCTGGTGTTGGTGAACTCGGGCATATTGCGGTATTTGTCAGTCAACTGTCAGCTGACACTTTCAACTCTTTTGACCAGAATTGGCCAATTGGAAGCCCTTGTCATATACAACAACATACTTATAAAAATATAATCGGTTATCTTAGACCGAAAGGAGAAACTATGCCCGAACCTTGTTTTGCTTCAAGAGCAATGGTAGTAGGAAAAATTAAGGAGCTTTTGGATTATTGGTATTATAAACTTTACAGCGATATTGGCATACCCGCAACGCTACATGATACTCAAATAGAAGCCGAGCAGATTGCTGATTCGAATATAGATTTGGTTGGCTTTTTGAAAGAACAAGTCAGAACCGATTTCTTTAAGTATTTCGTGAGAAGAACAGAACTAGAAGAACTTAACCAAGAACTAAATGAATTAAAACTTAGCCAAGCGAAAGAATATGTCTGTCCACCCTGCCCTGATATTAATGAGTTGAGCGCCTCTGAACTATTGGCCAAAGCAATTAGAAAATTCCTGGGAATAAAATAGTCAAAGGTTATGCTACTTCGGTTCTATGTGTATAAGAATAATAAAATTCTTGTATAGATAGAGCCGAAGTAAAAAGGCGGTGAGGCTAATGACCGATGAGGAACGACGCGGTTTCGAAGTCTTGCATGATAGCCTCGGGGAACTGATCACCTTGGTGAGAAATCTCAAGATTATCATCAAGGTTCCAGGATCGAGCTACAGTGCAACCTTGCTGGAAGAAACGCAGCGCCGACTGGAAGAACAGCAGAAAAAAGTGCAGGACATTCTATGTAAAGGGAGGTGATGCCTCGCCTCAACCAACGGGGGTTGGTTCGCAACGTGTCTCGCACAATGCGAGAACAATCCCAGCGAAGTTAGCTGGTAATCCGCTAAACAACCAACCCCCCAATTTATTCTATAGAATATGAAAAAATTTTTAGTTTTTGATTATGGTTTATTTGCCGAGCATGCCGCGGCTTTAACAAATGGGGGTAAAAACAAGGTATTTTATTACACTCCTTGGCAATCAGACTTCCCGGCCTTTAGGGATTTTATTATCGGCCAGGGGACTGGAGTTGAAAAGATACGCTATTTTTGGGATCACGTTGACGAGGCGGATTGTATCGTTAATTTCGACGTCTACAGCAACGACGCTATGTCATATCTTAGAGAAAAAGGCTATCGGGTGTTCGGATCTGGCAAGGGCGAGATTTTAGAGAATGATCGCTGGCTTTTCAAAAAGGTGATGAAACAAATCGGGCTTCCAGTTAATAACGCTGTCAAAATCAAAGGCACGCCGGCGCTTAGAGAATACCTAAAGACCAATAAGGATAAGTATGTCAAAATTGATTTATTCCGCCGCGATGTCGAGAGCTTCCACTCTAAAGACTATAATTCAGCCGAATTGATTTTAAATGAATTGGATAGCACTTTTGGACCCTTCAAAGACAATTTTGAATTTATAGTTGAGGAAGCGATCAAGGATGACTCCGTCGAGCCGGGTTCGGACGTTTTCTTTAACGGTAATGAATTTGTAAAACCATATTTATATGGTTACGAAATTGAAAAGGCTTTTTATATCGGCAAGTTCGTGGAGGAGTTGCCGGCGCAGATGCAGAATACCTTAGATAAACTGACGCCAGTCTTACGAAAACTTGACTATCGGGGGGCAATGTCGATCGAAGAAAAAGTTGTCTCCAAAGACAAAAGCTATCCAATAGATATTTGCGCGCGTCAACCGGCGCCTTTATCGGCCGGCTATGTCGAGTGGATCAAAAACTACCCCGAACTGGTTTGGAAAATTGCCGGCAAAGAACAGGTTCAGATCGACCCAATTGACAACTATGTAGGTGCACTCCCGTTAGAAAGTCAGCACGCCGATAAAAACTGGGTGAGAATTATCTTTGACGAGAAATATCGAAAGTATATTAAGTTCAGAAAATTCGCTAAATATCAAAATCACTATTACGCCGTCCCGAGCTTGAGTTCAATCATCGTCTTAGTGGCGTGGGGAAAGTCGGTCGAAGAGGTGTATAATAAACTTAAGGTCTTAATTGACAAAGTTGGGGCCTATGGTTTACAAACGGATATCTTTGGTGGCTTAGAATTAGCCACAAAAGAGATAAATAAAGGTCGAGCATTAGGTATAAATTTTTGAGGAGAAATTATGGATCAAGTAATTTTGGCATCTTCCATCATCGCCGTGACCGAAGTCTTAAAAAGGCTTTTACCGCAGGCGATTAACGGCTGGGTGACTATTGTGGTCGCCGCTGTCCTTGGTATTTTGGCAGGTTTTGCTGGTATCTCTGGCGTCAATTGGTTTTCTGGTCTTTTGATCGGTTTGGCCGCCGCTGGTGGCGTTCGAGTGTTTTCGACCAACAAATAGTGTGGTATAATAGTATTGAACTCGAGAAAGCCCTTCTCGACTCCTTCCAAAATAGCTATGCGCAGTAGGTTTTCCCCTCCTTGCCTACGATAAAAACGACCCGGTGCAAACCCGGGCGTATAAAGCGCTGGCTATTTTTGGTATCTGTGCATAACTCTGGTTTTATTGGTTTACTTGACAACCAAAATGGGGGTGGTAATATGGATTTAGCGGAAGTAACGGGAGCTAAATCTGTATCATAAAGCTTGAATTCAAACTTTAGCCCGTAGAGAAAAAGCTCCTAAAAAAGCTTCCGCTCTCTGCGGGCTAGTTTGTAGGAGGAATATGGCCTCTCCACAAATAGAAAATGGTCATTTAGACCTTGCTAATGAATTGGTTGAGGTTTTAGCGAAGACGTATTTGAGTCCCAATGAATCACAAATTTTGTGGGCGGTTTGGCGTAAGACATATTGTTGGCATAAAAAGAAGGATTGGATAGCTTACAAACAATTTCGGGACTTAACTGGGATGATTGATCCTAATATCAATAAGATACTCAAAAGATTAGTTTATAGGAGAATACTTATCCGAACAGATAAGTCATATTCTTTCAATAAGAATTATGAAGAATGGTTATCTAAACCGATAAGTAAGTTATCTAAACAGATAAGTGGAGTTATCCAAATAGATAAGAAAAAGTTATCTAAACAGATAGATACAAATAGTATACCAAAAGAAACTCTTACAAAAGAAACTACTACTATCGTAGTAGATGATTACATCACTTTTAAAGAAATTTGGAAAAAAGTTTACGGTAAATATCCAACTGGAGGTAGGATATTGGTTGATTTTCCTATTAAAAGGCTGGTAAAAGCATATGGTATTCAAGAAGTTTGCGGTGCTATTATTTGGGCTGAAAAAAAACGGAAAGTATGCGACTATATTCCCTCATTTAATAATCCGCTTGATTTGGAACGAAAATGGAATAGTTTAATTAATCAATATAGAAAGGAACAAAATGCCAAAGACTACATCATTGATCTTGACCAAGTTTAAAGTTAAATTCGCCGGTGGGGAAGAAGTAATTTTAAATGAAGGCCAGACTAAAATGGTTGATAAGGCTTATGACCAATGGAAGGACACTGGTAATAACAGATTTTTGAGATTAGGAAATTTAAGAGTTCTTGTGTCTCGCCTTGTTTCCATTGAACCGTACTTTGACGATAGCTTGGCCGAAAAATCCCGGGCGCAAGAAGGTAATTACTACTTAGAATTAGCCGAGAGGTTAAAAAATAAGAAGAAATCACCTTTAAGAGAATTATGGCTTAAAAGAATTAAGCTAAATATTGAACGTTCAAAGAAAAATCTACCATGGTTATTTACCGAAGAAGAATTCGCTAAAGTTGGTTTGTGATATAATTAAAAAGGACTTGACAAATGGGATTATTTATACTATAGTATAAATATGTCAAATCAAATCTTAAAATCTTACTGGAAATTGAAAAATAAAAAAAGACGCGAATATCGTCATAAGTATTATCTTCAAAATAAAGAAAGACAATTGTCTCAGGTAAAAAAATGGCAGAAAGACAATAAAGAAAAAGTTTATTCTTATATTAAGAAATGGAATAAGAAATACCGAAAAAGGGGCAGATACCCACGATGCGGACGAAATCGCCTGTATGTATATGAACGCGATAATTATACTTGTCAAATTTGTAAAAAAAAATATCCTTATAACAAATTAGATATTCATCATATTGATAATCATGGAAGACACGACACTGATAATGGGTTGAAAGTCAATAATCAGCCGACTAATCTACAAACACTCTGTAAAAGTTGTCATGGGAGATTACATAGATTACAATATTTAGGAGGGAGAAAATAATTTGTAAATTAACATGGATCGCCAAGAATATACTGGCAATACTGATCACGGCTGTAGGCATCTGGCATCCAGCGGTTGAGCAGGTAAAGGTTGACCCGCCCAAAATTGACAATATCGTCGTTCAAACACCAGTTATAGACGAACGGCCAAATAGAATTGACAACTGGCTGGCTTCACATAATTCACCGATGACGGGATTGGGAGAAGTCTATGTCCGGGAAGCCGACAAGCACCAGATAGACTGGCGGCTCCTTCCGGCAATATCACTGGTCGAATCCTCGGCCGGTCTGCACCAGCGCTATAATAATGCGTGGGGATGGAACTCGGCCAAAACAGGGTTTGACTCGTGGGCTGATGGCATCGCGTTTATTTTAGAACGCTTTAGCTCATCAGCAATTTATGCCGGTAGGGACACAGCTGGGATCTTATGGGCTTATAACGGCACTGTCCGGACAAGCTACGTCGGTGAGGTATTGGCTGTTATGGATCAAATTTAGGGTTATTACAAGCAGGGGAATTTAATTCTTCGGTTTTGTATTTTTGTTCTCTGGGGATAACTTATATTGACTTGGTTCAGGAGTGGGGGCTTGACAACAATTTGTTGTTGTTTTATAATAAGTATGTAGTGTAAGGATATGTGGATAAGTCAAAAAGGAGATGATATGAAAATAGAACTATGGAGCGAGAATAGGTTTGCTCTTATACCTGAACAACCAATAGATGAGATGATTTTGAGCAGAATAAGATACGGTGATGATAATTATAGATATCATGTGAATCTTTCATGCTCATGGGAGGAAGATAGTGAAGCTTATCCTAAGCAAATTACAAAACTTAATTTCGATATTAATAAAATTAAAAAGAAAGCTAAAAAGGAGGTATCATGAGAAGGCAAACAGCACTGGAAACCTGCATCAGGATCGCCTGTGATGCAGACAGACGGCATGAAGAGCCTGATCTGGCAAAGGCGATGGTAATCAAAACTGCTGAGGTCGACAGCAGTAAATTAACAGGTAACGAGGGGAAGGAGTCAAAATGGCTTTAGAAAAAGTAAGAGTCTTAAGCAAACATCCGAGCTATAAGAAGGAGGATGTGCCTTGTATCTTAATAGCCGGTAAGGAGATTGCCAAGAAGTATGATTGGCATGTGGGGGACAAAGTTAAAGTCACCTTAGAAGAAGAAGGGGTTAAAATTACGAAGGAGAGCAATGAACAACAACAAGAATCAAAAGAGCCTGACAAAGTCATCACAGGCCGAGACTAATCAAACTCAGATCTCGGTCTTTGGCAGTATTGGCCCGGCCGAACAAGTCAGAAGAGCGACTGAGACCGCGGATGCCTTAGCGCCGCTCATTGAGGCGAAGAAGCTATACTCGATGATCGCCGGCAAGAAGTATGTCCGGGCCGAAGGTTGGGCAACGTTGGGTGCTTTGTTGGGGGTGTTTCCGGAAGTGGAGTGGACAAAACCGATCAAATCTAACGGTGATAGCAAGCCAAAAGGTTGGGAGGCGCGGGTAGTGCTCAAGACACTCAAGGGAGAATCTATTTCGGCTGGAGAGGCGATGTGCACTCGCGATGAAAAGAACTGGGCAACTCGCGATGATTATGCTCTTAGAAGCATGGCGCAGACACGGGCGACTGGTAAGGCTTTCAGACTGCCTTTTGCTTGGATCATGGCTTTAGGCGGATATCAACCAACGCCCGCAGAAGAGATGGATGGTGTAACAGGTGGCGAAGAGCAAAATAACGCCCCACAGGGGCACACAGAGCCTTACTTTAACGGGTCAGCCCACATTAAACCAGAGAACCGTGACAAACCGGCTACTCCGGCTCAAGTTCAGGCGATATACAAAATAATTGCCAAAAAGACTGGCAAGACAGATAGCCAAGAGAATATCGATACTAATATCAAAGAAGTCTATGATGTAGATATGGCAACAATCACGATGCAAGAGGCTTCAGAGTTAATTGAGACTTTACAAGGAGAATAATTATTCGGGGGGGTTGTGGCTTGAGATGGTCATGCCTGGCGGCGCCTTCGACCGGCACCTGAGATAGGCGAGACCGGCGGCCACAATCCCCCAGAAACGGAGGAACTATGAATGATATAACGTGTAGTCCGCTGAATGAAGTAGTTCAAATCATATTTACTTTAATAGGTTTTATGTTAATGTTGATCATCGGTTATTTATTTAGAGATCATACAGCAAAAATTGAAAAAGATTTAGCAGATATTAAAAGAGAAATAAATCAATCTGAAAAAGAGGAGGCAAAATGAAAGAAGCGTGGGAAAAAAAATTTGATGATGATTTTTATGAATGTATAGGAGATAGTCCTTGTAATATTGATGAAGTCAAATCCTTCATCTCCTCTCAAATCAAGCAAGCCGAAAAACGAGGCTACGAGAGAGGTCGAAAAGAGAACCTAATGGCAATAGATAAAAAAGTAACTGAACACTTTAATAAAGCCTTAAAAGACACGTCAAATTGGTTATTTAAAGAAGCCGAAAAAGACGGGGCAAGAAAATTATTAGAATCTTTAATTGAAAAACTCCGTAAAAGAGGTAAACCTGGCGGTTATATTGAGACAGGCGATTGTCAAGCGATGAAGATTCTGGAAAAAGAATTGGAGAGATTAAGTAAAGGAGAGTGATGAAGGTGAAATATTATCGGGACAAATTACATCTTAATATAGCTGCTTATCAATGTCGTAAATGTAAAAATAACTTTCCAATGAATTTTATGAGTATAATAAATGGAAAATGGACTTGTAATAAATGTTTAGGATTAGATTCTAAAATGCTTCAAAAATTAATTAAGTAAAGGAGAGAGATGAAAAACAGTACTAAAGGTGAAATTTACAAATATATCTGTCAGCATCTAAAATTAAAACCACCGACTCATTATGATATTCAGAAAAAGTTTGGTTTGGCGTTAAGCACTATCAATGAACATATTCAATGGCTTAAAAAAGAACATTATTTGAGGAAGGATGGATTGCCAAAGATTTTACCTACAGCAGAAATTTTAGAGAATAATAATTATATCTTTTTATCCGACAAACATAGAATTAAATCAGATGGGACTACGCCACCAAAAGAATTATCTAAATTAAGTAAAGGAGAGTGATGAAGGATGAGACAATGAAAGAAGAGATTTGTAAAGATTGTGGATTACCTGGTGAAATCTGTAATATCGCCGTTATGGCGGCAATGTTAAATGGTGGTAAAAATTATAGAAAACTTGCAGACGATTATAGGGATAAAATTAAATCCGCTCTTGACCAAGCCCGTGCTGACGAGAGGAGACGGTGTGTGGAGGAGATAAAAGAAAACATTTTTAGAGCAGAATTTGACTTAGAATTAAACGCCGAACAAACCATTTCCAACGAAGCAATACTCTCAGAAAAATCTGTTTCTGACCCAGAAATAAATAAAAAATTAGAACTTTGGAACCAAATTTTAGACGCAATCCAATCATTAAAGGAGGGGAAATGAAACATAAAACACCAGCAGAAAAATATAACTGGGAACAATTTATTAAAGTAGAAAAGTGGCGACAAAAGCAAAAAGGATTTCATGAAGATTTAGTTGAATCTTTGACGATTAGTCCCGACCCATCTGTCGGTGAAAGGGAGAGATGACCCACCCCTATAATGTTGGAGGTAAAGAATGAAGATAGTTGAAATAACATGGATTGATTCTATCGGCACAAACGGTATTTGGGAGGCTCTGGAAGATGTGGATAAAGACCCGACCGATGAGTTTATCACGATTGGTTACCTCTTAAAGGAAAGCAAAAAGTATTATACCTTAAGTATGTCTTTACATAACAGCGAGGAATTTTTCCCTTATCGAGTTGGTTCAGTTTTCAGAATACCGAAGGGTTGCGTTAAAAAAATTAAGAAATTTAGTCCCCCCAATAGCAAGTAAGTAATTTAAAATTAGCAATTTAAGAGAGGAGAGAGGATATTGACAACAGCGGGTTATTGTCTATAATAAAACTATGGAAACAAAGAAAGAATCAACAATTATATTCTATATTCGCGTGCCTGTCTCTTGGCATAGAGATCTTAAAAAAATAGCCGATGAAGTCAGACAAGATATGGGGAGTATGCTCAGACCTTATATTTATTTGGCAGTCAAAGATATTAAAAATAAATTTGAGAAAGGAGAACCAGTATGAAAATTCAACTGCGGGAGCTTCTGCCGGCGATGCCGGCGCTAAACAAGATTATTAGTGTGCCGTTTAAGAACGCCAAATTGGCCTATTCGATTATGAAGACTTCAAAAAAAGTTTTGAGCGAACTGGAAAACATAGAGAAGATGAGATTGGAATTAATTAAAAAGTATGCGGAGTTAGATGAGAGGGGTCAGCCGGTTTTAGATGGCAGTCAATTTAAGTTAAGAGATCCTAGGGGTTTTGAGAAGGAATGGGACGATTTTATGGAAACAGAAATTGACTTGGATGTCTGGATGTTGCCATTTGAGGCAATAGAAAATGTCCAACCACCACTATCTATTGCCGAAATGAATACTATTGATAAGTTTATCAACGAAGATAAAAGAGAACAAGAAATTAAAGAGGCAGAGAAGCCGCAAGAGGAGGTAAAGTGAGCAAAAAAATTATTCCTCTTGCAGGGATGGTGCTCGTCGAGGACGAAGAAGAAAAACTTTCAAGCGGAATTGTATTGGCGGAAGAAAAGGATAAGCAGTCGCAGGTTGGGAAGGTGGTTGATCACACATCCATAAAAGAAGAAGGAGTCAGACAATTATTAGAAGCTGGATACCAGTTAACTTTACAAGATAATTATGATTTCTACAAAAGTAATCAAATAAAAATCGGTGATACCATCATCTACAAAAAATACTCTGCTAGCGAAGTAGAATTGGAAGGTAAAAAATATCGGATTGTGGCTTTCCAGGACATTATTGGTATAATAAAATAAGAATAGAAAGGAACATTTCAAATGTCCAAAGAACTTTTGTTTGATCTTAAGGCACGAGAAAAACTATTAGTAGGAACTGGAAAAGTTTGCCGCGTAGTTGGGTCTACTCTAGGTCCCAAAGCGGCCAATGTTGCTATTGAGAGACCATTCGGATCGCCGAGCATCCTCCACGATGGGGTTAGCTGTGCAAAGGAGATAGATTTAGATGACTCGTTTGAGAACTTAGGAGCTCAACTTATCAAGGAAGCCGCCCAGAAGACTAATGACAATTCGGGAGACGGAACTACCACCGCGACAATTCTAACTCATGCGATCGCTTCTGAGGCGATCAAAAACATCGCCGCCGGCTCTAACGCGATGATGTTGCGCAAGGGCATCGAGATGGCGGTGAAAGATATTGTGACCGCCCTGAAGAATATGTCGCAGAAGATTAAAACCAACGAGGAGATAAAGCAGATCGCCACCATCAGCGCCCAAGACGAGACCATCGGCTCCCTCATCGCCGGGGCGATTGAGAAGCTGGGCAAGGATTGTGTGATTGCGGTTGAGGAGTCAAACACGGTCGGGATGAACGTCGAATACAAAGAGGGCATGCAGTTTGACAAGGGTTGGATCTCGCCGTATTTAATCACCAACCCCCAGACAATGGAAGCGATAATTGACGAACCATATATAGTAATCACGGACGCTAAACTTACCACTAACACACAATTTATGGAGTGGGCGAGATACTTAGAGAATCTTTATACTACCGATAAAAGAAAAGAGAACCCGAACGCCCCGGTGCAGATGCCGAAGAACATCGTCTTTATTGTCGGTGAAGTCTCTGGTATTGCTTTAGGTTCTATAATTCAAAACAAAATTCAAGGATTCTTTAACGTCTTGGCGGTTCAGGCTCCTCAACATGGCGACAAACAAAAAGAATTCTTACAGGACTTGGCGATTGTTACCGGCGGAACTTTTATTTCCGAGGAGACGGGCGGTTCTTTAGCGACGATGAAGTTAGAAGATTATGGCCACGCCAAAAAGGTGGTCTCAACTAAAGACAGCACAATGGTTATTAGCGGCGAAGGCAACAAGGAAGATATTAAAAAAAGAGTTGAGCAATTGGAGCATATTCTATCTTCAGATGACACTTCGGAATTTGAGAAGGAAAACTTAAAAGAGCGAATAGCTAAACTGACTTCCGGGATTGCGGTTATCAATGTCGGCGCGCCTTCAGAGATGGAGATGAGAGAGAAGAAAGAACGCTGTATTGACGCTATTGAGGCGACTAAAGCGGCGATCGAAGAAGGTATCGTGCCGGGTGGTGAAGTGGCTTATTTATATGCATCTAAAAGAATAGAAACCGCACCAGGTAATGAACGAGATATAATGACAGGTTATGAATTAGTATTTAAAGCCATCAAAAAACCATTCCAGACGCTTATGTCTAATTCGGGATATGATGCTGGACAGATGTTAGAAAAGATTGAGCAGGCACAATTCGCCGACGAGGTTAAAAACATCGGTATTGACGTGATTGACGGTCAGATTAAGGATATGGTCAAGGCCGGTATTATTGATCCAGTGAAAGTCAGTAGGACTGCCTTAGAAAATGCGGCCTCCTGTGCGGCTTCAATTTTAACTACTAATTCTTTGGTGGTTACCAAGAAGGAAAAAGAAGATGGACGAGATACGCCGTCTCAACCATGAGTTTGATATTAGGCCTATAAGGAAGATATTAAAGTTGCCCTGTGGTTGCACGTCGGTGGAAATTCTGAGGCCGCAGGATACTTATATCGTCTGCCCAGTTTGCTTCAAAAAATATCTCTTAACATATTCAAAGATTGGCAAGCATAAAATAGAAGGAGAATTATGAGTTTAGAACAGGCCAAGAAAAAAGCATGGAGAGATTGGTATTTAAGCATCGGGGCTTACTTAGTAGCTTTAGGAGTATTTATATGGCTTATTTACTCGTTGGTTCGCTCCTTACGCTGATTAATTTGTTGATTGGTGGTGTGGTTGGTTATTTGGTTGGCTCTAAAAAATTAGAGAAAAAGATGGAGCAGATTAAAAGTAAGTTCAAACCTCCACCAACTGAATCTGGCCCGGTAAAGCCCTATACTCCAGAAGAGAAGGAAGAGTTAGATAATCCAGAACGACAACGATTCAAGGAATTGTTATGAAATGTCACACTTGTGGTCATATCTCATCACACATAAGAGTTGATTCAGATGGCAAGGAGAGTTGCCATAATTGCGGCGGGTTCTCTGAAGCTGGCGGTACTTCAACTGATGGCTTATTGACACGAAACAGCTTCCGTGTCCGCAGAGATTCAATTATGAATGAAGGCGACACTTTACCACCGCACGAATATGATAAGCACGAGAGGAAAATAAAGCCACGAGAGGACTTTATTAAACGATTCCCCAACCGAGTCAGCGATACCTATAATCAAAAAGAATTAGATAGAGCAGGCTATAAGAAATTAAAGATAGATAAGCCAAAACCTAAAGCAGAAAGCGAGGAAATAATTGCCACTTAAATGGATTGATATAATTGGAAAATCACAATTACAAAGAATAAAAGACAATCCCGAGGAAATAATTATTTTGAAAACTATCTTTGATAATAGACCAGTATTATATTTAATATTGAGTCAAGAATTAGGAGAAGAGATTAATGATTGTTTAAAATTGAGTATAAAAAATAAAAAAGATTTCTTGTTTATTTCTATTGATAATTTTTTAGTAATAAATAGCAGGAAGAAAGTATTAAATGCCACTTAATAAGGAAGAATTTTTAAATCAGCACATCGATGACCTACAAAAACAAATCTGGCTATTAGAGATAAGCCGGGATATTCTTGCAGAGCCAATTAGAAGAACTAATGATAAGAAACAGCAAGACGAGTTGATTGAACTCCAAAACCAATTTATTGCACAAATCAAAGGCAACGAGCAACGTATTCAATATATTAGGAAGGTTATCAGTTTACGGGAGAAGATCCAATAAGACAAAGTGATAATAAAAAATGGACGGAGGTGAGTAAAAATGAAAAGACCTAAATTATGGGAACGATTTGAACAATTATTAAACAAAGAGGTTAGACTTATTGAAGTATCAGATGATGAATGGATTGAGCATTTCTATTTGCTTACGCCTATAGTCCAGAAAGATTATATCCTTAGAGGATTTTATGTTTACAAAGATGGTAGAAAAGCAATGACATATAAAGGAATTCCAGTAGTATTAAAACAAGAAAAAAAGAAATGCGATCATGAAATACAATAAAGAAGCCGTTGAAGCCTACATCAAAAATGATATCAAAAAACTCGAAGAATACACCGCCAAAAAAGAGCCGATCATAGTGATACTTGGGCATATACAGAGGGGCAACTTCTATAACCATGCGTGCCAGTTGGCTAGAGTATCGGTAACTCAATTCGACGTATGGAAACGGAGGAAAGCGTCATTTGCGTTAGCAGTTGACCTTGCAGACGCAAAAGCAATAGATGAATTGAGGGGAATTATTAAGGAGCATGCTACTAACGAATGGACAGCGGCAAGATATTTATTATCAGTTAAGGATAGGAGATATCGTGAATCAAGTGAGGTTGATGTTGAAGGCAGATTGGAGATGGTTCATATTTACAAGCCGAAAGTTGAGAATAAATAATGGAATGGAAGCCGTTTCCCAAACAAGAGGTAGCTCTCAACAGCACCGCTTTTGAAACTCTTTTTGGTGGCAGTCGCGGACCTGGCAAGACCGATGCCGGGATGGTATGGCTTTTGGGGCCGGAGTATCAGCCGGGCAAACTGTATATTCAGCACCCGCGATATAGAGCACTCGTTTTAAGAAAAAACTACGATGATTTGGTTGACTGGCTCGATCGGGCGGAGTATATGTATGAAGCTTACGGCGCTCAAATAGCCGGTCTGCCAGCAGTGGTCAGGTGGCCTTCAGGGGCTATTTTTAGAACCGGGCACTTAAAAGACCGGCGGTCTTATGAGAAGTATTTAGGCCACGAATACCAGCGGATCTTGATTGAGGAACTGACGCTTATTCCGCAGGAGCGATATTATATTCAGGTTCTGGGTTCCTGCCGGTCAACCTTTACGGATTTGATCCCGAAGATATTCAATACTTCTAACCCGGATGGTGCCGGGCACGCCTGGGTCAAACGGCGCTTTATCGATCCGGCGCCGTGGGGGAAGGAATTTATTGGCGCTGACACCGGCAGGACGCGGATATTCATCCCGGCGACGATCGAGGACAACCCGATTCTTCAACAAAAAGACCCCGGTTATGTTTCTTATCTTAACGGTCTCAAGGTTACTGATCCCGAACTTTACAAGGCTTGGCGGCTGGGCGACTGGAATATTTTCATCGGCCAGGTTTTTCGGGAATTTCTCAATAGTGTTCATGTTATCCCAAAGCCAGAAATTCCTCTGGATAGATGCAAGCGAATCATCACCTTTGACTGGGGATACAACGCCCCGGGCTGCGCTCTGTGGCTGGCCGTGGCTCCGGAAGATAGATTCGGTATTCAGCGAGTCTATTGTTATCGTGAACTTTATCAGAACCAAAAGACTCCTGAAGAGTGGGCAGACGAGATAAACGTTTTCGCTTCAATTGAACCGACCGAATATTTAGTCTTGCCGCGGGACTGCTACGCCTCTGATAAAGGTGAACGCTCAATTGCCTCTATCTTTCAAAGCAAGATTAAGACGAGGATAGTCGAGGGAGAGTCGCTAACACGGACAGCGCGGCTGAATCGTCAAGCGGTTACTCATCAGTTCTTAGCGAACGTCCGGGATGGACGACCGAATCTTTTGATTTTGGAGCGCTGTCAGAATCTGATTAGGACCTTGCCTGAATTGGTGTATGATGAGGTTGATCAGGAGTTGGTGGACACAGAAGGCGAGGATCACGCGTTCGACAGCCTAGGCATGGGACTGCGGTTTATCAAACAAAAATATCATCTTCTGTCTGGGCCGGTGAGGCCAGTGACGGGGCGACCCGGCGAAGGCTTGACGGTGACTAAATCTGGAGAACTTAGAGCCCCTGACTTTTGGGAAGAATTTAAATATCGTCAAACAAAACGTGGTATGCCGGAGAATAAGTGATATAATAAAATTATGATGATGGTACCCGCCGCTTTTAAGACAAAAGTGCCAGAGATATCAGTTTGGTTAGATGACAATATTGCCGACGAAAAGATATTGAAAAAGTTTCATTGTGTTGTTTGCGGCAAGACGGTCTTTGAATATTATTCTGATATTGATATTATCATCGCTGGTAAGCATCTTCAAAAGAGACCAAAAGTGATTCAATGTAATAATATAGTCATTATGGATTCAGTCACCCAACAAGTTGTTAATGTAACCACTGAAGATTACAACGCCAATCGTAATCGATATTTTAAGATTAAGTGCCGAACGAAATATTGGATTAGCTGAAGGAGAATTATATGGATCAACCAACTCCAAAACCCACCGAAGAATTAAGAAAAGAAGAAGCTTCTCTTATTCATCCTTCGCTGAAGCTTGATATTGAAGATAACCTTTTGGTTAGACTGATTGAGACAAGAATCAAAGCCGATGACGAATTCTATAACGGCCGGCTTAAATTAGACAAGCGTCGCAAAAGAATGAATGATTTTTGGTTAGGTAAGCAGATAGACGAATCGCAGCTTGATTTAAGTTGGCAGATTCCTTATGTCGATAATATCATCTGGCGAGATTTAGAGACTCGGATTGGCATCGCCGCTGCGCGACTGCCAGAGATAATTGTTATTCCGCCGAGTGATGATCCAACCACCAGAGAGCGCGCCAAGAAGGTTGAGGACGGTTTGACTATCAGAGTTCTAAACGATGATATCAGACGTTTAGTCAAAGACGGTATCCGCGATAACCACCTTAATTTCACCGGTGTTATCAAAATTCCCTGGGACCCCAATAGGGGAGAGAACGGCGATTTTGTTTTTGAGAAAATTGATCCCAGAAAAATTGGCATGGATCACACCGCCACAATTCCCCATGATGGCTATACCGCCGACAATATGGAATTAATTTATGAATGGATTGAGGAGCCGGTAGGCGTGGTGATGGCTAAGTTCCCCGACAAGAGAGAAGAACTTAAAAAGAGATTAAAAATCATCTTAGGCACCACTCAACAGATGGCGGCGAAAATGCGCTATTTGGAAGTTTGGTTTACGTGGTTTGATAAGGACGGCACGCGGCAGGAAGGCGTCTGTTGGAAGTATAAGAATATGATTTTAGATAAAGCCAAAAATCCATATTATGACTGGGAAGGCGTGGAAAAGCCGACCCAAGATGAGAACGGTCTGCCAATCACGAAAACGGTTTATCAAAACTTCTTTGAACGGCCGCGCAAGCCCTATATTTTCTTTACTCATCAGAACTTAGGCAATTCGCCAATAGATGATACGACCGCGGTGGAGCAGGCAATTCCAATCCAGCGCAATACCAATAAGCGGGGCCGGCAGATCACCGAGATTGCCGACAACGCCGTGCCTAAGAAAGTCTTTAACGGCAATTTTATTACCAAAGAAGAAGCCCGGCGGGTTTCTCAAGACCCTGGCGAACATGTTTGGTTAGATGGATCGGGTGGTAATTTAGATGATGTTCGAAAAGCTTTTGGAACGATCGAATCTGCTCCGCCTTCGCCAATGCTCTATGACGATTTAATTGCTAATCGCGGCGAGATTGATTCAATGTTTTCTACTCATTCAACCACGCGCGGCGAGACACAACCTCAACAATCGGGCATTGCCAAACAGATCACCCGTGAAGGCGATTTAACTATTTCAGATGACCTGGTAGAGACGATGGTCGTCAGGGTCATCTCCGAGATGGCTGGTTGGGCCTTGCAGATGATGAAGACGATGTATAATAAGGAACACTATCTTCGGTCGATGGGTAAGGACGGCGAGATGGTCTCCTTGTCGCTGGCGCAAGATAGTATTGACGAAGGCATTTCGCTCAAAGTTAAAGCTTCTACTATTGATAAAGTTAGACGACGTGGAGAAGCAATGGAATTAGCCACTTCCAAGAGCATTGATCCTTTAACGCTTTTTGAGGACATGGATGTGCCCAATCCCAAAGAGCGAGCTCAAAGACTAATTGCTTTCATGCGCGGGGAGATGGATGGCTATGCGGCTTATGAGCAGGTTACAGGACTTGCCGGGGGCAAAGAAGGCGCTCCACAGGGGCAGCCAGGGGCTCCTGGATTGACTGCTGCTCAAGCCCAGCAAGATATTCAGTCTCTTATGGCTGGTCAGCCGGTCGAACCGCAAGGGATGCCGACCGCCGAATATGTCCAGGCCTTTATGGACTTTTCTAATTCAGGTCAGTTAGAGCAGTTGCCGCCAGAAGTCCATCAGAACTTCCTACAATATATCCAGAAGCTCAAGGCGATGATTGCTCAGCAAGCGGGAGGACAAGTAGGAGTCCCCACAGCCGCTCCGCCTTCCGCTCCAATGACTGCTCAACCACCAGCTACGACTATGACGCCTGCCGTTCCCGAAGGTGGAAGCCCGCAACCAACAATTTGATTTTGTGATATAATAAAAATATGAGCATATTAGATTGGTTTAAGAAACAACCTAAAAGAGATACTGAAGTTGATAGTCAGCGATTCAAGGTTGATACTCGTCTTCCTGTCCGGGACACCGGCGCTGATTGGAAAAGTTTTTATGTCAGCAAGGTCAAGAGCGGCTGGACGCCATATGGATGGAAGCGCGATAAGTCAGGTGATATCAAAAAAAAGATGTTTTATGTTCCAAACCCCAAAAAGCAAAAAGAGGAGCGAGAACAATTAAAAACAGAATACTTACAATATTTGTCCGGAAAATATGGACAGGAGGCATGATGCCATTCAAATCAAAAGCGCAACAAAGGTGGATGTTTGCCGCCGAAGCCCGCGGTGAAGTGCCAAAAGGGACAGCCGAGCGATGGGCTCATGAGACCAAAAGTATCAAAAGCTTACCCGAGAAGAAAGCCGCTAAAGGCAAAAGCAAAGCCAAAAAGACTTCGGTGCACAAAAAAGCTTTAGAAGTCCTTAAAGAAAAATCACACGGAGAGTAAATGCCGAAGGAAGATGTCGTCGAAAGAATCAAACCGACGCTTTATTTGACCGAAAAAGACTGCCCCAAGATTAAAGGAATGAAGGTCAATCAGGGTTATGATTTTATCATCCATGCTAATATGAAATCACTGTCAATCGGAGATGAGACGGGCAATTCCAAATCAAAGAAACCTTTACACTCCGGCCGGTTTGAGATCGTCTCTGTTGAAGCCCCGGAAGCCACTCAAAAATTAAATGAAGAAGACTTTGATGAGAAAAAAATAAAAGTATTAGAACAAAAAGCTAACGAATAATTTTAGAAAGGAGCATTTAACATGCCCAACCCACTGGAAAATCTATTAGGAGACGAGTCACAAACGCCTCCTGCTGGCGATAAAAAGCCAGAACCAAATCCTGAGTTAGACTCTCTGAAGGAATCCGTCAACACGCTTGGCGATAATTTACAATCGCTGAACGACAAATTGAGCGGGATCGAAGAAAAACTGGTCACTCCATCGCCCGCTGAAGAACCCGGGGAGGAATTGCCTTACACCGGCCCGGCTGGACAGCCACGCGATTGGAAGGAAGTCAGAGAGACGGCGAGAAAAGATGCCGAAGAAGTGGCTGAAGAAAAATTAAGAGCCAAAGAAGAAGAAGCAGAAGCACGATATGCTGAAGAGGAAAAAGAGCGGGGAGCGATTAATGAGGCGTTTAATAAACAAATTGACGAGATGGAAAAGGATAATTTAATCCAGCCGATTAAAAATATGGACGATCCAGAAGATCCGGGTAAAGTGGAAAGACGCGAGATCTTTGGTTATGCCGGCTACCGGCTCAAGAGCACTGATTTGAAAGCCGCCAAAGAAGCTTTAGACCAATACCATCAAAACGGGATGGCTTTTGATCCGAAAAGTAATAAGTTCATCCGCACGCGGACTTCATCGCCCGGACAGACCGTGCCAGTTGGATCATCTTCATCGCGCGGAGCGAGTGGTAAATCACCAATTGATTACAAAACTTTACACGCTCATTCAATTGATTCGCTTATTCAGATGTCTCAAGAATAGACGACTTGACTTTTTCAAATTAAGTATTATATAATAATATTAAAGACGCTTTAAGCAGTCCGCCAACTTTGGGCTGTTTTTTATTAAACAATAATAGAAAGGACTACTATGACTTTTTCCGATCAAATTATGGCGATGACACAGGAAGTATTAATTCCTAAAATCGTCGACAACGTATTGAATTCAAACATTTTATGTTTGAGGCTCATCGGCAACGCCTTGCAAGGCAAAGGCTATGATATCCGCAAATCAATTAAGTATCAGTTATCTGGCACGGCCTCGTCTTTTGCCGGGCTTGATACTTTCAGTGCCGCTCAGCTTTCAACCAAAGTGAAGATGGTCTATGACATGCGCGGAGCTCGACAGCCCGTGGCTATTTCTGGTATGGATGCCGTGGCCAATGCTTCAGCCGAATCGAAGACTGATTTAGTCAAAGAAGCGGTCGAAGAGACTCAGCAAGAATTGGTTGATGCAATTGGGACGATGATCTATGGCACTGGCACCGGCAACGCCAACAAAGACTTCCTCGGTCTGGGAGCGATTGTTGATGATGGCACCGATGTTACAACTCTTGCCGGTCTGTCACGAACCACTTACTCGGTCTTAAATGCTACCCGAACCGCTTCTGGTGGGACTTTAACCTTAGCTAAATTGGCAACTCTTTTCTCAGCGATTTCTTCTGGTTCAGGTAACGCCTCGCCGACTTTGATGGTTTCCAACGAGACCGTTTGGGATCTTTACGAGCAGTTATTAACTCCGATGGTTAGGGAGCAATACTCGATGATGGGATATTACGATGTCGGACGAGTGGGCGGTGCCAAGAGGGCTGGACAGGGTTTGGTTGGCACCCAGGGCTTTGTGGCGGTTTCCTACAAGGGAATTCCTTTTGTCCGCGACGAGAAAGCCACCTCTCAAAACCTCTTTATGCTTAACGAGAACTGGATGGATTGGTATGGCTGGGACGCCAAGGGATTTGCTGACTACTCTAAAGTTGCCTTCACTTCAACCCAAATTGAGGGCGAATATGCCGAACCGCCGATGAGCAACTTCACCGGCTTCAACTGGTCAGGCCTGAAGACTCCGACCAATCAATTCGGGGTGATCGCCGACGTGATTCTCTTGGGCAACCTGACTTCGTGGCAGCCACGCCGCCAAGGCCGCTTGACTGGTATCACCGGGGTTTGACCTTGAAACTAAAATAATTTTAATACGAAAGGACAATTATGAAACTTGAATCTATCGCGACCATCCTTGACTTTGATCCTTATAAAACAAGGACGGAGGCGGGTTCAACGCACAATCTTGGTGAATTAGTCGCTTTAGCTGATCAGCGAAAATTCCGCTATGCGGTAGCTGGAGCCTCCAATATTTCTCACGGCAAGCTTCAGTTAGCGCCGGCGCCGAAGACGAACCACCACAACATTGTTGTTTATGCGACGGCGGCAATTAATGCAACCGAAGTTCAGGCCACATTGGGTGCGACCGCAGCCACCGCCAACGAATACAGCGAAGGTTATCTTTGTGTCAACGACGCTACCGGCGAAGGATATACCTATAAGATTTCGGGGCACGCGGCCGCTGCCCAGTCCGCGGTGATTACCGTTGAACTCTTTGACCCGATCAAAGTGGCCTTAGTGGCTGCAACATCGGAAATTTCCTTGCTCTATAATACCTACAATGGAGTAGTCGAGGGAACTTCCGCGACCCAATCTCCGGCCGGTGTTCCGTATGTTGACATTTCGAGCGGCGATTATGGCTGGCTTCAGACACGGGGTGTCGCTGCGGTATTGAACGGCGCTTCAGTCACTTTGGGCGCAAGACTTATGGCTTCCAGTGCCACAGCTGGCGCCGTTGTTGACCAAACCGACGTCACCGCTCCACAGGCCGAATGGCAAATTGGCTTTGCTATCACCGTCGGGGTCTCGACCGAATACAAACCAATATTCCTCACAATAGATTAGGAGATTAAATGGCAAAAAAAGTAAAAGCAACCGCAGCAGTTGCTGCTAAAGAAGAAGAAGCTTCCAAAGGGTGCAAAAACTGCAATAACACAGGACTGATTGGAAAAGGAGTTGAGGCCAAACTCTGTCCCATTTGCAACGGATCTCCTTTTGGAGAACCTAAATAATAAAGGAGCAAAATGGCAATAAATATTGAAGAACACATTCCTGTGGTAAAGCAAGAAGGTTTGAATACCGCTAAGAACATTACCACGACAGGAAATTTCACGTCGACAGGCACCTTTGATATGTCATCCTCTTCCTCTGCTTTCACCACCCCTACAGGTGTAAATACTTTAAGTGGTAATACTAAGATAGCTACCGGCAAGACTCTTTCGGTTCTTGACAACGGCACGGCCACGGCTACGACGGGTGCAGCAACCCTTAGCAAGTCTGCCGGCGTTATCACCTCTGAATCATTAAGTACGGCAGCGGGGGCAACCTATACGCTGACTTTGACCAATACTGTGGTAGCCGCGGCAGACATTGTTCTTGCATCCGTGGCACTGGGAACGGCAACCGCCGGTATGCCTGTTATTACCACTGTTGCTCCAGCAGCAGGGAGCGTAGTGATAGTCGTCCAGAATATCCACGCCTCAGCCGCTCTTAACGGCACGATAAAGATTTCCTTTATGGTTATTAAGGTAACCTAAACTTAAAATATAAAATAGGTCGATTCCGAAAGGATCCGGAAGGATCCTTTTTGGTATTTGACAAATTTAATTTGTGGTATAATAAATCTAAAGGATTAAACTATGCAAACTCAATCAAGCTTCTATCGCGACGCTAACAGAGTTCCAATTGTTACAGATGGACTCATAACCAAAAGAACAATAACTTTTGCAGGTGGAACTACAGACGCCTGGGGAGATTATGACGGTGCTTTAAATGGCACGGCTATATTTACTGTTGAAGGATTGATTTTCGTAAAACTAATTGCAATTTGCACAGCAGATCTAATTGGCAATACTGCTACAATAGAAGTAGGTATTTCAGGTCAGACAACTATATTTATGCCACAAGAAACAGCTGCCGAGATTGTCGCAGACACTATTTGGCTTCACGATGCGGCGAACGCTGATAACGCTATTATAGGAGAAGAAAGTGCGGCAACTGGCAATCTTCCCGAATGGGCTATTTTTGCTCAAGATATTATTTTAACGGTTGGAACAGCAAATATTACTAGCGGAGCATTAGATTTTTACTGCATATAGAGACCGATATCTTCTGATGCCAACTTAACACCAACTACTACATAAAAATATAACTAATTTAGAAAGGAGCATTAAAATGCCCAACCCAAAGACTGATTGTCAGGACATCTTAATTGTCCAGAATATCGATCTCAATTGCACTGATATCGACAGCGAAGAAGGCTGGAGCCACGCTGATTTTTTTCAAGTTAAGTATGGCGGCGCGCCTTTAAGGATCGCCCCCGGGGAGACACGCCGGGTGCCACGCTATCGAGCCGAGCACTATGCTAAGCACTTGGCTGATCATATGCTACAGAAGATGGAAGTCGAGACCGGTAAGCAGTTTTTAGTCAATAACGTGATTGAACGACCGAAGATGCTGGCTAAGATTTTAGTCGGTGTCGATTCTTACTATTTAGAGCAAGATATCAAACCACCAACCGAGACCGATAAACTGATCGCCGAAGATCAACAACTCAATCCGCAAGAAGAAGAGAAAGCGATGGACTTAGGTGAAGTTCCCAATCCGATGGTAGGAGTTTTGAAGGAAGCCCCTAAAACACCGCCTCTGCCAGCAGACGAACCTGAAGAGGAAGGCAAAACATCGATTTTTGACCCCAAGAAGCCCAAACCATCGCGGGCGGCTTTAATCAAAGAATGCGCCAAGCTCGGGATAGAGTGGAAGATGACCGACTCGTACGAAACCTTAGAGGCAAAACTTAAGGCGTTCTAATGGATAGTTTTGAGAATGCGGCTAAATTTTTAAATGATAATGTTAAAGAGCTTAAAAAACAGAAAAAAAGCTTAGAAATTGAAGTTGCTAATTTATGGGCTTCTAAGCAGGCAGGAAGACGACAATTATATCATCTCGGCGGTAACATCAGCATGCTTGAAAAGCAAAAGAAAACTCTGGAAGAGAAAATTACTGAAGAGATGGAGGCGATGAAAACCGCCAAGAGCCAACAGGAAGAAATGCTTAAAACCCAAAAAGAATTAACTCAAATAGAAATAATTAATAGTGGGAATGAGTTAGATAAAAAACGCGAGAAATTGGAGGCTGATAAGAAAAGGTATTTGACTGATAAGCAGGCTTTGGAGATTTACGAACTGGATCTCAAGAATTTTAATAAAGAATTGGATCAAAAAGCCAAAGACTTAGACGATAAGGAAAAAGATCTTAAGGAGCAACACTCTCTTGCCGATCAGAAACTCAAACTGGCAGGGGAGAAAGAAAAAGGCCTGACTGAAGAGAAGGCTATTTTTGAGAACGAGCAATCTACCAAGAGAGAAAAAATCGACAAGGAGCTCAAAGAAACTGAAACAAAACTAAAGGAAGTCAATGATTTATTAAAGACGCTCAACGACAGGACTTTACAGATGCAGAAGGCTCAAAAAGATTTGGAAATCAGGGCAGATGTCCTCAATAAAAAAGCCTTTGTTTTAGAAGGCAAGGAGCGGGATCTAAGAAAAAGAGAGATTCTGCTCAAGGATCGGGAAGAATTATCAAAAAGCCATCTCTAAAGTGATATAATAGAACTATGAGTAGGGCTCGTAGAGACGAAAACAGAATCGTGGCAATTATTGTAGAGTCCAGCGATGGCGATGGGACTATTATTCCTTTGGTAGCCGATCCGGTGACCAGTCGGCTTTTAGTGAACTCAACAATCTCCGGCTCTTTATCAATCGCGCCGCTGACAACGATTTATAATGGCTCTAAAACTGTCCCTACGGCCATGGCGGAGGCGATCGCCTCTTCACAGGCGGTTAGTAGCGTTACGGTGAAGGCTTTATCGACTAATACGGTTGCTGTTTATGTTGGAGTCTCTGGAGTGACAACCGCTAACGGTTTTGAATTATTGGCCGGGGAGTCTCTTAGTTTAGACATAGATAATCTGGCCGATGTCTTTGTAATTTCAGGGTCGGCATCTCAAGTAGTGAGGTATATTGCTATATGAATTCAAGAACTAATCACAATTTAGGAATAGCAAGTTTAGACACACGCTATCAACCCTTAGACGCCGACCTTACCGCTATCGCCGCTTTAGGATTCACTGCCACCGCTTTTCTTAAAAAGACCGCCGCCGACACTTGGGCGTTGGATACCAATACTTATTCTTTGAGTTCTCACAACCATAGCGGCGTTTATGAACCTGTTCTCGGCAATCCCGCTGTTGACGGTTATGTTTTGTCCTCTACCGTAGCGGGAGTTAGAAGTTGGGTTGCTCAAGGCGGTGGCGGAGGCGGATATGCCACGATTCAAGAGGAAGGAACTGGTCTTACCCAAAGAACGATAATGAACTTTATCGGAGCAGGTATCACCGCCTCTGATGATGCGGCTAACACAAGAACCAACATTACATTAGATGCTACCTTGAATAGTTTATCTGCTCTTGGAACAGCCGCAGATAAAATTGCTTATACCACAGGTGTGGACACTTGGGCGGAAACTCCTTTAACTGCCGCAGGACGCTCTATTTTAGACGATGCTGATGTTGGAGCAATTAGAACTACTTTAGGCGTGGGGACAGCCGATAGCCCGACTTTTGCGGGTGGGATAATTAGTGCCGCAAGTGTTACTTTTACTTTATCAAGCACAAGTGTTGCTGCTTCTCCATATTCACGTGTCTTATTCAATACCTCTCATACTAATGCAGGAGCAAGAAACTGGGACTTTGGTATCCAACTCTCAAATTATGGCACTTTAGACTTCCGATGTGGAGCAACTCAGGGAGCCGCACCAAGTGTCATAGCGGCTTACTTTGATAATGCCTATAATTTGAATCTTAATTCTCACAGACTCTACCTCAACTCCGCTTATTTGGACGGGGCGACGGCGGGATTTATAGGAGTCAGTGGTTCAATCCTTACTAGCCTGACAATATCACGTCAGGGCTTAACAACTGGGGTCAATCCCACACTTACTATCATCACGGCAAATGCCGCAGATGATGCTATCCTCAATCTCTGGCTTGCTGGGACGCGCAACTGGCAACTCCGAACGAACCGTGCCAGTGATACCTTCTCAATCTGGGATGGCAGTGCTGGTGATGCGAAGCTGGAACTTGAACCAGGATACAAAGGGGGAGCAACATCAATATACGGAGCGAATGGAAATGCTTTGCGAATAACAAATCCAAGTGCTGGGGTTATAGCATTTACGGTGGTGTAAAATGAGTTTAATTTGTAGTGTAAATGTTTCTGGTAGTAATTCTGAACCTTGCGGCACATATCCAGATTGTGATGCAATCTGCTGTAATAATGATTATTCAGGATGCACAGGAACAACCACAGGGTGCACGGGCAAGGCTTATGCTGATTGTGTTGCACCGTGTTGCGAGTGGTTCCAACCACCAGGCCAGCCAGCTTACTGCAGGAATGTAACCTGTGTTGGAATGTCGGAAGCAAACTGCGGAAGTTGTCCAGGTTGCACCAAGACAGGCAGTTGCTCAAATAAAACCTGTGCTTCGGGGGCGGGAACTGACCTCCTGGCTTGTACGGGGTGCAATACTTGCTCTGGGACAGCGACATTATCGGGGACAGTTGATTTGAGAAGTTATTGGTCAATCAACTTAAAAGCCAAATCACCGACAATTTGTTTTAAGACGACAGCGGTTAATGATAGTTTGATTCAAGATAATACCCATAAACTTAATTTTCCAGTCTAATAGAAAGGAACAAAATGAACGAACAAGAAGCGGCAAAAGTATTGAAAGCGTATTTTTTACAGCACCGCAAGGGAGCGTGGGAAAAATCGCAGGTAAGTTACCTTGAAAGTAGGTCGTGTGCTTTGGGAACGTGTGGCAACAAGTTTGAAGATGTTAGTGAAGAAGAAAAGAAAAAAGAGCTTGAGAAATTAGAAAATGCGTATCGGGAAGACCAAAGAGACTTTGACCAAGAAACAATTGTAATCTATAAACTTCAGCAAATTATAGAAGGGAAAATATGACCAAAGAAGAGATAGAATCAGAACGTCTAAAACTTAGCGAATGGTATGCCGAGCAGACCAGAATCTTTAATGAAAAGAACTGGCTGTTGGATGAAGAAAAAGAAAAGTATCCAGAGGAGCGGACTTTAGACACTAAAAGTTTGGCGACAGAATATGCCAAGATAGAAAGTCCAGTGGCGGAGGTAAAAGTGGCAACCGAAGAGGTTATCAAATGATAGTCTATTCCACCCCAAAATGCTTTAATGTGATATAATATATTTAGAAAGGAATATTATGAGATTTAAAGCAAGGATTGTAAATGGTCTTCCGGTAGTTTTAGCTGAAGCACTAAGAACAAAAAACAAAAATGGAGGATATGATATCACAATTCAAGCCCCAAGTTTACAATTAATTAATGATTTTATAGAAAGGAACAAAAATGGCAAGCGGGATTTACAATCGGTTTAAAGCTAACTTAATGAACAAAGTAGTGGATTTGGAAGCAGACACAATTAATGTTGCTCTTTATGATAATACTCATGTTTTTACTGCAACTGATAATACTTATGTCACCACGAATGAATTACCAACAGCTGGTGGATACACTCAAGGTGGTGCGGCCTTAGCCAATAAAGCCGTTACACAAGCGGCGACTACCAAATTTGACGCTGATGATACTGCCTGGACAAATGCTACTTTTACTGCTTATCACGCTGTAATCTGGGATGATACTGTTGCAACTGATGATTTGATCGGGAACATCGATTTTGGTGGAGCGCAGTCAGTATCTTCTGGAACTTTCACTATTCAATGGAATGCTTCCGGAATTATTACACTTGCTTAAGAATAATTAAGCAGGAGCTTATAGGAGCACTCTTAAAGACTCCTGTTTATGACAGGAGCAGTTGATGAATTACAGGAAAGAGAACAACACATACCTTGCTATACCCAAAGACGACCCAAAAGACCGTATCTCTATTGAAGTTGGCGACTCAAAACAACCCGACTTTTATCCTCAATTAAAGGTGATGAGGTGGGACAATGAGGTCAATTTTAGTGCTCGTTTAGTTAATGACGAAAAGAGCCCGATAGTCTCAAAGGTTGGCGAGAAAATCAAGTGGCAAGGCGAAAAAGTCAGTGCTGAAATGTATGCCCTAACTGAAGGCGAGGGCGGCTACGAGTTTGAGGTTGTCCTAAAAGAAAAACCTGTTACGAATAAAATTGAATTTACTCTTGAGACTAAAGGATTGGACTTTTTTTACCAACCAGAACTGACAAAACAAGAGATAAAAGATGGTGCGATTAGACCTGAAAATGTCGTTGGCTCTTATGCAGTCTATTGCTCTGAAAACAAGACAAACTGGGTTGGCGGAAAGTTGTATCGGGCAGGTAAAGTCGGGCATATCTATAGACCAAAGATAACAGACAGCGTTGGCAGTTGGATTTGGGGCGAATTAAGTATAGATAAAGAAGCGGGAATTTTGACGGTTACTATTCCCCAGATATTTTTAAATAGGGCAGTTTATCCAGTCAGGATTGACCCGACTTTTGGGTATACAACAAAAGGGGCATCTGGAAATTTTGCATGGAATAGACAGTTTTGGGGATTATTTCCAGTCACGGAAAATGGTAGTGTTTCAAAAATCACGGCTTATGTTTATGATGTGAATAATTATAATCCTATTACTTCAGTAGCATTGTATAATAGTGTAGATACAAATGCTGGTACGAAAATATCCAATAGTGCTAATTTAAATATAGGTTTAGGATACAATGGTTGGTTTGATTATCCACTTACAGGCAATATAATTTCTGGCAATAGTTATTGGTTAGCAATTTGGAGTGGAGCAGGTACAGGTCTTGGTAATAATTGCTATGTTTATATGGATTATACGGGTGGTACTGTAAAATATAGAGATGCCAGCGATTGGCCAGATAGTCCGTCTTTAGCAATTTATGGTACTGGTAATTATAAATTATCCATCTACTGCACCTATACAGCAGCAGGCGGATGGGATCTAACCGTTACTCCAAGCGCTCAATCTATGGTCTTATCTTTAAAAACTCCTACGGTAACAATGAGTAAAACTATTGCTACCTCTGCTCTGGCTTTGGTGTTGGCACTATTGGTATCTTCTTGTAAAATAACCAATTCGCCATCCGCTCAAACATTAAGTTTAAGTATTCCATCACCAACAATTAAAATAAGTAGTAAGGCGTCTCCTGCGACACAAACTTTATCACTAAATCTTCAGGAATCACATATACCTGGAACTCAAAAACCTTCTACTTTGACCTCTACACTAACTTTAAATGCACCTTTAATTACATTTGATGTCAAACCTTCTGCTCAATCTTTGTCTTTAACATTACCTGGTATTAAAATTACATCAATATTATTACCAGCGACTCAGGAATTAACTCTTAATCTTAGATATATTACTATCGCAATTAGTATTCCTTGCACTGTTGTGCCTGCGCCGTTTGAAATGAATATAAGCACTCATTCACCCAATGTCAACAAATTAACTAAACCTTCCACTCTGACTATAACCTCAACTCTTGAGAGTTCATCTGCTAAAACACTAGATTCATATACCCCGGCAACCAGAACGATGAATTTAGTCTTATTCTCACCTATCGTCACCAGATCATCAAAAAATTCGCCTTCTACTCAAACTTTAACATTGGGTTTACAAACTCCAACGGTTCAAGTAGCGATAACAACTACTACTCAAACACTCGCACTAACATTAAACGCGCCGACTATTATAGTTACTAAAGCACCAAGCGCACAAACTTTATCACTAACATTAAAAACACCGTCTGTTACGATTGGTGGTATAGTTTTTAGTGCTTCTGTTAATGTATTATCATTAACTTTGAAGACTCCAGCAATCACGATCGAGGAGATTGCTCCTCATCCGATGTGGACTGAAATCACCCGGCGGAAAACAGATTTTAATGAAGCAGGCAGGAGCAAAACTGACTTTTCTGAAAGTTCAAGACAAAAGACCGCTTTTAGTGATATTACCAAACAAAAGACGGATTTTGATGAAGTTAGTGAGGGTGATTCGTCTGTTGAGCAAATCACTTATGGAGATAGCAATACTATGTATGGGGAGGGAGACTGCAGATACAACGGAGAAAAATTATCAATGACTTGGCCAGCTGGAAGAAAAAAGACAGCGTGGGGAGAATAGTGATATAATTAGATAAAGGATTCTATGGCATATCCAACCAATTTACCAACCTATACCGATCCGACTTCTACTAATCCTCTTAGTGATCCCGATCTTGCTACTCAACAGGCCGCACAAAATGCCGATATTATAGCATTAGCGACTAAAGTCGGCGCTGACAGTTCGGCGGTGGCGACTTCTTTGGATTATATTCTTAAAAATACTACAGGTGGCCACGACCACGATGGGACGAATAGTAAATTAATATCTGTCACACCATACGGTTCAATTGGATATGCCCAAGTTACGGCTGACCAAACTGGCATTACGACAACAGAAACAGATTTAACTGGTTTATCTGTCGCTGTAACAGTTCCAGCTGGTAGAACGATTAAAGTCACAGGTCGTGCTTACTTTACTGCCTTCGCCGGCGGGTGTAACGGAGCTAACTTTGAAATTTATGAAGGAGCCACAATGCTGCAGATTGGTGGTGCTACTGGTGGTCTGTCAAGTAATGGAGTAGTTGAACAAGTTATTTTAACGCCGTCTACTGGTTCGCACACTTATAAACTAAAGGCATACGCTAACGCCGCTGGGACTATGACAATGCAAGCCGGAGCAACTTATCCATGTTTTATTTTAGTAGAATTAATTTAGAAAGGAATTAAAATTTTAGTATTTGACGACGCAATCACAACTTGCCAAAATCTCGCTGACGATACTACCAACGACACTTTTCTGAAATTATTTATGAATCTTGGCTATAAATTTCTACTCGCTGAACTCGGCAGGACTGTCACCGAAAAAACCAAGACCGCCTCAACCGTAGCCAGCCAGCAATTCTATCAGATGCCGCCAGACTTCTTATGGCTCAAGGATTTAACCGTTACCGTTGGCTCAACCACCTATCCGACCACCGAAATTGTCGACCAGGAAGAATGGGATTATTTAAATCAGACGAGTCAGACATCGGACATACCCACTTTCATCTTTGTCAGGCCCTACTGGGGGGTTTCGGGGGCTGAAGTGGGCATCTTCCCGATCCCGGCATCCGCCGGTAATACTATTAATCTTGTCTATGAAGCGGGAGATAAAGATTTATCCGTTGCCGCTTACACGACTGGCACGGTGACGATGATCAATGGGTCTGCTACTGTCACTGGATCTGGAACTACCTTCACGGCGGCAATGGTTGGCAGATACTTCACTATCACGACCGCCGGCGGAGATGGTCAGTGGTATAAGATTGCCAGCCGGACTTCTAACACCGTAATTACTTTAGAGAATTACTACGATGGAATTTCTGGCTCATCGTTGAATTACAAGATCGCCGAAGCCTTCGCCTTGCCGGAAGAGATGCAGATATTGCCGGTCTATTACGCTTTGCAACACTACTTTGCGATGAAGAAGGATGCTGATCAGGAGACCAAATATTTGACTTTGTTTAACGCTGGACTAATACAAGCCAAACGGCGATATGGGACTAAATCCAGGAGCGCGATCATCAAGAAAAACCCTTGGAAATTTTCTGGAGGTTCTGTATACCCATTTTATTTTCCTTCAGAAATTAGTAGTTGAGATATGGTAAATAGAAACGAAAAAGGACAATTTACAAAAGGTCATAAATTAAGTCAGGGCGAAAATAACCCCTTTTATGGCAAAAAACATTCTGAAGAGACAAAGAAGAAGATGAGATTAAACGGTAAAGCCAATCTAACAGGAATCGAGAATGGTAAAAAGACAAGATTTGAAAAAGGTCATAAGGGCTTTAATAGTTTTTTGGGCAGAAAACATACCGAAGAAACAAAAAGAAAGATGAGATTAAGTGGTAAAAACAAGAATAAAGGTATTCCAAAACCACCCTTTACGGAAGAACATAAAAGAAATATAAGCTTGTCTCATAGAGGTAAAAAACCTTCAGAAGAAACAAGACGAAAAATGAGTCAATCTCAGAAAGGTAAACACGTTGGGGAAAAATGTCACTGGTGGAAAGGTGGAATTACTCCGATAAATCAATTAATAAGAAGTAGTGTTGAATATAGATTATGGCGAGAAGCGGTGTATTCAAGAGATAATTATACTTGTCGTTTCTGTGGCAAGAGAAGTAAAGATAGAAGAAAATTAAATGCAGATCATATAAAACCATTCGCTGATTATCCTGAGTTGCGATTTGCCATAGATAACGGAAGAACACTTTGTGTCGATTGCCACAAAAAAACAGAAACTTATGGTAAAAGGAAGACCTAATTATGGCAATCAAATTTTTGGTGCAGAAATTTTTTTCAGGAGGCATAGCTTCGAGTAAAAAGATCGGCGTTCGAGGCAGTTTTGCCCTTGCCCAAAGAGCCAATATTTTTGATGAAGCTACTGAAGTTACTATTAACCCGACGAGTGTAAAGGTTTCTGGAACTACTGTCACCGACCTAATCAAATGGATAGTTTCAGGAAATCCTTATGACACCAACACCTATTTTTATTCATCTGGCGGTAAGTTATACAAAGAAACTTCGGGAGGAACTTGGAGTGCCGTCGGAACTCTCTCAACTGCTTCTGGACAAGGGGCTGATTTATATTCTGATTATATTTATTTCACCAAGAATGCGGCGATGGCGCGCTACGGCCCCTTGTCCGGGTCGCCTTCTTTAACTGATCCCTGGACGACGGCGACTGGCATCAATACGACATCTGACTATGCTCCGGTGAAAGCCTTCGCTGCTGGAGGATTGGCGGTAGGTCACGGCAATTATCTCGGTTGGTGGGATGGAGCAGTTTGGGACAATGACCGTCTGGTTTTCCCCCCAGGTCACAACGTTAGAAGTCTTGATGTTATTGACGAATTTTTAGTTATAGGAACATGGAGAGGAACTTCTATAACCGCTAATGAGGAAGGAGCTTTATGGTTTTGGGATGGAACATCCCAATATCCAAATTTCTTCGTCAATATCAACGAAGGCGGCGTGGCGGCGGTTCTCAACAACAAAAACCGGCTGATCACTTCCATCGGCGGCAGCGGCGTCTTGATGCAGAACTACCGGCCGTTCCAGAAGATCAATACTGTGCCGCTTTTGACTATCGGCAAGTATGTAGAGGTTCTGCCGGGGGCGATGACCAACTGGCGGGGGATGGCTCATATCGGGATCGGCGGCAACACTGACAGCGCCGACATATATCAAGGCGTTTATACTTTTGGCAATTCGCGGGAGGAGTTTCCCGAAGCCTTAAACTATGGTTATACGATTTCCACTGGCACCGCTCAGAGCACAACTTTAAAAATTGGCGCTCTTAAGGGCATCGGCAATAATCTCTATATCGCTTGGCGGGACGGTGACACCTACGGCGTTGACAAGGTCACCAACAGCGGCTCGCCTTTTGCCTCCGCAGTTATTGAGAGTTTAATATTTGATAACGACGACTCCGGCCGTGACAAGTTGGCGCTTAAACTCAAAGCTACTCATCTTCCTTTGGCTTCGGGAGAGAGTGTTCAGTTAGGATACAAAGTCAACCGGGCTTCCAGTTACACTACCGGCACCGTCAACAGCACTGTTGATTCAACAGAGACCGAGTTGCCAATACCATCATCGGCAGCCAGATTTAGAGAATTTCAGTGGGAGGCTGTTTTAGCCACCACCGGCTCGACTTCACCGACCCTGACTTCAGTTACCTTGCAGTTCGACGATTTGGCAAAAGAATTGGGAGGATTCTAAGATGGCTCAAACTATTACTTTCCCAGAATTAGAACCAGCGGCTGTTTCAACCGAAGCCCAAGATACTCGGATACTGCCGAGGAATATTTTTGCTTCTGGGACTTTGCCGGGGAATACGATCTTGAGATTAGGTGATGCCAATATTATTATTGATACCCCTAACCGTCGAATTATTATCAATGATGGCACAAATGATCGTGTTTTAATTGGGTATCAAGAGGGGGGTTTCTAATGTCCGATTGGGGAGTCAAAGTATCTCAACCGGGATACAATGTTAAAACCTGTGCGGATAGAGAGCTTCTTTTTTCTTCTTCTTTTAAGACTCTAAAAATAGAAAAAGAAGGACTTATTGTAGTCAATCCTGGTGAAAGTGGATTAATTTCTCATAATTTAGGATATTATCCTGCATTTATTATTTATAAAAAGACAGGATCTATATGGAATATCTCATCATCTGGTTATGGATCTATTGATACTTCTAATCTAAATTTATATGTTCCACCAGTAAACCCAATCACATATTATTATTATATTTTTAAACATAGGTTAGATTCCGTAATAGACCAAACAAATATAAATCTTACTCCAACCTCCGTTAAAAATGCAGGCGACTATGGTTTGAAAATATCAAAGGAAGGCAAAAATATTACGAACGGTAATATTGATATGAATATTACCTCAGGACTTAAAACTCACATAATTCATAGGTCTGGTTATGGAACATCAACTCTGGATGATGTTACTATTTCTCATAATTTAGGGTATATTCCTATGCACTTAGCGTATTGTAAAAAGGATACCGATACTAAAGTTAGCATTAATTTTTCTCCCGCATTTGAATATTCCATATCTACGACCACTACTATAAAAATTTATAATTATCAGTTGGATTTTTTTGGCGAAAAACGTTGGAACATAAATTGGATTTATTATTATTTAATTTTTAAAGATTCAATATGAAAAATTATGGTTTTAAAATATCAGAAACGGGTGTTGATGTTAATAATGCAACAGACGATGAGTGTATCATTCATTCTAAATATTCTCATCTTAAACCTTATGTTACTGATATTTTTTCCTATAATATTCCTGCGTCCCCAGATCCCGTGACTACTACTATTTATACCCATAATTTGAATTATGTTCCGTCTTTTCAATCATTCATTGATTATAATAATAGCGGAGAATGGAGATCATTATCAATTGGGGGTTTTGATAGTGGGATTTCATGTAGCTGTGATACCACAAAATTATATTTATATGTTTTGGGATATTCTCAGTTTGCAGGAAATAATATAAAGGTAAAATATTATCTATTTATTGATAAAATAGAATAATAATTTATGATATAATATAAGTAAGACCGCTTTAAGCAGGTATCAGCGGTTTTTTATTTAGGAGAATTTATGGCCACTCTAACACCAGAACAAAAAATAGCATTGACTAAACAAAAGACTAAGACCCCTCCTATTAGTAAATTGGATATACTTAAACAAAAGGCGGCACCCCCAGCAGAAGAACCAATGCCGACCGATCCTTTGGGATTTGCTCAATGGTCTGCCCGACAAGACCAGAATTTACTTAGAAGTCAGCAACAACAGATAGAGTCTGGAATTGGTCAATATAGGGCGGCCAGTCAAGCCCAGGAGCCGCTACAAGCGGCCTACACGCGACTTGGCACTGAGGCCGGTGTACCAGAGATTGAAAAAACAATCGGCGGTTATAAAACTCAAATAGCTACTATTCAAAATCAGCTTAATGCGCTTGAAGCCAATATAAATGAAAGAACAAGGGGTCAAGGAATGACTGAAGCCCAAAGACAAAGACTGATAGCTCACGAAAGACAACCCTTGACTGAACAGCTTGGTCAGGTGAGCACAGCGATGGCGCCCGAGGTTGAACAGTTATCAGCGGCTCAATCTAAAATTGCCACTCAACTTGGACTAATCAGTCAAGACCAGCAAAAAGCACTCCAACCACTGATTATGCAGATTGATACTATGTCTGACAGATTCTCACGAGAAATCAATATGTATACTTCTGAGAAGCAAACTACCTTAACGGCCTTAATGGATAAACTGACTCGCGACAGACAATTAGCGGATAGAGAATGGCAACAAGCTCAGGATCTGGCGGCTGAAGAACGAAAGTGGGCACAGACTAAAGAACAATTGGCTTTGCAATTCTCGTATGATGCAAAACTCAAAGGTATGACGAGTGGTGAAGATACGGTCACTAAACCTGATGCTGAAAAAAGTCTGAGAAATGAAATGGCTAATTATATAGCAGCTGGAGGGAATATGGATCCAAATAGTGGAGGAGCAAACGCTTTTAGAGCTTGGTTAGCAAAATATGCCCCTTATGGATTTTCATCTCAAGACATTAAAAACATCGCCGCCAGTGTTTATGGAGGATAATAAGAAAGTTTAAGATGGCTAAAAAAAAAATTGATTATATAATCGGTGAACCAATTGATGTAGATTCTTTAATACAGAACCAGGGATCTTATCAAGAACCCTTTGGAGAATCCGAAGAAGAGAAACGCCGTCGCAGAGAGTTAGAAGTACTCCAACAGAGATCTCAAGAGGAAGCCCAACCAAGAAGCCTTTGGCAAAGAGCTGGTGGGTTTGTTAGAGGCGTTGGAAGGGGCGTTGAGGAAACAGCTAAAGAGATTAAAGCCCATCCTAAAGAAAGTATAATTTCTGCTGGCAAAGGTATTAGAGTTGGTTGGAATGAACTCGCCGATATATCAGGAACTTTATTCAATAGAGCAATGGAAGCTGGGGGAAATCTTTTATTACCTTCGGATATTACGGAATCAGCTAATAAGAGGGAAGAACAAATTCTTGCAGAATCTCGCCAAAAGACTGCTCAACAACAAGAAGAAATAAGTCAATTACCAGGAAGGCAAAAAACAATCGGCAAGGTTGGGAAATTTCTTGGTGGTAATGTCCCTATTATGGTTGCTTTAAAGGGATTGCCCGTCCCTGCAGTTATTGAGGGAGCTTCACCATTAGTCAGGTGGGCTGGTTCATCTGCAATTAGAGGAACTGAATTTGCGGGTTATGGTGTATTACAAGATATTGCTGATGGTAAATCAACCAAAGAGACATTAAAAAATATACCCAGAAATTTGACGGTTGGTGCTTTGGCAAATACAATACTTAGTCCCAGATTAGCGATTCAAGTCGCAAAAGACCCACTCGGCAAGAAAGCTATTAGAGACTTAACTTCAACTGAAGCCAAGTCTATTATTGATCTTTTAGGAGGTAAAGAACCTCCACCTGCGGGCGCCGGGACTATGACTGATATTACCAGAGTCCCGGCCGGCACGGCAGAAGCCGCCTTGAGACCAACGGTGAGACCACAGCCAGGTTTTGATATTACTGGTAGAGAAGCACGCCCGACTGTAGGATTGGGAGCAGTGCAAGAGGCGATTAGACCAGGAGTCAAGCCAGGAGAGGTGGGGGGAGTGGGACGACCCGCCGAAGCAATTCCAACTAAAGTACCTAGCACAATATTGCCGGTTGGAGAAGGTGCAACCAAAACAAGCCGATTAGCTCAAAGAATTACCAGTAGATTGGAAGGACTTGATCAGCAAACCAAAGACGCTTTACCAACCTATAACGTAATGAATAAACAAGACCAGATTGCCGCTGCGGCAGATTATGTCACTCGAAATCCCGACGAAGCTATGGCGGTCTTAAAAGGCGATGTGGCACCCCCGCAGGGATTATTGCGCAACTCTATCGCTTTAGCGCTTGAAGAGAAAGCCACTCAGGATGGAGACGCCGAGATGGCAAGAAACTTAGCCAGTCTTTATTCAACCCGCGCAGGTCAGGAAATCAGTATTTTGACTGAGCGAGATCCAAATAGCCCAGTCAGATACATCGCTGATGTGCAAAAAGCACGCATAGAGGCACGTGGGGGTCAGGAAGCGGTAACACGATCAACCACAGAAGAAACTGCTAAAATCCAATCGGAGATAGCAAGAACCACTCCGAATAAACAATCATGGTCTGATTTTATAGATTCCTTAAGATGTGGAGGATAATATGGCAAGATTTTGTTTGATCCCCGAAGCAGTCACAAGA
>Ga0315282_10001813_pt1 | contig 39935 bp, 33 predicted proteins | sample YL17G07_20_MG_FD_203693 | JGI IMG/M metagenome (GOLD analysis project Ga0315282, IMG submission 203693) | Sediment microbial communities from Yellowstone Lake, YNP, Wyoming, USA - YL17G07_20 | ecosystem: Environmental > Aquatic > Freshwater > Lake > Sediment | place: USA: Wyoming | collected...
CGGAGGGGGGCCCCGTCGGCTTTTCCGACGGGGGGAACCGACGGGACTGGTTCCTCGGGGTCCGGGGGCTACGGACGGCCTAAGCGCCGCCTCTAGGTTATCACCTTATTTATTGCGTTCATATTAGATTTCTTATTATACATAAAAAGCGGGGGATATATAGCTAGCTCCAGGCCCCCAAATTCTCGCCAAATATTTACTTTTATCTTTTCGCCGTTCCGGATATAATAATTACCCTTTTCGGGGAGTAGCGCAGCCTGGCTAGCGCACAGCGTTCGGGACGCTGGGGTCGTGGGTTCAAATCCCACCTCCCCGACCAAGTTTCCAAAATTCCCGTTATGAAACGCAAAATGGATTTTTGCATAAATGATCCGGCAATTCAAAAATCAGCTCAACGGCCGTCTTAGCTGGCGGCAGACATTCACGGCCCTGAGATACCCGAACTACCGGTTGTGGTTCTGGGGACAGATGATTTCTTTGTTCGGGAGCTGGATGCAGGGCACCGCCCAGAGCTTCCTGATGTTCGAGCTGACGCGTTCGCCCGTCTATTTAGGCTATGCCGGCTTTGCCAGCGGCGTTCCGACCTGGCTTTTTATGCTCTATGCCGGAGTTGTGGCCGACCGCATGCCGCGCCGGAATCTGATGATCATCACCCAGACATCCATGATGATCTTGGCTTTCATCACGGCCGGGCTGAGTTTTCTCCACCTCATTCAGCCCTGGCATATTATTATTCTGGCCTTCGGTTTCGGCGTGACGAACGCCTTTGACGCACCGGCAAGGCAGGCCATGGTCAAGGAGCTTGTCGGTCCCGAACACTTGACCAACGCCATCGCTTTGAACTCGGCCATGTTCAACACATCCGTCGCTCTCGGACCGGCGGTCGGCGGCATGACTTATGCGCTCTTTGGACCGGCCTGGTGTTTCACCATCAACGGCCTGTCCTTCATCGCCGTCATCGCCGCTCTCGCGGCCATGAAATTGATTCCGTTCGTTCCGAACGCCGAGCAGAATTCGATCGTGACCGATCTTAAAGAAGGATTGCGATACGTCGCCGCGCACTCCATGATCCGGACGATCATCAGTCTGGTCGGCGTCATGACCTTGTTCGGCTTCGCCTTCGCCACTCTCATGCCGGCTTGGGCCGTCAGAATCCTCCATGGGAATTCCACGACGAACGGTTTTCTTCAATCGGCCAGGGGCTTCGGCGCGCTGATCAGCGCCCTGTTAATCGCCTCACTCGGCCGGTTTAAATTCCGCGGCAAGCTGTTGACGTTCGGCTCATTCGCTTTTCCGGTCATGCTGATCATCTTTTCATTCATCAACTGGCTGCCGTTATCACTACTCTTCCTCTTCGGGATCGGTTTCGCCTTAATCTTGGTCTTCAATCTGGCCAACGCTTCTGTCCAAACGCTGACGCCGGATCATCTCCGCGGCCGGGTCATGAGCATTTATTCTCTGACCTTTTTTGGTTCGATGCCCATCGGCGCCTTGATCATCGGCTCGATGGCGGCCAGGATCGGAGAACCCACCACGATCATGGTCAACGCCCTGATCGTTCTCGCCTACGCGGGATTCATCTTCGTCTTTATGCCCAAGCTCCGCCGCCTGGAGTGATGCAAGAACGGCTTCGCTCCCAAAAATAATCTCTTAAAAGGATTTAGATCTCGACGAGCTCATAGTCCATCGAGCCGAGGCCGATGGCGGCGCCGTGTTTGAGCTGAACGGACCAGTCAATTTCATAGCCTGTCCGAAAAGCGTCTTTTCCCTTGTTGCGCTTGAGGACCAAATCCGCCGAGGCTTTGTCAACAGCCACGGGATCCGAGGAAGCCAGGATTCCGATGTCCTCGACGATCCGGGGCTGATCCTTGGCCATGCAATCGCAATCCTTGGTGATCTTGATCAGAAAATTTAGAAAACCGGCTTTATTCTTGAAAATTTGCCGGACATGGAAGGCATATTCAGCCACCTTCTCTTGAATCCGCCTCGAATCCTCATCCCAGCGCAGCTTGACGGCGTTGTATCTACAGACGACCAGGCATTCGCCGCAGCCGATGCATTTTTTGTCGTCGATGACGACGTGTCCTTCGGCCTGGACGATGGCCTCGGCCGGGCAGTAATCAAAGCAGAGGCTGCAGTTGCGGCAGTATTTCGGGTTGACGCGAGGATGGGCGACCGAATGCTGATCGAGCTTTCCGGCGCGGGAGGCGCAGCCCATGCCCAGGTTTTTGAGCGCAGCGCCTATTCCGGTCTGGATATGCCCCGTGACATGGGTCAAACAGAGCAGGGCGTCCGAATTTAGAAAAGCGCTGCTGATTTTCGGCGAGGCGACGCGGCTGTGCTTTCCTTTGGTTTCATAGTCGTCGCGGCCGATTAAACCGTCGGCGATGATCACCGGGATATCCACGATCTCCGGAGTGAAACCGTGGCTCCAGGCCAGTCGGATGTGATCCACCGAATTCGACCGCTGACCCACATAGAGAGTGTTGGAATCGGTCAGGAACGCCCGGTCGGTCTTTTTCTGGATTTCGCGGATGATGCCCCGCAGCCAAAGCGGCTGGATGTAGCCGCTGTTGTTTTTTTCGCCGAAATGAATTTTCAGGGCGACGAAATCGTCCTTTTCAATCTGATCGTTCAGTCCGAGACGAAAATAGGCTTTATGGGCTTTGAGCGACAGGGCCTCGGGAGGCTCGTCGCCTGTTGCCGCGATAAAATAAACTTTGCTTTTCATGCTCGGCCTTAATCAATTTAGGATTTTCTTAGCTGCGTTTACGCCTCTGCCCGGTTCGAATTTATATCCCAGCGAACCCAGCGTTTTTTCCATAGCCTCAAGGGCAAAGATGATTTGGTGTGATGACAAATTGCCCATATGGCCCATGCGGAAAAGCCGGCCCGCCGTATCCCCGAGTCCGCCGGCGACGATGACGCCGTTCTGGTTGTACATTGTCCGGAATAATTTATCATCAACGCCGGCGGGATAAATGACTACGGACAACGTATCCGCCAGGAATGCCTCCTCCGTAAAAAACGAGAAGCCGAGGGCTTTAAGAGCCGTCCGGATGCTCTCCGCGTATCGCGCGTGCCGGGCAAACCGCGCCTCCATTCCTTCTTCCAGCACGATCTTGGTGCTCTCGCAAAAGGCCCGGATTTCGTTGACGCTCGGCGTTGAAAAATATTTGGCCGGCTCCTTCATGATCGGCAGCCAGCGCAGGATGTCGGAATAATAAGCCGGAATGGAGGGGATGCTTTTTCTTTTGGACATGGCCCTCTCGGAAAACACCAGGATCGCCAGTCCCGGGGGCGCGCCGAAGCACTTTTGAGCGGCCGTGAAAATTACGTCGATGCCCCAGTCATCCATCCGTTCTTCGATTCCGCCCGTGGCGCAGACGCCGTCGACGATGTAAAGAATATTTTTCCCCTTCAAAGTCTGAGCGTATCCTTTGACGGGGGCGCAGGCTCCGGTTCCCGTATCGACATGCGTCGCGACGACGGCCTGATATCGTTTCTCGGCGATCCTTTTCTCCAATTCTTCGGGAACGACGGCGCTCCCCCACCGGCTCTGGAGGATGTCGAAATCAAGCCCGAAGCTTTGACATATCTGGGCCATGCGGTCGCCGAAAAATCCTTGGGAGAGAATTAAGACCCGCTCGCCTTTCTTGATCACGTTCAGCAGGGCGATTTCCATGGCCAGGGTGCCCGCGCCGGCGATGATAAACGGCTCTCCATTGGCCGAGAAAACGACCTTCTTCAAATTATCGAGCGCCGTGATCATGTCCGCGGCCATTTCCTGGCCGACATGCGATACGGTCGGCTCAGCCAGACTGTGAATAATGCGCGGATGGACGGGGCTCGGGCCGGGTATTAAAAGCAGCTTTTCCATGGGCTTATGTCCTCCATTTTTTTGACCATTTTAATGGAAATCTAATAAAATAGAAACACCATGAACAAAAAAATTATCGCCGTTTTATTCGTTCTTTTGGGTTTTTGTTTAGTTTCCCCGGTAGGCGGACAGAAGCCGGAAGCCGCGGATCTGGCGGTCATGAACGGCAAAGTCTTCACGCTCGACGCGAAGAAGCCGTCGGCCGAAGCGGTGGCCGTCAAGGACGGAAAGATTCTGGCCGTCGGCTCAACGAACGACATCAAGAAATTCATCGGCCCGTCGACCAAAGTCCTGGATGTCAAAGGGAAGCTCGTCATTCCGGGATTAATCGATGCCCATCTCCACTTCGCCCAGGGCGGACGATCGCTCGCGTCTTTGACCTTCCGCGGCGTCATGTCCGTAGCCAAGGTCCAGGAGATAGTGGCCGCCAAAATCAAAGAGCTGCCGCCGGGCGAAACCGTCAGCGGCAGCGAATACGACCAGACTCTCTTCCCCGGACAAAAATGGCCGACCAAGGAAGACCTGGACAAAGTCGCGCCGAAGAATGCCGTCGTCATCCGCCGCGTGGACGGGCATTCGGTCTGGGCGAACAGCGAAGCGCTCCGTCAATCAGGAATCACCAAAGACACTAAAGATCCGTTTGGCGGTGAGATCATGAAGGATCCCAAGACGGGCGAGCCGACCGGAATCCTAAAGGAAGAAGCCATGGGGTTACTCAAGGTCAAGCCGTCGGCCCGCAAGTCCACGCTCAAGGAAGACATTGAGCGCGGCCTGCAGCACGCGGCCAAGCTCGGTTTGACCGGCGTCCAGACCTCGGCCAGCCTGCAGGAGATCGACGTCTTTAAAAAGCTTAACGCCGAAGGCAAGCTGACCCTGCGCGTTTACGCCTGGCTACCCATCGAACAACTGGATAAATATATCGAACTCGGCATCAAACAGGGCCTGGGCGACGACATGGTCAAAGTCGGCTTTGAAAAAGCCTATATTGACGGGACGCTCGGCTCGGGCACGGCGCTCATGTTCGAGCCGTTCACCGATGAGCCCCAAAAAATCGGCCTGCCGCAGCATAAAGAAGATGAATTTTACGCGCTCATCGAAAAAGCTCATGAACACGGCTACCAGACCGGCACGCACGCCATCGGCGATAAGGGCGTCGACTGGGTATTGAACGCCGTCGAGCGAGCCGAGAAAAAATTCGGAAAAAAGGACCTCCGCCACCGCATCGAACACGCCCAAGTGATTATTCCGAGCGACGTCAAACGGTTCAAAGAACTGGGCGTCATCGCCTCGATGCAGCCCACTCACTGTACGACAGATATGAGGTTTTGCGAAGTCCGCGTCGGCAAAGAGAGGTCTAAAAACGCTTACATCTGGAAGACCCTGCTCGACAGCGGCGCCCAGATCGCTTTCGGCAGCGACTGGCCGGTCGAGCCGCTCGACCCGATGCGCGGCTTATATTCGGCCGTCACCCGGAAAAATATCGAATTCGACTATCCGGAGGGCGGCTGGTTCCCGGAACAAAAACTGACGATAGCCGAAGCCATCAGGCTTTTTACGCTGGGTTCGGCCTACGCCTCGTTCGAGGAAAACCTCAAAGGATCGCTCGAGCCGGGTAAGCTGGCCGATATGACGATCCTATCCAAAGACGTGCTGACGATCGCTCCCAAAGAAATCCTGACGACCGAAGCCCTCTACACGATCCTCGGCGGCAAGATCGTCTATCAGAAATAGCGCATCCGCAAACGCGAAAAAAATCTACAAATTTTGCTGGCAAACCTTGACAAAGTTTTGTATAATATAAGCAAGAGAGGAGAGGATAATGAAAAAACTTGGTCTTCTGGGATGGATTTGCGAGATTCTGGTCCTGATCGGCGCCCTCAATTGGGGGCTAGTCGGCGCGTTCCGTTTTGACTTGGTCGCCAAGATCTTCGGATATGGGACGGTCACCAGGGTCGTCTATATCATCATCGGCGTGGCCGCACTTTATCTCATTCTTGCTCTGCTTTTCGAAAAGAACAAAAAATAGAAAAACGCCTGAGACTGGGACAAAAAAACTCGTTCACGCAGCGAGCAAGCTGAACTGGGTCTTTTCGATTTCCAGGAGCGGCTTCTTATCGCTTGGACGCGCTAAACGACCCCTTTTCCCACGAGGGTCGAGGAGCCGGCTTTGTCTTTGAGGTCGGCATCTTTTCCTGATTATCGGTTCAAGAGACGAATTTGTTGCCGGCCCTATAAAAGAAGGCATATCGGGGGCGCGATTTTTTTCGTCTATATTAATATCAATGCATTAAAAGTGACATCCCCGTTCGGGCGGCGCTTAGACCGTCCTCAAGCCCCCGTAGCGGAGGGGGGCCCCGTCGGCTTTTCCGACGGGGGGAACCGACGGGACTGGTTCCTCGGGGTCCGGGGGCTACGGACGGCCTAAGCGCCGCCTCTAGGTTGACACCTTATTTATTGCATTTGTATTAAATTTAAAAAAAAGCCCTGATCGGAAATTTTCTTCTCGAGTGGGATATCTTGTTTAAATTCTCCAGAAGAGGTTCAGAATGCGCTACTCTAAACCCATCACTGAAATCATCCCGCGGCGCTACTCCTGCCGGACATATCTCGAGCAACCCATCGCCGTAGAAAAGCGTCTTGCAATCGAGAACTTCCTTTTTTCGCTCCGGGTGGGCCCTTTGGGCGCATCCGTGCGCTTTAAACTGCTTGCCGCGTCCGAACAAGATCGAAGTTCCCTGAAGAGACTTGGAACGTACGGGTTTATTCGACGGGCAACCGGATTTATCGTGGGAGCCGTGGAATCGTCCGAAAAGAATCTGGAAGACTACGGCTACCTGATGGAAAGTGCAATTTTGTTTGCAACGGACCTCGGCTTAGGGACCTGCTGGCTGGGGGGCAGTTTCACTAAAAGCAGCTTTGCCAGAAAAATTTCAATGAGGAACGGGGAAATCATGCCCGCCGTTACTGCCGTCGGATACGCCGCAGAAAAAAGCCGTTTAAAAGATTTGATCCGCCAACAAGTCGGTGCCGACCGCAGGCTGCCTTGGCGAAAACTCTTTTATCGGGCAAGATTCGGAGAACCGATTTCATCTGAGGAAGCCGGGGCGTATGCTGCCCCCCTCGAAATGGTACGATTGGGGCCATCGGCATCTAACAAGCAACCGTGGAGAGTCATTAGGGACGGAAAGAAGTGGCACTTTTACCTGCAGCGCAGCCGGAGCTATGGCCGCGGCAGTTTGACTTTCAAGCTGTTGAGATTAGCTGACTTGCAGCGTGTGGACATGGGCATCGCTATGTGCCACTTCGAACAGACGGCCAGAGAATTGGGCTTGGACGGCAAATGGGTGATTGAAGAGCCGGCCGTCGAAAAGCCGGATGAACTGACCGAGTACACGGTAAGCTGGATCGGTTAAATCCAAAACTTCACGATATTCCTGCGGAGTTTCGTGTCTCATCTATCCAAAGCGACAAGGGAATGATCTTTTCATATTAGGTCTAGAGCGCCTTCCTGGCCACATTGAGTAGAACCTATGCCCTTGTCGTCGGGACCGACGAGCTTCTTGGTGAGCTCCGCTAAATTTTTGTCATCGAAATTTTCTGTCCCCTCGCATAGTCACTCCACGATCTTGTAATTCACGCCTTCGAAACAGACAATCAACTTCGTGGCTACGGAGAGATATTTTGCGAGATTCGGCTTTTCGGCGAGGAGTTTGAAATAGGCCTCGGAATTGAACTTGATTTCCTGGAACGGGCCGCCTTCTTTATAGGTGCTGTCCACCCAAACGCCGTTCTTGAGCAAGAATGTTTTATCGTCTTTATAGCGGATCTGCTGCGAAGCCGTCAAAGCGGCTTGTTCCTCATCCTTATAAGTCTGGGAGGCCTTGGCCAGTTGAACCGCTCCGCTGCCGGACTTCTGGCCTGACCTAAACGCGTCCTGAGCTTCTGGGGCGGCCAGGGGCATGTTCATTCGCTCTTTTTCCGTCACCAGGAACGACGTATAAGGGGTAACAATGCCGAATTTGAGTCCAAGCTTTTTGACTTCCTCGGCAAGCTCTGTCGACGCCCCGCGGAGCCGGATTTCCTCAAGGAGATAGCCGATCCGGCGGATGGCCCACAGCCGAGCAAGGTAATTATAGGCCTCGTCCTTGACGAGCTTTTGGCCCTCCAAGATAAATTTTTTATCGGCTTTTCCCACCTTTCCGGTCAGGATAACCGTCACGGGACCGGAGCCGTTGTATTTCCCGATCATCACCAGCTGCGACCCCTTGAACAAATCGGGCAAGGTCTTGGGATAGAGCTCGCGGACCTCAATCCCTTTGAAATCGATTCTCAAATCGGATAAAAGCGGCGCGGAAATCTTTTCATAATAGCTCGAGAGCGCAACTTCCAGGTTTTCATTTTCTCCGACATAGACCGACGTGCCGCGGTTCTCGGACGAGATTTTATCGAGCAACTCGGTGTTGACGTCGTTGCCCACGCCGAAAACGAAAATCCGCGCGCGGTTGGCGTTGGCCGTTCCGATATTTTTCAGAATCTCGCCTGTGTCCGTAATGCCGACCGTCGGCTGCCCATCCGTGAGAAAGAGAACATAGTTCGGCCGCTCACCGGACTGGGTCATCTGGAGCGCCTTGATGAGGGCCTCGTTGATGTTTGTCCCGCCCGAATCCTGGATGTCGTTAATGAACTTGAGAACTTTCTCCCGGTTTGACGCGCGCGGGGACTCGAGTTCCGGCGCGAAAAGATTGACGCCGTCATCAAAATCAATGATTGCAAAACGGTCGTTCTCCTCGAGATGATTGATGATGAAGCGCGCCGCTTCTCGGGCCTGGCTAATCTTGGCCCCGCTCATGGACCCTGAGCTGTCCAGGACGAGGACGAGGTTCTTGTCGATGACTTTTTCTTTTTGCGCCGCGAAGCGCGGGGCGGCGAGGAGAATGAAATAATTTTCCTCGGGACCGGCCCAGTTGACGAGCGACAGCCCGACATCATCCGTCGAGAGCGAATAATAAAGGACAAAATCCTTATCCGGCTTCGACTGGGTTTCTTCAAAACTCACGATGGCCCGGCCCTCGGCCTCTTTCCGCACCGAGACTTTATGCGACGGCGAATAAATGTTGGAAATGGGAACCGGAGAAGAGATGGTCACGGAAACGCTGACCTCCTGGATCGGCCGGTAAGAAAATCGTTCCGTGTTGAGCGGGTAGCGGTAGCGGACCAAATTTTTTTCGGACTTTAAAATTTCCGTGTAGGAGAGCTGGACTCTTTTTTCGCCCCTGGCTGGAATCGGAAAGACGCGCGCCCGAAACATGTTGCGGCCGATGTATTCCAAGAGGGCGGGATCTTTCAGCCGCCGGACGATATCCTCATAGACACCGCGGGCGCGTTGCGCGTCGAGGATCTCGCCCTCGATTTTTTTATCTCCGACCCACATGGCGAATTCCGAAATCGCGGCCCCTTCGGGCAGCGGGAAAATGTAGGTCCCTTCGATATCCCGGTCGAAATTGTTTATGAAGACCTGGTCGATAGACGTCTTGGCCACTTGATTCGTAATGTCCACCTTGACGCGATGGTATTTGACGGTCAAAGGCGGAACGGCATCGCCCGGACGCGGCGGATGGGGAATTATAAACCCGTCCGCATAAAGGCGCCCGGCGGCCATGGCCAGAACTGCTAAAAAAGGAAATCCAAAAGACAACCAAACCATGCTTTTCTTTGTCATTGAAATCCTCCTTAAGCCAATGACATTTTTCTTCGTCCTTTAAAACTCCAAATATCCGGAGATCGTTTCAGGAGAGAAAATGGCATCGGCCTGTCTCCATTCCTATATACAATCGAAAACCGCTTTTATTTCATATAAGAGACAAAATTTTTTTGTGGAGAGAGCCGACGTCGGGAACAATCTCGGCGGAGCCGGCGGGAAATCCGTGAGAATCTTTATTCAAAATAAATATGCGGGAAATACCGGCGTCCTCGGCAGCTTTGATGTCGAAATGGGAATCGCCGACCGCGCAGCACTCTTCCTTCCGGAGCTTCAATTGCCGCATGGCGCAAATGAGCGGCGCGCCCGACGGCTTCCACAGTCCGCTTTCGCGGGAGATCAGACAATCGAAGGCCAAGCCGAATTTTTTCAGGAGGATGTCGACGTTCGCCCGGGAGTTATTCGTGATCAGGGCTTTTTTGACGCCCGTGGCGGTTAAGAAATCCAAAAAGCCACGCATCCCTTTTTTGAGAACGGCCGCTCGCGTGGCTTCATCTTCATACTTTTGGAGTCGTCCCCACTTGCGGGATCTCTCCGGCTCTTCGAGGCTGCTGAGATAGGTCAAGATGGGCACTCCCTGCGTGCCCAGTTCCGCTTTAATGCGCGGCCAATCATAGGGAGCATCGACAACCGTCCCGTCCATGTCGAAAAGGACGCCCTTGAGCTTTTTGCTCCCCATATATTATTTCTTTAAGCGGCCGACCTCAAAAAGGGGCTCTCCCTTATTTGCCGGCGGCGTGCCGATGATGTAGAGGATGGTGCCTTCGAACGGCGCCCTGACTTCCTCTTTTAAATTTCCCAGATAATCTTTGACGATGCCGACCAGCTCTCCCGGCGTGACCTTGGCGCCCATTTCGACGCGCGGATAAAATAGCCCGCTGAATTTGGAATTGACGACCTCAAATTCATCAATCCAGACTGGATCCGCAACGCCGGTCGGCTTGCCTTCGATCATCTTGAACAGCTTCATTACGCTTAAGATTCCCTTGACGTTCCGGCCGATGGATTCTTCGTCCGCCCGGCCCAAATATCCCGATTCCGTCGTGATGGCGGGTTTGCCTTCGATGAGGGCCGTATTGGCGAGGTACACGGATTGGGCGAGGTCTTTCGCCTTGGTGGTATCGATAATGATATATTTCAAGCCGAAGGCAAGCGCCATGTCCTTGGTTTCCTGGTCCAAAGCCTTGTTTTCGGTGATCATCCAGTACGAATACGGGATGAGCGCTTCATTACCGTCGCCGCAGTGGAGGTCGATTAAGGCATCGCATTTTTTGATGACCTCCTCATGCAGAACATACGCAATCCTCTGGCAGAGCGTTCCCTTCAAGTCTCCGGGAAAAACCCTGTTGAGATTCTTCCCGTCAACGGGATTGTAATAAATGGTTCTTTTCTGGAACGAGGGCAGATTTGCGATGTGGACCAGGACGAGTGTTCCCGAAAGCTTATTTGGGTCGATCAGCCCTTTGATTCGATACAGCGCCAGCACGGGCGGATACTCATAGCCGTGAACGCCCGCAGTCAGGACGAGAACTTTTCCCGGCTTTGCGCCGTTGATGATCGTGACGGGAATCGATGTCCCGACACCGTCTTTTTCCGGCACGGTCAGAAACCCGGACTGCATCTGTCCCTTATCTGCTTTAAGAGTTCCCAGGGTGAATGACCTGTCCGTCGCAAAAGATAATCCTCCAAATAATAAAACCGCCAAGAGCAATCCTGCCCACAGTCCGTGTCGCGGTCTTTTCATCAGAATATCTCCTTTCTTTGCAGGCTGATGTTCCCTATTTTATCTCAGAGCCTATTAAAGTTCCATCTAATAATATCGGTCCTCTTCTCAAATGCATCTTCATTGTCATTTTTTCTTTTTCTTTGTGCTTGCGTCTTCGGAATTGTTTTGTTATAATCCGCGACTGTAGAATCCAAATATTCATGGGAGGTCTTTCATGGGCAAATTCTTGGCCATAATCGGAGGCTTGATAGCCATGGCAGGAGGAGTCCTCCTCGTGGTGTTCAAATGGTGGCCCTATTTCAAAGCCGTCGTCCTCGGCTGCATTCCCCCGGTTCTCTTTTTCGGCGGACTGATCGCGCTGATCGCCGGCATCAGCAGCATCAAAGATGCCGCGAGAACCAAAAAACTCGAAGAAGAAACCAAAGAAGAAAAAGCCTAATCGTTCGTTTGTCCTTGAGTGTCTCAGCTCGGCATTTATCTGATTTCTCTTTTTCTCTCTCTATTTTCATCCGTTCCTAAAAATATCGAAAAAGCGTTCCTCCAAAACAACGCCGCGCTTCTTCATTCTCTTTTGCCCGTGAAGAGCGCCATCCATATTTCGCTCCCGGAGCCAATTTCTTTTTCGGACCAAGTGTCCGATGAGCAAGCCTATTTTCTGTTCCGGCGGATTTTTCGGACTTATACGACCTTTGAATTCTACCCTGAAAATCAAAAGACCGCGAGTCTCGAAAAAAGCCATTATATTTTCAAGGCCCGCTGGTCGTTCCTCACAAAAAACCGGAACCAACATGTCTTCAAGCTCTTCTTTTATGTCCGCTTCGAACCCGGGCTCTCCGAAAACGGCGATCCCTGGAAAATCGCCGAGATCAAGGCCGAAAAAATTTGAATAGTCCTCGATTCCGGGTGAAAGATAAAGGACTGCTCGGCGCCCTTCTCGCCGCCTCTCTGCTGGCGTCGGCCTTTCTCCTGGCATCGTTCATCGCGCCGGCCGTTTCCTCGTCAAATTATTACCAGAAAAGCCTGAAGAGCCTTCGGCAGACGGCCCAGGCCATTAAAAAAGAATATGCCGTTCTTCTCCGGGACCAACGGCAAAAACTCCTGCAACTGACCCGGGGGCCGTTTCCAGAAAAAGTCAATCTCCGGCTTGAGCTTTTCGAGCGGCTGATTCTCCGGCCGGATATCGAAGGCGCAGCCGTCTGCTCCGCCGAGGGGAAACCGTCGCTCTGGTTCGGATGCGCTCTGGATCTTGAAGATCTGTTCGGCGAATTCGCCAGCCACGCTGATGTTCAAGGCCTTCCCTCCGTGTGGCTGATCGAGGACAAGGCTTCGGCCTATCTCGTTTCGCTTAAGAAAATCAGCTCCTCGGAATATGGGGCCCTTTTCCGGCTCCTGGCCTTCATTCCGCAGTTCAAATCGCCCTATCTCGAAGAGTACGATTTTTTGGGACCTCGGCTTCGAGAAAATGGCGCTATCGACTATGCGGATTTCCGGGAAGACGTCTCGTTTTTTGATAAGTTTTTCGTCCGCCATAACGACGAATATATCGGCCAGCCGCGCCTGCAGGGTGAAGTCCAATCTATCTTTTTTCCCATCCGAACCCCCGAAAACAAAATCATTGCCACCATCACTCTCCGGTCGCCCTCGCTGGGAGCATCGCTTCTCGCCAACAAAGAGAATTATCTGCTGATTTTTTATCTTCTTTCGGCGCTGTCGCTCGTTTTGCTTTTGATTTATATCATCCGGCTGCCGGCTTTTTTAAAAGACAAAAAATATTGGCCCGGCTTGATCCTGCTTTTGACGCTGGCCGGGCTGCGCTGGATCTTCCTTCTTCTGAGCCGACTGGAAAAAATCCAATCGATATCCGTCTTTTCACCGACGCTGGCCGGCCTATTGTCTGCCGGCGATTTCACAAAATCTCCCGCCGACATCTTCCTGACATCGTTCCTCGTCTTTCTCGCGCTGGCCATGGCGGCCTTCTACGCTCAAAAACTTTACCGCTCGCCGGCAAAAAAGGCCGGAAAGGCCGCGGCGGCGGCGATGATCATTTCAGCCGTTTCGGTCTCGATTCTACTCTCCGCGGGTTTTCAAAACTTCATGGCCCGCGTCGTCTTCAATTCCAACACCAACCTCCTGGGATTCGGTTTCAATGGAGCATTTTTTCTCCTTCACTTCAGCCTGTTTTTTCTCCTGGCCGGCCTCCTCCTCCTGGCTTATACGCTCCTTAGGCTGACCTCTTCCCGAATCGCCGGCGGTCCGCTTCCCGCTTTTATTCTCTTCTTGATCCTAGAAGTTGTTTTTTTCTTTGTCCTCGGAAAAAATCGGCCGATCCTTTATCTTTTCCAGGCCGGTTCACTCGCTCCGCTCGTCATCCTGACGTTTCTGCCAAGAGCTTCCGGCAGAAAAGAAGTTCTATGGCTTTTAATTCTTCTTCAAACGCTTTTTATCTACGGTTCCCTCGACGTCTTTACATTCGAAAAAAGCCGCTCCCTGGCCCAAAACTTTCTCAAGAATACGATTGTTTCCCAAGAACATTGGGCGCGGTTTTATCTTACTGAATCCTTCCCGGACATTGATAAACAGAAAAAAACCATTCTCGCTTTTTTGAAAAATCCAGAAATCGCCCCCGATCTAGCCCATGCTCTCTGGGAAAAAACCCTGGCCGCGAAATTCAACTGGTATTCGTGCCTGGAGATCCAGGACGCCGAGGAGAATATCCTGTCCCGTTTTTCTCTGAACATTCCCAAAATCTTCCGCGCCGCCATCAGCCTGACGCCCAGTGAAGAGTGGACCCTGTTCCGCGCGATGATCCCATTCATGGGCAAGGAAAAGGACTTTCTCATCGCCTACCGGGACTGGTCGGACAACGGGGAACATCTGGGACGCACCGTTCTTTACCTCTCCCTGGATTACGATCTGCTGCCCTTTTTATACTCGGCCAATCCCTATTTCGAGCTCCTCCGCGTCAACGCCCTTCCTTCTCTCAGCCAATTCGACTTCCGTTTCGCCGTATTCGACCTGAGCGGCAATATCCTGTTCAATCCGAACAAAATCTCCTCGGGTCTTCCCGCCTCGCTCCTTCCGGCCGCGGGCTTGGATCTGCGGGGCCGGTGGACGAGGTTCGAGGACAAAGGGCGACGCTTCAATCTTTTCATCTTCCGTTCCGACAACCGCATTTATGCCATCTTCGCGCCTCAAAAAAGGCTCGTCCGTTATGCCGTTGAATTCTTGAAACTCCTCGTGTTTTATCTGGCGATTTTTTTGACGCTGACCATTCTTATTGTTCTGGCCGGAGCCGGGAAAAAGTTTCAGCACCCTCTCTGGTCGTTTGCCAACCGGGTCTACATTTCCTTCATCGCCGTCGCCCTGATTCCACTTGTCCTTTTCACCTTTTTCTCCCGGGGCTTTTTTAGCCGCGCCTTTAGCCAGCAGTTCACGGAGAAGGCCGAAATTCACGCCAATATGGCCCGTAGCGTCATGGACGATTTCATTTATCTCCAGCAGGAAGAAAAACCAGGCCTCCAGACGCCTCCCGAGGACCTGGTGCTCTGGATCAGCACGACGATCGCCAACGACGTCAACCTCTACGAAGACGGCCGCATGGTTTCATCGAGCCGCCGGGAATTTTTCGACTCCGGCCTGATCCCCGAGCTTCTGGACGGCGAAATTTATTACAAACTCCGTTTTGAAAACAATCCCTTTTTCGCTAAAGAACGCCGCATCGGAACATTCTCCTTCCGAACGTTGACCGTTCCCCACATGTCCCGGGGCCGGCTGCTTTTCATCTCGCTTCCTTTTCCCTTCGAACAACAGGAAATCGCCGACGCCACCCAGGAGATGATCGAGTTCCTTTTATTCATCTCGGTCTTTTTCATCGCCACCGTGCTCGCGCTCGCACGCGGCATCGGGTCGATGATCGTCATGCCCATCCGCCAACTTCTGGCCGGGACGAAAGAGGCCGGCCTGGGCAACCTGGAATTTGCAATCGAATATAAACGCCGGGATGAGATGAAGACGTTGATTGACGGCTTCAACGCCATGATCAAAAACCTCAAATCCCACCAGCGGGAATTGGCTGATCTGGGAAAAAAAGCGGCCTGGGCGGAGATGGCCCGCAAAGTGGCCCATGAGATCAAGAACCCCCTGACGCCGATCCAATTGTCCACCGAGCATCTGCTGAGAGTCTACGAGGATAAGAAAGAAAATTTCGGCCAAGCTCTGAAGGAATCTATATCTTACATCAACAACGAAGTCGAAAACCTACGTAAAATTGCCCAGGAATTCCTCGAAATCTCCAAGGAGCCCCATCTCCAGAAAGACGCTTTCCGGCTCGATGATCTCCTCCGCGAAACCATCGAGACCTACAAAAAGCTGCTGGCGGAACGGATCCAATTCCGGGAGATTTATGAAGGCGGAGATTTTGCCTTCATGGGAGACCGGGCCAAACTTAAGATTGTTTTAAGAAACCTGCTGACCAACGCCATCGAAGCCATCCGCGGCAAAGGCGAGATCGTCCTTCGCCTCGCCGGCCGGACGGACGATTTTGTCTTGGAAATCAAAGACACGGGCAGCGGAATAGACAAAGAGATCTTAGACAGGATTTTCGAGCCCTATTTCTCCACCAAGGATGTCGGAACGGGCTTGGGACTTCCCATTTCTAAAAAGATCGTTGAGGATCACGGCGGAGAAATCCAGATCGAAAGCGCGCCGAACAAAGGCACCGCCGTCACGATCCGGCTGCCTCGCATAAAAAGCTAGAATTTTTTCGCCGTCTATGGAAAAATAATTTCATGAACAAGACCCTGGTCGCATATTTCAGCCGAACCGGAAACACCAAAAAAGTGGCCGAAGCGATTTTCGAAGCTCTCGAAGGCGAGAAGTTTCTCAGGCCTCTGGAGGACGTGAAGAGCCTTGATGAATACAACCTGGCCTTTATCGGATTTCCCGTCCAATCGCACAGCGTCCCCTATCGTGCGGAAGCGTTTCTTAAGAATATCCCGGCGAATAAAAAAATCGCGCTGTTCTCGACGCACGGTTCTCTGGCCGGACATCGATTATCGCGCGAAGCCCTGGAACACGCCGTTGTCCTGGCCTCCAAAGCCAAAGTCCTGGGCACCTTTTCCTGCCGAGGAAAAATCTCCGTCGAGGCCATAGACCTCATGAGCCGACAGCCCGAGCACCAGGAATGGGCCGAGATGGCCGCGTCAGCCAGCGCGCATCCGACACCAAGCGACCTCGCCGAAGCCGCGGTCTTCGCCCGATATATCAAAACGATCAGCGACCAAGGACAATATTAAGGAAATATCGGAAACGGACTAGCTTCCTGTCAGGCTTCAATGTCGTTTTCGAATCTCTCATAAAACAATGATTATCTTCTATTTCCTGCGGGCGAGGATGATAAAACGGTCAGACCCAGGAATGGCCTCGCTCCCTCTTAGGTTTTTAACGCCGTTCCCGGGCCTTTTCTTTTTTAGCTCTCCCGAAATAGAACACAACTAAAATTATATAAAGGAGGCCATATGCGAAACTTGAAGAAATATTTCTTTTTCGCCGGATTGATGTCGGTTTTGATTCTCTCCGTTTTGTTCTCCATTTCCGCATCCGACCCGATGCCGCAGAAATCCGCAGCTGAACAGACCTTCGATTCCTGCACGAGCATTTTTGTCGGGAGGCTGGCCTCGACCGACGGTTCGACCATGACGTCGCATTCCTGCGACAGCAACACCGACCGCACCTGGATCACCATTGTCCCCCACCTCATTCATAAACCCGGCGACATGGCCAAAGTCTATTTTGAGCCCAAAAGGTCCAAAGGGCCCGATGATACAGACAGGATTGCAACCGGCGAGATTCCGCAACCCGCGGAAACCTACGCCTACATGAACGCGGCTTATCCGATCATGAACGAATACCAGCTTGCCATCGGCGAGACAACGATCGGCGGCCGGTTGGAGCTTAAAAGCGATGACGGCATCATCGATGCACCGGAACTCTTCCGCCTGCTGCTCGAAAGGGCCAAGACAACCCGCGAAGCCATCAAAATCGCCGATGAGCTGACGAAAAAATACGGCTACATCGATTACGGAGAAAGCTTCACCTTCGCCGATCCGAAAGAAGTCTGGCTCTTTGAAATCTACGGTCCGGGCAAAGGAAAGAAAGGCGCGGTCTGGGCCGCTCAGCGCGTCCCCGATGACGAGATCAGCATCTCGGCCAATGCCAGCCGCCTCCGGAAAATCGATTTCAAGAACAAAGATTATTTTTTAGCAGCGGATAACGTCATCACCTTGGCTCAAACGATGGGCTTCTGGAACCCGAAATCGGGCGAGCCGTTTGAATTCTGTTACGCTTATGCCCCGGCCTCAAGAACGAGCATCTACTGTCGGCGCCGCGAATGGCGGGCCCTGAGCCGTCTGGCACCTTCTCTCAAGCTCGATCCCAACTCGGAAAATTATCCTTTCTCGGTGAAGCCGGAAAAGAAAGTCACCGTCCAGGACCTGCTCGCTATTTTCAGAGACACCTACGACAACACAGAGTTCGATATGACGCGCGGATTGACTGCGGTCAACAGGAAAGGGGAAACCGTTAAAAGCCCGGTGGCCGGCCCCTTCCTCAACGCCGATCTTCGGGAGCTTCTCCATATCAAACGCGAGCGGACAATCTCGTCGCCGACCGCGACTTACCTCCAGATTACGCAATCACGAGCGTGGCTCCCCGACCCAATCGGCGGGATTGTCTGGCTCGGCTACGACAACCCGGCGACGACGACGCACACGCCTTTTTACTGCGGTATCGCCAAAATGCCCGACTCCTACATGGTCGACGGCCGGTGGGGATATAAAAGCGACTCCGCCTGGTGGGCCTTCAGGCAGGTGAGCAAGCTGGCCCAATTCCGCTGGCAGGAGATGTCTAAAGACATCGAAAAAGCTTGGAGAGTCATCGAGGATAAGGCCTTCACCGACCAGAAGAAAATCGAAGACGAAGCCCTGGAGCTCTTCAAGCAGGATCCCGCCAAGGCCAAACAGTATTTGACGGACTATTGCCTGAAAACGGCCAACCAGGCAGTGGAGGACTACCGGAAACTAAACCAGGATTTGTGGACGAAATACAACTATCAGTTTTAGCCGCGGAATCTCGGCCATCCCAAGGCGCTATATTTTATCAGTCCGCTCATCCCCGGCTTCTTTTAGTTCGATCATCACGCCGCCCAAGCTGCGCGGGTGGATAAAGACGACGAGGCTTCCATCCCCGCCTTTCTGCGGCGTATCCTGGACGAATCGGATCCCTTTCTTTTTGAGCTCGGCCATGGCGCTCTCGATATTTTTAACCTTGACGCAAAAGTGATGAATGCCCTCTCCTCTCTCGGCCAAAAACTTGGCCACGGCCGTCTGGTCATTCAGCGGGGCGATAAGCTCCACGGTCGGGCTCTGCGGGAATTCAAGGTGCGAGATGCGCACGCCGCGGTTCTCGAGCACTTCGATCTTCCGGGCTTTGGCGCCGAGCGTCGCCTGCCAGAGGGCCAGGCGTTCTTCAAGATCGCGAACGGCGATTCCGATGTGGTCGATTTTTTCGATTAACATTTTTTCCGGCTCCTTCCCCTTGATCCTTTCGCGGCATTTTACGCAGCCGGGCGATGAGCTCATCGGCCGCCGTGTACGGATCGATCTCCTTCTTATAAATTCTATCGACAAAGCCACTGAACTCCGCCTCAGTGATCCGCCGGCTCAGAAGATCAAAAATTTTTTCCCGGACGATATCCCGCAGCATCCAGAACAAAAGCTTTCTCCGCCGCGCGGCCAGGTCGCCGCTTTCTCTTTTAGCAGCGAGAGCCTGGATTTCACGGACCAGACGCTCCGTCCCTTTTCCTTCCGTGGCCGCGGTTTTGACGATGGGCGGACGTCGTCTATCCTTAAGGCCCAAATCAAGCATGGCCTTAAGCTGGATCTCGAGCTTCTCGATTCCCGGCTGGTCGGCCTTATTCAAGACAAAAATATCAGCGATTTCCATGATGCCGGCCTTAAATGCTTGGATGTCGTCTCCGCTGCCCGGAGTCAGGATGACGAGGATGATATCGGCCAGCTTGACCACTTCGACTTCATCCTGGCCCACGCCGACGGTCTCGACCAGGATGACGTCTTTTCCCGCGGCTTCAAGAATGGCGATGGCGTCTCCCGCAGCTTTGGCCAGGCCGCCCAAATGTCCCCGCGTAGCCATGCTGCGGATAAAAACGTCCGTGTCGGTGCTGTGGCGCATCATCCGGATCCGGTCGCCCAGAATGGCCCCGCCGGTAAACGGGCTCGAAGGATCGACGGCGACAACTCCGACTTTTAAATTTTTTTGTCTGAGTCGCCCGATCAATTGATCCGCGAGCGTACTTTTGCCCGTTCCCGGCGCGCCGGTGATGCCCAAAATGAGGGAATCTTTCCGACGGGGAAAAATGCCCTTCATCAATTCCTGAGCGCCGGGGCCGTTGTTTTCGACGAGCGAAATGGCGCGGGCGACGGCCCTGGAATTTGCGCTCAGGACTTCTTTAATCAATTTCATGGCTTTAATTTTCCAAGATTGAAACGCGGCTTGCTCCTGGCCAGGGAGATCATGGATGTGGCTTTCACGGCAAGTTCCCGAGCGAACGCACCGGCCGCCGCAGACTCCTCGAGTGAGCTCTTGCCCCGATCTTCCAGAAATGCCGCCCGGTACATCTGAAGGCGGGCTGTTTCGAGCTCGGCCAATCCCTCGGCAATCGCCAGCCGGACAGCTTCAATTTTCATTGCGGAACGCCTCTGCCACTCCTTTTTATGGACGGCGCGGAGGCCTTGTTCCAAAGCACAGGCGGCGACGCCCAAAGCAAACGCGGCCATTCCCAGCGGAGGCAATTGATTTTCTTTTCTATCCATGAGTCCGGAACCAAGAAAGCGCTTCAAGCCGAGAGTCTTGTGGACAGCTAGAACGAGCCTCCAATCTGGGACCGCTTTGGATATTTCTTCAAGAATAACGACATAATCCAGACAACTAAGATCGGGATCGCTGTCTCCGGATGGCTTGAACATTGCCTCGGGCCATTTTTCGGCAATTTTTTTTGTCAGCCTCTCGAGTCTATCTCCCCTCCGGTCCGGTTCTTTGATGAAAGGCCGGATCTTATCGACGAAATCCCGAATCGACCTCTTCAGGTCTCTCTGGCTTTCGGTCAATAAGAAATCCAAGCCTGCTCCTTGAATTCCGCGGCTGATGACATCATAACTCCTTCTTCCGCATCATCTTACTTTTTGGCCGACCGCGAGTCAACACACGAGTCAACACGAGTCAACTCAATTGACAAGACCGGTCAAATCGTCTACAGTGATGCGATGCTAAGCGGATTGGTCAGGCTGATTTATTACGTTTTTCTGGCCTATCTTATTTATATAATCTATAAATTTTTCAGGAATCTCAGCAAAAGAAAATTGTCTTCCAAAGCACGGCCCCGCCTTTCGGGAATGATGGTCAAGGACGAAACCTGCAATATGTATGTCCCCAAAGAAGAAGCCATCCGCGAAGTCATCGGCGGCAAAGAATTTTTCTTCTGCTCAAAAGAGTGTCGTCAAAAATTCTTGGCCCAGCGAAAGACCGCCTAGCCTAAAGACCAGAATTCCGTGGCCGTGACCCGAAAATCCTGAAATTCGCCGGCATATTCCTCCCAGCCGACCTCGACCTCCTCGACGCGCGCCCTGGGCGGCCCTCCTTTAAGCAGGCTGATTAAGTCATCGATTTTCGGCTTTTCGCCCTCGGCCACGACTTCGACGCGGCCGTCATAGAGATTACGCACCCAGCCCTTCAGGCCGAGGGAAACGGCCCACCGCTGGGTATGGTCGCGGAAGAAAACTCCCTGGACTCTGCCGGAAACAAAAACATGCGCCCGGGCGTTCATAGCCAAAATAATAGCATACCGCCGCGGCACGGTAAAGAATCGAAACATCCGCTGTTGACGGGCGGCTCGAATTGCGGTCAAATATTAACGAAAGAACATAAAATGGCGAGATATTATGCCACAAAATGCCTGCTGTCCGTGGCAGGCTACGATCCTTCGGCCGGAGCCGGCGTCCTCCAGGACATCAAGGTTTTCCAGCGTTTCGGTTTTCATGGCGCGGCCGTTCTAACGGCGATGACGACCCAGAACACTCAAGGAGTTGAAAACGTCTATTTCCTATCGGCCAATCTGCTCGAGGAGCAATATAGGGTTCTCGAAGAAGACATATTATTCACTGGCATCAAGGTCGGAATGGCCGGTTCGCGGGAAAATTTAAAAACGATCGGCAAAATACTCGCCGCGCAAAAAGACATTCCCAGAGTTATCGATCCTGTCTTCCGCTCGAGCTCCGGGACCTGGCTTATGGAAAAGGAAGCCGTTTCCGAATTTCTCCAGGAAATCCGGAAAAGAGCGACCGTGCTAACGCCGAATTTGGAGGAGGCCGGCTTGATGGCCGGCGCCCGAGTCCGGACGATCGCGGATATGAAAGAGGCCGCTCGAGCGATTTTTGACCGCACGCGCGTCCCGACGCTCGTCAAGGGCGGCCACCTGGAAAAAGAGGCCGTCAATCTTCTCTACGACGGCCGGACCGTCTATCTTTTCGGAAAAAAGAGAATCGCCAAAGAGGTCCATGGAACCGGATGCTTTTTCTCGGCCAGCCTGCTCGGTTTCTTGGCCCAAGGCAAGACGCTGGAAAAGGCCTGTGAACACGCCACCGAATTGACGCACGGCGCCATCAAAACCGCCGTCCGCGTCGGCTGCGGCCGCTTTGTTTTCCGGAGAATTTAGCCTTCATATTTCAGAAACATAATATCAACGCATTAATAAAAGTGACATCCCCGTTCGGGCGGCGCTTAGGCCGTCCTCAAGCCCCCGTAGCTAAGTTCGGAGCCGTTTCCCAGATTTCTATATTATCGGTATTCACCCACCCTACCCTCCCTCTAAAAAGGGAGGGCCCCTGAAAATCGTCAACGGCTCCGGGGGTCGGAGGGGGGCCCCGTCGGCTTTTCCGACTGGGGGAACCGACGGGACTGGTTCCTCGGGGTTCGGGGGCTACGGACGGCCTAAGCGCCGCCTCTAGGTTGTCACCTTATTTATTGCGTTCATATTAATTATCATCGCCAGAAAAATTTTTTTTTGCGCCGTGCTCCCTAAGCGGGTGATGATAAGAGGATTTCCGTCAAAAGGGGAGACTCGATCTCAGCTTAATTCGTCCTGTCCCGGGTCCGCTGCCAAAATTTCGCTCGCCCTCTTCAGAGCGTCCGCGGAGAATTTCACGCCCTGTCTTTCGGCCGCCTTGAGATTGAGATAAAGCTTGACGCCGGCCATGCTTTGGAAAGGAATTTTCGCCGGGCTTTCTCCCTTCTTTACCCGCAAAACAATCTGGCCGGTCATATAGCCCATCTCGTAGAAATCCCAGCCCACGGCCGCGCAGGCGCCGAGATGCGTTGAAAGCAAGAAGCCTCCGAAAAGCGGAATAGAATTTTCTTCGGCCACTTTGCTGAGAGCCTCGAATGAAGCGTTGATCGTGTTGTCCGATATCTGATAAATAGCGTCGATTTTTTTGTTGGCCAGGACCTGAGCGGCCAGGAGGACTTCGCTTGAATTCGCTACGGGAACAGCCACAATTTCGATTCCCAGCTCCGAGGCCGCCTCCCGGGCCAACTCCAGATAATATTCCGAGTTGAGCTCGGAAGGGGTCCAGAGCGTCCCGACGCGCTTGACGCGCGGCAGAACATCCTTGATAAATGCCAGCGTCGGCTTGATCGGTCCCGTGGAAGCCACGCCGGTGACGTTGCCGAGATGCTCGGCCGGCGAAATCCCCGCCCGGGTCAAATAAGGACTGGCCACGGAGCTGAAGATAATCGGAATTTTTTGCGTGGCGATGAGTGCGGCTTGAAGGCTCGCCGTTGAAACAGCCACGATGATGTCGACCTTTTCTTTCACGAAATCCTGAGCGATTTGCTGGACCTGGGAAATATCTCCTATCGCGTTACGGATTTTCAATTGAATGTTGCCGCCATCCTTTAGCCCGCCGTCTTCCAACGCCTGAATGAATCCGCGGCGGACTTCGCGGCTCGTCGATGATTCCAGGAGCTGCAAATAGCCGATGGTATAAATCGATTTTGAAGGCTTCCTGCAAAAAGGAAAACAGAAGCATGAAATAAGGGAAATGATAAGAGCTTTTTTCAACTCGAATTCCTCGGAATCTCAAAAATGATAATCAAAATTCCGTTCGGGGTCAAACCTTAATATTTGATCCCGTTATTCTTTGAAAGAGGGCCTGAGAAATATTCCCGCCGCTGACGATGAGCAGGGCTTTGCGGCCGCGAAACTTCTCTTGATATTTCATCAAAGCGGCGAGAGCCAGAGCGCCGGCTCCCTCGACAATCTCATGATGCGCTTCATAAATCGTCTGCAGCGATTTTTTTATATGCTCTTCGTCGACCGTCAGCAGATCATCGACAAACTCCCGGCATAGAGGAAACGTCACGGACTCGGGTTCAATTCCGCCGGCGACGGCATCGGCCAAAGTTTCTTTCTCCTCAATGTCGATCAGCCGGCCGGCTTCGAGCGAAGCCTTCATGAAGGCCGAATGAGCCGGCTCGACGCCGAAAACCCCGAGGCCCGGGTTGCGGCTCTTGAGATAGCCGGCGATGCCGGCGACGAGTCCGCCGCCGCCCACGGGAACCAGAACGTCCTCGACATCGGGCAGCTCTTCCAGAATCTCAATTCCGATCGTTCCTTGGCCATAGATAATCTCCAAATCATTGTACGGGGAGATATAGATTTTACCCGAAGCTTCGGCTTCTCGGCGGGCTTGAATTTCAGCTTTTTCGCAGCTTGCCCCGAATAAATTTAGCTTCGCTCCCGCTTTCCTGAGTCTATCGATTTTTTCAGGCGAAGCATTCTCGGGTACGTAGAGAACCAAATCCAAATCCTCAAGCCTCGCGGCGTGGTTTGTCCCCAACCCGTGGTTTCCCGTCGAAGCCGAGAGAATGCCCATCTTTTTCTCGGCCGGCGAGAGCGTCCGCATTTTATTCAGCGCTCCCCTAAGTTTAAAAGATCCGGTGATCTGGCGGCATTCCCATTTAAAATAAACACGTGCGTCCAACGTTCGGCTCAACGGCTCCGAATATTCGACAGGCGTCCGAAGGATATCGTTTCGGATGCGCGAATAAGCCGCATCGACATGACGAATGAAATTCACAGAGATTGCCACCTCGCTTCACTCCGAGGGTCAAACCGACACTTTTGACGGCCGACGGATTTAGCCGCGAATATTATAATCAAACAATCACCGAAAAGTGTAGGTTTGGATTTTTTTTCTTTGGACATTTGTCTTGTTTTTTTTAAAATAGAGGTGCATGGCGCGCTATTATTATGGAACGGCCGGCTGGAGCTACGAGGACTGGGAGGGAATCGTCTATCCCGTCAAGCATGAGCCTTCGTATCATCCCCTCGTTTTTCTGTCCCGCTATATCAACATCGTCGAGGTCAACAGCACGTTTTACAGGCCGCCGGCTATCCATGTCTCGCTGTCCTGGGTCAAAAAATTAGGATCGCATCCCGATTTTTTATTCGCCGTCAAACTCCATCAGATGTTCACCCACCAAAGAAAAGATTTCACGCAGAAAGACGTCGACAACTTCAAGCTCGGCCTCGAGCCTCTCGTCGCGGCCAAAAGGCTGGCCGGCCTGCTCCTTCAATTTCCCTGGTCGTTTATGAACACCACGGCGCACATCGATTATTTGGGGGGATTGTTTAAACTGTTCTCGGGCTATCCGCTGGCTTTGGAAGTCCGCCATTCTTCGTGGGACGAGCCTCCATTTTATAAGCTGCTCCGCGAGCACGGCGTCTCGTTCTGCAATATCGACCAGCCGGTGATCGGAAAATCTTTAAAGCCCAGTGCGGTCGTCACCAACTCCCAGTTTTCCTACGTCCGGCTGCACGGACGCAATTACAAAGACTGGTTCCGAGAAGGGGTGGGCCGCGACCAGCGCTACAATTATCTTTATACGAATGACGAACTCGACGAATGGGTCCAAAAAATCAAAGAGCTCGGCAAGAACAGCGACCGGGTTTACGTCATCACCAACAATCATTACCGCGGACAGGCGCTGGCCAACGCTCTCCAGATCAAAAACATGGTCAGCGGCGAAAAGCTGGATATTCCGGCCGACCTCCTCAAACAATATCCCGTGCTCGAGGAAATCGTCAAAAAAATCCGGGCCGGACAACTCGACCTTTTCGAAAAAGGCAAGTCCCCGGACGCGAAAAAGGAATAGGACGGCTTAAAGGGTGTATAATAAATATAAAAGGCGACCCGGGGCGAAAGGGCTGGCCGAAAGTCAGATCTATAAAATCCATTCAAAAGAGACCGCCCCTCTATTTGACGAAAATTAAGGACCGCAATCCTGAGCTTTTTCCGGAAGCTCAGAAAAAAGCCGCCGGCCATTCCAGCCGTATCATCGAAATCTCGCTTGTCTCGCCTTCAGGCCTGATCATCGCCGCCAGCGAAATTCCGGCGCATCTCTGGCAGGGCGACCGGGAGATTTGGAAACTCTGGACGGCAGCTCGCATCGACGGGGCTTCGGTTTGACCAAAACATCGGGGCCTGGATTATGGAAACTGTCTGCCCCATCAAGGAAGGCGAGGCCGTGGTCGGGGTGATGCTCATCCAGTCCGTTGCCGCGCGTTGAACCCGAGTCTCGACATCAAACCAAGAACGGAATGAACATTTTTGTCGTCGTCATATAGGCCCTATACTCGCCGCCGAACTTGGCTATCATTTCTTTTTCTTCCACCCTGGCCGTGAGATAGAGCGCCAGGATGTCGAGCACAACCAAGCCGCACGTCCAGGCCGTAATGTTCTTCACAAAAATGCCGATGCCTCCAAAGATGAGAGATGCATAGAGCGGATGCCGGATGTATTTATAGGCGCCGCGCGTTACCAGCCGCGTCGTGTTTTCGATTTGATCTTCCGGTTTTCCCGCTTTTTTCAAAAGGTAGAATCCGTGAATCGCCAGAAAGAGCGATAAAGATAGCGAGATCCAAGAGATGATCTGGTGCGCCGAGAGTAGATTTTTAAACCAAACTTCGGTATTGAGCAGAACCAGGGCTAAAATGCTTTCGAAAGCAAAAAAGCGAAAAATCCCGTGATAACGCCGTTCTTTAAGAGAAAACACCCAGGTGAAAAAAATGAGAACAACCGTTCCGGCAATAAAAATAATGATCATCGTCTTGATCGCTCGCTTGCTTCCGAAAAAATCTTTAATCCGCCTTGTATCGATCTAAATGCACAAATTTTTCGAGCGGCAGGCGCTCGGGCCGAGCCTTTTCCCAGCCAACTTGTTTTTCGGATAGAACGGGGCTGATCGTCGGCGCGTGCTTTCCGACAATGATCAGCGTGATGACCTGGTATTCCGCCGGAATGCCGAGGATTTCTTTGGTCTTCTTCGGGCTGTAGCCGGCGATGGGATGGGCCACGAGCCCGAGTTCGGTCGCCCTTAAAACAAGGAACGCCGTGGCCAATCCGCATCCGAATTGATGATATTCTCTGTCTTTGATAATGCAGTCGTCTTCCTTCCTGCTGAAGACGGCGATGATCATCGAGGCGGCGTGGATCCACTCGTTGCCCGGGCTGAGAGCGGCATGCATTTGCTTCAAGATTTCCGGCGCATAGACAAAGACGAATCTCCACGGTTGATTATTATTACAGGAAGGCGCTAACTGGGCATGCCGGGCCAGGTCTTTGATCAAATCTTCTGTGATTTCGATCGGCTCGAGCGAACGATACGCCCGTCTCATTTCAATCGCTCTTGTCACGTCCATATCTTCCTCCTAAAAAGGTTCCCGCCCCTCATCGCGAGGAGCGCAACGATGTATCGATCTCATGAAAGATGGATGGCGAACTTGCATTCCTGAGCACCGGTCAGGCACGATTCTAAAAGCTCAACGCGCACAGCTTTTCCCAGGACGCTCTCCCAGTATTTCTTCACAAACCCCTGGGAGCAGAGGCAGTAGGTCGTTGAAACGGTCTCGGCCTCCGGCAGCCCTTTCAATAGACTGCAGTAACACCTCATCGGCCGGGAGAATGAATGCGGAGTGAAATACCAGTAAAGCATATTCCCCTCCCTGACAAGCCTGGTCCCGGACAGAGTTTTTCGTTGTTCGCTTTCGAAAAACCTGCCGATATCCTGAGACATTTTACGCCTGGCTCTGGCCCTCTCGATCATGCTTCTATTTTCCTGGGCGCAAACGTAGCCACAATTCTCCCTGATTTGAATCCTTTCTTTCTTATCCACGAGTTTATCCAATCTTTTCATGGCGTCTTTCACCCAGGCCGCGATCTCGGCCGGGCCGGATTTCGCGGTGATCCGTTCACTGCCCTGCATGACTTTCGCTCTGACGGCGCTTCCGGCGAAGCGTTCGATATTCTCCCCGAGGACTTTTATCATTCCCATTTCTTTTTTCGCCACGCGAAACCTCCTCTGGAATAATGTTGCCTTTCCTTTATAGCAAAATAAAATTGAATGTCCAATAGGAAAATTCGGTGACAGGCACCGAATTATTAAAGTTGTGCGATCGCCGCGCTTCGCTCGCGATGACATTCAATTAAAACGAGCGGAGGAAGGAGCAGTCGAAGATCTTCATGATGCCGCTGCCGGCGGGACGCGCCTCGCCGCGCAGGCAGCAGATGGGCGGATCGCCCACGGTCAGGCACTTCCGCTCACCCACGCCCTCGAGCAGCCCCGTCTCGTCCTCGAAGAGATAGAAATATTTCCGGCCGCCGTTCGTCTCCTTGCCGCGGGCGTCCACGACGCGGACCACGAGCTCGACCTGCTGCCCGGCGTATTTCCTCAAATCTTTAATGCGCATCTCCGGCCGCTTGCCTTCGTAGAGCGCCAGGGAGTCGCCGTCCGGGCTGAAGCCGAGCGAGTCGAGGAGCATCTTGGCCTTCTGGCGCGAATCCAAATCCGAAGCGACTTCCAGGTCTTCGATTCCCTGGAAATAGCGCAAAATCTGCCGCGTCCGCTGCGATTCGAGCGAATCGAAGACGCCGGCCTTGATGAGCGTGAACAGCTCCGATTTCGAGACGTGCACGCGCGCCAGAAAATCTTCGATCGAAAGATACTCGCCGGCACTCTTGCGCTCCTCGATGATCTTGTCCGCCGTCCGCAGCGGCAGACTTTTGATCGACGTGAAGCCGACGCGGACGGCGTTTCCTTCAACCTCGAACTCGAAGCCGCTGCGGTTTACGTCCGGCCCCAGAATTTTGATCCCGAGCCGTTTCGCTTCCTCGATGTACTCCGGCAGCAGGTAATAGCCGCCGCCGGCGTTGAACACGGACGCCAGATACGGCACGGCGTGGTGGACCTTCAAATAAACGGCCTGGTAGGACATGGCGGCGTAGGAGGCGCTGTGCGCTTTATTAAAGGAATAGGACGAGAACTTCTCCATGGTCTGCCACAGTTTCTCGACCTCGGCCGCCGTGTAGCCGCGGTCCTTGGCCTCCTTGAAAAATCGGGAGCGCAAAATCGCCAGCGGCGATTCGCCTTTAGCTTTTAAACTCCGCCGCAGCAAATCGCCCTCCTCGGGCGGCATGCCGGCCACCCGCTCGGCGATCTGCATCACCTGCTCCTCGTAGAGCAGCAGCCCGTCCGTCTCGGGCAAAATTTTTTCAAGGAACGGGTCGAGGAACGTCCCCCGGCCTTCGCGGCTGCGCAGCAGCGCTTCTTTCATGCCGCTTTCGGTCGGGCCGGGCCGGATGAGGGCCAGCGCCTGCGTCAGCTCGAAGATCGTGTCCGGCTTCATGCGGCGCAGCAGGTTCATCATGGCCGGGCTTTCGACCTGGAAGCAGCCGATGGTTTTGGCGCTCTTGAGAAGGCCGAACGCTTTGGCATCACCCGGCGGGATCTCTTTCAAGCCGAGGCTGGACTTGGTCGCCGAAATCGCCGCCAGCCCCCGCACCGAAAGTAAATCGAGCTTGATGAGCTTCAGGTCCTCGACCGCGTCTCGGTCGTAGTGCGACATGACGAAGCCCTTGGCCGATTTATCGAGCGGAAGGCAGCGCTCCGCGGGCGCGGGCGTGAGGATGATGCCGCCGACGTGGAGCGAGATCTCGTGATAGACCGACGCGAGCTCCGACGCCAGCTTCCAGATTTCGAGATAGCCGGGGACAGGCTTGGCCCGCTTCAAATAATCGGGCTCGGCGAAATACGGCGCCCGCTTGCTGAGCGAGCGCGATTCCTCGGGCGGAAGACCGAAGGCCCGCGCCGTCTCGTAGAGGGCCGAACGGGCGCGGAAATTTTTCAGGCTGCAGACAAAGGCCGCGCCCGTCTTGCCCGCGCCGTATTTCTCGAGGACGTAGGCCAGGATTTTATCGCGGAAGCGCGAGTCGAAGTCGAGATCGATGTCCGGAGGGTCGTCGCGGCCGCTGTTCAGGAATCGCTCGAAGTAGAGGTCGAACTCGACGGGGTTGACGTGCGAGATGCCGAGGAGATACGCCAGGAAGGACGACGCGCCCGAGCCTTTGAGGTTATGGAGGATGCCGTTGCGGCGGGCGAAGTCGATGACGTCGTGGACGATGAGAAAGTAGGGCGCGAAGCCCGAATTCTCGATGACAGCCAGCTCGCGCTTGGCCCGCTGCCGCTCGTCCCAGCCGAGGTTTTTGTGGGCGCGGAGCCGGGCCATGACTTCGTCGCGGAGTGTCACGGGGAAGATGTCGGCGGGAAGCGGCGGTACGATCTGGGCGAAGGAAAAGTCGCACTTCTCGGCGATCTCGTACGTCCGGCGGAAGGCGTCCGCGACGTCCGCACCGAATTTCTTGAGCGCGGCGACCTCCTGGTCCGGGCCGAAGAGTTTGATTTTGCGCTGGAGGCTGTCCCATTCGGGCGGGTACGGGATTTTTTTCTCGAAGGCGTGGAGGAGGACCAGCCGCTCGGGGCATCTGATGAATTTTATGGGGTTGGCCCAGACGAGCGGAAGATTTCGGGATTGGGCGAGCGCTTGGGCCCGTTTGAAGTTGAAAAAATCGGCGCCGACATAGAGGTCGCCGCCGGCCTCTCCCAGTTTTACCCATTCCCTATCAAGATCTCCCACAGCTTGAATATTGACTCCTTTTTCCTCTTCGCTATTTCCCTCCGCTCCACTCCCGCCTTTCTTGCTTTTTGCCACTCTTTCCCACTCTGTCCCGCGGCCGTTTGACATGTCCTTCGGCTGCGGAATATAGATCGTCGCGAGGCCCGCCGTGTCCTTCAGCGCTTTCCGGTTGAGAGTCTCCATCAAATTCCAGTAGCCTTCCCGGTTCTTGACCAAAAATAAAAATCTCTCGCCCCCCACCTCGATCTCGCAGCCGAAAATCGGCCGGAATCCCGCCGCCTTCGCCGCCCGCTTCCACTTCGCCCAGCCGTAAAGATTTCCCGCATCCGAAAGCGCCGCGGCCGGGATTTTCTTTTGCGCCGCCCACCGACTCATCTCCTCGAGCGTGGCGCCGCCCTTCCCCCGGCTGTAAACGGAATGAACGCGGAGCGGAATGAACATCGCGCCCTCTTGGTCTCCTCTATTTCGTGAGCGAGGCGGTCTTCAGGACGAAGCCGCGCTTCCGCTCGAACTCGTAGATCGCCTCGAGCATTTTTTCGCGCACGGTCAGGACCGCGCCGAAGCCGTATTTTTCGCGCACCCGGTCCATGGCCGCGCCCAGCCGCTCCTGGCGCTCGGAGTAGGGCTCGAAAAGCGACAGCGGCCGGGCCCGCACCAAATCCGACGCCTTCACGCCGACCAGCCGCAGAGAGAGGCGCGACCCGGCGAAGAGCTGAAGGAAAAGCTCCTCGGCGATTTTGTAGATGTCGCCCATCTCCTGGCGGGGCGTGATCATAAGACGGCGCCGACCCTCGGTCTTGAAATCGGAATAGCGGGCCTTGACCTCGATGATGTGGGCGTAGTAATGGCCCTGCCGCAGGGCGAGCGTCAGTCGGTCGCAGAGATAGGCAAGGTGGGCGAGCAGCAGGCGGCGGTCCCAGAGGTCCTGAAGGAACGTCGTCTCGCGGGAGACGGATTTGGGGATGGAGGACATGACGACGGGCCGGCTGTCGATCCCGCGCGACTGGAGATAAATGTCGTCGCCGCCCAGGCCGAAGAGCGAGTGAAGTGTCGTCCGCGGCAGGCCCCACAGGTCGCCGAGCTTCTGGATGTTGAGCATGCGGAGGATGACCTGGGACTTGGGACCGATGCCGGGGAGAGAGTCGATCGGGAGGCTGCGCAGGAATTCCTCTTCGCGGCCGGGCTCGACCTCGAAAAAGCCGGCGGGCTTGGCGCGCTTGGTGGCGAGCTTGGCCAGGATTTTGTTCGGCGCAGCGCCCACCGAGACTTTGAGGCCCGTTTCCCGCTCGACGCGGGCCTTGATCTCGCGGGCCGTGGCGGTGAACGACGGATAGAGATGGCGGCAGCGGGTCAGGTCGAGGTAGGCCTCATCGAGGGACGCCTCCTCAACGTCGGGCGTGTATTCGTGGAGGATGCGGAAAAATTTCTCGGAGAAGGCCTGATAGACCTGGTAGTTGCCGCGGATGAAAATGCCGTGGGGGCAGAGCTGGTAGGCGTTGCGGAGGTTCATGCCCGAATGGACGCCGTATTGGCGCGCTTCGTAGGAGCAGGTCGAGGCTACGCCGCGCTCGTGGGGAAGCCCTCCGACGATGACCGGCTTGCCTTTGAGGGCCGGGTTGAGGAGCACCTCGACGGCCGCAAAAAAGGCGTCGATGTCGATGTGGACGACGAACCGGCGCTTCTCCCGTGTCATGGCGAGCCGCTCTTGCGGCGTGGCCATCTCACCTTGATGTCCCCGGTCGTTTTCTTGTTTTTGAATTCTCCTGAAGAAAGACCGCGCAGCGGCCGGCGTGCCGTCCATCTCGACCGGCCCGAAGGCCGGCGCCATCACTGTGCGGGTCGCGGATCCGTTCAACATGATGCCTCAAAAAAGGACGAAAGAACCTCCTTGCCTCGTGTCATCACAAAAAAACAAGCGGCCCGGCGATCCCTCGCCTATATCCAAAAAATATCTTTTACTAATATCAACGCAATAAATAAGGTGACAACCTAGAGGCGGCGCTTAGGCCGTCCGTAGCCCCCGGACCCCGAGGAACCAGTCCCGTCGGTTCCCCCCGTCGGAAAAGGCGACGGGGCCCCCCTCCGCTACGGGGGCTTGAGGACGGCCTAAGCGCCGCCCGAACGGGGATGTCACTTTTATTAATGCGTTGATATTAAATTCATGTCATCGCGAGGCGCGAAGCGCCGTGGCGATCACACATCTTCCCTCCCTCGCTGGGAGAATAAACGGCGAGATTGCCGCGCTTCCTCTGGAATCTCGCGGAAAAATGGGGACATGTACCCGAATTCTACGGAATTCGGCACGTGTCCCCGATTTTTCCCGAGGAGCGGAGCGACGCGGCATCTCACCATTTTTAATACTTCCTCAAGACCCCGATGACCCGCCCCAGGACCCTCAGGTTCTCGACCTCGAACGGCTTATACGCCGGGTTCTCGGGCACGAGGACCGTCTTCCCGCCCTCGCGCCGGAGCCTTTTCAGCGTCACCGAGCCGTCCTCGAGGAGCCCGACGATCATCTCCCCCGAATTCGCCGAATTCGTCCGCTCGAGGAGGACGTTGTCGCCGTCGTCGATGTAGGCGTCAATCATACTCTTGCCCTCGACGCGGATGCAGAAAATGTTGCCGCGGCGCCGGCCGATCATCCACTCGGGCACATCCATGGCCTCGCCCGAAAAATCGAAGGCCTCTTTGGGCGAGCCGGCGGGGACGAGACCGGCCAGGGGCACCTTGACCCGCCCCTCCATGGCGGACGGCGCGCCGGTCATCCGCAGCTCTCCCCTGTCCCGCTTCAAGTAGCCTTTTTTCTCGAGGCTGGCGAGGTGCTTGAAGACGGCCGAGGGGCTGGCGACGCGGATGAGTGTCCCGATCTGCCGGATGGTCGGGGCATAGCCGTGCTCGAGGATGAAGGCCTCGACGGCCTTGAGGATTTTCTCCTGCCTTGAGGTCAATTCTTTCCTTAGTTTGTTCACCATTTTGTTCACCATATATAAAATAATCCGTCCCAAGGCGTTTGTCAAGAGGGGAAAGCGAATAAACAGGATTGCGCCTGACTTTTTTTACTGTATAGTAAAATTGGTCAAGGCTATTAAAACGCAAGTTTATTGACAAATCCCCATGGAACTATATATTCTTAAAGAAGTTAAAACTGAGCCGCCCATGAAAATCAAGGAGAAGAAAGAGCTCGAAGTCACCGTCGACAAGCGGCACATCATCTCCATCGGCGAACGGCTTTACACGGAAAGCGTCGAGCTTCTCCGGGAACTCATCAACAACGCTTATGACGCCGACGCAACCGAAGTTTTGGTCTATATCGGCCCTGATAGAATCACCATCCAAGACGACGGTTCGGGCATGGACGCCGAAGGGCTAAAGCAATATTTTAATATCGGATCGGATGAAAAGGTCATTCAATCCGTTTCGCCGAAATTCAAGCGGGAACGGATCGGTCAATTCGGCATCGGGAAATTCGCCTCGCTGGCCGCGGCGACAAGATTCGAAGTCATAACCCAGCGCGGGGATTTCGCCGCGCACGTCATCTTCGACAAAAACGATTGGGAGGCCGCGAAGGGCATCTGGCAGCTCCCTTGTGAAATTTTGGTGCCCGATCCGGATCGGCGCGACGGAACGGCCGTCATTCTTTCCGGACTGACAAAACCGTTCGATCTCGCTGAGGCGGAGGAGAAAATCAAGGACGGCGTTCCCTTGAGGGCTCCGAATTTCGCCGTTTATCTGAACGGCCGCCAGGTTCCGCCAAGGAGCTACTCCGGACAGCATATTCCGGTCCTCGAAGGATGCCCTTACGGGACCGTGGCCGGAGAAATCATCATCACTCCCAAAACAATGGCCTCCACGAAAGACCTGGGCATCGACGTCAAAGTCAAAGGGGCCACGGTCAAAAAAGAACTGTTCGGCATGGAGACGTGGGGAAAAGCCGTCGCCCGCGTCAAAGGCGAAATCCACGCCAACTTCCTGCCCATCACCTCGGACCGAAACAATTTCGTCACGGATTCCGATGAATATCAGCAGTTCCTCAAGATCATGGAAAAAGTTATCGGCATCATTAAAAAGAAACTCGGCAGCGAGGCCGATCAGCGAGAAGACATCCGAGCGAGCCGGGCGGTCAAAGAAGCGCTGCAAAGAATCCACAGGGCTTTAGCTATGAACCCCGATTTTTCACCTTTTGGACCCATCCCCTACGGAGAAGAGAAAGGTGTCGGCGGCGGAGCCGCGGCCGGGGACAAAAAGAAATTTTTTAACGGCGAAGTGAAGCCGGAAGAGGACTCGGCCCAGACGTCTTCCCCGCCGAAGCCCCAGCCGAAAAAGCGCCGGAATCCGCTTGTCAAAAAGATCACGCCCAATGCCATCGTCCGCCGGATTAAAATGGGCGAACACAATGTTTCGGTCTGCCTGGATTTTTATGGGGAAAACGGGCCGGAGTGTTTTTCCGAGGAAAACGTAGTTTACATCAACCGCGACCATCCGTTATTCAAAAGGGAGTCGCGCAAATCTGCGACCTATACGATGTACATCGCCCGACTGCTGACCCAGGAAATTTCCCTGATGAAGGAAACCAAAAGCCCACGCCTGGCCTTCAACCGCCAGAGCAAGCTTCTCAAGGACGCTTTCGCCGACTCGTTCGACTAAAAAGCTGAATTCTCCTGCTGGCTTATGACTTCACCTTGAACTTTTTTTCTAAGATCTTCATCTTCTCCACGATGCCGCCGTATTCGAGTTCGCTATAGGGAAGCATGGCTGCTCCTGAGAAACCTTGCTGCCGGATTTCGGTGGCCTTCCGGGCAACCTTATTTCTCACCCAATCCCAATAGGGATGATCGAAGGCATCGGCAGGCTCTGTGAATTTCCCGTTGTGGACACAGAATGCCAGGCAGCAAACGACGGGCGGCCCGTCGAAGTAAGAGATGGGAGAATTCATTCGGACAGGCATGAGGGGACCTGTGTGGCTTCCCCTCATAAACCCTGCGACATAATGGCCGATATTGAATGGAGCAAGAACCTCGCCGGTTGCAGGGAAGGCGCCCTGAACCCTGACCAGCATCACCGGATCGTCTTTTCCCGTATACTTCCCGGCGATATTATGAAGCCTGGTTGTGCTCACAGAAACAGCGACCGTTCCGTCACTGCGGGAATAGATAGATTCAACGACAAAGCGTTGATTGTCCCTCAAAAGAGCTGCGATGTCGTAGATCTCCTCAGGGGCATTCAATTCAATGACCCGATCTCCCTCCGTGTAGTTGACATCCATGATGACGAATCGAAATCCTTTATTTATCGAAGGGCTGAGGATTAATCCCGAATTGTACATCGGGTCGGTAAAAGCTAAATAGAGAGGGAGATTATAGGCGCCGGGGTCGGTCTTATCTGCAGCGAAGAAGAGGAATGGTTCATTCGGTCTTTCTTCAAACTCCATCTCGGCCACGGCCGGTCCCATCCCCCTCACATTTCCCGAGAAGGAATCTTTCAACAAATCCTGGCCCGCCCCGTAAAGCCCTTGCTCCTTTGCCGTTTTCGTTCCGGAAACAAAGGCATCCCAAGCCAATTGATGAACTTTCGCGCTCACTTTCCCCAAGGTATGGGAGAAAAGGATAGCGATATCATCTCCGGTATGGCTGATGAAGAAGTCGGAAATGAACCCTTTGCCTTTTTCAGCTACATAATTCCTTACGGCCTCAATTAATTTTTCACTGGGTCGGATGTGCCCGCCGATACTGCCAATATCGGCCTTAATGATACTGAGTGTTGTTTTCATGCATCTCTCCTTTGTTTTAAAATGATAGGAATTTAATTAATGGGAATTTTTATTATTTGCTCCCCAGAAGATTTCTTCTCTTTGAAATCGTTAGCTGGGCTGCCGTCACGTAAAAAATATATTCCCCATGGCGATCAATGTCAAGGGCATCAAAAACGAAAACCCGGGAGACAGACAGGTTTATGAATTTATAAATTCTTTTTAATTGATCTTTTTGGCTTGGAGCTCGAAGTCCAGCTGCCACAGGACCAGGCTGTCGAATTTGCCCTGCTTGTCGCTCCTGAACTGGATCCGGACGTAGGGATCGGTTGAATAAAAAAGCGTCTGGCTTTCGGCGTAAAATTTCGTCGACGCCTGGCCCGTCGGCCGGACCACAAGGTAATAATCCTCCCGCGTCACATCGAGGACGTAGCTCGGATTGACCTCGTATCTCCCGATATACTGCTGGGATATGGCCGGATCGAGCCTGAGGACGGTTTTTTCCCCGGGCTTATAATGGGGCCACTTATAGGCTTCGGCGAGTGCGCAGAGAATTTCCTGGATGAGAACGAAGCCGTTATCGCTGTTCGTCATGATGACTGCGGCCTGGCCTTTGGCCGGATAGATCACCATAGAGGAGGTAAACCCGCGCGTTTTGCCGCGGAAATTAAAATTCAGGTCTTCGCCCCTCCCTTCCACCAAAAAGCCGAATCCGAAGCTCTCGATCTGGGGGCTCAATAGCGTCCGGGCCGCGGCGAGAGAAAGAATTTTCTCGGAACCGGGAGCTCCTTCCGCGGCCTGCAGAAGCTCGGCGAGAAAAGACGCGAAATCCGAGGGCGTTGTCCAGAGGCCCTTGGCAGCCGCTTGGGGATAATTGTTCCAACGGCCTTTGGTCAGCTGTCCTTCCCGAAGATGTCCTGAAGCGGCGTTAGGCTTCATGTTTTCCGGAAGCGGCACGTCAAACGTGCTGTTTCTTAATCCCAGCGGGTCGAAAATAGTTTCTTTCATAAAGGCCGGAAAAGGCTTATTCACCAGGTCGCAGACAAGCTGTTGGAGAACCACATAGCCCGCTTCTGAATAATAAGTCCGGAAGGCCAAACTCTGCGGACGGACGGCCCAAACGGGAACATTATTGGCCGGCTTTAGGCCGTTAAGGATTTGCCTGAGCGATGGAAGAGGCTCGCCCTGGTTGTAGCCCTCGTAAATCTGGTCGGAAAGGCCGGCGCTGTGAGTCATCAGGCCGCGCGGCGTAAATTTCTTTCTTGAAGAAATATCGGAAGGAATCTTCCAGGAATGAAGCGCGGTGTTGACATTGCCGTCAAGTCCAAGCTCCCCTTTTTCCGCCAGCCGGAAAGCGGCCGCCGCCGTCATCATCTGGCTTAAGGCGCCCGCCTGGAAAAGAGTATCCGTGGTTAAAGGCTCGCGGGTCTGGACGTCTTTCTCGCCATAGGCTTTGGCCCATTCCATCCGGTTCTTATCAAGGACGGCGATGCTGACGCCGGGGACGTGATAAAACTGCATCCGCTCGGCGAGCCGCAGCTTTTCCGGTTTGAGACCTTTGAGGTAGACGAGGCGCATCAGGCCTTTTTCTACGGATTTGATTCTTTTTCGGGTGAGGGATTTTTGGGCATCGCAGCCGGAGAGAAAAAGGCCGCAAATGATCATAAATCCTGCGATCTTTGCCAAACCCGCCGCCCCGACTGAATTCTTTCCGATTCTCACAGGTCTCTCCTGAATTTGGCTTTATTTCAAGCGGACATTATCGATAGTCAGCGTGAACTTGCCCGGCTCGTCATAGGCGCCGATGAAAATCGCCGTGATATCGCTCCCGTCCAAATTAAATTCGGTGAAGGGAAAGGTATACTCCTTCCACTCAGGACCAACAGTAAACGTTTTGATAGCGGGGATAAATCCAAGACTTTGAGCGAAAATTTCAACGGCGCATGGCCGCGAATCACCTTTGGCCCAGAAACTGACGGCCTTTTTTGAAGAAAGGTTCGCGGGACTCATCACGGCTTTTCCGGGCAAAAACATAGCGCCCGCCCAGCGGAACGAGCTTCCCTGAACAATCTCTCCCCTAATCTGTAAAGCGTACTTGCTCCCTTCCGCGCCTCCCTGAACCGGTTGATATTGAGCCTGGGATTTCCCGCCCATAAAAGCGTCGGTGGAAAGCATCCAGCCCGCCCCGAAAGCGGACTCTATTTTGTCCCCTTCAAAATCGCTGATCAAGCCGGAGCCCAGTTCAAGCGCCGGCTCGCGTTTCGCCTGCTCGGCTTTTTCTCTTTCAGCGGTGACCTCGGCGGCGTATTTCTTTCGGTCCAGCGGAATTCCGTTTTTCCAGACGCCGACGATTTTGCGAGTGGCCGTGATTTCCTTTGTCGGGTCTCCGGCCACGAGCACTAGGTCGGCGATATGCCCTTCGCGGATGCGGCCGCGGCCGACGATATGAAAATGTTCCGCGGGCGCCGACGTCGCTGCTTGAAGCGCCTCGATCGGAGACAGGCCGGCATTCACCAGAAGCTCCAGTTCCCGGTGCAGGCTTACCCCGAAATTCGTACTGAGCGAGTCCGTACCGGCTAAAATAGGAACCTTGGCTTCCTTGAGCTGCCGCAGCGCCTTTTCCGCCGCTCGATAATTCGCTTCTTTCGTTTTAAAAGGAAGACCGGTTTTGAGGCTTAGAATGACGGACGGTTTCAAATACGGAATTAAATCGGTATCTTTAATTAATGTTCCGCTGTCCAGGATTCCGGCCATCATCCGGAGGACGCTCAGAGTCGGAATGACGAAGGCTTTCTTTTGCGCGGCCAAACGGCCGAAATTCGGATCATAAGCGTCGTCGAAATAAAGATGCGCCAGTCCGTCCGCGCCGGCATTTAAAGCGTCTTCACAGTTTTTAAGGGTCGCCGCATGGATAACGGCCTGCTTCCCCCTTTTGTGGGCCGCCTGAATGAGCGCCGCCACCTCGCTATTGTCCAGAGTTTTCCAGGGATATCCGTAAACCGAGCCGTCGTCCTGAAGGATTTTGATGAAGTCCGCTCCTTCGGCGATTCTCGAGTCCACGAATTCCTGCGCTTTTTCCGAGCCGGCGAGCGTCGGAATCGTCATCCCGTATTCCGTTCCATGTCCGCCGGCCGAGGTAGCTAAAATGCCGGGAGAAACAAGAAAAGCCTGATCCGACGTTTTTCCCTCGGCCTGCGTCTTTTTAATACGCTGCATTGTCGTGACATCCATGAACATATCGACAACCGCCGTCACTCCGAAGATGGACGCCTGCTTCAGATTGTCCTCGCTCCAAACATGGACATGGGCGTCGATGAGCCCCGGCAGCAAGGTTTTCCCTCGGCCGTCAATGATCTCGGCTCCTTCGGGTATCGCCGTGTCGGCTCCGCAGGCTGCAATTCGGCCGTGTTCAATAATGACGTTCCCGGAGGGAACGACCTTCTCGCCGTCAAAGATGCGAACATTGACAATGGCCGTGGCCCGGTTTTGCGCATGGCTGCGCATGATCGGGCAAAAAAGAAGAATGGCCAGGCCCAACAGGATCGTCGTTTTCCTCATGTTGTCGTTCTCCACAAAATCAATCGCTTTCTATTGTAATGGCATTATCAGAAGGGGTCAAACCTGCAATTGACCCCGGTTTCATTTCGGTATAAACCCGACTTTCGCCATTAGCCTTTGACTTATCTCTTAACTGATTCAATCTAAGCAAGATAGAACACCCTT
>Ga0315282_10001814_pt1 | contig 39929 bp, 47 predicted proteins | sample YL17G07_20_MG_FD_203693 | JGI IMG/M metagenome (GOLD analysis project Ga0315282, IMG submission 203693) | Sediment microbial communities from Yellowstone Lake, YNP, Wyoming, USA - YL17G07_20 | ecosystem: Environmental > Aquatic > Freshwater > Lake > Sediment | place: USA: Wyoming | collected...
TTCAAACAAAAAGGCCCGACTTTGGCGGAGAACTTATTTTTTGTCCGAAGCTGCGGGGCTTGGAATCTCACGTCGCTCATATCCATTCGCTCCTTCACAACCCTCGGTTCTGAATAATCTCCGACACGGGAGGAACCTTATACTTTCCTCCCGACCCCTCCTTCGTTCGCATCCTGCGCCCGTCAGCTTCGCTTCGCTCAGCTGCGGGGCTTGGAATCTCACGTCGCTCATATCCATTCGCTCCTTCAGAACCCTCGGTTCTGAATAATCTCCTACACGGGAGGAACCTTATACTTTCCTCCCGACCCCTCCTTCGTTCGCATCCTGCGCCCGTCAGCTTCGCTTCGCTCAGCTGCGGGGCTTGGATTCGAACCAAGATTCGCGGATCCAGAGTCCGCTGGCCTACCGTTAGCCGACCCCGCAATGTGTTTAATTACTTTATATCAAGAAAATAGTTTTTTTAGAAACCTCCGCCCAGCGGTTGACTTTAAGTATTTTTCTCCGCTTCTTGCATCGGTGAATTGTGCATAGCATTCTGTGTAGATAACGATCCATGGTACGTGCCGCTTGGTGTAAAAGTTTTTGCTGGAATTATGTTCTTTGATTCTCCTTTCTAGGTTGTCGGTTACGCCCACGTAGCTTTTACTAGCCGATAGGCTTTTTAATACATAAACTTGATACATTTGTGTCCTACCCGCCTCGACGAGCCGAAGCTCGTCTTCGGCGAGGCGGGCCATTAGACCAGCCTCGACTAGACGTCGAGTCTAGGCGGGCGACCCCGCAAAATAATGTTCAGCCATATGATATGTTATAATTTTTTTAAAGACAATGACCGGGTCCGTTGATTTGAAGTCGGAAATTGAGCGTGAACTCAAGGGTCCACTGGAAAAGGTATCCATTATAGACTTGGTGGACCACTTGGTTGACTACGCTTACAGAACGCGCACTTCGGATATTCACTTCAGCCCTGCCGAGGACAAGGTAATCGTCCGTTTCAGGGTTGACGGCGTTCTTCACAATATGTTTGAGATGCCGAAAGCCCTGCAGGATGAAGTGGTGGCGAGGATCAAGGTGCTTTCCAGTCTCCGCACCGATGAACACCAGGCGACACAGGACGGCCGCTTCAGAATTGCCGTAGAGAGCGCCCGCTTTGACGTTCGTGTTTCCGTGGCGCCGACTTACTATGGCGAAAACGCCATTTTGCGCCTTCTCGCGGAGCAGGGGCAGGTTTTTACTTTAAAGGAAATTGGTTTTTCCAAACGTGATTTATCCATAGTTCAAAGTGCCATAGAGAAACCCTACGGCATGATTTTGGCAACCGGCCCTACGGGCTCCGGCAAAACAACAACCCTCTACACTATTTTGAAGATTTTAAACACTGAAGCGGTTTCCATAATCACGATTGAAGACCCTATCGAGTATTCAATTGAGGGCATGGATCAAATACAGGTGAACGCCCAAACGAACCTCACATTCGCGACCGGCCTGCGATCAATCCTAAGACAGGATCCTAACATCATCATGGTCGGCGAAATCAGAGACCAGGAAACAGCCGGTATCGCAGTGAACGCGGCACTCACCGGCCACCTGCTCTTGTCAACCCTTCACACGAATGATGCTGCGACCACCCTGCCGCGCTTGATCGATATGAAGGTTGAACCATTCCTTATTGCCTCAACTGTTAACATTGCCATTGGCCAGAGGTTGGTGAGGAAAATCTGCGCGACCTGCAAGGCGAATAAGAAACCGACCATTGCCGAGCTGCAGCGGCTCGCGACCGTCGTACCGAAAGACACAATAGAAAAATTGAAGAATCAATCCATTTTTTACGGCGCCGGCTGCAGGGATTGCAACAACAGCGGCTACTTTGGCCGCATCGGTATTCATGAGGTTTTGGAGGTTACGGATGCCATAAGGGACGGCATTGTGAGACGTTTGAGCGCCGCACAAATAAAGGAAATCGCCGTCCATGAAGGGATGACGACAATGGTTCAGGATGGTTTGGACAAGGCGCTGGGCGGCACGACGACGATTGAGGAGGTTTTGAGGGTCATGCACGAATAACTCATCTTATGAAAGGAAAACCGATTTTTCTCCACGTTTCGCTTTCGGACAAGATACTTTTCGTAAAGCATCTTTCCATAATGGTGAAAAGCGGCATGTCGCTTTTGGACGGCTTGCGGCTTCTTCAGAAACAGGTACGTTCTGCTTCTTTTTCCTACATTATGAGGGTGGTCATAATGGACGTGGAGAACGGCCAGTTTTTATCAGAAAGTCTGCGTAAATTCGGACGGGTTTTTGATGCCCTGTTTATAAATGTAATCAAAGTTGGAGAGGAAACGGGTACACTGGCCGACAACCTGGTTTACTTGGCTTCCGAGCTCAAAAAAAAGCAGATCATGCGCTCAAAAATCCGCTCGGCGCTCATCTATCCCATTGTCATTCTCTTTGCAACTTTGGGCGTCTCCGGCATTCTTGTGTTTTTCGTGCTGCCCCGGCTTCTGCCGGTTTTCCAGAGTTTGCGGGTTGATCTCCCATTGCCAACACGAATACTCGTCGCCGTAACCGCCTTTCTTCTAAACTACGGCGCATGGCTCTTGGGAGGGCTCGTAGTGTTGTTCATCGTTTGGTATTTCTTTCTACTTAGAATTTCGGCAATAAGATACATAAACCACAGATTGATTTTAGCAACCCCTCTTATTGGTTCTCTCTCGAGGATGGCCAACATAGCCGACTTCACGAGGACATTGGGGCTGCTTTTAAAAAGCGGTTCGAGAATAGTGGAGGCAATTTTGATTACATCGGAGAGCGTGACCAACGTCGTCTATAAAAAGGCGCTCAGAGAAGCCGCTGAGACAGTGAGGCGCGGAAATCCGTTTGACCAGTACCTTACAAAGCACGAGAATTTATTTTATCCAACGGTAACTCGCATGATTGAAGTCGGCAATCTCACAGGTACTCTGGAGAGCAATTTGTTTTACCTGGCAGAGTTTTACGAATCTGAAATAGATGAGTCAACAAAGAACCTGACGACAATCATGGAGCCGCTCTTGCTTCTCGTTATGGGCGCAATAGTGGGATTCGTGGCTATTTCCATAATCACCCCTATTTATCAGATCACACAAAGCATAGGACGATGAGAGATAATGGCCTTACAATGGTGGAGATAATGGTCACGATAGCAATAATCTCCATTATTATTGTCATGGGCTTGTTTATAAGCAACGATTTTTACAGAAGCAACCTCTTATCCTCGGAGCGGGACGCACTTCTTTCTGTTTTACGGCGGGCTCGCAGTGAATCGTTGGTCAACGAATACGGGCTGCCGCACGGGGTTTATATAAGTGCGCAAAACTTTGTGGTCTTTGCCGGCGGTTCTTATGCCGGGCGTTCCGCCCAATACGACGAAAACATTCCGAGGTCCGCCGGCGTTTCCGTAGGCGGCTTGAATGAGGTGGTTTTTGAGCTGCTTTCGGCGACCTCAACGGCCTCGGGGACGTTTGTCTTATCCGATGGCGTCCGAAGCTCCACTGTTTCGGTAAACTATGAGGGGCGGATAACATGGTGAAAGCTGCGGAAAAGTCCGTTAAATTCGTGCTTTTGGTGGAAGACGATTTATTTTTGGCCTCTCTTATTAAGGCTGACTTAGAAAAAACCGGCATTATAGTTCAGCATGCGGGCGATTACGATGAAGCCAAGGAAATTCTGAAGGTAAAAAAGCCGGCACTGGTCCTGCTTGACGTGGTGTTTCCAGACAAGGGTTTTGGATTAATGAGATTTTCAAGGGAGAAGTACGGCAGCTTGCCGTTCATCGTCATATCCAATCTTCAGAAGGAATCGGATGTTAAAGCCTGCAAAGATTTGGGTGCTTGCGATTACTTGTTAAAATCCCAAATTTCCATAGATCATCTTATAGACAAGATAAAGGCGTTGATTTAAATGAACTTCTTTGGCCAAAGGACTTACTCTCTGCCAGGAGTAAGAGGTTTTAAGGATAATCAACCAAAAGGCGGCCAGACAACGCTAGAACTTTTAATTGCTTTAAGCATAATTTTAACGAGCATTGCCGCCGGAATTTTAGTTTTCTTCGGAGGTCAGTCGCTATCTGTTTCAAGCGAGCTTAATGATCAAGCGACGTACATTGCCAGACAGGCCGTGGAGAGCGCGCGCTACGAGGCCCGGCTGAATTTCGGAAGCCTGGTTTCTGCCAGTTCCGTTGTCGCGGGGTTTTCTCGGCAGACCAATGTTCAAACGCTTGATCAGTACACCAAAAAAGTCACGGTGACGGTGAGCTGGCCCGTGGCGCCAACCGGCACGCGAAGCATACAGTTTGCGACCGATTTAACCGATTGGCGCGGTTATGTGGATCTAGGCGGTGATACGGGAGGCGGCGGACCTTCGGGTAACTGGAAAAATCCATGGACGCTTGGAACCGTCGATCTTGGCCCCGGAAATGCTGCCACCGACCTGGACGTGAAGAGCAAGATTGTGTACATCACGGCGCAGGCCTCCGACGTTAAAAAACCCGACTTCTTCATTGTGGATGCGACGAATGGCCAGAGCCCGAGGGTTGTCTCCAGCTTAAATACCGGCCCGTCTTTGAATTCCGTGGATGTGGCCGGGAACTATGCTTATGTGGCGAACGACGATGACGATGTTCCGTTACAGATTATTGACGTGACAAACATTACCAGTCCGTTGCTTGCCGCTTCTTTTGACCCTCCTGGCGCCTCGGAGGAAGGCGAAGCTGTTTTTTATTACGCCGGGAAGGTGTATTTAGGGACGGTGGCGGCAGCCGGGCCGGAGTTCTTCGTGATTGATGTGTCAAATCCATCAAACCCCATGGAACTTGGAAGTTTCAACGTTGGCGCCGATGTCAACGGAATTTTTATCTCCGGCAATACGGCTTATCTGGCCACTTCTGACGACAGCAAAGAACTCCTCGTTTTAAACGTGAGCAATCCGTCAAATATCACACTCCTCGGAAGTTACAGCGCGCCAGGCGGAGAGAACGGGGAGAGTATTTACGTTTCCGGAAACATTGCTTATCTCGGCCGATCATCGGGCAGCAACGATTTTATCACTCTTGATGTTTCCAGTCCGGCAGCGCCGAAACAGCTTGGCGTGGTGAACCTCGGCGGTGCGGGAGTGAACGGCATTTATGTTCGCGATTACCTGGCGTTCCTCGCGACCAACGACTCAAACAAGGAATTTCAGGCCTGGAACATTTCCAGTTCAAGCGCGCCGGTTATCTGGAGCGCTTTCAATTTTCCACAGGTGGCTACCGGCGTAGATTATGAAGATAATTTGGTGTACGTTTCGGTGCGCAGCAACGATGCTTTGCGTATAGTCACTTCGCAGTAAAATTAGAATCTAAAATAAAGTTATGAAAATAGAGAAATCACGCTCTAATTTTTTAAAAAAGGGAGGATTCACTCTTTTTGAAACCTTAATTTACGCTGTTTTGATTTCCATTGTCATCGGCATGGTACTTATTGCCGTTTATGAAATTATTGAGGCTCGCTACCGTTCTTTGGCCAGAGTGGAGATAGAGGAGGAAACGAATTTTCTTATGAGGAAGATAGTTTGGGTTCTCTCGGGAGTAAGCTCAATAAACGGTCCCCCCCTTGGCGTAACTTCAACGACGCTCTCCGTAAACAAAGTTAATTTTTCCCAAAATCCGGTGGTTGTTGGTTCCGTAAACCACAAAGCTGCCATAGCTTACGGCGGGGGATTGCCGGTTATCCTAAGCAGCGACAGCGTTCGGATTGGTCAAATGAGCTTCACGCAGATTGGCAGCGCTGCCACCCCGGGCATAGAGGTCCATCTGAGCTTGGAGTTTGTGCCGAGGGGGCAGCTTACAATTTACAACGCTTCAACTTCAATAACGACAGCCATTTATGTGCGGCAGTAATAAGCAACTTAAGAGCGGCTACATTGCGGTGACCTCTGCTATCCTGATTTCATTTTTGATTTTGGTTATTACCGGAGCTCTGAGCCTTTCTCTATATTTCAGCCGCTTCAATGTTTTTAGTTCCCAAGCCAAGGAAGGCAGCTTGACGTTGGCCGAAGGTTGCGCCGATATGGCGCTTTTGCGCCTGGCCGAGAACCCCGCTTACGGCGGCAACGAGACTGTAATCGTAACTCCATCGAGTACTTGTGCCATATTGCCAATCGTCTCCCAAGGGGCGCAAAAGACGATAAAGACCTCCGCCACCTTCCAGAGATCAACCTCCATCATCAAAGTCATTGTCAATCAGCCGGCTTCTGCAATAAGTCTTTTGTCTTGGGAGGAAGTACCTCAATGAACCTGAATTATTAACATATTGGCAGCGGTGTGTTTGGTATAATAATTAGGTGTACATAAGAAAGGTCGAAACGATAAAAAGAAAGGTATGATGATTGCTAAAAAAAGAAGTGGTTTTACGCTCATTGAGCTTTTGGTTGTGATTGGCATCATCGCCATTTTGGCGGGCATCGTAATCGTTGCCCTGAATCCGGCTCGTCAGTTCGCTCAAGCAAGAAACACTGCTCGCTGGTCGGCTGTTAACGCCATTCTGAACTCTGTGGGGCAAAGGATGGCTGACAATCAGGGTGTATTTGAAACTGGTTGCGCCGCGGGTGCTATACCCACGACGGCTACTAACATTGCTTCGGGGGCGGGCAACTATGATATTGCCCCTTGTGTTGTGCCGACATACATCTCAACTATGCCGTACGACCAGTCAGCGACGGGCGCTCACTACACTTCTAACTCTGATTACGACACCAAATACAGCATCTCGAGGGATGCAACGACTGGACGGGTGACGGTAAGCGCTCCGGGAGCCGAATTGAGTCAGGCGATTTCTGTAACACGGTAAATTCCACCCTGGCAAGAAGAACGGGCAGCTCGTGAGCCCGTTCTTCGTTTTGGTGAGAGTGCTATTTCAGGTTTTCTATCAAGGCGATTTCCAGCGGTACGATTTCAAATGGGCTGTAGCGCATTTCTGAGTAAGCCTGGATCAGCGATTTTAAAAAGCTTATCGTCCAGTCGGTTCTTACTAAGTTCCCCAATTCTTTAGTTTTTTTCATTTCATCCTGTGTGAAGTCGCTTTGGAAGACCGCTTCCAGTTCCGGGTTGATTTTGAGCGCCAAGACTTTTCTAAAGTAGTGAATTAAGTCTTTGGTAAACTGGACGAGGTTGTGCCCTTCTTCGCGGAGCATTCCCAGAAAGTTCAGGCTGTTTTTTAAATCATTTTTTAGAATCAGTTCTGTGAGCTCGTAGACCTTTTTCAGACCGACACGGCCGCTTATGCGCTCCACAGATGCCAAATCAATTTTGTCTTGGAGCGAACTTATTTGGTCCAAGAGAGATTCGGCGTCGCGCAAACTGCCTTCGGCGGCTGCAGCAATCAACTCCAACGCCGGTTCTTCAATGCCGATTTTTTCCTCTCTCGCGATACGCGACAATTTTTCCATGATTTTTGTCTTGGGCAATTTCTTGAAAAGGAAGCGCTGGGTCCTGGAGACGATTGTCGGTGGTAGTTTTTCGTATTCGGTTGTGGCAAGTATTAAGACGGCGTGGCGTGGAGGCTCCTCCAGAGTTTTCAAAAGGGCATTTACGGCTTCCTTAGTTAGCATATGGGCCTCATCAATTATGTAAATTTTGAATGGCCCGGCCGTCGGAGCCGTGACTATGCTGTCTTTAAGGTTCCTAATTTCGTCAATGCCGCGGTTGGAGGCAGCGTCAATTTCAATGACATCAAACGAGTTTTGAGCATCAATTTCACGGCAGGCGCGGCAGTCGTTGCATGGCTCGCCGAACTTGGCGAATTCCGTGTCTCTTTGACGGCGTTCGCAGTTCAAGAGTTTGGCTATAAGGCGGGCGGTTGTAGTTTTGCCCGTTCCACGCGGGCCGTAAAACAGGTAAGCGTGGCCTAGCTTATTCTGCCTGGCTGCGTTTTTCAGAATCAGGACATTGGTTTCCTGTCCCAAGACTTCGTCCAGTTTTTTGGGCCGGTGTTTCCTATAAAGGGCTAAGGCCATCGGGAAAATTATACCCAGTAGAGAAATTTTGGACAATCCTTCGTCCGTTACGCGCCTTTGCGAGGAGCTTTTCCATTAGATTATAGTCCCAATCATTGCCGGCAGAAACTTTTCAAGTTATATTGAAGTTGATGAAGTTTTTGATGATAGCTTTCTTTATTATTCTTGTAGGCTTTGGCCTTTTTTTGTTTTCTGGGACACAGGAAGTGGCGGTTGGACCCAGCGGTATTTCATCAACCGAAGCCAATGTAAATACTACTTCAGCCGGCGGCCTGCCGCCGCTTCCCGAAGCTACAGTGCTCAATGCAAGCTCCACCAATGTTGGTCAATACGCAGCCGTTGACCTTTCCAACCAGCCGCACCTCATCAATCCGCCGTCGGTGGTGAAAGCGGTTTACGTAACTGCTTGGTCGGCAGGCTCCAAAGCCAAGATAAATTATATAGTCGGCCTTATAAAAAGAACCGAGCTTAATGCGGTAGTCATAGACATAAAAGATTATTCAGGTCATATTTCCTATAAAACCAGCATAACGGAAGTGAACGATGCCGGAGCGTCAGGAGAATTGAGAATCCCAGCGCCCAATGCTTTAATAAAGCAACTTCACGATGATGGCATTTACGTTATCGGTCGCATCACCGTCTTTCAGGATCCTATTTTAGCCAAAGCTCACCCCGAATGGGCGCTTAAAAATAGAATTACCGGAAAGACTTGGGTTGACCGCAAGGGTTTAGCTTGGATGGATCCGGCCGCCAAGCCGGTTTGGGATTACAACTTGTCTATCGCCAAAGATGCTTTAGCCAGAGGCTTTGATGAAGTAAATTTTGATTATATCCGTTTTGCTTCGGACGGCGATTTGTCCCAAATTAGTTATCCTTACTGGGATGGGAAAACGCCTTATCACAAGGTTATTGCAGGTTTTTTCAAATATTTAAGGGAAAATCTGCCTGATTACAAGATTTCTATTGACCTCTTCGGCCTTTCAACTATAAACACCGATGACTTGGGCATCGGCCAAGTTATTGAAGATGCCTACAAGTATTTTGATTTTGTCTGCCCCATGGTTTATCCATCTCACTATGCGGCGGGATTTATTGGTTATCAAAACCCGGCTGAACATCCTTATGAAGTTATTAAGTATTCTTTGGAGCACGCCTTGAATCGAGTTATCGCATTAAGCAAGATAGAGACAGCAACGACTGCAGCCACGTCATCAGGGCCGACTCCTTCTGTTTTAGGAACTGCTGATCAGGTTCTACCTTCTAGCCCAACTGTTCCGGTTTCCAAAATTCGCCCTTGGCTTCAGGATTTCGATTTAGGGGCTATCTACGACGCTTCTATGGTGAGGAAGGAAATACAAGCGGTAGGCGACGTTCTCGGAAGCGCTACGAGTTCGGATGAGTTTGTCGGTTGGTTGCTTTGGGATCCTGCCAACACTTACACTGAAGGCGCGCTGCAAACTAGTAACTAGAAAATGGCTTACGAACTTAAACTCGACCAATTTAGCGGCCCCTTGGATAAGCTTTTGGAACTTATTGAAGCGCGGCGGATGGAAATAACCGAAATCAGTTTGGCGGATGTGACGGACGATTTTATGCGGTATCTGCGTTCTCTCTCGGACTCGGGCGTTGACATGCGCCTAGTGGCCGATTTTATTTCTGTGGCCAGTCGGCTGATTCTCATAAAATCCAAGGTTTTGCTGCCTGAGCTTGCGCTCACCGCCGAGGAAGAAACCGGCATAAGGGAACTTGAATCCCGCCTGCGCGTCTACCAGCAACTAAAACCGGCCATGCACCTCATCGCCAAACTGTGGCGTGCTCCCAATAAAGAATTCAGCCGCCAATATCTTTTAATCAAAGGATCTTCTGTTTTTTACCCGGGAAACAATCTTACCGCCCCGGCTGTTTTGGGGGCCATGCGGAAGCTGTTTAAAGTCTTTGAGAGCTTAGAGTTGGAAGAGAAAACCATAAAGGAAACCATAGTTACCGTTGAAGAAAAGATAGAAGAAATTGTGAAAAGAATAAGAAAAGAAGGAGAAACAAAATTCAAGAGTCTAGCTTGGCGCAAGTCGCGTTCAGAGATAATTGCGATATTTCTCGCCATACTGCACTTGGCTCATGAGCAGCTCGTGTTTTTGGAACAATCGCAGCACTTCTCTGATATAATAATTAAAAAGTCGCGGCCAATGGGAACCAAGAAAGTTAAATCACGTGGATAATTTAAACGAAAAACTTGCGGAACTAGAAGCCTTACTTTTTATTCACGGCGAGGCGCTGACAATAAAGAAAATCGGCACAATTCTGGATTTTGAAGAGCCGGAGGCCAAGAAACTCGTTGAAGAATTAAGGGAAAAACTAGTTTCGGACGAAAGAGGACTCACACTTGTCCTTGACGGCGAAAAGGTACAATTAGCCACCAAGCCGCAGTTTCACAAGATTTTGGCCAAGTTTGTCAAAGAAGAACTGTCGGAAGACTTAACGCCAGCCAGTTTGGAGGCGCTGGCTGTCATTGCTTATTTGGGGCCGATTTCCAGGAATCGCCTGGAGTATTTAAGGGGAGTGAACTCCATTATTATATTGAGGCATCTTCTCATCCGTGGCCTCATTGAGCGTTTTCCGGACCCCGAGCATCCGAATACTTTTCTTTATCGACTTACTTTTGATTTATTAAAGCACTTAGGGCTTGAGAAAAAGGAAAATTTGCCCGATTATGAGAAGTTCCAGTCGCTGCTCAAGGTTTTCGAGTCCGGGGGAGCGTCGATGGAAGCGGTTCCAAGCACTAGCGGCGAAGATGCTGGCCATGGCTAATTTCCAAAAGTTTATATTTTTAGGTGTGGTAATGATGGTGGCGGCGCTCGCAAGCCAGGGTTTCCATTCAAGTGAGCTGGCTAACATTTCTGGAGGTCTCACGCCACCTTCCCGGTACGCCGCTCTGCCTCCGATTTTCGTTTTAGCTGCGCCGCAGCCGGTGCTTCAAGACCGGTCGGCGCCGGTTGCGCCATATGGCCAATCCGACACTTCAGCCGCGCCGGAAGTATGGGATATAGCGTCAAATTTGATTCCGGGTTTGCCAGCCGATGTTTTGTCGTCAAGTAGTGCGGAATCTTCCGGTGGCAACGTTCATCCAAGTGCAGCCATGGTTCTCCCCCAAAACCAGGCAGGCAGTGCCGCCCTTGCTTCGGAAGGAAACCCAGCTACTTCAGGTTTTAGGAGAACTGGCGATGACCTTCCGCCGATACTTCAGGCGCAGGCGGCGCTCGTCTCTGACCTTCAAAGCGGTGAAGTGTTTTTTGGCTTCAATATAAACAGGCGTTGGCCATTGGCATCTTTGACAAAACTTGTTGCTGCGGCCGTCGCATGGGATAACCTTTCGCCACAAAACACGCTGATTTTGGACAGCAGCGATTTTTCGGTCGTCAATCGAAGCAGCACCCTAGCGCTGGGCGGCAGATTCACTGAGAATGATTTGTTTAAGGCTATGCTTGTTGTATCCAGCAACGAAGCAACCGAGGCGTTAGCCGGTTCTTACGGTCGTGATAATTTTATAGCCCGAATGATGAATTATATCGCTAACTGGAATCTTAATGACACGCATTTTGACGATCCTACGGGACTGTCATCATCCGACCAGTCCACTATCTTTGACTTGAAACAACTTACTTTTCACCTTTGGAACGATTACCCATATATTTTTAAGATAACTCGGACGCCATCAGTTTACGTGACCGAACTCAATTCTGGCAGGCGGCTGCTTTTGCAAAACATCAATAGTTTCGCCGGCAAGCCTGATTTTTTGGGCGGCAAGACCGGTTACACTGATGATGCCATAGGTAATCTACTTTCCGTATTTTCTTATAAAGGTCGGCCAGTCTTGATTATTGTTTTAGGAACGACCGACCGCTTTGGCGAAACGCAGGCGTTGCTCAAGTGGTTTGAGGATAATTTCAGGTAAAAATGATAATTTTTGAAACTGTCAGGGTTTTGGTTTTGACGACGATTGCCTTTATCGTGGCTTTAGCCGTGACGCCGCTTTGGAGCCGTTTTTTGAAAAATCATCGATTTGTAAAACAAATTAGAGAAGAGGCGCATACGCCGGTTTTTTACAAGTTCCACGAAAAAAAGGTTGGCACGCCAACCGGCGGCGGAGTGATTATCTGGTCAACTATTTTGGGATTAGCTCTTGTTTTTATGCTTTTAACGAGGTTCTTTGACGGGCCGTGGAGGTATTTGAATTTCGTAAACCGCGCTGAAACCTATTTGCCGTTGGCCGCGCTTCTATTCGCCGCCGTCTTGGGATTTTTGGATGATTGGTGGGGTGTTTTGGGTAAAGGCGGTGCTTCCGGCGGGGGATTAAAAATCAGGCATAAATCAATTCTGTATTTGATAATTGCCGCAGTTGGCGCTTGGTGGTTTTACTTCAAACTTGGTTGGAACGTGCTTGCAGTGCCGTTTCTGGGGAGTATTACCGTCGGCTGGTGGTACATACCGATATTTATTTTCATAATCTTTGCAAGCGCCTTTTCTGCCAATGAAACAGACGGTCTAGACGGTCTTTTGGGCGGTGTGGCACTTTTCGCTTTCGTCGCATTGACCACGGTTGCTTTTGTGCTTCACCGCTATGATTTAGCTGCCTTTGGAGGCGCCACCATCGGAAGCTTGCTGGCTTTCCTTTGGTTTAACATTTATCCGGCCAAGTTTTTTATGGGCGACACCGGCTCAATGTCCTTGGGTATTACGATAGGCGTAATTTCAATGCTTACGAATACCACCCTGCTTTTGCCGTTTTTCGCCGTCATCCTTGTTGTTGAATCGCTCTCAGTTATTGTTCAGCTTTTGAGTAAAAAAATTCGGCATAAAAAAGTTTTCCTTTCAACTCCGATTCATCATCACTTTGAGGCCTTGGGTTGGCTGGAATCGCAGGTAACGATGCGCTTTTGGATAATCTCGGCGATGTTCTCGGCACTGGGTCTCGTCATATTTTTCCTCTCGCGGTTCCTTTAGAGCCAGGGCCGACAACGTTTTGCTAAAGACTAGCTTCGGTGCTAACCTTTTATTGAATGCGTCAATCAAAGCTTTTCACCAAGGTTCTACGTGCTAATCCCAAAGATGAGGTGGCAGAAAGCGCAAAACTCTTGCGTCGCGGTGGGTTTATTTTCAAAAATTCCGCCGGCGTTTATTCCTATTTGCCGCTTGGCTGGCGAGTGATTCAAAAAATTGCAGATATTATCCGTGAGGAAATGAATGCTATCGCCGGCCAGGAACTTTTTATGCCGGCTTTAGTTGAAAAGAAATATTTGGACGCCACAAAACGTTGGGATGTAGAAATCGGTTTTGAGGTTAAAGGTAAAAAAGAAAAACAGCCAAGTTTTGTCCTCGGCTGGACACACGAGGAAGTTTTAACAGCAATTGCTTCAAGGTATATCAGTTCCTATAAGGATTTGCCGTTTTACGCCTATCAGATTCAGACGAAATTCAGGAACGAGCCGAGGGCGAAATCCGGCCTTTTGCGGGCACGGGAGTTTATTATGAAGGATTTGTACAGCTTCCATGTCTCAGAGGAAGATTTGTTCAGATATTATGAAAAAGTGGCCGCGGCCTACCAGAAAATCTTTGAAAGATGTGGCTTAAAAGCCATATACACCGTTGCCGCCGGCGGCGATTTCACAGCCAAAAACACACATGAATTCCAAGTGCTTGTTGAATCCGGAGAGGATACGATTTTTGTCTGCTCCGGGTGCGATTACGCAGAAAACAAGGAAATTTCCAAACTGAAAAACGGCGGCAAATGCTCCAAGTGTGGCGGAAAAGTTGCGGAAAAGAAATCTATTGAGGTCGGGAATATTTTCCCCTTAGGTACGAAGTATTCCGAAGCCTTTAATCTCAAATTCCGCGATAAGGACGGTAAGGAAAAATTTGTCGTCATGGGCTCTTACGGCATCGGCTTAGGCCGGCTTATGGCGGCTATTGTGGAAATTCACCACGACAAGGCCGGCATCATCTGGCCGGAGACTGTTTCACCGTTCAGGATTCATCTTTTGGAAGTTAACGGCGGCGATGGCAGTAAAGTTTATGAAGCTTTACAGGATGAAAAAATTGATGTACTCTATGACGCAAGAGATATGACGGCGGGTGAGAAATTCGCCGAAACGGATTTGCTAGGTATCTCCTGGCGTGCGGTTGTGAGTCCTAAAACCGGCAAGCAGGTGGAAGTCAAAAAAAGAGACGAGAATGGCAGCCGCTTAATGAATTTGCCAGAGTTAATAAAATTTCTGAAACCTAAAACCTAACATCTATAACCTTAAATGGCTTGGTGGGACAACATTTTCAAGGATATCGGCATTGATTTAGGGACAGCTAGCTCTTTGGTTTATTTGAAGGGTCGCGGCATCGTTGTGAACGAGCCGACGGTGGCAGCTGTTAATAACAAAACCAATCAGATACTGGCGGTCGGCGAGGAAGCCAGGAAAATGCTTGGCCGGACGCCTTCTCATATAAACGTGATTCGGCCGCTCGTGGGCGGCGTGATTTCAGATTTTGAGATGACCCAAGAATACCTTCGCCAGCTTTTAAAACAATCGCGCACCAATCCAGTTTTGAGCTTCCGCAGGGCGATTTTGTCCGCCCCCAACAACTTGACGGAAGTTGAACGTAAGTCAGTTGAGGACGCCGCCTTAAACTCCGGCTGTTCCAAGGTTTATCTTGTGGAGGCACCGGTGGCCGCCGCCTTGGGCGCCGATTTGCCGATTCGGGAGCCCACCGCCAGTTTGATAATGGATGTCGGCGGCGGTACCACCGACATCGCCGTGATTTCCATGGGAGGCACGGTTGTGTCAAAAACATTGAAGGTTGCCGGCGACAGGTTCAACGACGATATTATCCGTTTTGTGCGTGATGAATTCCGGCTGGCCGTGGGTGAACCAACGGCTGAATTCGCTAAAATAACCGTCGGCTCGGCCACGCCGCTTGATGAACGGCTGGAAGTCCCCATTCGCGGCCGTGATTTGGTGACCGGCTTGCCGAAAGAGATCGGCATTAAAAACAGCCACATCAGGCAGGCGCTTCAAAAGTCGCTTAGTACCATCACCGATTCCTTGCATGAAGTTATTGAGCTTACTCCGCCTGAGCTCGTTGGGGATATGATAAAACAAGGGATTTACCTTTGTGGCGGCGGTGCTTTGCTTCGCGGCCTTGACCAGTTGATTGAAAAAGAAACCTTGGTCGGTGTAAGAATTGTTGATGAACCATTGACTTGTGTGGCTCGCGGTTTAGGGAAAATAGTCGAGGAATTTGAAGACAACCGGGAATTTCTTGCGACTCCTCTAAAACCTTTAGCCATTAATCTATAGTGCGGAAGGACAGTTGGATTTTGGGTTTGTTAATCATCATTCTCGGCTTTTTTGTTTTCTTAAGGCCATATTACGCTTGGGAGTTTAGAAACGCCTTTTTTTCGCCGGCTCCTCCGCCAGCCGACCTCGCTTTTGAGAATAAATACCTGAGAGCCGAGCTGGCTAAACTTAACAGCGTGAAATCAGCGCTCGGTGAACCCTCTCCGGATTTGATACCGGCGTTGGTTTTCTCGCGCTACCCCATGAATTTTAAGGAAGAAATCTTGGTCGGCGCCGGGAGGAATAATGGCGTAAGCGGTGGGGAAACGGTGCTGTACAACAAGATGTTGGTTGGCAAAGTTATAAAAGTTTTTGGCGATACCTCACTGGTAGAGACGATTTTTGACAGTCGGTTCCAGTTAGCTGTTCGTGTTGGCAATGGAGCTGTGGACGCCCTGCTTAGCGGCGGAGCGGAGCCGCAAGTGACACTGATACCGGGTAAATCAAAGGTGGTGAGTGGCGACATTGTTTACTCAGCGGCAGCTGGCTCCCCTTACGGCCTTCCGATTGGCGACTTGGGCGTAATCAAGTCTTCGGCTGACCGCTTATTTATAGAAGCCGGCTTGAATTTGCCTTACGATTTGAACGAGATTAAATTGGTCTCAATAGTTAAAAATGCGGCACCAAGCGATTAAATTTCTTGAAGCCCTAATTTTGCTTTCGATGGCAGTTTTTCTTCAGCTCACTTTAGGTGAAGTGAGCGGTGTTTGGATTAACTTTCCCTTTGCTGCTCTTATTGCCTTGTCGTTTTTTTTGGGGTTTTGGGAGCTCGTGATTACCGTTTTAATTGCAGTATTCTTGTTGAATTGGCAGCCATCCGTCAGTTTGGAGATGGTGATACTGGCTGCTTTCCCCTTGCTTTCTCTCTGGCTTCACAAATTGTTGCCTTGGCAAATTTGGCTTTCGACACTGGTTGCCATTTTTGTTGGTTTCCTGATTTTATATCTATCCATTGGCGCTGTTTTGATTGTAAAACAGGCTAATTTGTTCCTGATTGACCTCTTTGGCGGGCTCGTTTACGGGATTCTGGTTTCTAAGTTAATGGAGTTTCGAAAGTGAGTCCCTCACCCTTGGAGAATCTCTTAGCGAGTGTCAATAAAACGCATGAATAAATTGAACAAAGTTCACAACGCAGCAATATGCTTAAAGGTCATAATTTCGGAGGCTGTGCCTTTGGCGCCAATTCTCTAAGGGCAAGGGATGAAGAAAAAACAAGAGCTGGCCTTTGAAGAAACATTGAGCGACGATTGGCGGCGCGATTTGGATGTTACCGAAGTTTCTTTGGGTAATCAGCCGCTCCTATATTTGGGTATTTTCGTGTTTCTCGCGGCCATTATTGTGGCAGGCAGGATTTTTTATCTTAATGTTTTGAAAGGCGGTTTTTATACGGCCAGAGCTGATTCCAATTCGGCTCAGTATGAGCGGACAGCGGCGCCGAGAGGTTTCATTATTGATAGAAACGGTATGGAATTGGTGAAAAACCAAGTCGCTTTCAGCGCTTTTTTGGACACCAGGATTTTTTTACAGCAGAAAGACACAGAAGAACCTACGCTTGAGGCCATCCGGAACATTTTTGGCCTTACTCCAGAGGAGGTATGGGCAGCGGTGCGGGAGAAAAGTGCCGAGGAGTTTGCTACACTCGTCGTTTTAAGCGACGACTTAAGCCAAAGCCAACTGGTGAAACTCCGCAGCTTATCCTTGCCCGCATTGGTCATATCAAGCGATTTTAAAAGGGAGTATGTTGACGGGCCGGTGTTTTCGTCGGTTCTCGGCTACATCGGCCGCGTAAGTCCCGATGATTTGGCTGGCAACGGTAACTTGAGCGCCGGGGATTTTGTAGGCAAAGCTGGTGTTGAAGCCTATTACGACAGTGAATTGCGCGGTGTGCCTGGCGTTGTTGTAAAACTTCGCGACGCCCACGGCAATATTTTGGACGAGGTTCTAAAGAATAAACCGCAAATAGGCAAGGAGCTGCGCCTTACGATAGACGGGGAATTCCAGAAATATTTTTACGGGAGGATGCTTGCCGGCCTTCAAGCTTTGGGTCGGCAGTCGGGCGTTGGGTTGGCCGTGAATCCGGAAACCGGCGAAGTGCTGGCACTGGTCAATTTTCCAAGTTACGACAACAATGTTTTCAGCTTGTCTCATAAAAGCGATGAGAGGGCTGGCATATTAAATTCCGATTTGAAGCCGTTGTTCAATCGGGCGGTGAGCGGTATGTATAATCCTGGCTCAACCATAAAGCCATTGGTGGGGGTAGCCGCTCTCTCCGAGAACGTAATTGATCCGAGTCGCGAGATTTTTTCGCCTGGTTACCTTGATGTGCCAAATCCATACGACCCCGAACACCCAACGCGTTATCTTGACTGGCGTTACCAAGGCAACGTTGATTTGGTATCAGCCATTTCCCAATCCTCCAATGTTTACTTTTATACCGTCGGCGGCGGCGCGGCTACGCAAATTTTGAAGAACGGAGTGGTGATTGATACAGACCGCATTGATGGCTTGGGTATAAATCGCCTGAACGAATGGTGGCAGAAATTTGGTTTGGGTAAAAAGTTGGGAGTTGACTTGCCGAACGAGGCAAGCGGATTCTTGCCGACCGCGGAGTGGAAGAAAAAGAAAACCGGCAGGCCGTGGATGCTGGGCGATACATACAACGTTTCCATCGGCCAGGGGGATTTATTGGTCACGCCGATTCAGCTTTTGAATTGTATAAGCTCCATTGCGAACGGCGGGAAAATTTATAAGCCGACCTTGAACCTCGACAAGCCGCATACGGAGTTTTTGGGCGACATCACTTACTTGGAGCCGGAGATAAAAGAGATTCAAAAGGGCATGATTGAGGCGGTGACGTCGCCAATGGGCACGGCTTATAGGTTGAACGATTTGGGGTTTTCCGTGGCGGCGAAAACCGGCAGCGCGCAGATTAAAAACAACGAACAGGTGAACGCATTATTTATTGGCTATGCTCCAACCGACAAGCCGCAAATAGCTGTTCTGGTTTTGGTTGAGAACGCCTTAGAGGGCAGCTTGAATGCCGTGCCGATAGCGAAAGATGTTTTGAATTGGTATTATTGGAACAGAGTAAAAAAATAATCTTGTTTTCATGTCTGAACTTCGTCAAGACCTCGTTTCCGGCGACTGGATAATACTCGCGCCGGAGCGGGCAGCCAGGCCAAACGTAAAAGAAAAGAAGCACATCCGCCGGCCGACGCCCAAGAGCAAGTGCCCGTTCGAAGACTTGGAAAAATCGGGCAACTGGCCACCAATTGATGCTTATCCAAACCGGAATAACTGGCGCATAGTTTTGATTCCCAACAAGTACCCGGCTTTAAAGCACGTGGCTGGTTGCGCCAGTCTGCGGATCTACGGGCCACATCGCCTGAAGACCGGCGCCGGCGACCACGAACTTGTGGTTATGCGCGACCATAAGACGAACTTCCCGTTCTTAAAGCCCCTGGAAGCCGTTAAAATTTTCCAAATGCTTCAGAAAAGGTTTAAAACGCTGTCGAGGGACAGTTGCAATGTTTACACTTCCATTTTTTACAATTGGGGGACTTTGGCTGGAGCTTCGCTTTATCATCCGCATTTTCAGGTGCTGACACTACCGATTATACCGCCGGACGTTGAGCACTCGCTCCGCGGCTCGGCGCGCTATTTCAAAAAATACCATCGCTGCGTTCACTGCGCAATGCTCAAATTTGATTTTGAGGAGAAAAGGAGAATTATTGAGGAGAACCGTCACGCCGTGGCTTTGGCGCCTTACGTTTCACGCTCGCCCTATGAAGTGAGGATTTTCCCCAAGCGTCATCTGTCGCGGTTTGAGAAAATGCCGGCTGCCGAGCTTAAAGGAGTGGTTTCGGTTTTGCAGTCGTCGCTGCGGCGGATAAAGAAGTATTTAAACGATCCAGATTTTAATTTCTTCATTCACACTGCGCCGCTCAAAGACCATCATTATAATTATTATCACTGGCATATTGAAATAATCCCGCACATTTCAAACTTGGGCGGCTTTGAGCTTTCAACCGGCGTTGAAATAGACGTCGTTGACCCGGCGGACGCTGCCCGAATTCTGCGCGGGAGGAAAGTTTACTGAATCTTATGTGGGGTAAAATCGTAAAATTCAAAACGGTGAGTTTACTGTGTCTCATAGGCGTTGTTTTTATTGCGGGCGGAACGCTTTGGGCCTATTACGCTTTGCGGGGCGCGAGCGGTTTGCTTATAGTGCACCATAATAACATCCAGGCCATAAACAACGTGGGGCGAGCTGAGGATGTTGTGAAAATCGGCATGACCGGCCTTGTGGCGGCAATTTTGGATTTTTTCATCGCCTTGGAACTTGAGACAAGGGACAAAATATTAGGGAAGGTGGTTGCCGCCGCGTGTCTATTTTCAGGTATTTTAATCTTTATTGGGTTCGCCGCTATAATTTCTGTTAACTAATCGTTTCGTATCGCTTCCAAATGCGAACCGGAGCTCCTTGATTTTTATTGGCTTTGCGGCTATTATATCAGCGAATTAAGACATTTTTATTTTATTATTTATGAGAGAAGAGTTACCGCATCACGATATATTTTTTGAGTCAGCGAGAATAGAAATTCCCCCAGAGGAGAGATTGAACAATATTGAGGAAGCCATGAATCATATAAGGCAAGAGATAGACGGCCTAGAAAGTCTTGCTTCAAAAATGGGCCCAAGTAGTCATAAAGAGGCGCTTATTAATAAAGCCCCTTCTTTTGGTAAGAAGGTTAAAGGCCTAAAAGACGTATTGTCATTGCTTGAGACGAGAGAGCGGGCGTTGCTTGAAGAAATTAAAAAAGGATTAGAAAACAAAATCAGGGGTAATTAAATAAAGTGAGCAAATTCGCGATTATAGAAACCGGCGGCAAGCAGTATAAAGTTTCACCGGGGCAAAAATTGAGGGTTGAAAAACTGGACGCTAAGGAGGGCGCTGGTTTTTCTTTTGATAAAGTTTTACTTCGCGTTGACGGCGAAAAAGTTGAAATCGGAACGCCTTATATTTCAGGCGCCAAAGTTGAAGCCAAAATTCTTCTCCATGGCCGCGACAAAAAGAAAATCGTTTTTAGATACCACCCGAAGACGAGATATAAGAAAAAGAAGGGCCACAGGCAGCAGTTTACAGAGGTTAAAATTGAAAAGGTTTAGGGGGATAATTACGTCACTGGAGGTAAACCCTTATCGCCTCAGCCGGGATAATATTCTCATTCTGTGGCAGGACATAGAAGATTTTTTTGGCTTGCTGCGCTGACGGTTCGTAGGTGTCGGTTATAAACATCACCGTTTGGGCGGGCATTGGGATGCTCCTCACGAGTACGCCGGTGGCGTTGACTACAACATACTTGGGGATGTTCGTTGGCAAGCCGCTAATTTCTTTTGATAATGTTACATAGTTTTGCGAGAAAGCATCGGCCGTATTTGGGTTGTTGGCCCAGAGAACGAAATAAGTGATATACGTTGCTGCCGCGAGCGTCAAAAGAAAAGCGAAAGACAGCAATTTGGCGATGCCGACCGTCGAGCGTTTCTTTAGAAATTTGTAGAGCCACAGGCCGCCGGCGGCTGAGAAGATTATTGTTGGTGGAATCATAAGTATTGAGCGGAGGGCGTGCGGCAAACTTTCATTTGAAATGACCGCAGGAACAGCGGCTAAAACCAACCAGAGAAAACTCACAAGATAAGCAAATTTTTCCCGTCTTGGTTCGTTTTTATCCGGTTCAGAGTTTTGATGATTAAGCTTCTGTTTTTCACGTAATTTTTTTACACCTATGATTATGCCGATTACAAAAAGAATGCCAACTGGCCAGAAAAGTTCCGGCCAACTGCTGTAGTTGTGCCGCCAGTTTGAGTCGCCGCGTATGTTGAACATAGCTGCGGTTTTTAAAATGTTGAGGCCGAGGTCTTTAAGCGGCGTTCCTGAGTTGAAAATAGAAACCTGAGAAGTGCGGCCGAAGAAATCAGCCGGATTTTTCAGAAAGTAGATTCCGATTGGTAGAGCAGTTATAAATGTGAAAAACAGGAATACCGCGACGGCTCGCCAGAATTTCTTGTCGCGCGGGAAGAAAAATGGGAATAAAAGTAATAGGAGCGGCGTTATGCGGTAAGCGATGTAAGTGTAAAAACCAAATCCGTAGAAAATGCCGCCTAAGATTGCCAAAATGAAAGAACGTGGAGGTTTTTTGCTTCGGATTGATTTGATGAGGAAGTATAGCGCAAAGATAAGGAAGAAAGGCGCGAGAATTGCTCGGAAGCCGATCCTTGAGAAGTTAATGTGCCAAAAAGTCGTGGCCAGAAGGAACGCCGAAAGTAGACCAGCTTCGCTCGAAAATAGTTCGGCGGCAAGGAGGTAAATTCCCAAGACCGTCAAAATCCCGAATATCGCCGACGGCAGGCGCAGGATCCACGGCTTGCCCTCCCAAGTTTCGCCTTGTGAAATTTGGGAGGGTGAATTCGCGCCGAAAAACTTTAAAAAGAGAGCCTGAGTGTTTATGAAAAACCCCTCCCGGCCGTTGTTCTCTGGATAAAAAACCTTAAACTGACCAGTACGCAGCGCCTCCAGAGCATTATTGCCGTTCATCGCTTCATCTGGATAAAGTCCTGGCGGCATCGTTTTTATTTGGTAGAGCCGGAAGAAGCTTGCTATAATTAAGATAATGACAATGAGCCAAAAAGTTTTGCCTTTGTTCATAGGTTTATTATAGAACCTGATTTCTAAAACCTAAAACCTAAAATCTAAAATCCAACACTCAACACCAAACACCTAAAATATGCCCGATCAACCCTCGACATTTGAACATGAAGCGCTGGAGGCGGACATGAAATGGCTGGCCGAGGAAGTCCAAAAGCGGCGCGAAATGCCGGAAAGCAAAAACCTGAGCGAGAAAGAAATCCTAAAACAGTCCATAGAGGCTGTGCCGCCTGCGGCCGCGGCTGTGCCGCCTGCGGCCGCGGCTGCGCCGCCGGCACCGGCCCCCGAGCCGTCGGGGCCGTTGCCGCAATACGCAAAAAGTGCTTCGCCGGAAGTGAAGCTTGAAATTGAGTACTTATTGGATTTGGCGTTCCACAAAGGAATCGCCAACTCCGAGGCAGAGGCCAGAAAATCGTCGCCATTTGTTTTAGATGCCTTTCATGATGCCTTAGCCGGCAAGCTTTACCCGGAACTCCAGCGGCGAGGAATTTTAAAGTAGCTTTAAATGACGATATACATCATTATCGCCGTTTTTATAAGCGCAATACTCGGCGTAATAATTTATTTCGTCGCCCGCCATTTGGCGAGGCGTTTTATTTTCAAATCTTTAGGGCAGGCGTTATTCCTCATAAAAGTTCCCAGGGAAACATTAAAAGAAGGCCAGCAGCCAGACCTTAAAGTTGAAATCGGGCGGTTTGAACAGCTTTTGGCCGGGCTTGCAGGATTGAAAGATCCTTTTGTTTTTGAGGTGGCCGTGCCCAACGTAGGCGAAGAAATTCAGTTCTTTTTGTCGGTTCCCAAAAAATTAAGTGAGGTTGCCGTAAAGCAAGTTCAAGGACTGTGGAACGGCGCGGCTGTGGAGTTGGTTGCGGACGATTACAATATTTTCAACAACAATGGCGTCCATGCCGCGGCCTATTTGCTGCTCAAAGACAACTATGCGCTGCCGGTGAGAACTTATGTGGAATTGGGTTCAGATTCTTTCTCTTCAATATTGGGCGGTTTTGCTAAATTGAATGGAGTCGGCGAGGGTGCTGCCCTGCAGCTGGTTCTGAGGCCGGCGCAGAGCGGCGCTAAAAACAGCATTAAGAGCTGTATCTCAGCCCTTAAAAAGGGTGAATCGTTAAAAAAAGTTTTCGGGCATGAGTTTCCCATAGGTTTTTCCGATGTTAAGGAAGCTTTAGCCCCTGCTAAAAAAGAAGAAAAGAAAAAGGAAGAAAAGGTCGTTGATGAAGAAGCCGTTAAAGCACTTTCGGGCAAGGTTTCAAAGCCGCTGTTTTCGATAAACATAAGGATAGTAGCGTCGGCCGGGTCGCAGTTTCAGGCTGGCGATATTTTGGACAGCCTCTTGGTCAGTTTTAATCAGTTTGGAAGCCCTACGCGCAACGAGTTTCGGGCAGTGAAGCCGAAAAATCCGTCTAAAATCATTGAACAATTCATTTTTAGGACGTTTGAAACGTGTCAATCTATTGTTTTATCAACCGAGGAAATCGCGAGTTTTTACCATCTACCGGCCGCGACGACCGAAACGCCCAAAGTTAAATGGCTGAAATCAAAAGAAGCACCGCCGCCGCCCAATCTTCCCAAAAAAGGGACTTTGATAGGAGAGAGCGTTTTCCGTGGCCAACTGTCGCCTGTTTACATAACTGACGACGACCGCCGGCGGCACGTTTATTTAGTCGGCCAGACGGGTACCGGCAAATCCACGCTTTTGGGCAATATGTTCATTGAAGACATAAAACAAGGCAAGGGACTGGCCGTGATTGACCCGCACGGCGACCTAGTTCAAAACCCCTTAGGCTTTATTCCCGAGGAGCGCATTGACGATGTAATTTATTTTGACCCAGCTGATTTAGAGCGCCCGCTGGGGCTCAACATGTTGGAATACAATTTCAGCCGGCCGGAAGAGAAAACTTTTATTGTGAACGAGATGCAGAGCATCTTCAACAAACTTTTCCCGCCGGAAAGTATGGGTCCTATGTTTGAGCAGTATATGAGAAACGCGCTTTTACTCTTGATGGAAGACATGCCGAATGAGCCAGCCACTTTGATTGAAGTGCCGAGAGTTTTCACCGACACCGAATACCGCTTGCGGAAGCTCCAAAGGATTCAGAATCCGGTGGTGATTGATTTCTGGGAAAAAGAAGCGGTAAAAGCCGGCGGCGAGGCATCGCTCGCCAATATGACGCCCTACATTACTTCCAAATTCAACAATTTCATCTCCAACGATTACATGCGGCCGATTATCGGGCAGCCGAAGTCCGCTTTCAATTTTAGGCAGGTGATGGACGAAGGAAAAATTCTTTTAATCAACCTGTCCAAGGGCAGAATAGGAGATATCAACGCCAATCTTTTGGGGATGGTCTTTGCCGGCAAGATTTTGATGGCAGCCTTATCGCGGGTGGATATACCGGAAATTAAGCAACGCCGCGACTTCAATCTTTACATTGATGAATTCCAGAATTTCACGACTGACTCCATCGCTACGATTCTTTCCGAGGCCAGAAAATACGCCTTGAACTTAACTATGGCCCACCAGTTTATCGCCCAGCTGACCGACAAAACCAAGGATGCCGTCTTCGGAAACGTCGGTTCCATAATTGCTTTCCGCGTCGGTGTTCAGGATGCTGAATTTCTGGTTAAACAGTTTGAGCCGATATTTAATCAGAATGATTTATTAAATATAGACAACTTGAATGCCTACGCGAAAATATTGATTAACGGCGAAACAAGCAAGCCTTTTAATATCAAGATTTTGACGACTTCCTGGAACGCCGGGAACAAAGAACTGGCGGAAAAACTAAAGGAGTATTCCAGAATGAAATACGGCCAAGACAGGCAGGCGATAGAGGCAGAGATTTATAAGCGGCTTAGGGAGTAGAGTGTGAATGATTAAATACCTAAGTAAAGTCAGTAAGTCGGCTCTCAGCGGCACAGCCCTCCTGCGACTTGATTTCAATTCCAAAGACAACTGGCGTTTGAAAACAGCCTTGCCGACGGTAAAACTTCTTCTGAAACATGCCTCAAAAATTGTGATTTTAAGCCATAGAGGGCGGCCCACCTTCGTTAAAACTTCGGTGGACAAGCCGCGCGGCGTTGACAAAAAATTTAGCTTGGCGCGAGACGCAAATAAGCTCCGGGAATATTTGGGTAGGCGCGTTAACTTTATTCCCGACTTCAATTTTGGGAATATTGCAAAGAAGATAAAATCGGCGCCGCCCAAATCTGTCTTTGTTTTGGAAAACTTGAGATTTTTGTCTGGCGAAGAAAAAAACGACGTTAAACTGGCTAAAAAACTGGCTTCACTCGGCGATTATTACGTGAATGAGGCCTTCGCTGTTTGCCACCGCGCCAATGCATCGGTGGCCGCTATAACCAAATTTTTGCCGAGCTATGCCGGCCTAGGATTGGAAAAGGAGATTGAATTTCTTTCGCGTGTTATGAAAAAGCCGAGACATCCGCTGGTTCTGGTTTTGGGCGGCGCCAAAGCAGCCGATAAATTGGGTGTTTTAGAGTATTTTAGGAATAAGACCGGCTGGTTTCTTTTGGGTGGCGCGGCGGCGAACACCATTTTGTATTTGAAGGGATTTAACGTGAAAAAATCTGCAATGGACAAGAATAAGTCAGACCTGAAACAATTGAGAGCGGTAATCAGTTACAAAAACCTGGTCTTGCCGGCGGATTTCAAGTGGAACAAAGATATGATCTTGGATATCGGTCCGAGATCAATAAAGGAATTTATTGATAAAATTTCGTCGGCGAAGACAATTATTTGGAGCGGGCCGATGGGACTGTTTGAGAAAAAAGGATATGAGCGTGGAACCTATGCCGTCGCCCGCGCCATCGCCGGCAATCGCCGGGCTTTTACCTTAGCCGGCGGCGGTGAGACAGTGATGTTTTTGAAGAGTCACCGCCTTGATAAGAAATTTAGCTTTATATCTACCGGCGGCGGAGCAATGTTAGAATTTCTGGCAGGGAAGAAGTTGTCCGGGATAAAGGCACTGGAATAGTGCAACAAATGACCAATTACCAATTGACCTAATTATTCTAATCAAATCTCAATGACCAATATGGCGACTAAAAGAAAATATGATTTAGAGGAACGCACGGCGAAGTTTGGCGAAGATATTATTAAATTTGCCAAGAAAATTCCCAAAACAATCATTACTGCTCCTTTATTGACCCAACTCGTGAAATCGGGAACAAGTATAGGTGCGAACTATTGTGAAGCGGATGATGCTGAATCTGGGAAGGATTTTGTACATAAGGTTGGAATTTGCAAGAAGGAGGCTCGAGAAACTAAGCATTGGTTGAGAATGATTGTAGTAGCCGAACTGGGCTGCGAGGAAGATGCGCGTCAGTTATGGCAGGAAGCAAAAGAATTAACATTAATCTTTAATGCTATTAGCCGTTCTATTAAGAATAAGAAGAAGTCATAATAATATTTCTTTAGGTCAATTAGAATAATTAGAATAATTAGTCATTTGTATGAGTTACGACATTTATTTCCATCATGATTTAGACGGTATAGCCTCAGCAGCACTGATTCTTAATTTCCTAAGGAGCCGCGGCGATAGTATTGAAAATTATTTTCCTTTGAGCTACAGCCCGGGACTTGATTGGGCTGCTCGCAAATTCAAAAATCCAGCGATAGTGGTTGATTTTCAATATCACCCAAAAGCGGCAATTTGGTTTGACCATCATGCCACGACATTTGAAAAAAAGCGATGGAAAGAGAACTTTCATCGGGACAAATTTCACGAGTGGAGACCAAACTATCCTTCTTGCCTTCGTATTGTTCTAAATGCTCTAAAGCGTCATTTTAGATTTAACCCCCCTCAACACCTAAAAGAATTAGCAAGATGGACGGACATAGTTGATCAGGCTAAATTTAAGTCCGCCAGACAGACAATAGAATTAAAAGAACCAGCTTTGCAGTTAAATGCTTTTATTGACCACGGGATTAGCTATTCGGATACGAAGTGGCTTATTGAATTTTTGTCAAAACACCACTTTCGTAGAGTTATGGCCATGCCTAGGGTTAAAAGGGCCATAAAGATAATTCGTCGCGAAATATCCGAGAGCCTGAAATTTTACAAGAAAAATACTCGGCTTTTTGGAAGAGTTGCCCTCGCCGACCTTTCTAAAGTTAGAAAACTTGAGTTGCGATTTGCGCCTTATTATTTGCACCCGAGGATACTTTACAGCATCAGCCTGAAAAAAAGAGCCAAAGCATTTCATCTAAATTTAGGCATTAATCCTTGGCGGAAGCGCGAGAATAAAATTCATATCGGTCGTCTTTTAAAGCGATTCGGCGGAGGGGGACATCGGGTCGTTGGCGGCGCTGAATTTAAAACAAGAAAAGAGGCTCTTTCGGCGGTCAAACAAATCTTAGATATCTTATCTCGCAAGAGTTAAGGTATATGTATGAAGTCCAAAGTACTTTTTGACGGCAAAATAGTGGCTTATACCGACGGCGGCTCGCGCGGTAATCCGGGGCCGGCGGCCATCGGCATTGTTATAGGCAGCAAGGAGTACAGCGAATACTTGGGCGAAAAGACTAACAATCAAGCCGAATATCTGGCGGCAGTTTTCGCATTGAAAAAAGTTAAACAGTTAATCGGCAAGAAAAAGGCTAAAGAAGCGGAGGTTGAAATTAGAATGGATTCGGAGCTTGTTACGAGGCAACTCGGCGGCCGATACAAAATTATGGAAAAAGAACTCCAGCCGCTCTTCGTTGGGGTTTGGAACTTGAGGCTGGATTTTAAGAAGGTGAATTTTGTTTATGTGCCTAGGGAAGAAAACCGGAGAGCTGACGTGATTGTGAACAAGGTTCTTGACAAGCACGCGTGAGCACCCCGCACAATTTGTGGCAAATGTTTTTGCATAGACCGTATAAGTACTGCTGAACCGCCTGCGGCTACGATTTTGCAATGCCCATCATTTGTGCTGCAAATGGTGCGGGGTCTAAGAAGCTGTAATGCTCCGCCCCTGCATGCGGGGACGGAGCTAACAGGCTTCTAAGAAAAGGAAAAACCGGCAATTCGTAAGCCGGATTCTGTGCCGATTTTGTTCGAGCGAAGCGAATTACGAAATCGTGCATCCCGTCATCGGCGGGACACTCGATTTTGTCGTTCCTCGCAAACTCGGAAACAAAATCGGTGTGATAATTTATCTGGATCCTCGATTACTCTCGGATTCAAGCGGCACTCCCCGCCGATGGCGGGGCACGACCTTGCACCCGGTAAGGATTTAGCCGTTTCATCCCCGCTTTTTTATCCCTATGGCGGAGTTAGACCAGCAAGCTTGGGATTGGGTCTTCCCTCGGCTTTCGCCTCGGGACGTTTCTGCTCGCACCTCTATCCTTGCGGACGACGGCTGTTAGCCGCTACCTTTTTAGACGCTAAATAAGCGAATGGGTGTCCGGACTTTCCTCCGAAGCACATAAAGCGTTATGTGCTCGGCTATCACCTGAATTGCCAGTTTTTCCAAGGGGATGTTAACCGATTTTTCGTTTATTGTCAAGATATCAGCGTTTGGTGGCTATATTACTCGAAAAACTCCCGTCTCACCTGAATTACTTCGTGCGCAAATGCCGCTTCGTTTTCTCTCCTCGGGCGGGTGAGGGTGATTGGAAAAATTTTTTTAATGGTGAAGTTTTTTACCAGAATCACCCGCTCGGCAAGCGAAACCGCCTCCTCAATGAGATGCGAGACCATCACGATGGTCTTCTTCGTTTCTTTCCAGATTTTCACTATATCTTTATGGAGCTCCTCCGTTATTTTAGGGTCCAGTGACGAGAACGGTTCGTCGAGAAGCAGCACCGTTGGGTTCACCGAGAGAGCCCTCGCTATGCCAACACGTTGTTTTTGTCCGCCGGAAAGTTCGCGCGGGTATCTGGCCTCTAAGCTGTTTAGACCCATCATTTCGATATACTTCCTGCATTCCTCACGGATTTTGCCGTCCGGAAGCTTCTGTGCTTTCAAGCCCAGGGCGACGTTCTCAAACACATTGAGCCACGGTAAGAGCGCGCCGGATTGAAATACCATGGATATGCCTTCGGGTTTGACTACAGTACCGGCTGATTCTTTTTCAAGTCCGGCAATGATTTTCAGGATTGTTGACTTACCGCCTCCAGAGGGGCCTACGATACACACGAATTCACCTTCCGTAACCGCAAAGGAGACGTTTTTCAGAGCTACCTCCTTGCCGGGCTCGTATATCTTTGAAACCTTTTTAAAGCTTATCATGCTATTCGAATTTAAATCGCTCTGCATAATGTAAAAGTTTTTGCCAGACGAAGAAATTAATGAGCGCGATGACGCCCACCATTGCGAGGATGGTGAAGATAAACACACCGTTTTGCCCTGTTGAGGCGGCATTAACGAGCATGCTGCCGATACCAAAGAGATCCTGACTCGCCGTTCCGCCAGGAATGTAAGTATGCAGCACCTCTGCAACGATGATAATGTTCCAGCCTTGTGCCCAGGCGAGAAGCGAGCCAGTAACAAGGTATGGGACAGCGGCCGGCAGAAGAACGCGGTGCGTCAAAGCCATTCCTTTTACGCCAAAAACCTGCGCTGCGGATTTTATGTCCGTTGGAATTGCTTTCAAGCCGCCTACAAGGCTGAATACGATGTTCCAAAGCATGCTCAAGAAGATGATGAAAATCGCCGCGCCGTTCATAAATCCGAGGCGGATAAAAAGAACAATAATAATAGGGAAGAAGGCTAATACCGGGATTGACTGTACAATGTCAAATACAGGTAAAAGAAGCCGTTCCAGAAGTGCGTTTCTGCTCACTGCGAGCGCCAGAGGAATTGAAAAGAGGAGCGCGAGCGCATAGGCGAAGAGGAGACGCGAGAATGTGACGAGAAGCGCCTCAATAATGGAAGCAAACGATACTGTTGGCGACGGAATGAAAGGGAAAACAGAAAACAACTTCAGTGCCGCGAAAAGTATGACGATAAGCAAAAGTGGCGAAAGGATGGCATACAGCCGCTGCCGTAAGGACGTTGGATAGCTGAATCCGAAATGCCGGCTGTAGTGGTGTATGTGCTTTCGGTTATCCATATAAGGTAGTAGAAACTCGATTAAGAACTGTATTTCTGGTGGCTTTTATTTCTCATCCAACCCCAGTAGCTAGATAAAATTTCAGTTAACTAATCAAATCTATTTATTTCAGACTAACCAGTAGAATTTTCACCACCGGGTACGCACCAGTATTAAATTTTCACAATTACGGTTCGGCAAGTAAATCAACTTATGTTGTCTGGCCTCAAGCGTTCTGTGACGCCGATTTTTCTTAAGATATAAAGCGATCCGGAGATGATTAAAGTACTGGCAAACGAGAATTCTAAAAGACCTACGCCGGCAAGTGTTCCGACAGCAGCGGCTGCCCAGACTACGGCGGCGGTTGTAAGGCCATGGACATGCTCCGATGTCTTCAGAATTATGCCGGCGCCTAAGAATCCGATGCCGACAACGATATTCGCGATGATTGAAAGGAAACCACTGTTGTGGGCTATAGTGTCAGCGAGATTTTGCTGCGATATAGAGACGAGATAGGGCAGTGTGACGCCGATAATAGAAAATATTGCTGCGCCGCCCGATACGACCATACTTGTTCTAATGCCAGCTTCTTTGCCAATTAATTCCCGTTCCAAGCCCATCAAAGCCCCCAAAGCCAGGGCCACGGCAAACCTCAAGAGCATTTGTTCAAAAGTAAGCATTGTTTTATACTCCTTATTATAACACATTATGAGGACACTGGCTTCGGATACAGTTAAGTTTGAAGACAAGGAAGTTGGGCTTCTCGGCTGGGTTCATGCCCGTCGCGATCACGGCAAGCTAGTTTTTATAGACTTGAGGGATAGGAGTGGATTAGTGCAGGTGGTTTTCGGGCCGCAGGTTAAAGAGGCCGCTGACTTGCGGCTTGAATATGTGATAAGTGTTTCTGGCACCGTGAAGAAACGTCCGGAGGATATGGTGAACGATAAAATTCCCACTGGCCATTTTGAAGTTCAAGCGGGAAAGCTGGAAATTATAAACAAAGCTGAAGCTCTGCCGATTTCGGTAGATACCGATGGTTATGAAATAAAAGAAGAAATGAGATTGAAGTACCGTTATTTGGATTTGCGGCGTGAGCGTCTGAAGAAAAATTTGATTATGCGGCACAAGGTTACAAAGTTCATCCGTGGTTTTCTTTCAGAGCGTGGATTTATCGAGGTGGAAACGCCGATTTTATCCAAGTCCACGCCTGAAGGGGCGCGCGATTACCTCGTGCCTTCACGCCTTGAAAATGGCAAGTTTTACGCTTTACCTCAGTCGCCGCAGCAGTACAAGCAGCTTTTGATGGTGGCGGGGTTGGAAAAATATTTTCAGATTCCCAGGTGTTTCCGCGATGAGGATACGAGAGGCGACAGGCAGCCGGAATTCACTCAACTCGATTTGGAGATGAGCTTCGCGACTCAAGATGACGTATTGAATCTAACCGAAGAACTTTACAAGAGTATTGTAAAAGAGCTTTTCCCGGAGAAAGCTATTAGTGCTTTAGATAAGAATGGCAAATTCCCGCGCTTAAAGTACGCCGAGATTATGAAAGAATATGGTTCTGATAAGCCGGACTTGCGCAAGGACAAGAATAACCCGAATGAATTGGCCTTCGTTTTCATAACCGATTTTCCAATGTTTGAGAAAAAGGAGGACGGAAGTTTGGGTGCAGTTCACCATCCATTCACGCTGCCAACAACCGACACATCGCTTGATCCTGTTCGTTTCCAGCGCGAGGATTATCCGGAGTACAAGGAACTTATGAAAATTTTGGATTCCGAGGAAAAATCGCTTGGACTTTTAGCCTACCAGTACGATTTCGTCTGCAACGGTTATGAAATCGGCGGCGGCTCAATCCGAACTTACAATAAGCACTTATTGAAGAAAGTTTTTGAGCGCTTAGGCAATTCTCCCGAGGCGGTGGAAAAGCAATTCGGCCACATGCTGGAGGCGTTTGATTACGGAGTGCCGCCGCACGGCGGCATTGCCATGGGTTTAGACAGGTTCTTAACGATTCTCCGGAACGAGCCCAACATCCGCGAAGTTATTGCCTTTCCTAAGACCGGTGATGGCCGCGACCCGATGATGGACGCGCCTTCGGAAGTGGACAAGAAGCAGTTGGACGAGTTAGGATTGGAGATTAAGAAGTCAAAATCATAAGCCAAATATCCCAACCAACGCGTCTGGGAGTTCATTAAATAACCATGAAAACCAAAAGCCATCCTAAAGCCGAGCGGACGCTTGTTATTATAAAACCAGACGGCGTGCAGCGTAATTTAATCGGTGAGATTATAAGGCGCTACGAGCGCAGCGGCTTGAAATTGGTTGGTATAAAGATGTTGATTCCTACGCCGGAAACCGTGGAGAAAAGCTATCTTATTGATCCTGATTGGAAAGTGAAAACAGGATTGAAGGCAATTGAGTCGTACAGGAATAGGGGGCAAACACCGCCATCCGAAGACCCACTTAAAATAACCGAGAAAGTATTAAGCAATCTTAAAAAATACCTCACGAGTGGCCCAGTTGTAGCAATGGTTTGGCAGGGGATACACGCCGTGGGCATCGTAAGAAAGATTACAGGTGGAACAGAGCCGCTGACGTCTGACGTCGGCACCGTTCGCGGCGACTTTACGATTGATTCATATGAAATAGCCGATATTGACGGCAGGGCTACGAGAAACTTGGTGCACGCTTCCGGTTCGGCTGAAGAGGCCGAGAAGGAAATACAAGTTTGGTTCAAGCCGCACGAACTTTTCGAATACCGCTTGGTAGGCGAAGCCATTCTTTACGATGTCAATTTGGACGGGATACTTGGATGATCCATAAATTCTGAATTCTAAAATCTGGAGGTATGGACTTAGATCCGCGACTTCATTTCGTCGTGGCGACAGCGATTATCGTGAAGGACGGCAAATTTCTAATTACGAAGCGCGCGCCGCACGAGCATGCGTTTCCCAATAAATGGACTGTGCCGGGCGGGAAGCTGGTACTCCGCGAGTACAAAGATTTACCGTACAAAACTGAATATCCGCAGTGGTACAACTTAATTGATTGGCTTTTACGAAAGGAGGTGAGGGAAGAGGTGGGGTTGGAAATTCACAAACCGCAGTATTTGTGCGACTTGGTTTTTGTTCGTCCGGACGGCTATCCAGTTGTTACTCTTTCTTATTGGGCACGCCACAAAGACGGCGACGTGAAATTATGTAAAGACCTCACCGACCACGCGTGGGTTAATTTGGAGGAAGCAAAGAATTACGATTTGATTGAAGGAATTTGGGACGAACTAAGAGACGTTGGCAATCTTTTGAGAGTCAGTTAGTTTTCTGGAAGGCTTTTACTATTTGGTCTAAATCGCCGTCCAGTATTTTCTCAATGTTGTGGAATTTCTTGCCGAGCCGGTGGTCGGTAATTCTGTCTTCGGGGAAGTTGTAGGTGCGGATTTTTTCGGCGCGCTCAGCTGAACCGATTTGCTCGCGGCGGATTTCGCTTACTTTGCCTACGGCCTGTTCCCGCTGGATTTCAAAAAGCTTGGCGCGGAGAATTTCCATCGCCTTCTCGCGGTTCGCGTGCTGGAAGCGCTCAGAGCGGCAGGAAACCACAATGTCGGTCGGCTTGTGGAGAATGCGAACGGCGGTCTCCACCTTGTTCACGTTTTGCCCCCCGGGTCCTCCGGCGCGCGAGAATGTGACCTGTAAGTCATTTGGGTTAATTTGAACGTCTTTAGCCTCCACCTCAGGAATTACGGCGACCGAAGCAGTAGATGTATGAACGCGTCCTGATTTCTCTGTTTCGGGGGTGCGCTGCACGCGGTGCACACCGGCCTCATTCTTTAAATCTTTGTATACTCCCTCACCGTGCACTTCAGCAACGAGGGATTTGTAGCCGTGTAAGCTGGTTTCGTTTGAATCCAAAATATCAAAGCCCCAGCCGCGCCGGGCGGCGTATTTCTGGTACATTCTAGCCAAATCGCCCGCAAAAATAGCAGCTTCTTCACCGCCCGTTCCAGCCCTGATTTCCAATATAGCGTTGTTCATAATTGATATTGTATAATATTACTAAGCTCATGGCTGAACAACCTTTGGTATTAATAGTGGATGACGAGCCAGATTTCCTGGAAATTTTCGGCACCAAGCTCCAGACAGCCGGTTTTCGGGTAGAAACGGCGCTTTCGGCTGAAGAAGGTATAGGAAAAGCCAAGAACCTGAAGCCGGATTTAATTTTGATGGACATAAAGATGCCCGGCACATCAGGCGCAGAAGCAATGTTGAAGCTAAAGGAGGATCCAGAGACTCGTGACATTAAGACGGTTTTTCTTACTAACCTTGGGGAACCGCGCGAAGTTGGTCCGGATGTAAGTGATAGGTTTTCTAAGGAATTCGGTGCCGCCGGCTATATTAAAAAAACAGAAGATCTGGATACACTTGTGGAAAAGGTGAGGGCTTACTTGAAATGAGTCCCGTTAGAAGCCGCGATCGCTGTGCTAAATAGCAATGATATTAAACAATGCATGGTCGTTGCCATAAAATAATTACCCGGGTCCATCTCGGTCGCGACCTGCTTCTAACGGGATGAGACCTAAACCGCTTGTTCTTGTGGTTGACGATGAAGAAAGTTTTCTGGAAGTAATAACAACGAAGCTTCAAGCTTCGGGTTTTGACACAGCCGTCGCTAAAAATGCCGCCGAAGGCGTCTCTCAAGCGGAGAAGTTGCTGCCCGATTTGATTTTGATGGATATTAGAATGCCGGGCGAGACGGGTACGGATGCCGCCTTGACCATCAAACAAAATCCGAAGACCAAAAACGTGAAAATCGCGTTTCTTACGAATATGAGAGAGCCTTGGCCTGCGGCGGTGGACGCCGACAAGCAAAAATTAAGCAAAGCTTTGGGCATGGAAGATTTTTTGGAAAAAACAAGCGACTTGAATATTTTGGTGCAGAGGATACGCGGAATTTTAACAAGCGGTTAGTGTTTTAGAAAGTAAAACCTCCTTAGGTCCTGGATGAAAGTCTCGGGTGATTCAGGACGTAAGGAGGTTTTTTAAGGTCTTGATGTTCAGGTTTTTGTGGGGCTTGCTTTTCACGATCTTGAGAATAGCAATGAGCGCCAGGACAACGGCAAATCCCCAAGTTATGTAGCGTGTTCGACTCGAGCTGAAGCCGAAGCCCCACGCCACATTTTTCAGGATATTGCCTATAGTCGTTAGCGCCACGCCGGTGTAAATGTTGAGCCCCAAAATCCTGCAGAGGCCGGCACTTACGAAGACACCGCCGTCCGGGCCAAAGCTGCAAACCGGTACCGCTATGTATGGTACTTCTCTGGCTAACCTGTAGTACCAGCTTTTTCGGCCTGTATCGTTGTTCATACGGCTTGCCAGACTGTCGAGGATTTTGGTTTCGTAGGTTAAGTAGAACCAGCCGTAAGTGGCAAAGGTGGCGCAGACGCTCGCTATAACTATGGCCAGCGGCAGTGAGACGCCAATTCTCGTCCACCAGCCGATTGAAGTTTCAGCGTGTGGGAAACTCCATGCCAGACCTATTGCGACCGGCAGACTGAAGAAGCCGACGACTATTAACAAGATTGACAATCCTCCAACCACGCAGAGCCAATTGGTGACTGGACGGGGTAGGCAAATTTTAATCACGGCAGAATCCTTTCCTGAAGCTAAATTTTGGAAAACAGCTGAAAATAGTTTAACACACTAGTTTTAAAAACCAAAATTAAATTTGATGACCAGTTTAATTCGGTGTTATATTTTCAATTGATATGGGTGAGAAAGTTTTCGTGGCTATGTCCGGAGGCGTTGATTCATCAGTGGCGGCGCTACTTTTAAAGAAGCAAGGCTTTGATGTCGTTGGCGTATTTATGCGCTGTTTTTCCGCCAGAGGCGGATCCGCCTTCGGCGGAAATGTTGACGGCTGCGCCGAGCGCGACGCAGAGGATGCGCGCCGGGTTGCAGAAAAATTGGGCATTCCGTTTTATGTTTGGGATTTTGAGGAGGAATACAAAAGACGTGTAGTAGGTTATATGGTTGACGGATATAGAAACGGTATAACGCCGAATCCCGACGTGATGTGCAACAAAGAAATCAAATTCGGTTTGTTTTTGGAAAAGGCATTAAAAACCGGAGCTGATTATATTGCGACTGGCCATTATGTTTCGTTTCGTCCTCTTTCGAGAACCGCGGTTCGCTCACTCCAGCGGCTCGCGCCCGCTGCCTCTCGTTCCGATGACGCCAGTAAAACTGGCGACCAAGCTCATCGGAACTCCGAGAGTCCCGCAACTGTCCGCGAAGGAACTGAGCGAGTACAGTTGGCGCGATCCCGTATATCTCCGAAATTAAACCTGGAACCTACGTCTCACATCGCGTACAAACGGGATCAGGCAAATCTTACCTCACGCTTTGCGTTCGGAGATTTGCGGGACTTCTCGAAAGAGAACTTCACTCAATTTGGGCTATATGAAGCGAGAGACAAAAACAAAGATCAGTCATATTTCCTTTGGACATTAACGCAAAAACAGTTAAATCATTGCCTTTTTCCGATAGGGAGTTATTTGAAATTAGAAGTCCGCGAGATGGCGCGCAAAGCTGGTTTGCCGACAGCGGATAAAAAAGATTCACAGGGAATTTGTTTTTTGGGCAAGGTGACACTCAGTGATTTTTTGAAGCGATATATCAAGGAGAAGCGGGGTGCCGTCTTAACAACGACTGGCAAAAAAGTGGGGGAGCATAAAGGCGTTTATTTCTACACCATTGGCCAGCGGCACGGCTTGGGCATTCCTGCTTCTCGGCCTTACTACATTGCCGAAAAAGACGCAAAAACAAACACAATCGTGGTGGCAGAAGGAGAGAATAACCCGGCTCTTTACAAGAAAGAAATTAGACTTACTTCGTTGAACTGGATTTCGGGAAATGCGCCAGAGCTGCCAGCCAAGGTATTTGCACGCGTGCGTTATCGGCAGCCGCTTTCGGCAGCTACCATTGTGCGCGAGGGGAGTGGGGTTCGGCTTGTATTTAAAAAACCCCAGAAATTCGTGGCATCTGGCCAGTCGGTAGTGTTTTACGGCAAGGATGGCGAAATGCTCGGCGGAGGCATAATCTTGTAATTAATTACTGGAAGGTTAGAATTATTCTTAGCACTGCCGAAGGAGTATACATTGAGCAACATGTGATACTCATCGGCGGGTAAGAAGGTGTAGGGGGTGGGGGAACATCACCGAGCCTTCCCACATTTATCGCTCTTGGGATATGGCGAGCAAGGATTCGACCGCCGCTAGCGGTATACAGCGTGTGTAATAGTGGCATCCTCTCTGCAAATCGGTGGTTAATCCATAGACATAACAGCCTTTCCTTAGAAAGGAAAAACACTGGCCCGCCTCACGAAATATAGTCGCCGGGGAGTAGCCACTTGCTTCCCGGCAAATTTTTCTAAAGTGATTATAGTATTTACTGGTCGCGGCAAAGGTAAAACCACCGCTGCTCTGGGGCAGATGATGCGGGTTTTGGGGTGCGGCAAACGAGCGCTTATGATTCAATTTATAAAAGGGCCGTGGCGCTCCGGCGAAGACGATTTTGCGAAAAAATTCCAAATTCTCCTTCGTAAGGCGAAGGACCCTGAGCAACGTCGAAGGGCAAATTCTTTTTCAATAAAAAAGATGGGGCTTGGCTTTGTCGGAATATTAGGCGACAAGCTCCCATTTTTGAAACACAAAGAAGCCGCTAGAAAAGCTTTAGCTTATTTTAAAAAAGAACTGAAAAGCAAGCGATGGCACCTTGTTGTTTTAGACGAAATAAACGTAGCGGTTTCTTTGGGACTTTTGGAAGCAAAAGCTGTATTAAGCTCTATTAAAAATTTTCCAAAAAACAAATTACTCATTCTAACCGGCAGAAACGCGCCAAAAGAATTTATAAAAATTGCAGATCTTGTTACGGAGATGAAAGAAACAAAACACCCGTATTGGTCAGGCAGGCTCGCTGAATACGGGATAGATTTCTAGTTGACTGGAAGCGCTGTTTCGTTTACAATTTTCCCCATGTTGTCTGACTTGGCACCGGAGAAGAATAATCAAACAAATCTATATCCCGGCGAAGCTTCGCGCGAGATGATTGAAGCTGGCGTTTTTTACGGCTTGAGAAGCAGTAAGACGCATCCACGGATGAGACAGTATGTTTTGGCGAGCCGCGGAGGGATTGATATCATTAATCTTTTGAAAACGGCCGAAAAACTTGAAAAGGCGCTCGGGTTTTTGAAGGAAGTTGTGAAGAACGGCGGGCTTGTACTTCTCGTGGGCACCCAGCCGGCAGCCGAGGAAAGCGTTCTAGAGCTGGCTAAAAAATTCGGTCTGCCCTACGCCAGAGAGCGCTGGCCTGGAGGCATTCTAACCAATTTCAAAGTTATATCAAAAAGAATTGAATACTTTCAGAAACTTAAGGCAGATTTCGCGGCCGGCGCCTTCCTGAAGTATACTAAGAAAGAGCGCTTGGGAGTGGAGCGTGAAATAGAACGTTTGCGTGAGCTTTTTGAAGGATTGGAAAACCTCACACGTGAACCCAACGCCCTCCTTATTATAGACCCGGTATTGCACAGGACTGCGGTGCGCGAAGCAAATAGGTTGAAAATACCCGTCATTGCTTTGAGCAACCTGGATGCTGATCCAAACGAGGTTGAATGCCTCGTGCCTGGGAACGACAGCTCTAGAACCAGCATTAACTGGTTTTTGGGTAAAATTGAGACTGCTATTAGTGAAGGCACATCCGCGCGGCGCGAAGTAAAGGAAAAAGAAGAAGCGGCCGTTGCCGCAGTTAAAAATGAAAAATAATATTGAAGACGTAATCAAATTAAGGGAAGAAAGCGGGGCTGGTGTTATGGAGTGTAAGGGAGCGTTAAAAGACGCCAATGGTGATTTTGAAGCGGCGCTGAATTTAATCCGCGAGCGTGGTTTGACAAAGGTTGAAAAGCGGGCCGGCCGTGAAACCGGCGCCGGTCTTGTTCATTCCTATGTCCACAATGAACGGATAGGCGTTCTTTTGGACTTGCGCGCTGAAACGGATTTTGTGGTGCGCTCTGATCCATTTCGCTTGCTGGCGCACGAACTAGCTATGCAGATTGCGGCTTCGGATCCGGCAACGGCAGACGAGCTTGTGAAGCAGCCGTATATAAGGGATGAAACGAGGACCGTAAAAGATGTTATAAATGATGTAATAGCCAAAGTGGGGGAGAATATAAAAGTCAATAAATTTTATAGAATAGAACTATAGCATGTTAGGGTTTATTTTGATGAATGTTTTGATGGTCGCTTTGGGCACCATTTTATATTTGGCTGTCCGTGCCCTGCCGCGCATAGAGGAAGAGCCGGCCGGCGAGAGTGAAAGCTTGCTTGACAGGTGGGCTTCATCAGAGATTCCGGAAAAGATTGATGCTTTTTTGAATAGTTTTTTAGCGAAGGCTTTACGCAAAGTGAAAGTTCTATTGCTCCGCGTGGATAATGCCCTGTCTTTGCATTTGAAGAAAATAAAACCGGAAGAAAATGCCGGCGCTGCCAAACCAATCATTGATTTTAAGGAGATAACGGAGCAGAATAAGAACGGCGAAGAGAAAATCAAAGAATAGATTAGATGCGTCGGTGGCCCCGTACAAATCGCTTCGCGATTATACGGGGTAGACGCCGCTGTCAATTGCGTAGGTAGTCCCGTAGGGGCCGGGGATGGTCTGTAAAACCATTGGCCATTGGCTCGCGTGAGTTCGACTCTCACCCTACGCAC
>Ga0315282_10001815_pt1 | contig 39913 bp, 45 predicted proteins | sample YL17G07_20_MG_FD_203693 | JGI IMG/M metagenome (GOLD analysis project Ga0315282, IMG submission 203693) | Sediment microbial communities from Yellowstone Lake, YNP, Wyoming, USA - YL17G07_20 | ecosystem: Environmental > Aquatic > Freshwater > Lake > Sediment | place: USA: Wyoming | collected...
CGTCTGGCTTCCAGTTGTGGTTTGCTTTCCCATGGCGGTGGTGAGTACCTCCTTCCTGTTTTTGTTTTTGCTAACAGAAAGGGTACTCGCTGCCGCTAACTATTTCCACACTTTTTGATGATACCTCGTTGACCTATTTGAAAAAGGCAAACTGAGACAAACCCGCACTGTGACATGGAATCAAGCAGAAATAAATGTCAATTATACTAAGGCTATTTATTTTGCTTCAAGCGATGAAGAAGACGATGCTTATTTTGGTCGAGACCTGCGCCACATCTTTAGTGTGAGTGTACATGAGTGAGTTTTGGGTAGTGGGTCAATTTGAAACCGAAAAATTTTATTGTCTGCTGTCAAGTGCTTTTAGATATTTTTAGGTTTGTTTATATGTTTTTAGGTATTTTACACCCATTGACACTTCCTAGCTAATGAGTACAATTGACTGTAGGAGGTGAAATATGAACGCCACATTTTTAGCCTGGCTAGTTGGGCTATTTTTAACTATAGGGATAACCGGCACCTCAATGGTTCTTCAGGGGAGAGCTTTAAAACGACCGAGGAGAAATGGCAGAGAATTAATTTGGGCTGGTTCTATTTCCATATTCTTTGCAATATGTTATATGGTTGCATTCGTCTGGGACGCCATTTGGTTTGCCCTAAAGATTTAATTATTACTTTCTACGTTCTCTAACAGTATAATTACGATAATGAATAGGGCTAACTTTATTCCCTATTGACTTTATGTCCAAACTAGACCACTACCGAGTTTTGCAACAAGCTATTTGTTCAAAAGCAGTACCATAATAGACATAGTGAGAAATAAATAAGGGAGGAGAAGTGAACGAAGTAAACTGGGCTCTTGTTGGTGTTACATTTTTGCTTGCCATCCTAACTGGTTGGTACGCGATTGAGATGCGCAGGAGTATCGGCCGCATGGACCGCGAACACAAAGAGAGGATGCGTCCTATTTTAACTTTTCAACTTATTCCTTGGGCCCCCGGAGTGGTAAAGCTGAGAATTCAAAATACAGGAGACGGCCCCGCAAGAAGCGTTGCTGGAAAAATCGAGTCAACATTCATTGGTTCAGGCTCAGAAGCTATAAACTGGAGTTACCCTCTGCTAAGCCCGAATAAATATGAAGAATTTCACGTTCCCCTGCCCACGGGCATGGAACGCGCAGAGGGTTTCGACATGACAACAGTAAGGTCGAAAGTAAGCCAAGTAAAGGCTGTATTTAACTATGAATCGATATTAGGTCACCCCTATAAACTGGAAGATTCTATCGACATACAAAGAATCACTCAGGACTGGCTGGATAGCAAAATGCTGGTAACCAGGGACCACCCCGACCGTCTGTTGCCGAGGATTGCCAGGGCACTAGAAGACCTCGCCCGCAAAGTTGATAATAAATAAATTCATATTAGACTAGGTTCAACTGGCGGGCTCAACGGGGTTCGCGCGTCCGGGGTCGGGTGTGGGGGCTGGCTCCCGAGGTAGGACTCGAACCTACGACCAAGCGGTTAACAGCCGCCCGCTCTACCGCTGAGCTACTCGGGAATAGCTAGACTGGGGATTGCCAAACAATCTGGTCTGGACACTAGTCAATCTGCGTCCGATATTATAGCATCGTGCCTTTGGCAACGACAACAGCCTTAGCTTTTCAGCTTCACCTCGGCCAGGCGGCTGTAGACGGCTCCGCCGGGTAAGAGCTGGCTTTTTATCAAGCTGAGGCTGTTTACATTGACCTTAAAATTGACCTCAACGGGCGTCTTTATGACCAGCTCGCCGAAATCCCGTCTATCTCCGGGTGAAACGCCTTCCCGCAGCCGGGCTAAAGTTAAATGTGGTGTGAACGGCCGTGTCTCTTTGGCGAAGCCCAGCGGAACCAGGCCACTGTCGATACGCTGTTGCCAGGCTACTAATTTATCTATATCTCCCCTGATGCCTAACCACAGGACACGTGGTTGCCTCAAATTAGGAAAAGCTCCTACTTCGCTGATTTCCAGTTGAAAAGGGACGCTCCCCTGACTGGCTTGTTCCATAACTTTGGTTATCTCGGCCACTTTTTCTGGATATATATTGCCCAGGAACTTCAAAGTGACGTGAATGCCTTCAGTGGCTACCCACTTGACGAAATTATGCCTGGGTAATTTCAGCTCGGTTTGCAGTCGGTTTAGTCCTGTTTTGACCTCTTCAGGCAATTCTATGGCAATAAAAGACCGAATTTGTTGATTGTTCAATGGCTTTACCACCTAGCAAAAGTATAACCCGGATTATGGGATAGATAGCAATCTTTGAGCATTACCTCCGAGAATATTAGCTTTGTCTTTTTGACTAAGCCCGGTTGACTCAAGCTGGTCTATTATCCGTTTTGGAGAGAGAAGCGGGTAGTCGCTGCCGAAAAGAATTTTGTCGCTGCCGGCAATGTCGGCTATTTGCTGGAAAATCTGGGGTTTATACAGAAACGGGGTGGCTGCGGTATCGAAGTAGACGTTGCCCAATGCTTCAGCCACCTCGGGCATCAAAGCGTAAAAAGGCAAGCCGCCGCCCCAATGAGCGCAGACTACTTTCAAATCAGGAAAGTTTAAGATAAAAGGGTAAATGGCTTCAGGAGTGATGTTTCCTTTGCCGAAATACTGATGCCCGACCGGCTCAGAGGCGTGCGTAAGGAAAATCAAATTATGCCTTACAGCGGTCTCTATAACTGGTCTCATTACTGAACTGTCTTTGAGGTCGAAGTCCTGGACATCCGGCCTCATCTCACCGATACCTTTGACTCCATTCCGGGCGCAGCGCTCCAACTCTTTGAGGGCTTTATCGCCGGCCAGAGGCTGGATGACGCAGAAACCGATAAGCCGCTCAGGGTAACGGGCTATAGCTTCGAGTATGTTATCGTTGGTCTCGACACAGAGCTCATGGCTGACCCAGCCCAGGTTAAGGATTACTGACTTATCAATCCCGTGTTCATCCATACTGGCAATGACTTCTTCGGCTGTTGCAAGTTTAGCTTTGGGTTCAGCATAGAGCAGAGAGAAGCAGGCATCGCGCCCGGCATAATCAGCGCGCCTCTCCTTTATTCCAGACGGCACCACGTGGGTGTGGAAGTCTATAATCATCCTGAGCATTATAATTGACAAAGCTGATATTCTCAACCGAACCCAAGCGAGGGTGTTTGGGAATTCCCACTGTCATTCTGAGCATTCCTCCCATGTCATTCTGAGCGAAGCGAAGAATCTCATAACAGTTGTAGGGGCAGACCTTCAGGTCTGTCCCTACTTCAAATTAAAAGACGGGAAGCGCGAAGGGGCGAAGCCCCTTCGTAAAACTATTCCTCCCCCTCTCCTTTCCAAGGAGAGGCAGGGTGGGCAGGCATCCAGCAGAAGATTTACTCTTCGCTGGGATATGGGGTAGGAGAGGGGGATTAAGGGGGTGAGGTTGATAAACACATGTGTAGACATGGGTCGCCTAACTAGCCTATAATTAGAAGCCAATCAAAGTATTAACAGCAATGGCTGACCTGCGTACTGGAGCTAAATTCGATTTATCTGTCCCTGAACTGGAAAAGATGGCCAGGCAATTACGTCGCCATGTCATCACCATGACAGCCACGGCTGGCAGCGGTCATCCCGGCGGCTCTCTTTCCGCCGCCGATATCGTCACCGCCCTTTACTTTAAGGTCATGCGCCATGACCCCAAAAATCCGCAGTGGCCTGACCGCGACCGGTTTATACTGAGCAAGGGGCATGCCGCCCCCATCCTCTACGCTGCACTGGCTGAATGCGGCTACTTCCCTGTTGAGGAGCTTTCCACCTTGAGGAAACTGGGCAGCCGCCTTCAGGGGCACACTGACAGAACGCTTACCCCGGGGGTGGAGATGTCAGCCGGCTCTCTGGGGCAGGGCTTGTCTTTCGGCATCGGCGTTGCCCTGGCAGCCAGGCTTGATAAGCGCGATTATCATGTATATGTACTTCTCGGTGATGGGGAATGCGAGGAAGGGCAAATCTGGGAAGCTGCCATGTCCGCTCCTCATTTTCAGATGGATAATCTGACGGCAATCATCGACCACAATGGGCTACAGCTTGACGGTCGATGCTGTGACATTATGGGGCTTGAGTCGCTGGCAGATAAATGGCGGGCTTTCAACTGGCATGTCATCGAGATAGACGGGCACGATATGAGCCAGATTGTGCAGGCTTTGAAAGAAGCCAGGAAGATAAAGCAAAAGCCGACGGTAATCATCGCCCACACGGTCAAGGGTAAGGGAGTCAGCTTTATGGAGAACAACGTAGACTTCCATGGCAAAGCGCCTACTCCACAGGAAGCTGAGATAGCTTTGAAGGAGCTGGCATGACCATTTATGCCGACCTGTCCACCCGGGAAGCTTACGGCAAAGTCCTGGTGGAGCTGGGCAAGGAATATAAAGACATCGTAGTTCTAGATGCCGATCTGTCCCGCTCAACGATGACCAAGTACTTCGCCGAGAAATTCCCTGAGCGGTTCATCCAGTGCGGTTTGCAGGAGCAGAACATGATGAGCATTGCCGCCGGGCTGGCAGCTTCGGGTAAGATACCGTTTGCCAGCACCTTTGCTGTATTTGCCGCCTGCCGCTGCTTCGACCAGGTCAGGGTTTGCATCGCCCAGCCGAAGCTGAACGTGAAGGTTGTAGCTACTCACGGTGGCATCACCGTGGGTGAAGACGGCGCTTCTCACCATGCCATTGAGGACCTGGCGCTATATTGCTCCCTGCCCGGGTTTAATGTCGTTGTGCCGGCCGATGCCATCGAGACGGTTGAAGTTGTAAAAGCCGCCGTAACTACCGAAGGTCCCTTCTATATCAGGCTCGGCCGTCCCAAGTTCCCGGCGGTTTATAAGGATGGCTACCGATTCAACTTAGGCAAGGCGGTGACGTTAAGGGAAGGCAAGGATGCTACAGTTATTGCCTGCGGCATAATGGTGTCCAAGGCGCTGGAAGCGGCCAATAATCTGGCATCGCAGGACATAGACTGTCGGGTGCTCAACATGCCCACCTTAAAGCCGCTGGATGAAGGGGCTATTATCGAGGCAGCTATGCAAACGGGAGCCATTGTGGTTGCCGAAGAGCATCTGATTCACGGCGGACTGGGCAGCCGAGTGGCTCAGGTGGTAGCCAGAGAAAAGCCGGTGCCCATGAGCTTCATCGGCATTAATGACGTCTATGCCAAATCCGGCAAGCCCGATGAGCTGCTCCAGAGGCACGGCCTCACCGCCGAAGCCATTGAGCAGGCAGCAAAAGTGGTTGTGGCGGAAAAAACGAGATAGTGGAGCTGAGGGGATTCGAACCAATATTGCCTTGTAGATAGCTCAATGTTTGCGGCGAACTGCCGCAAGCTAGATGGCTCAGCCGCCGCCGAAGCCTACCTTGACCTCCTCTCCGCTGACCAGTATAGGCACTATGCCCTTGCCGTCAGACAGACGCATGACCTCTTCGACGGCTTTGGGATTGTCTTTAATGCTGATTTCCTCGTAGGGGACGCCGCGCTCCTCGAGGTCCTGCCTGGCGGCAGCGCAGTAGGGGCAGCCCGGCTTGGTGTAGATAACTACTCTCTGTGGCACTGCGACAACCCTCCGTTTCTCATCAAGCTCATAGAGCCTCTCGATGACGAACTGCGCATAGTTGTCGCATTTGTCTTTCCAGGCTCCGGATTCCAGGAACTGCTGATATCCCCCGGGCTTGGAGAAATCTGTCCCAACCAGGTCAAGGCAGATGATAGCGCCGAACCTCTCGGTAAAACTCCTGACTAGTTCGCTGGCATCTTGACGGGCATCGAGCCGCGCCTGCTTTGCCTTCTGCTTGTCTTCCGGTGAGCAGCGATGGCGCAGCCCCAGGCATACTGCCCCGGCAGTCACAGCTCCACATGGCGCTTGCTGCTGTCCGCCTATGCCGCCGGTGAAGGCGATGCACGACCAGAGCAGTTCTTCATTGCCCAGGCCGTATGCTTCCCACATAACTTGCAGGACTGTGGGGCCTCAGTGATAGCCGCGGTGCATGAGCTGCAGCGCGTGTTTCTTAGCCTCTTGAAGCGACATCTTAAGCGTCATGGCTTAGTCCTCCGGCGTTTTGGCTGAGATTGCCACGCTAACAACTGTGGCTATGTTAATCCCCATACCCGCTTGTGTCAAGGCTTCCAATAGGCCAGCAAAGACCAATGTTGCAACAAAGCGGAGACAGTAACTTAACATTACATCGAAATGTTATCTGACAGTGGCACGATAGGGGTATTGCCATTCAGTCCTGTGCTGGCACAATTTACATTTGTGTCAGCGCTCAGTGCTGAGCGCTCCAGTATACTCCCAGCACAGGGGTCACCCCATCTGCTGCAGTTAGACTCGATATCTTGCCCAACATGCTGTTGAGTTGCTCAGTGGTTACACTAAAAATCAACTGAAAACTCAGCGACCAGCAGTCTCCTCGATGTAGAAAGAGGTAACTAAGCTGGCACAGAAAGGATTGAATACAAGATAATGTTGTTACATACGGAAATCGTCCCGACACTGAAACTACTGATCATCAAGCTTAAGATTACTCCAATGTGGAGGTTCCACTCCGAGGACTAGACACCGAAAGTGCACGTTGCTATCTGCCTCAGGTTATATTACAATTAGTCAAAGTTACGATACATATAACAGATGAGGCAAGGGGAGAAAGCTATGGCTCGACAGTTCACGGTAGTTATTGAGCGCGACGAGGAAGGCTATCTGATAGGCAGTGTGCCTGCATTAAAGGGATGCCACACTCAGGCTAAGTCTATGGATGAGCTACTGGGGCGCATAAGAGAGGCAATACAGTTGTGTCTCGAGGTTCAGGGGGAGGAAACTAGTGAGCCACTGGAACTGGTGGGCATTCAGAGCGTTGCGGTATGAGTCCTCTACCCAGATTGACTGGGCAAGAGGTGGTACGGGCTCTCTCCAAAGCCGGTTTTGAAGTGTTGCGCCGGCGAGGAAGCCACGTATTCCTAAAACATGCAGATGGTAGGGCAACAGTAATCCCCACTCATAGCGGCGAGGTTTTGTGACCAGGTATCATGTCCAAGATACTTCGAGATGCCAAGCTAAGCCAAGAAGAGTTCCGCAAATTACTCGAGTAAGAGAAAGATAGCAATAAACGTTTATTGGCTCATTATTTTGCCGACATCTTGCCGACAAATTTTTTGATACCCAGTGTTATAAGATGGTACAGTTAGATACGAAATCCATCTCCCTGCCAGACGAAAAAGCGCTGAATGCTATCTGGAGGGATGGGGTGGGACATTAGACTGCTTTCTTTTAATCAGGGTGTCGCAGGTTCGATTCCTGCACGGCCTACCAGCTATTAGGGCAAACGGAGAATTCAGTTCCGTCCTCAGTATTTCCCCATTTTCTACATACAGGCGCTTGAACACCGTCTCACATAGCAGGCGTCTCTCATCCAGATTTCCCTTGTCAAAAAGAAAGTCCAGCTCAGTAGCAAGCTGAAGGAAGCTAGGAAGCTAGGAAGCTAGGTTACATGTGGTTAGTGGATGCTGATTCACTTAATTACATAAAGCGAAGAAGGTCAAAAAGTAAGAAAGGACAATAACAATGAAAGTTAAGCAAAGTTCCAAAGCTAAACAGATACAAAAAGTTAAGCAAGAAACGTATGCCGAGGGAGGGACTCGAACCCACACCTCCTTGCGGAGAGCGGATTTTAAGTCCGCCGCGTCTGCCATTCCGCCACCTCGGCAAGAAGTGGAGGCGGCGAGCGGAGTTGAACCGCTGAATAGGGGTTTTGCAGACCCCCGCCTTAACCACTTGGCTACGCCGCCCTAAATTGCTATGGAGCGGAAGACGAGATTCGAACTCGCGACTTCCTCCTTGGCAAGGAGGCGTTCTACCGCTGAACTACTTCCGCACGTTTTCTATTATATCAAAAAATCGTTTAGCAACTCTCTGTGTCATTCTGAGCCCTGCGGGCGAAGAATCTTACAGGCTTTTTGCTAAACCTGCCATGGGCAAGATTTTTCGGTCGCTCCGTTCCAGATCCTTCGCTTCGCTCAGGATGACAAAGGGTGAATGGCTCGGAGTGACAGATTCACAAACACGCTCATTCAAAAATGGTGCCGAGGAGGAGATTTGAACTCCTACGGGCTTACGCCCACCACCCCCTCAAGATGGCGTGTCTACCTATTCCACCACCTCGGCGCTCATCTCCCACAAAACCTCTGATTTTGTGGGGGCACAATTTTGGCAGGGGCGGCAGGATTCGAACCCGCGACCTGCGGTTTTGGAGACCGCTGCTCTTCCATCTGAGCTACACCCCTATATTACTAGATTCGAAGTACCCCTGGGGCGATTCGAACGCCCGACACGCGGTTTAGGAAACCGCTGCTCTATCCATCTGAGCTACAGGGGCAACAAGCTAGATTTAGAGCCGTGACTTTTTGATTAAGTACCCCCTCAGGGGCAGCAAGCTAAACTTAGCGCCGTGACTTCTTGATTAAGTATCCCTCAGGGGTAGTGTAGGTTTCCAGCCGCATTCCCGGTGCCGGCTCTATCTCTTCCTCTACTTCTTCTGTCTCTTTCTCTCCCCGTTCAGGCTTCTCTTCGACCGCAGCCCTTTTTAGAGCCGCAGCCCTAGTTTCTGGGCTGGTAGCTAGAGCCCTTTTCGATCTCTGCCTAAGCTCACCTAAAGCATTATTTAAGTCCTTGAGAATCTCGGTAATCCGACTCTCAACCAGAGCGCCGGCTTCCTCTGTTGCCAGATTCTCAATCTGAGTAACATAGTCCTGGAGTTTCCAGCTATGTTCCTCCAACTGTTTAATCTGCTCAGCCAAGTTCTTAGCCATAGACTGTATCTCCGGGATCTCCGAGTCGAGGAGATTCTTGATAATATTCTGGACTGCAGCTCTCCGAGGCTTTTTTGCCATCGTCGTAACCTTCCTCCATATTTTAGCGGAGCCGAGCTGGCCTACAGCTACAGCTTCTCGTTAGTTTCTAGTGCCGTCTACTGCCCCGCATGTCAACTAATTATAGCAACGGTGTATTGTCAATGCAACCATTCCATTTATTTGAAGAGGCGGACAGACCTGGAGGTCTATTCCTGCTGATTAGGTTGAACTGGGTGAAGATAAGGGCCAGATTCTTCGCTTCGAGGGTCTTCGCTGCGCTCAGGATGATATGAAAGAGGGACTCAGGATGACATTTGGGCGTTGGCTAAAACGCTCTCAGCTCGATTCCTTGACTTTTGCTCTTGCTTTTTTTATACTAACTGCTCGTAGTTTGTTTGGGTTGGGGTTGCCCGAAGGGTTTATTTAATTGCCCGAGTAGCGCAATGGCAGCGCAACCGACTTGTAATCGGTAGGTTAGTGGGTTCGACTCCCCTCTCGGGCTTTGACTTTAGGTCCGGGCTGGGAGGGGTGCCGGAGTGGACAATCGGAGCAGACTGTAAATCTGCCGCCTTTAGGCTACGTAGGTTCGAATCCTACCCCCTCCACCATCTCGGAAATTTTGCGACTTTAATAAAATAGTGTATAATTTAAGGCTATACTGTATAATATATGGAAATTTGCCCACATAGCTCAGCAGGTAGAGCACGTTCTTGGTAAGAACGGGGTCACCAGTTCGAATCTGGTTGTGGGCTGTGTAAAGAAGGAGGTTCTTTAAAATGGCAAAGAAGGTCTTTCAACGTACAAAGCCACACCTCAATGTGGGGACGATAGGTCACGTTGATCATGGCAAGACGACCTTGACTTCGGCGATCACTCTATGCCTATCTAAGCAAGGAGAGACTCAATTTCGGTCTTTCGATTCGATAGACAATGCCCCTGAAGAGAAGGCACGTGGCTTGACAATTGCCATCGCTCATATCGAGTATGAGACTGCAAAACGCCATTATGCTCATGTGGATTGCCCGGGACATGCCGACTATATCAAGAATATGATAACCGGTGCGGCTCAGATGGATGGGGCAGTTCTGGTGGTCAGCGCTCCGGATGGTCCGATGCCTCAGACCAGGGAACACATTCTTCTAGCTCGACAGGTGGAAGTGCCCAGCATACTGGTGGCATTGAACAAGATAGATATGATGGAAGATCCGGAACTGCTGGAGCTTGTCGAACTTGAAGTCAGAGATCTGCTGTCCAAATATAAATTCCCAGGAGATAAGACTCCTATCGTCCGGGTAAGTGCTCTTAAGGCGCTGGAATGTGGCTGTGGTAAAAGAGACTGCGAGTGGTGTGGCAAAATCCTGCAGTTGGCGGATGCTATCGATGAATGGGTGCCGCTTCCGGTCAGAGCTAAAGATAAGCCATTCTTGATGCCAGTAGAGGACGTATTCGGCATCAAGGGACGTGGCACTGTAGTCACCGGCAGGGTGGAGCGAGGCGTGGTTAAGACAGGTGATGAGATTGAAATTATAGGTATAAAAGAGACACGTAAGACTGTGGTGACTGGAGTGGAGATGTTCCACAAGACTCTAGAGATAGGGGAACCTGGAGATGCTGTTGGCTGCTTGCTCAGGGGCATAGAGCGTGAGGATGTAGAAAGAGGACAGGTTCTGGCAGCGCCGGGCTCTGTCACACCTCATACCCACTTCGAGGCTGAAGTCTACGTGCTAACCAAAGAAGAAGGCGGCAGGCATACTCCGTTCTTTAACGGCTATAAACCTCAGTTCTATATCAGGACGCTGGACATTACCGGGGTTGCGGAATTGCCCAAGGGAGTGGAGATGGTCATGCCTGGCGATAACATAAAGATGACCATAAAGCTTATTTACCCCGTAGCCTTGGAGGTGGGGCTGCGTTTTGCTATTAGAGAGGGAGGTAAGACGGTCGGAGCTGGGGCTATCGGTAAAATCATTGAATAAACATGGCTAAGAAAGGTGAGTTGCGTGGTATCATTCATCTGGCGTGTACCCAGTGCCAGGAGCGAACATATACCACTGATAAGAATAAAAATAACGACTCTCAGCGATTGGAACTGAGAAAATATTGCCCTCGCTGCCGTACCCATACGCTCCATCGGGAGACTAAGTAATCTTTGACCAAGAAGAGTCAGCCTCAAATTATCGCCAAGAAAAGGTCTCGTTTTGCTTTCGTTGGAGACATCGTAGGTGAGTTGAGGAAGGTAACCTGGCCGTCAAGGCGGGATACCGTGCGTCTGACAATCATGGTCATCATTGTATGTGTTGTGGTAGGGCTCTTTTTGGGGGCGCTTGATTATGGCTTTTCCGAATTGGTGGCTAAACTGCTTTTAGGTAGGGGTTAGACTTGTGAAGAATGGCGACAAGCAGTGGTATATTGTGCATACTTACTCCGGTTATGAAGACCGGGTGAGGAGAGCTCTGGAGCAGCGGATTAAGTTTATGGATGCTGAGGATAAGATATTCCGAATAGTAATACCCACTGAAGAGGAAATTGAGATCAGGGGTGGGCAGCGGCGAACGGTGACCAAGAAGGTCTTTCCTGGGTATGTTTTGGTGCAGATGCAGATGGATGATGACAGTTGGAACGTGGTGCGCAATACACCTGGCATAACTGGCTTTGTCGGCAGCGGTAACAAGCCGACAGCATTAGCTGAAGCGGAAGTAAGCGCTATTCTGAAGCAGATGACAGAAGGTGCACCTCAGGTTAAGGTTGGCTTTAGAAAAGGTGAAAGCGTTCGAGTGGTCGATGGTCCTTTTACTGACTTTGTTGGCGTGGTTGATGAGATAAGCGTGGCAAAGGGGAAGGTGAAAGTGATGCTGACGCTTTTCGGACGAGAGACATCTGTGGAACTTGACTTTTTGCAGGTACAGAGGTTGTAAATGGCGAAAAAGGTTAAAGCTATCATCAAGCTGCAGATTGAAGCGGGTAAAGCTACTCCGGCTCCGCCGGTAGGGCCGGCTCTGGGACAACATGGGGTCAATATTATGGCTTTCTGCAAGGAATATAACGAGCAGACTAGCTCACAGGCAGGCTCCATTGTCCCGGTGGAGATAACTGTGTATGAAGACAGGTCATTCATCTTTATCACTAAAACGCCGCCAGCATCTGACCTGCTAAAACGAGCCTTAAGTATCGAGAAAGGTAGTGGTACTGCGGGCCAGCAAAAGGTGGGCACGTTGCCTCGCGAAAAGGTCTACGAGATTGCCCGAGTTAAAATGAAGGATTTAAATGCGGTAGACCTTGAAGGAGCAGCCCGGATTATCGAAGGCACCGCTCGAAGTATGGGAATTGACGTGGAGTAAACTATGGCAATTCGAGGGAAAAAGTACAAAGAAGCAACCAAGCTTGTTGACAGAGAGAGTGCTTATCAGCCTGGTGAGGCTGTCGCACTGGCTAAAAAAGCTGCCTTTGCTGGCTTTGATGAGACTGTCGAGTTGCACTTGAGGATGGGTGTTGACCCTAGAAGTGCTGACCAGCAGGTGCGAGGTATAGCCCTTCTACCTAATGGTTTAGGTAAGAAGGTTCGGATTCTTGTCTTTGTTCAGGGTGAAGCAGCTAGAGCTGCTGAAGAGGCCGGGGCTGATTATGTTGGCAGTGATGACCTCGTCAAGAAGATTGAGGATGGATGGCTTGACTTTGATGTGAGTATAGCTACCCCGGATATGATGGGGAAGGTGGGGAAGCTGGGTAAAATACTGGGGCGGAAAGGGTTGATGCCTAACCCTAAGTCAGGCACAGTTGTATCGGCTGAAGACTTGTCTAGGGCTATTACTGAATCTCGTAAAGGTAGGGTGGAATTCCGGCTGGATAGGACAGCGATTATTCACGTGCCTATCGGTAAGGCCAGCTTTGATGAGGCAAAACTATTGGAAAACCTAACGGCGCTGGTGGAAGCTGTAATGAAAGCTAAGCCCAGCGGGGCTAAGGGGCAATATATTAAGAGCGCTTTCCTGACAACTACTATGGGGCCTGGTATCAGGCTCGACCTGATGCCTCTAATATCGTGACTTTACTTCTGAGTTCTTTATGAATTGAATATGATTTTCTATGTGGTGCCCATGACAGCAGGTGCCTAGGGCTTAAAGAGTATGCCTGCAGAGGTGCGTTTTGATGGGTTTTTCGGGACTCGGTTTTAGGTCCTTGTGTCATGGCACAAGGATTTTTTATTTTTTAGGAGTGTGAATATGTTAAAAGAGAAAAAGAAACAAATGATAGATGAGTTAGCTTCTAGCTTGTCTCGATGCACCATTGCCGTGGCTACGGATTATCGTGGGCTTACAGCTAAAGAGATGGTGCAGTTGAGGCGACGTTTGACCGAGTCAGGCATAGAGTATCGAGTGATAAAAAACACACTCACACGGTTTGCCGCTGAAAAAGCTGACAAAAAGCAGCTAGAAGCATTGCTGACGGGGCCTGTGGCTATAGCTTTTGGTTATGATGATGTGATTAAACCAGCTCAGGTTTTGCGAGAGCATATTCGTTCTGCAGGCTCGGTGTTGCAAATCAAAGGTGGCATTCTGGGTGACAGGTTGCTTACTGCCGAGGACGTTGCTAATCTTGCTACCATGCCGCCAAGAGAGGTCCTGATTTCTAAACTAGTGGGGCAGTTGCAAGCCCCGCTGCAAGCTTTACATAATGTCTTAAGTGCACCTTTACGGAGCCTTTTGAATGTAATGCAAGCAAGAATTCAACAAGTTGAAGGAGGATAAAATGTCACAGGAACAAGTTGAGTCCGAACAACCTAAGGTCGAGGGAGAACCAAAAGCGAAGAAACAATCTAAGGCTAAGGAGACTTCATCATCAGGAGCTAAAGCGATGACAAAGGAAGAAATTATAGCTGCAGTGAAGACTATGACGGTGCTGGAGTTAGCCGAATTGGTGAAAGCTGTGGAGGAGGAGTTTGGGGTGACTGCGGCACCAGTGGCAATGGCACCTGGAGCCGTGGGGGCACCAGCAGCGGCAGCCGCAGCAGCCGAGGAGGAAAAGTCGGAGTTCACCGTAATCCTTAAGGAAATCGGCGAGAATAAAATCAATGTGATCAAGGCGGTGCGAGAGATGACCACTTTGGGGCTCAAAGAGGCTAAAGATTTGGTAGAGAGCGCCCCTAAACCAGTCAAGGAAGGCGTCAACAAGGATGAAGCGGCGGCTACCAAGAAGAAGCTGGAGGAAGCCGGGGCGAAGGTAGAGATCAAGTAGCTGTTTTTGAATCAGTCTTGGTTTCGAAAGAACTCTTGAAATTCTAGCTGCACTGTAAACAACCAGAGAAACTGAAAAGCTCGCCGAAGGTTGTTTGAGAGCAATAGGAGGCCTGACCTTTGGTGGGCTTTTTATTGCTTCTAACATGGTGTAAGATTAGTAGCTGGTCGAGGTGGTGTATAGGTACAAAAAGAGTAAAGGGAGGGATCAGTATGGCTGAAGCGGAATTCTACGAAGTGGCTGCCAAGGTAGTATCGCAAAAAGGTCATTGTGTACTAGGGCACAAAGTCGGTGACAAGTTTGTTATTGGGGATAAGACTCCGTCTGGTATTTGTCCCTGGGCGTTTTATGCTCTCTTTCCCTTTGTTTCGGTTTTACAGTTTGGTGGTTCTTTCCCCTGGGAAGATGACCGAGATAAGACTACAGTCGCTTGTCCCGACCCGGCAAACCCAGTCGTTTTCGAATTGAAGCGCTTGCGGAAATAGTTTGTTATCCGCAGTCAGTTCATTTAGCAAGAAGAAAGGTGTGAGCCATGGCGAAATTAGATGAGCTTGCCTTTCTTGATGCCACTGCTCAGGCTGAGATGGTCAGGCGAAGAGCAGTTGCGGCTTTGGAGTTGGTTGAAGCGGCTATTGAGCGGATTGAGCGACTGAATCCTGTCCTTAATGCTGTGGTCACACCTATGTATGAGCAGGCACGTGCTGCGGCTGCTGGCAAGCTCCCTAAGGGGCCCTTCACCGGCGTGCCGTTTCTGCTTAAAGACATGATTGCCTCTTATGCTGGGGTGCGCATGACGCTTGGAACCAGTTTTCTGCATGATTTTGTGCCTAATAGGGATAGTGAATTGGTGGTGCGGTTGAAACGTGCCGGGTTGATCATTGTCGGTAAAACTAACGCACCGGAGCTAGGTCTCCTGCCAACGACTGAGCCTCGCCAGTTTGGTCCTAGCCGTAACCCTTGGGATACAAACCGAACCACAGGTGGTTCCAGTGGCGGCTCGGCGGTTGCTGTGGCAGCGGGGATGGTTCCGATGGCTCACGCTAATGATGGCGGTGGCTCAATTCGGATTCCAGCCTCATGCTGTGGACTCTTTGGGCTTAAGCCCACGAGGGCGCGAAATCCGCTTGGCCCTGCTTTTGGCGATATAATGAACGGTCTGATAGTCGAGCATGCTGTGACTCGCACAGTCCGAGATAGTGCCGCATTGCTCGATGCCACGTCAGGTCCTGATGTGGGTGACCCGTATTGGGCTCCGCCAGCGGAGCGTCCATTTCTAAAGGAAGTCGGTGCTGCTCCGGGGCGACTCTGCATTGCCTTTGCCACCAAAGCGGCTACTGGTGTTCCAGTACATGCCGACTGTGTTAATGCGGTTCATGATGCGGCAGCACTGTGTGCTGAACTAGGGCATGAGGTAGTTGAGGTGGCACCGATGGTCGACGCGGAATTGGTAAACCGCGCCTTTATGACCTTATGGTCAGCGGGATGCACTGCGACTATAGAAGGTGCAGCTTTAACCATAGGGCGGATGCCTACCCAGGATCAGTTTGAGCCTCCTACTTGGGCAATTTATGAGATGGGGCGCAAGCAGACTGCGTCGGCCTACTTTCTAGCCTTGACAATGCTGCAAGCAGTATCCCGTAAAATCGCCCAGTTTTTCGTTGACTATGACATGTGGCTCACACCTACGCTAGCTGAGCCACCGTTGCCTCTCGGCGCGTTTGATTCTCCGCCGGAGGACCCTATGCATGCACAGCGTCGGGCAGCGGCATTTGTACCTTTTACGCCTATTTGCAATGTCACCGGGCAGCCGGCTATGTCGGTGCCGCTTTTCTGGAATGCTGATGGTCTGCCGATTGGGGTTCATTTCGTTGGACGCTTCGGAGATGAGGCAACACTATTCCGTCTGGCAGCGCAACTCGAGGCAGCGCGGCCATGGGCAAATCGTCATCCACCAGTATCAGCATAAAAGACGGTTGGAATTTCCCGACCTAATACCTATGAAGCTTGACAAACCTCTGCGGTTCCGTATACGCTTTAGAGTCAAGTAGCAATTCCTACACCTGTTGAGCATCTGGCTATAGTAGTCTGGTATCGGTGGTAATTGGGCAGATGGAAGCAGAACAGTGCTATAAAGTACTCTACGATATAGCACAAAAACTCAACTCCAATTTGGCACCTCAAGAAGTGCTGCGAACCATTGTGGAGAGCATCCGTGATGCTGCAGACGCTAAGGGGTGCTCGTTAATGTTGCTGACTCCGGATCGCCAGCAGTTAATACACACTGTAGACTGTGGGTTGAGCAATTGGTATGTCAGGAAAGGGCCGGTAAGAGTAGATGCTGCTATCGCGCAGGCTCTTGATGGTAAACCGGTGGCAATCCTTGATGCTACTGCTGATTCCCGGATTCAGTACCGGGACCAGGCAAAAAAAGAGGGCGTGGTGTCTATGCTTTCCATGCCTCTTATACGGCGCGGGCAGGTGATTGGCATTGCGCGCATTTATACTTCAGAGCTGCGCCAGTTTTCTGACCAGGAGATAGATTTCTTCAGCACCCTGGCTAATCTGGGGGCTGTTGCCTTGGAGAGAGCCGAGTTGCTGGAGGAAGAAAAGAAGCAGTTTCTTCGCTTTGTCAGCATCGCTGCTCACGATTTGAAAGCTCCTCTTGCTGCTATACAGAGTTTCCTGGGGGTGCTGCTTGGTGGCTTTGCTGGCGAGTTGAATGAGAAGCAGAAACACATGATGGAGAGAGCCAGTCAGAGGATTAATGAGCTTCTTAATCTGATAAGCAATCTATTGGATATTCCTCGCATCGAGGTAGGCCAATTAGTTCAGGAAATGACAGAGGTATCGCTTGCTCAAGTAGTAGACAGCTTCGTTGAAGAGGGCTGCAGCCTGGCGGAGCAGAAGGGAATAAAATTCTCAGTGCATATACCGCCGAATCTTTCCTACGTGTATGGCGCTCCCACAAGGCTGCAGCAAGTAATAAACAACCTGGTGAATAATGCCATCAGCTATACTGATGAAGGCGAAGTGGTGGTAAGAGTGGTGGAGACAGACAACGAAATTTTGGTGGAGGTAGCCGATACCGGTTGTGGCATTCCACCTGATGACATACCGAGGCTGTTTGAAGACTTCTTCCGGGGCAGCAATGTGGGACCTAAAGGGACTGGCTTGGGGTTATCCATCTCCAGAAGAATTATAGAAGCTCATGGCGGCAAGATATGGGCTGAAAGCCCCTGTGCTGAAACCGGCAAAGGCAGCAAATTCTGCTTTACGCTTCCCAAAAAGGCGAAAGTAACTACGTAACCATTGCTCTCGTGTACAGGTTGGGATGTTTTGCCTTCGCATATAAGAATATAGATTGTTGTGGTGCTATTTGATATAATTTCGCAGTGCAAATGGCGATGATAGGTAAGAAGGTTCTGGTAGTCGATGATGACCCTGATATTCTAGATGCGATAAGCATGATTCTGGAATCTCGGGGCTATCAGCTAATTTTTACCAGTGACGGTTCGGAGTGCCTGGATAAGTTAAGCTCAGAGAAACCGGACTTAATGATACTTGACCTTTTGATGCCTAAGATGGATGGTTTTGCCGTCTATAAGGAGCTTCAGTCTCCCAAGTGGTCTGAGTATCGTGAAGTGCCAATTCTTATCTTGAGTTCGGTGCGCGAGGAAGCTAGCCGACGACGTTACGAGCTGGAAACTGGTCAGAAGCTTAAACCAGACGAGTACATAGAAAAGCCGATATTACCAGAGGTTTTACTCGATTGTGTGGAAAAGCTGCTTAAACGAAAGCAGCGAGTCTAGACTGCAGTGAAATGTTTTGAGGAGGCGACAGGATAATGGAAAACAAAACCAAGATTTTGCTTGTTGATGATGACAAAGATTTCGTGGAAGCAACTAGGCTGGTATTAGAGAGTAAGCCTTATGAAGTGGTAGTTGCTTACGATGGTGATGAGGGGTTGGCAAAGGCAAGGAAAGAGAAGCCTGATTTGATCATCTTGGACATAATAATGCCAGTCAAAGATGGGTTTAGCGCTGCGGAGCAACTTAAGAAAGACCCTGAACTCAAAAAGCTCCCTGTCATAATGCTAACAAGCTTCTCAGAAAAAGTTGGTGAGACTTCGTTGAGTGTCAGTCAAGGACTCGCTCTGGAGACTGAGGACTATGTAGATAAGCCGGTGGCTCCTACGGAGCTGTTAAAAAGGGTAGAGAGGTTACTTAAGAAGTAGCTACTCGGAGCGGACTGCTTTTCTTCTCGGCGGCTGTTTCTCTTTGCCAGCTAGTTTACCTTGCATGTCTCTTAGTCTACTGGCGATAACGCGTACCAGGCTCTTAATTACCTCATAACCAAGTGAATGGTTGCAATCCATCAGCTTGTTAAGCTCAGTGCCTGATACTGCTACCACGGTAGAACGCTTGACACAGATTGCCGACATATTTCGAGAGTGAGGGGCGACCAATGCTGACCACCCGAAAACGTCCCCTTTAGTAACGGTATCAACAGGGACTTGCACCAGCTTCTTCGTCTCTTCCTTACGCGATGCGACTCCGAGGCTTATTTCTCCTTCCTCCAGAATATAAAACTCCTTGGCTACAGCGCCCTCTTGGAATATGAAATCGCCTGTATTGCAGGTATTCCTTTGCCAGGAAGGCAGGCTGGCTATTTTTTGCAAATCACTGTCGTCGAGCCCTATGAACAATTCACACCGCTTAAGCAATGGTACGAGATTCATTTAAACGTCCTTTCTTGTTCGATGCTAGGTGCCTTTGTGCTGATTGGAATCACAGTATTCTAGACTCATTATAACTGGCGCAGCCGACCAGGTAAAGCCGAGCAAGGCACTATACTGTCAGGCAAAAAGTTACTATAGTAGAGGGCTATATTGGAGATACGCATGGTTAACCCAAACGGCCTTGCTTGAACAGTAGACTGGGGTATGTCGGTCTCATAGTGCGACTCCCTTTGACACATGCTTTAGTATGTAGTAAACTCACGAGATAGATTCCCGAACAGGGGACAAGCAGCCGCTGTAGAGCGGGAATGGGTTATCTTTGCTGCGGATACTGCCTGAAGATATTTTGCAGTGCAGTTGAATATTGAGCGTGGCTGAGAACCTGAGTGAGTGGGGTTGAGGTTGCAACTCTTCGGTGGCTGGTTTTGTGTGGCAGATTAGCGTGGAGAAGAGGTGAATTTGGAGGCAATAACAATCACGCTCAACGGGCGAGAGGTAAGCGGTCAGCCCGGAATGACCATCTTGGATTTAGCCCGAGAGTCGGGTGTTGCCGTTCCCACTCTTTGTCACGATCCCCATCTAGACCCGATTGGTGCTTGCCGCGTCTGCATAGTGGAAGATGAGCGGTCAGGGGCACTGATGGCATCTTGTGTTACCCCTATAGCACCGGGTATGGTTATTAACACTGAATCTCCACGAGTACAAGAACGCCGAAAGACTATAATCAAGCTCATGCTGGCTAGCCACCCAGATTCCTGTCTGGTGTGCGATAAAGGCAACCGCTGTCAATTGCGCAAAGTCGCCTCAGACATGGGCGTCGGGCTGATAGAATTCCAGAGGATTCCTCAACTCGCTATCATCGAGGAAGTAAATCCCTTCATTGAGAGGGATTTGAGCAAATGTATCCTTTGTGCCAAGTGCATCCGGGCATGTCAGGAACTTGTTGGTGAAGGTGCTATTGATTACCTCGGCCGAGGATTTGCATCCAAACCAGCAACGCTTGGCGACCTGCCGTTAGAGAAGTCCGAATGTACTTTCTGCGGAACCTGCGTGGCATTATGTCCCACCGGCGCCATCATGGAAAAAGACAAAGTGTATACAGGGACAACCACGACAACTGTCCATACAATATGTCCCTTTTGTGGCTGTGGCTGTGGGGTTTACTTGGAGGTAAAGGACAATTGTTTGGTGCGAGTCAGACCTGACGCGGATAGTCCACTTAACCGCGGTACCCTTTGTGTCAAAGGAAGCTATGGCTGTGATTTCGTGCATAGTCCAGAGAGACTGACCAGTCCTATGGTTAGAGTGAACAGCAACTTTGAGGCAGTGTCCTGGGAAGAGGCTTTAGGTGTGGTGGCTGACGCATTTAAGCGAATAAAAGAAACTCATGGCTCAAGCAGCATAGCTATCTTTGGCTCATCCAAGTGCACCAACGAGGAAAACTACTTGTTGCAGCGGTTTGCCAGGTGTGTGCTCGGAACCAATAACGTTGATAACGGCAGCCGACTGTACAATGCTGCCACTCACGTAGGTCTTTGGGAGACTGTTGGCTGTCGTGGTACCACGAACTCTCTTGATGACCTCGAGAAGTCACAGGTGATACTACTCATTGGAGCAAACCCAACATCCTCAGCACCATTGGTGGGGTATGCCATAAAACGGGCTGTTAAGCGTAAGGGTGCCAAGTTGTTGCTGGTAGACCCGCGGCAGACGAAGCTTGTTTCATGGGCACATCTCTGGCTGAAGCCGAAGGTGGGTACGGATATGGCTCTTATAAATGGCATGGCGAAGGTGATTATGGACGAAAACCTGCTCGACAAAGAGTATGTGGCTAGCAAGACGAGTAATTTCGAAACATTGGCTAAAGATTTGCAGGAATATACTCCAGGGTACATAGAGGAGATTACGGGTATCCCAAGTGATGAGGTATGCCATGCCGCTCGGCTCTTCGCTAAGGCAGGACGTGCTTCTATTGTCTATGGTAATGGCATTACACAATATGTTAATGGAGTAGGCAGCGTAGCTGCCTTGGCGAATTTGGCAATGATGACCGGAAATATAGGGGATGGAGGGGGCGGTATCTATGCACTGCAGAGGGAGAACAATGCACAAGGTGCCTGTGATGTGGGAACACTGCCTGATTTCCTACCTGGCTATCAGAGTCTGGAAGATGCTCAAGCCAGGAGTAATTTCGAAGCTCGCTGGGGATGTCGATTGCCTGTGGGTGTAGGGCTAACAGCGCTAGAGATGATTAACGGAGTAAAAGAGGGCAAGATAAGAGGTATGTATATTGTGGGCGAAAACCCGGCAGTGAGTCTTCCGCATTCAAACCTTGTTAGACAGGCACTGGAATCACTGGATTTTCTGGTAGTGCAGGATATGTTCCTCACCGATACGGCGAAGCTGGCAAAAGTAATCTTGCCTGCTGCGAGCTTTGCTGAAAAGGAGGGCACGTTTACCAATTTTGATGGTACGGTACAGAGGGTGCGAAGGGTTTTGGAGCCGGTTGGGGACAGCTTGCCTGATTGGGAGATAATACTTCGGCTAGCCGAGAAAATGTACCGCCCGATGCCGTATTCTTCGCCCCAAGAGGTTATGAATGAGATTGCAGAATTGGTTCCTTTATACCAGGGCGTGGACTATGCCAAGCTGGATGGGAAAAGCTATCGCCTTAGCAAGAAACAAGCTACGAGCGGGCAGGGAAAATTTTCTCCGGTGAAGTACGACCCGCGGCCGAGCTCAGAAAATGAGTATCCTTTTACCCTGTTAGCTGGAACCACACTGTATCAGTTTGGCACCGGCTCTAGAAGTTTGAGGTCTTCACGGCTGAGGAAATTCTTGTCAGAAGCTTTTGTAGAAATTAGTAAGGCTGATGCTAAAAGGCTCAAGGTCAAAGACGGCGATAGGGTCAAGGTGATGTCACCTACTGGTGAGTTGACCGCTATAGCTAAAGTTACCGACACGCTGAATCAAGGAATGGTTTTCATGGCCGTTTCATTCTCGGAGAGTCCGGTCAGTGGATTATTTGACATTGTTTTAGACCCTCGGACGAAAACTCCGGCTCTAAAGACGTGTCCAGTAAGACTGGAAAGGATTGAAAGCCATGGCTAAGCCAAAAAAGAAATCTAGTATTAATTTAGCCCGCATAGATGGGCTTATAGCTGATTACCGAGGTCAAAGGTGGGCACTGATCCCGCTCCTTCAGAAAATACAGGAAGAGTTTGGATTTATCCCCCCTGAAGCGACACAACCAATATCCAGAGCCTTGGGCCTATTTCCTGTGCAAGTGCAAGGGGTAATTTCCTTCTACTCGCAATTGTACACTAAGCCGCAAGGGAGAAATGTTGTTAGGGTATGTCGGGGAACTGCCTGCCATGTTCGGGGTGGAAAGACAATATTGAAATTGGTGAAACAACACCTGGGGCTTGAGGAAGGGGAGACCACTCCTGATTATGAATATACATTGGAGACGGTTGCCTGTATAGGGGTCTGTGCCCTGGCGCCTAATATAGTCATTAGTACGACGACTTACGGGCACATGAACCCTAAGAAAGTAGCGCAATTATTCGGGGAGAGAAGGGGCACGGAAAAACATGGCAGACCAGAAGACAGTTTTTGTTTGTAAGGGCACGGGCTGTGTTTCCGGAGGGTCCGATGCCGTTTATGAAGCGCTTAAAAAGGAAGTGGCGCGACAGAAATTAACGGATGTTGAAGTAGATTTTACCGGTTGTCATGGCTTTTGTGAGCAAGGCCCTAATGTGGTTGTTGAACCTGAAGGCATTTTCTACACTCATGTAGAGCCCGGAGATGTGCCGGATATTGTTACCTCTCATCTCGAAAATGGCAAGCCAGTGGAGCGCCTCTTCTATCGCGACCCGGTGACAGGACAAAGTATCCCATACTATTCAGAGATAAACTTCTACAAAAAGCAGCAACGTGTCATCTTGCGTAACTGTGGGCACATCAATCCTGAGAAGATCGACCATTACATCGCTAGAGGCGGCTACAGAGCGCTCAGGAAAGTTATCCTTATTATGCCTGATGAGGTCATTGAGGAGATAAAGAAGTCGGGGCTGCGCGGTAGGGGAGGGGCTGGCTTCCCCACAGGTCGGAAGTGGGAATTTTGCCGAAATTCACCCGGCGACACAAAGTATGTTATCTGCAATGCCGATGAAGGTGACCCTGGGGCGTTTATGGACCGCTCTATTCTGGAAGCTGACCCTCACTCTGTTATCGAGGGCCTGGCCATTGCCGGATATGCCATAGGCGCTAAAGAAGGGTACATATATGCCCGTGCTGAGTATCCGCTGGCGGTGAAGCGGTTCCGTATTGCATTGGAGCAAGCTGAAGAAAGAGGTTTTCTGGGTGATACTATCCTGGGCTCAAACTTTTCTTTCACTATCCATGTGAAAGAAGGTGCTGGCGCCTTTGTCTGTGGTGAGGAGACGGCGCTGCTTGCCTCTATTGAGAGTAAAAGAGGCATGCCGCGTCCTCGCCCACCGTTCCCAGCGCAGTCGGGTTTGGATGGAAAGCCCACTAACATCAATAATGTAAAGACGCTGGCTTCTGTCCCCGTTATTATTGATAGGGGGGCTGAGTGGTTTGCCAGCTTGGGCACTGAGAAAAGCAAGGGAACTGCTGTTTTCGCCCTTACCGGAAAGATTGCCAATAGCGGCTTGGTGGAAGTGCCAATGGGCACACCCCTCTCTACTATCATCTTCGATATCGGCGGTGGCATACCTCGAGGCAAGCGGTTCAAAGCGGTGCAGACAGGTGGCCCGTCGGGTGGGTGTATTTCAACCCGGTTTATAGATACCCCTGTAGATTATGACTCCCTGGCCCAACTAGGCTCGATTATGGGCTCCGGCGGCATGGTGGTTCTGGACGAGGCTACCTGCATGGTCGAGGTGGCCAGATATTTCTTGAGTTTTACCCAGGCCGAGTCCTGCGGGAAATGTGTCCCTTGCCGTTTGGGAACAAGACAGATGCTGGAAATCCTGACCAGAATCACTCAAGGGAAAGGGCGCGACACTGATATTGATACTCTGCTTACTATAGCTAGAGTAGTTAAAGAATGCTCATTGTGTGGCTTGGGTCAGACATGTCCTAACCCTGTACTTACAACTATCAATTACTTTCGGGATGAGTATGAAACTCACATAAAGGAGAAAAAGTGTCCCGCTGCTGTCTGCGACTCGCTTATGATTTCGCCGTGCCAGCATACTTGCCCGGTGGGGATTAACATTCCTAAGTATGTTGCTCACATTGCGGCTGGAGAATATCTGGAGTCTATCGAAACAATCAGGGAACGAAATCCGTTTCCAGCAATATGCGGTCGCATTTGCCACCATCCCTGCGAGGGCAGATGCCGCCGTGGGGAACTCGATGAGTCTGTGGCTATCAGGTCACTCAAGCGTTTTGCCGCTGACTGGTACTTTGATCATATAGCTGAGTTGCCTGCTCCTGAGCCTTTCCCTCGAACTAAGCGCCAGAAGGTGGCAGTGGTAGGTGCCGGACCCACTGGGCTTAGTTGTGCCTATTACCTAGCTCAGATAGGTTATGAGGTCACTGTTTTTGAGGCGCTTCCTGTCGGTGGAGGCATGCTTTCTGTGGCTATACCTGAGTTTCGCTTGCCTCGCCGGGTCATCCAGCAGGAGATCGAATACATCGCCAAGCGTGGAGTTGACATAAGATACGACGCACCCATCGGTGTGAGCTACACTGTGGACGACCTCAAGAAAGATGGTTTTGCCGCCGTCTTTATTGCCGCTGGTGCTCAGAGAAGCCAGAGAATAGGCATACCTGGTGAACTGGAGGACGTCGAAGGTTTCCACTACGGACTAAGATTTCTGAGAGATGTCAAGGTTGGCAAGCAGGTTAGAGTTGGGCATAGGGTGGCGGTCATCGGTGGTGGGAATGTGGCTCTTGATGCTGCGCGCACGGCTCTTCGCCTTGGTGCTGATGAGGTAAACATCTTCTACCGGCGTTCACGAGAGGAAATGCCGGTGACTGAAGTTGAATATGATGAGGCGGTAGCAGAGAGCATAGGTATAAACTTCCTCATCAGTCCCACGCGCATAGCCAGTGACAATTGGAAGGTGACCGGTTTGCATTGTATTCGTATGCAGTTGGGTGAGATGGATGCCAGTGGGCGTCGTAGACCGGTGCCGATTCCAGGGTCGGATTTCTTTGCCGAAGCCGATACCGTGATTGCTGCGGTTGGGCAAGCACCAGACCTGTCGTTCTTACCGCCTGACAGTGCCCTGGAGCGCACACGATGGGAGACACTAGCTGTCGATAGTAATACCCTGGCGACTAATGTTCCTGGTGTCTTTGCTGGCGGCGACTTTGTCACTGGACCGGGTATGGTCATAGAGGCCATTGCTGCTGGCAGGAGAGGGGCTCTCGCCATAGATAAGTATCTCAAGGCAGATACTTCAAGGGTAGAGATGTATGACCTGAGGACTGAGGTCATTGTGGAAGCTGCCACTAAAGTAGAAGAAGAGACGTGGGAGGCACAACCCCGGCTAGAAGTGTCGACACTTCCCACCGAGCAGAGGAAGCACAGCTTTGAGGAGATAGAACTTCGTTTCTCAGAGGATAAAGCCAAGTATGAAGCTAAGCGATGTTTGAGATGCGACTTGGAGAAATAAAGGTTGGGGTGCTTGCTCATTCAGAACACCGCATCGGTTAACTAGGAGGATGTGACGATGAAATCTATTACCAAGCAGAAGACTTTCGATGAAATTAAAGAACAACTTGATGGGCTAGACAGAGTCTTTATTGTCGGTTGTGGTACTTGCGCTACCATGACTAAAACTGGGGGCAGGGATGAGGTGTTGGGTATGAAGGACCGTCTACAAGAACTGGGTAAAATGGTCACGGGCTGGACGGTTATTCCAACTGCTTGTGATGAGATGACAGAGGTTGCGCTTAGAGAGAACAGCGGGGCTATTAACAGTTCAAATTGCATTTTGGTCATGTCTTGTGCCTTAGGAGTGCATAAAATCAGTTCGTATATCGAAAAGCCGGTCATTCCAGCGCTGGATACGTTGTTTATCGGTCTGGAGGAGGAACCTGGCAACTTTCATGAAGTCTGTGCCCAGTGTGGTCAGTGTGTCTTAGGTCAGACTGCTGGCATCTGCCCATTAACTGCCTGCCATAAGGGCTTGCTGAACGGACCGTGCGGCGGCACTAATAAAGGCAAGTGTGAGGTTGACATAACAAAAGATTGTGCCTGGACCCTCATTTACCAGCGACTGGAAGCACAGGGCAGGCTTGATTTGATGCGCAAGTATCAGCCGCCTAAGAACTATCAGGCAACGCCTAGACCGCGGGCGATTAAAATCGCGTGATGGGGAGGAAATGATTATGGCAACACGCTTTAAAGAAGCTCTTCAATCCAGTAAGTTTGTCATAACCAGCGAGATTGGTCCGCCTAAAGGGACAAACATTGAGAAGATGTACCATCATATTGACCTCCTAAAAGACAAGGTATTTGCCATGAATGTGACTGACCACCAAAGCTCGGTGATGCGCTTTCCTTCCATAGGTGGTTGTCTGGCTATCAAAGAACGTGGTGGCGAACCTATATTGCAGATGACCTGCCGCGACCGCAATCGCCTTGCCCTTCAAGCTGAACTGCTCTTTGCCTATACCCGGGGCATAAGGAATGTCCTGTGCCTTACCGGCGATGCTGTGCCTGTTGGCGACCATAAAGAAGCCAAGGGCGTCTTCGACCTTGATTCGGTTCAACTGTTGAGGACAATCCGTCAACTGGAATCGGGTAAAGACCTCGGAGGAAATGACCTTGATGGAGCCGTTGAATTCTGCGCTGGAGCCATAGTTACTCCAGAAGCCGACCCCATAGGGCCTCAGCTGCTTAAGTTTGAAAAGAAGGTTGAGGCTGGAGCTGAATTCTTCCAGACTCAGGCTATCTATGACCTGGAAAACTTCGCCAAGTTCATGAAATATGCTCACAAATTTCCCGTCAAGATTCTGGCCGGGATCGTCTTGCTTACTTCAGCCAGGATGGCGAAGTATATGACTGAAAATGTACCCGGCATCTTTGTACCGCAGAACCTGATCGATGAGCTAGCGGCGGCGCCTAAAGGCGAAGCAATAAACAAAGGCATAGAGATCTCCGGCAGGATGATTGCTGCCCTCAAGAAAGATTCCATTTGCGATGGAGTCCACGTCATGGCCATAGGCAGGGAGGAGGTTGTTCCGGACATATTGGCAGCCGCTGGACTCTAAACGTCTAAAACAGAAATCGATGTAGTTGTGACCTTTATGGTCACCTCGGGCGAGGCTAAAGCCTCGCAGCTACATGTCTTTCTCCTCGCTATCGTAGTTTTTTGCCGCCTCCTAGATTTGCTACAATTAGCGCCATAGCTTATCACTCTCGGATAAGGCAATACACATGAAAGCTATAGGCGGGTTACTGCTCGTTCTAGGGATAATTGGGTTGCTGCTGAGCCTGATATTGTGGCTTCCTGCCGGGTTTAATCTGATTGGCATGGTGCTTATCTCCGTAGTCTGTTTTGTGGCTATTTGGGGAGGTGGCAAGCTGTCCCAAACAAAAATAGAGTTTGCAAAAGAACGGACAACGAAGTATGAAACAACGACTCAGTCAACCCAAGAAATACGGCAAAGAATCATCTGTCCCAGATGCGGTTGGCTGGGTGTTTCAGGTCAGCGGTTCTGCGGAGCTTGCGGCTCAAGTCTGGCCTATTGTTGCCCCACTTGTGGTGCTAGCATTACTGCCGAATCTAAATTCTGTCCCAATTGCGGCGCCAGGCTAGGTTGAAAGTTTGCAGGAGTCTATTGTCGGACGGAGATTATCAAGTACTACAATAAATACCCTTGGTGAAATCGAAGAGCCACTCTAGACGTTTTGGGCAACTAGTTTCAATTTAAGAGTTTCAGGCATCTGGCCTTAGATGTTTGTGGATGCTGAATCCTTTTCTTCTGTCTAAATCTCTAAATTTCACAAAAACCTCACACTATCTTCATAGTAAATTCACATCAGCCTGCTATTATTTAGGGTAGTAAAAAAACTTGGAAAGGAGGCGGATGTACATGAACAAGCTGTTGAAAATCGGGATCGCATACATCAGGTACTGCACAATCTTATTGACAATGCTCTCAGATATACTCCTGCTGGTGGTACCATTAAAATCGGCGCAAGTTACACCACACCGGGATGGGTTACGGTATCTGTAGCAGATTCGGGAGCCGGAATAGGCTTAGCTATGGTGAAGCAGCTTGTAGAGTTGCATAGTGGAAAGGTGTGGGTAGAAAGCCAGAAGGGTAAGGGAAGCATCTTTTTCTTTACCTTACCCGTGGCATGATGCCACGATGAAGAAGCAGATGGGTAACAACTACTACGTCTCATGAAAAGCAAAACTACTGAAAGACTTCGATGATATGGTGGAGCGCGAGAGAAAGGTAGCTGTAGCTCATCATATTCAGGCAGGCTGTTTCTAAATAAGGGCACGTGGAACGGCAGGCAGACCCAATCATAGGCTTAATAATTGTAGCCTTCCTCATAAGGGAAGGTTATGAGGCGCTGAAGGCAGAAGAATAGCCACGCTGGCATATCATAGGTCAGTCATTCTTTCAAAAATCCGTAAACTATTAGAAATAGTGCTGTGTAATAGGTGACCATGATGATATAATCGGCTGCTGGCACCGGCATCATGAATCTGTTGATGGCGATGATTGAATCGGAGATGATGAACGAGACCGCTCCGTAAAGGGTAAATTTATTCCTTGCCGCTCTCAATGCTGCAAAAATGCCCATCAGGGTTATCGCTGTCAAATAGAAATAAACCGGTATCGCCATTTCTTTGAGCGAAGGTGTCATGATGGAGGCTATAGCTAAAGCATAGATAGCGAGAATGACGATGATGGGGATCCTGGACCTTTGCATCTTGAAATCCCTGGAGAAAGTCACGATGAACATAATCTGGGCAGATAAGAAGAATCCCAGGCCGATAAGGAAGTACTTTCCTGCCCCTAGTTCTAAGGCTACATCGCCAGCGGCACAAAACAGAAGAGACACAAACAGTAACTTGCCTTTCGAGCCGCTGACTGTGGTCAATGCTAGTGCGGAGAGGCTTATTGCTGGTATGGCTTTAATGACAAAGTTTCCAAGATAAGTTTGAAATGGCAGGGCAGCAATGAAAATGATGGCGAATGCGGCGAAGATATACAGCAAAGTTTTTTGTACAGCGGTCATTTTATTCATCTCCGAATGTTGGTCAAGGTTGCCTTTATCTGCGTCTGTCATATTATAATCCCGCTGTCAATGCAGATGTCGTCATGGTTTGATGATTAAAAATATTGACAAAGCCACCAATCGAGACTAGCATATCACATTAGTGCTAATGAATGGCCCAGGGGAGTAATTGATGGATGTTAAGTGGTTGTCTTTGTATTTTTTTCTTGGAGGAACAATTGTAGCTCTGGTAACTTACTTTGGAAGTCAAGGGAAAGGGCTGCTTTCCGCTTTTGTAGCCTTTTTCCCCAGCATCACAATCGTAACCTTGTTCAGCATATATTTTACCAGCGGGGTTGATGCCACAGTTTCCTATTTCAAAGGTATGCTGTTTTTGATACCAGCCTGGATTCTTTATGCCGTCGCCATGATATTTATCTTACCCCGATGGGGGCTCGTGCCTTCTATCCTCATAAGTATAAGCCTTTATGTGGGTGCGGCTTTGATAACCATGCGGTTGGCCCACTAGCTATTATTGTCCAGTTAGAAATTTCATCTCCAGTGTTTATTGTTTTGCCTTTAGCTCCTTACCGATGCTGAATGCTTTGGCCAGGACCTTTCCAAGAGCTTGATACTGACTAGCTGGGGATGTGGTGTAAATAAAGGGCTTAATCTTATTAACATCTGGTTTGCCATCGGTGAGACAGCTATCTGAGACATGGGTCTCCTCGATCCGGCCGATAACGAGCGAATGACTGCCTAAATCCAGGATATGCACCACCTTACATTCTAGATTAACTGGGCACTGCTCGATAAGCGGGGCGTTATCCAGTCCGCCATAAAACACCTTAAACTGGCAGACCTCTGCTTTATTAACTTTAGCCCCGGATATAATGCCGCAGTAATCTGTTTCCCTTATCATATCGGTTGACGGTATGTTAACAGAGAAAGCCATGTTTTGCTTGATGCCTTTGAGCGTATAGCGCTGGTGGCGTATAGCTACAGAAATCATAGGCGGCTCGCCGTTAGCAATACCGCCCCAGGCGACTGCCATAAAATTTGGTTTATCATCTATCTTTGCCCCGACCAGGAGTGCCGGCATGGGATAGATCAATGTCTGCGGGCCCATCAGCATCTTACCCATAGTTTTCCTCCTTCATTATATAAACATAATGCTTGCCAGGTGTCTGAGCGTCTGAAGATTCTGACTGAAATTATAACTCATTTCATTCTATACCAGGAAGAGATCATACTCTTCCCTATGATTAGTGACGCCGTGTCTTTTCTGTCATTGCGAGGAGCACAGCGACATGGCAATCTTGGGGTGGGAAATAGATATGAGATTGCCACGCCTTCGGCTCGCAATGACAGATCAGGGATGGCTCGCAATGACATCAGAGATAACGGTCTGACAGATTATGGCCAGTGTAACTATGTGTTATACTTAATGTGGGGCATTTGGGGGAGGCTGGCCAAGAAGGAGTAATTGAGAGTGTTTATCGACGGTCCGTTTCCAATGTACTTGCTACCCTTTAGGGCCACCTTTCTGTAGCGAGGCTAAAGCCTCGTAACTACAGGGGATTCTTCGCTGGGCTCAGAATGACAAGAAGAAGGCTCTGAATGACAGGGGCAAAGAGTTCAGGATGAAAGAGTTCAGGATGAAAGAGTTCAGGATGAAAAAGTCTGTTTTTCACTATCGGACAGGTCTAAAGAACTATCCCTGCTTTACCTTGAATGGTATGTCGGCTACCATGAGGTAAACCTCGATAGCGTGACGGGCGATGAGCTGGTTAGCTTTACCTAACAGGTCGCGGTAGATACGGCCGAGCCTGGTCTCGGGTACCAGGCCCATGCCAACCTCGTTGGAGACGATGATGAAAATGACATTTAGCTTATCCATGCAGGCAATTAGCTGGTCTATTTCGGCGGCCATCCGTTTTTCAGCCTCCAGATAATCAGGCTCATCCTTGAGCAGGTTGGAGACAAGCAGGGTGAGGCAGTCTATGATTACCACCTCGGCATCGCCGATTTGTTTCTCTATTTCTTTGCCGATGCCGGTTGGTATCTCCAGTGTTCGCCAGGTTCTGGGGCGGGCTTTTTTGTGCTCGGCAATCCGAGCTTGCATCTCTTCATCCAATGCCTCGCCGGTAGCGACAAAAAGAACTTTGTCACCAAGCTTTCCAGCAAGTTGCTGGGCGAAATGGCTTTTGCCGCTGCGAGCACCACCGAGTATTAAGATGGATTTTTTAGCCAAGGCTGTACTCCAATATGTCTAAAGACCAGTGGTTGTCGCTGGCTACAGGGACTGATTTGCCTATTTTTATGGGTCTTTTGAAAGTTGGCCCGTCATAGACAAAGGTGTGGAATTCTCCGGCTTCGCCGCAGACGTCTATATTTAGCCTGGAGGCAAGCTGGCCGAGATCAGAAGCCAGTTTGCTGTTCACCTGCCTGCCCAGCCACTCCTTGCTGAAGAACTGAGCTTTGACGCTGACCACAACGGCTTTGAAGCCGGCCTCGATAAAGTCGGTTAAGAGCCGGGCGCTGTCCATATCCCACAAGGGCAATATTGCTTTGACGCCTGCTTCGCCGCAGACTCTATCTATCCAGTCCTTATGTTCCTGGAGGTGAATATCGCCGGTAACCAGGCCACCGATACCTTTCAGCTTCAACTTTTCTAAGGCGCCTTTGAATTCGGCTTCGTAGGTTTCCCAGGTGACTTCTTGCTGGAGTATGGGCAGTCCTATGGCCTGTGCCTGCAAGGCTATCAGCTTGTGGTCTAGGCCGTGAGACATAGCCCTTGATGAATCTTTATTTATGAAGTTGAGCAGATAGCTTACCTTCAAGCCCTGGGAAAGCGCTTTCCAGCAGGCGAAGCAACTGTCTTTGCCACCGCTCCACGAAGCCGCGTATTCGGTCATTATAATCCCCCGAGCAAGATTAGGAGCAAAAGCACCAAAACCTCAGCCAGCTCGTTGATGGCTCCGTAATTATCGCCAGTGAGTCCGCTCAGGCGGGAGCGGAAGTAGCTGGCGATGCCGAAAGCGATAAGCCATAGAGCTGCCATCAGCACCAGCCCCCACCACTTCAGTAAGACTACGGCGGCAATCAAAGCTATGGCTGTGGATATGGTCAGGCTCTGCCATCTGGCACCCTGTTTGAAGGGCAGCCCCGTGCCGGAGCTCTTGGCATAGGGAAAGGTGAAGATGATGCCGACCATTGTCCAGCGGCTTAAGGTGGGCATAAGTAGAAGCGATGGCAATATCGGCGCGGAAGACAACGAAGCATATTTGAGCAGCAGCAGGAGGATGGCGCCGACGATGCCGAAGGCACCGACTTTGCTGTCCGACATTATGGCCAGTCTTTCCTTCCTTGATTTGCCAGCAATAACACCATCGCAGGTGTCAATGAAGCCGTCGAGGTGATGGGCGCCGGTCAGGATAACCAGAGCTATGATAAGCAGGGCGTTTACTACGGGAGGGGGCAGAATTAGGGTCAAGCCATAGTAGAGGCCAAGCAGAATGGCGCCGATAATTAAGCCTACAAGCGGGAAATAGGTCAGGGATTGGCCAGAGGTCTTGGCTGTGACCTCATGGCGAAGGGGGGTGGGAAATATGGTTAAGAATTGGAGTGCTGCCCAGAAACCCAATGTTCAGCTCCTCAGTGCGGTTCGAGCGGTTTGGCTTCAGAAACACCGGCTTCAGCGAAGGTAGCCATCTGGCTCAAAGTCCCGACCGCAGCTTCAGCCAGAAAAATGCCCATAACAGCACCGGTGCCTTCTCCCAGCCGCATGTTCAGGTTGAGCAGAGGTTTCAGTCCGAGGAACTGGAGCAGCATCTCATGGCCTGCCTCTGCCGAGAGATGGGCAGCAATAAGGTAATCTTTGGCCTGGGGTGACAGGGCAGTGGCGATGAGCGCTGCAGCCCCCGAGATGAAGCCATCAATGACTATCGGGATTCTATAGGCAGCACCGGCCAGTATAACTCCGGTCAGGCCGCCGATCTCGAAGCCACCGACCTTAGATAATACATCTATCGGGTCTTTAGAATTTGGTTTGTTCACCGATAAGGCTTTCTCTATCACTTTGATTTTGTGGGCAAACTGTCTATCACCAATGCCAGTGCCACGACCGGTGACTTTCTTGGCTGGTCTACCGCTGATGGCAGCGAAGATAGCACTGCTGGCGGTAGTATTGCCGATGCCCATATCTCCAGTGCCGATGATATCGAGTCTCCTGCCCAGCTCGGCTTCAACCACCTGGATGCCGGCCTCTATGGTATTTATGGCTTGCTGACGGGTCATCGCCGGTCCCTGTGTGATGTTCTTGGTGCCGAAATCAATCATTTTACATAACAATCCGGGCAATGGCTGAAAACCACCTTTTACTCCCATATCTACTACTATAACCCGAGCACCTATCTGACCAGCCAGGACATTTATGGCGGCACCGCCTTTGAGAAAGTTGAGAACCATCTGGCGGGTTACTTCCTGGGGGTAGAGGCTGACTGTTTCAGCAGCGACACCATGGTCGGCGACCATGGTTATTATGGTTTTGTGCTCCAGTTTAGATTTAACTTGACCTTTAATGCCAGCAATCTGAATTGATAGTTCCTCCAGCCTACCTAAGCTGCCATGTGGCTTGGTCAAGCTGTTCTGGTGCTGTCTGGCGGCTGTCATCGCTGATGCATCTAATGGTTTTATCGCTTTTAGCATTCTGTCTAGGGAATCAGACATGAGCCTTACTCCTTTCTGAGATTGCTTCGTTTCGCTCGCAATGACAGGAGGGGATTGTTTGACATTTGAACCTGCTATCAGTATTCGATGCCAAGTCTGGCACCTGTTCCCTCGGTGAAGGGGTGCTTAATCATGAGCATCTCGGTAACCAAATCAGCCCGTTGAATTATCTCTGGAGGTGCCTTCCGTCCGGTCAAGACCAGTTCAACCGAACTAGGTTTCGCATCCAGCAAGTCTAACACCTGTTTAACAGTTATCAAGCCCTGGTTGATGGCGACGAAAAGTTCATCAAGGATGACCAGGTCATATTTGCCGCTGAGTATCTCCTGTTCAGCGTAGGCTAGCGTCTGCTGGGCTTCCTGGCTTAATTGTTCTTTAGATTTCTTAAAACTATCGCCGACGTTTAACTGGATTATTTCAAAAGGGTTATACTGTTTTGCAAAGAAATGCTCACCGCAGGGTTGACCTTTTAAGAACTGGATGAAGGCTACTTTCATGCCTTGTCCTACGGCTCTTATCGCCAGACCTAAAGCGGCTGTAGTTTTGCCTTTACCGTCACCTGTATAGACATGAACGAGACCTTTGGAATCTTTTTCAACCATAATTCCTCCCGAAAGTTATTTTGTAGACCTGGGACATATCGAGGTTCTGCCTGATTATACTGGCTAGTTTATCATATATTTCCTGTTTGTTTGTTAATGGAGCTGAGATTATTGGTAAACCTCGGAGCTGTTGTAGCCTGTTCAGGAGATGGTGTGTAAAATTGGCATTATGAAATAAGCCATGAATGTAGGTGCCGAATATAAGGCCGTCGCTGTTGACGGCACCGTCGAAATAATCAGCTTTCCCTTGAGGTGTTTCTAGAATCTGGAACGCTGGCTGGCAGTTCTGGCTTCTGGTTTGCCCCATGTGGATTTCGTAGCCAGTGACCTCTATGCCTTTCAGTCCTTTGAGTAGGCCTTCATCGGCGGCCACTTGAGCTTTGACTTGGGTAGTCGTTTTGGCGTGATTAAAAATGGTTGTGCTATTGAGCAGACCTAGCCCGGCGATGCTGTCATGCTTGGACTCGACTTTATCAGGGTCGTGGATGCTCTTGCCCAGCATCTGATAACCACCGCAGATACCGATTATTGCAGTGCCGGACTTGGACCTGTGGATAATGGCTTGCGCCAGCTCTTGCTGCTGCAAATAAATTAAGTCGGCGATAGTGCTTTTAGTGCCGGGCAGGATAAGCAAGTCTGGATTTCCCAGTTCGGAAGCTCTGGTTATATAGCGGACAGTGCAATCTTGCTCTTCTAAGGGGTCGAAATCATCGTAGTTAGAAATATGGGGTAAGCGTATCACAGCCACATCAACACTTCCGTTATATGAGTTTCCTGGCCTTTCATCAAGATAGAGCGAATCCTCCTGAGCGATGTTGATGCCTCGGAAATAGGGGATTACTCCTAAAACTGGCTTGCCGGTGCGTTTCTCTAAGATGTCCAGCCCTGGCTTCAGCAGCTTCAGGTCACCGCGGAATTTATTAACTAGGAACCCTTTGATGAGGTCACGCTCTCGTTTGGTCAGCAGTTCCAAGGTGCCGATGAGGGAAGCGAAGACACCGCCGCGGTCGATATCGCCTACCAGGATGACAGGAGCGTTAGCCATTTTAGCCACTCGCATGTTGACTATTTCCCTCTTTTTTAGGTTTATCTCTGCTGGACTGCCGGCCCCTTCGATGACCACGATATCATAGGTAGAGCGCAGTCGGTTTAGAGAGTCTTCGATTGTCTTCAGCAGATTAGGGGTGTGGTTATAGTATTGGCTAGCCTCCAGGCTTTTGGCCACCTTGCCTAGGACGATTACCTGTGAGCTGGCTTCGGCCTCGGGTTTAAGCAAGACTGGGTTCATGTAGACCGAAGGTTCGATGCCGGCTGCCTCAGCCTGTACTGCCTGAGCCCGTCCGATTTCGCCGCCTTCCTTAGTGACGAAGGAATTTAAAGCCATATTCTGCGCTTTGAACGGAGCAACCTTGAAGCCGTCCTGACGGAAAATACGGCATAACCCAGCTACAATGATGCTCTTGCCTACCGATGATGCAGTACCCTGTATCATCAAGGTTTTAGCTGGCATGACTCAGGACTCCAACCTCTTTTAGAACCTCGATTAGCTTCTGGCATTCCGGCAAGGTGCGTGGTGACAGGCGTATGTATTGGGGCAGGCCGAAGGAGGTACAATCACGGACCAAAATACCCTTCTTTAATAGGGCTTGTCCGAAGGCTGTGGCATTTCCGACCCTGACCAGGAAGAAATTGGTTTGTGAGGGTAGTGGCGATAGCCCAAGGCGTTCTAGCTCTATTATTAGGAAATCCTTGGCTTCTCGGATTTTGCTACTGCACTCCTTGAGATAGCTGTCAGCATTCAGGGCAAGGATGCCAGCTTTTTGGGCTGGGGCATTAACATTCCAAGGTGGACGGACACGTTTCAGGACAGAAATAATTGACTCGGCAGCTATGGCGTAGCCGAGGCGCAGTCCGGCTAGGGCATAGTCCTTGGTCATTGACCGCAGGATAACCAAGTTGCCATGATTTACCATGTCTTGAGACGACCACGCATTTTCAGTGAAGGCGATATAGGCTTCGTCTAGTATGGCAAGGCTGTCTTGAGAACTTGACATAATCTGCTCAACTTGTTCCTTTGACGTATATTGCCCGGTAGGGTTGTTAGGATTACATAGGAAAACGCCTTTGGGTCGGTGTTTTTGAATCAAGTTTATTGTTTGGGGTGCATTTAGTTGAAAGTTTGGCTCTTTGAGGACTGGCTGCTTCATCACCTGAGCAGCGACAAGGTGACAGGCAATCTCATACTCGCCATAAGTGGGCTGAGGGATGAGGACTAAATCATCAGGGCCAAAATAGGCAATGGCCAGCATCCTGATTAGCTCAGTCGAGCCATTGCCTACTATAAGGTTGCCTGGAGCTATGTTTAGCTTTACAGCCAGTGCTTGCTTTAGTTCACTGGCTTCAGAGTCAGGATAGCGTTCGATTAATGTATCGGTTAAAGCCTCTCTTATGCCTGGTGGTGACCCGAACGGATTACAGCTAACGCTGAAGTCGAGGATAGCCTCTAGGGAAACACCAAGCTTCTTTAACTCCGCGTAGTCTGTGCCACCGTGAACGCAGGGGGTAAGTTTGTTTACAGCTGGTCTAGGTTGCAACAAAATATATCACCTCAGCTAAGATAGATATTAAGCACCAGATAATGGCTGCTACAATAATAATTTGTCGAGAAGCGTCAATAGTATCAAGTGACAGGGGAAAATGGTTGTCACCCAGCTTGTAATGCCCGGCTTTTTCTAATTGTACTCCCAGGGCGCCGGCGATGGCGCCCATTGTCCAGCCGGCATTAGGACTTTCCGTTCTGTTGTGGTCGCGAATCATAATATGCCAGGCTTGGAACGTGTTTTTTCGGCATATCAGAGAAGCTAGAACTATTATTAAGGCGGTAATCCGTGCTGGGATGAAATTGGCCACATCATCCAGTCGAGCGGTAAACTTGCCTAAGTATTCCCATTGCCCGTGGTATCCTACCACAGCATCAAAGCTATTTATTATTCGGTAGGCTATTGCACCGGGCACGCCGAAGAGGAAGAAGTAAAATAGAGGAGCTACAAAGCTGTCACATATATTTTCGGCTGCTGACTCTACCGCAGCTGATATCACCTGGCTCTTGTTGAGTTCATCAGTGTCACGACTGACCAACGACTTCAAGCTTATGCGTGCCTGGGTCAGTTTATCTTTAGCTAAAAGTCCTCTAACTGCATCAACGGCTTGCCTAAGTCCACGTAAGGAAAAACTAAATTTCACTAAGAGCCCGGCGACAATGACGTAAACTACGGGGTTAAACTCTCTCAAGTAGACAAGCAAGAAGTAAGCGGCTGTGACAATTAGTCCAAGCGTTATTAAAACCATGCTGGCACCGTAGGCAAGCTGCCTGAGCTTGCCCCTTTTCGGAGCCAGTCTTGTTTCCAGGGAGATGAGCTTCCCCAGCCAGGCTACGGGATGCCAGGCATTGGGTAGCTCACCAAAGATAAGGTCAAGGGCAAGAGCTATGAGTAGGATAATAATGATTTCCATGATTTCTAAAACACTTTTCTATCTTTGTCAGACACGATAAGGGTAGCGGGCAAGTCATTAACCGGATGTGGATAGACATAGACTTCAGCCCCATAAACCTCCTTGATAGTCTGGGCGTTGATTACTGCCTTAGGAATCCCGTGGCAGTAAACTCTTCCATCGCTGAGCATTACCAGTCGGTCGCAATACTGGGATGCCAGGTTTAAGTCATGAAGTGTCACCACCACAATTAACTCTTGTTCCTGGCATAGCTGACGAGCTAAATCCAGAGTTTCTATCTGGTAATTAATGTCTAGATTGGCAGTAGGTTCATCCATAAGTATTATTTTTGGTTCCTGGGCTAAGGCACGAGCGATGGTCAGGCGCTGTCTTTCGCCTCCGGACAGCTCGCCAACTCTGCGCTCAGCAAAGGCGAGTGTCTGGGTGGCTTCCATGGCTTTTTGGACAGTAGCTAAATCCTTTTCTCCTTCATAACGCAGGAGTCCCAGATGTGGCGTACGTCCCATAAGCACCACCTCAAGAGCAGTGAACAGCTCGGGTAAGGTTGGATTTTGAGGAACAACAGCTATTAGCTGGGCTAAGTCCTGCCGGTTCATACTAGCTATGTCCTTACCGTCAAGGAAAATTTGCCCTGAGATGGGCTGGATCAGTCGGGTTATGCCTTTGATCAACGTTGATTTACCAGAGCCGTTGGGGCCGATAATACCCAGCGTTTCACCCGGTTTGGCTTCGAGGCTAATGTTATGGAGCACCGCTCGTTTAGTGTAGCCTAAGCTGATGTTATCTAATCGCAAATTGAACATCTAAAATATTGCCCTTTTCTTTTGTCGTAAGAGATAGAGAAAGAAAGGAGCCCCTAAGAAGGCGGTGATCACACCTACTGGTATTTCGGTGGGTGCCAGCATGGTTCGGGCGGCAGTATCGGCTAAGATCAAAAAGATGGCACCGGCGAAGGTGGCCAGAGGTAAAAGAAAGCGGTGGTCGGGACCCCAGATAAGCCGCACTGTGTGGGGAATAATGATGCCAACAAAGCCGATAATGCCGCAGAAGCAGACTGCAGCAGCGGTTATCATGGTTGCAGCTCCGAGCAGAATCAGCTTGACCTGTTCCACGTTGATGCCTAGCTGTTGTGCTTGCTCTTCGTCAAGCTGCATTACATTTAGAGGGCGGGCATGGAGCCAGATGATTATAGTGCCGACGAAGATATAAGGTGTTACCATTGCTACCTGCCACCAGCTGGTTAGAGAAAAGGTGCCCAGAAGCCAGGAAATTATGCCGTGCAATTTGTCGCCTGAAGCAATCATTAAGTATGAAGTGATCGCTGCCAAGAAAGCGCCCAGGGCTATGCCAGCCAGGATAAGGGTTGTCATGGGCAGGGTTTTACCCACCCTAGCGATTGAGTAGACGATAGCTACAGCTAAAATGGCTCCAATGAATGCCAGCAACGGGATACTGCCGGCTTGCCACGATATCGGCAGCATGAAACCGATAACAGCTCCCAGAGCTGCTCCCTGGGCAACGCCAATGAGGTAAGGGTCAGCCAGGGGATTGCGGAAAAGTCCCTGGTATGTGGTGCCGGCTACAGCTAAGGCGGCACCTACCAGGCCGGCTAGGAGCAGCCGGGGTAGGCGAATATCAAAAATGATGGTCTCTATGTTGCTTGCCCAGGTGGGTTCTGCATGGATAAAAGGTAATTTGGCTAACAGGACATGACACAATGTGTCAAAGGGAATGTGCGTGCTGCCTACGGCTAAGGTCACTATAACTGTTATTCCCAAGAGTAGAGCCAGACCAACTATGGCGTAAATTCGACTACGCCACCGTATGGGGTAGATGGTAGCGGTTTTAGGTAAGGTTACATTTTTTAGCAGTTCTAATGCCATTCCTAGACAATCCTTATCACCTTATACTTCAGCTCTTCATTGCCAGTTAGGCAAGAAACATTATTTAAATATCTTCTAGCCGCAGTCACTGCTGCTTTCATTTCATTAACGCT